>Ga0116142_10000833_pt1 | contig 39514 bp, 37 predicted proteins | sample AD_UKC033_MetaG_FD_89785 | JGI IMG/M metagenome (GOLD analysis project Ga0116142, IMG submission 89785) | Active sludge microbial communities of municipal wastewater-treating anaerobic digesters from USA - AD_UKC033_MetaG | ecosystem: Engineered > Bioreactor > Anaerobic > Digestate | place: USA... | reverse complement strand
TGCCTCTTCGGGCTCCAGCACGATCCGCGTCTTGGCCATGATCCCCTCCTCGAAACAGCCTGTGCTTCGAGTATAGGCAGAATCAGGATAATGTAAAGCCATTAATGAGACACTACACTAGGTTGACCGTGACGTAGCCGTGGATCAGCCGATTACGCATGCCGGAAATATCGCCCCACGGAACGTCGGCATGTCTGGCTTTCAGTTCCGGCGTCAGCTTGGAAACCGCTTCGCCGACGATCTCCAAGTTCCTGATCACGCCGTCCTGAACGAGCTCGTCGCCGAGGAAATCGCTCTCGTTCTTACCCTTCGTGTAGCGGAAAACCTTTGCGATGGCGTCCTGGATATGTTCGAGGTAATCCGCGTCGCGTAACGGATTGCTCATAACGGCCTGGCTTCCTGCAGAACGACTTGACGGAATTTGGGGGGAAGATCGCCCGCCGTCAGCACATCCACCGGCACGCCCAGCTCCTTCTCGATGGCCGACTGGAGCCGTGCCATGTCCAGCAGCGTGGTGCCCTTGGGGACATCCACCAGCAGATCAACGTCGCTGCCGTCGGTGTCCCGCCCGTGCAGGACCGATCCGAAAACGCGGACGTTTCCGGCCCCGATGCTGGCGGCCAGCGCCAGCACGGTATCGCGGTGTTTGCGCAGGGACTCGGAAGGTTTCATGGCACGGTTTTGTGTTCTGTCGGAGCGCCGATTCTATCCCGGTGGAGGGCGAAGGAAAAGTCAGTCGCCGCGGGACGGCGCGGTCAGCGCCGGTACTCGCGCACGGCCGGGTTGAGGCGATCGATGTCGGCCTGCACCTGCTCGCGGCTGCGCTCGTAGACGATCTCGCGCCCCATCACGCTGCCGGCGTAGGCCAGCCCGTTGCGCGTCGGCGACAGCTCGCACTTCATGCTGTGCTGGCCCTCGCCGATCACTACCGTGATGCCGCTCGCCCGCTTGTTGAAGACGACGACGTCCATGGTCTGGCCGGATTGGGTGACGCGGACTTTGATTTTTTCGGTTTGCATTCGATAATCCTCTCGCAACGACTTTCACGCTGAAATAAAAAGCCCCACCGGCAATCCGGTGGGGCTTTTATCTTTCGCCTTTGCGGCGCTCACCGCAATGCGATTACCCGCAAGCCCCCACCGCCCCGCAGGCGCTGCAGAAGTCGCAGCCGTCCTTCTTGATCACGGTGTAGTTGCCGCACTCCTTGCACAGGGCGCCCTGCATGATCTTCGGCGCGCTGGCTTCGCGCGGCGCTTCGAGGATGCCCATCTCGCGCGTCGGGTAGCCGTTCTCGTCGAGGATGCCGAGCATGGCGTAGCGGTGCATGATCAGGCGCGCCATGTAGGCCACGGTCGACGGCCAGTTCTGCTGCTTGCGCGTGCCGGGCACGAAGGCCATGAAGTCGCCGAGCGGCTCGGGGTAGCTGAGGAGCTTCCTCAGCTTCATGCCGATCCAGGCCGGATCCATCACGCGCATGTCGAGCGAGAGGATGTGCGAAAGGCCGTCGAGCGCGCGCGGGTAGTTGCCGGAGAGCCACATCGAGTAGGGCCGCGTGACGCCGTCGGGCAGGGTGATCTCCTTCAGGCCCAACACGAAGTCCTCGCCCGAGGCCGGGTTCTGGATGTCCACCGTCCACGACAGCGTGCCGTCGGTGCCGGTCTTCGGCTCCTGCAGGCTGAACATGGAGTCGAGCACCGGGGTCGGCACCTTCTCGTCGAGGTTGCCGCAGAGCTGCTCGACGCGGTAGCGCACCACCTGCGCCACAGCGGCGACGACGCCGGGCATGCGCTTGTTCTCGCCGTGCGGCGGGAAGGGCATGTCGAACATCTCCTCGCCGCGCGTGCGGGCCAGGGTGTCGAGCTTGAGCTTGAGCCAGGCGCGGTCCTGCGCGCGCATGTCCATCGACAGCGTCTTGGCGACGGCGCCGAGGCCGCGCGGCTGCTCGGAGCCGTTCACCCACACCTCGAAGGGCACCGGCTTGGCGTTCTGCTCGATGTGGCCGACGAAGAGGGCGAACTCGCCGGCCGGCGTCTCGATCATGTAGGTCCACGCCGAGTTGCCGTCGGTCATGCGCGGGCGGCCGGGCCAGCGAAGAGAGGCGAGCACCGGCGCCGGCAGGCTCTTGATGGCCAGCCGCCGGTTGGCGTCGCTGATGTGCACGTCCTGTGGCTGCTTCTTCTCGGCGCCGGCGCCGCCCTCGACGGAGAGCACGGCGCCGAGCACCTTGTTGGGCCGGTAGGTGGCCAGCCCCTTGAGGCCGGACTTCCAGGCCTTCAGATACAGGTCCTCGAAGTCGGTGTAGGGGTAGTCCTCCGGCACGTTCACCGTCTTCGAGATGCTGGTGTCGATGTAGGGGGCCACCGCGGCGACCATCTCTTCGTGCGCCTGCGCCGAGATTTCCAGCGCGGTGACGAAGTAGGGCGGCAGCTTCTCCATGTCGCCGCCGAGGTACTTGAACAGGCGCCAGGCGTAGTCCTCGACGGAATACTGCTTGTGCGTGCCGTCGGTCATGCGCTTCTTGCGCGTGTAGGTCCACGAGAAGGGCGGCTCGATGCCGTTCGAGGCGTTGTCGGCGAAGGCCAGCGAGATGGTGCCGGTCGGCGCGATCGACAGCAGGTGCGAATTGCGGATGCCGTGCTTGCGGACCTGCTCCTTGATCTCGGCCGGCAGGCGGGAAGCGAAGTTGCCGCCGGAAAGATACAGGTCGGCATTGAACAGCGGGAAGGCGCCGCGCTCCCTGGCCAGTTCGACCGAGGCGAGGTAGGCGCGGTCGCGCATGAAGGCCGAGATCTCGGTGGCCTTGGCGCGCGCTTCCGGCGTGTCGTAGCGCAGGCCGAGCATGATCAGGGCGTCGCCGAGGCCGGTGAAGCCGAGGCCGATGCGGCGCTTGGCGTTGGCCTCCGCCTGCTGCTGCGGCAGCGGCCAGTGGGTGGCCTCGAGGACGTTGTCGAGCATGCGCGTGGACACCTCGACGCAGCGGCCGAAGCCGGCGTAGTCGAACTCGGCCTTCTTGGTGAACGAGTGCCTGACGAAACGGGTGAGGTTGATCGAGCCCAGGCAGCAGCAGCCGTAGGGCGGCAGCGGCTGCTCGGCGCAGGGGTTGGTGGCCTCGACGGTCTCGCAGTAGTTGAGGTTGTTGTCGCGGTTGATGCGGTCGAGGAACAGGATGCCCGGCTCGGCGTGGTCGTAGGTCGAGCGCATGATCTGGTCCCACAGCTCGCGCGCGCGCACCTTGCGGTAGACCCAGCTGCCGTCCTCGCGCTGGTAGGCGCCGGCCGCCTTGAAGTCGGCGGAGGGCTCGGCCTTGTGCGCCAGCTCGACGTCGCCGTCGCTCTCCACCGCCTGCATGAAGGCGTCGGTGACGCCGATGGAGATGTTGAAGTTGGTGAGGTCGCCCTGGTCCTTGGCGTGGATGAACATCTCGATGTCCGGATGGTCGCAGCGCAGCACGCCCATCTGGGCGCCGCGGCGCGCGCCGGCGGATTCCACCGTCTCGCAGGAACGGTCGAAGACGCGCATGTAGGACACCGGGCCGGAGGCGCGCGAATGCGTGCCCTTGACGAAGGCGCCGACCGGGCGGATCGAGGAGAAGTCGTAGCCGACGCCGCCGCCGCGGCGCATGGTCTCGGCGGCCTGCGACAGGGCGGTGTAGATGCCGGGACGGCCGTCGACGACTTCGGAGATGGAGTCGCCGACCGGCTGCACGAAGCAGTTGATCAGCGTCGCCTGCAGGTCGGTGCCGGCGGCGGAATTGATGCGGCCGGCCGGCACGAAGCCGTTCTCCTGCGCCTCGAGGAAGAGTTTCTCCCAATGACTTCGTTTGTCTTCCGCCTCGACGGCGGCCAGCGCGCGCGCCACGCGGGCGCGCACGTCATGCACGTTCTGTTCGTTGCCCTTGGCGTATTTCTCGAGCAGGACTTCGCCGGAAATCTCTTGTTCTGCAGGCAAGGTGTTGTCGTCGCGGAGCTTTGTCTCTTGGTTTTGTGAAGACAGAGTCGTGCTCATCTGTTTTTTTCTCCGTAGTTCGGGTTGATTCTGACCGGGGATCAATATACCGATTCGATTCGGCCATGTGAATAGATTTTCAAAAATATTTATTTACGTAAAAACAATAGGTTATTTAATTCTCTTGTGTAATCAATGAGAAATGCCCACTAGATATAGTATGTCGCACCGCACACAAGGACTGGCGCGGGTTTCCGGGCGGTCCTACCCCTGAAAGCGGGGTTTTGCCGGTTCGTCGATGGCGTACAGGGCGGGCTGGAAAAGCTCGGGCTGGAGGGTGGCGTGCCCGATTTCAAAATCCGCGTTCAGCAATTCCATCAGGTCGGCGAGGATGCGCGGCCAGGCCTCGAGGTCGCGCACGACCACATGCGCCGAGAGCGCGGCCCGGCGCGAGGAGAGCGACCATATATGGAGGTCGTGCACCGAGACGATGCCGTCGATCGACGCCATGCGGCGGCCGACTTCCGGCAAGGTCAGTCCCGGCGGCACGCCTTCGAGCAGGGCATGCACCGCCTCGCGCGCCAGGCGCAGGGTGGAGGCGAGGATCAGCGCACAGATGAACAGGGAGAGCAGCGGGTCGGCCGGCGTCCAGCCGGTGAACTGGATGACCAGGCCGGAGGCGAGCGCCGCCACCGAGCCGAGCAGGTCGCCCAGCACGTGGAGCAGGGCGGCGCGCGTGTTCAGGGTTTCCTCGCCGTGCGCCAGCAGCCAGGCGACGCCGACGTTGACCAGCAGGCCGACGACGGCGACGGCCGTCACCACCATGCCCTGCACCGGCACGGGATGCAGCAGGCGGTCGAGCGCGCTCCAGGCGATGCCGAGGATCACCGCCAGCATGAAGCCGGCGTTGCCGAGCGCGGCGAGGATCTCGATGCGCTGCAGGCCGAAGCTGAGGCGGTGCGTCGGCGGGCGCCGCGCCGCCCAGGCGGCGGCCGCCGCCAGCGCCAGGGCCAGCGCATCGGTGAGCATGTGGCCGGCGTCCGAGAGCAGCGCCAGCGAGCCGGCCCACCAGCCGGCGCCGGCCTCGACGCCGGCATACAGCAAGGTGACGGCGAGCGCCAGCGGCAGATAGGCGGCGTGGCCGTGATGGTGGTCGTGGGCGTGGTCGTGCGCCATGCTCACTGCACCAGCGCCGCGGCGTGCTGCGCGATCATCCATTCCTCGTTGGTGGGCAGGACGAGGACGTCGACCGGGCTGTCCGGTGCGGAGATGCGCGTGGCGTGGCGGGCGTTGGCGGCGTCGTCGAGCCGCACGCCGAGCCATTCGGCCCGGCGGCAGACCTGTTCGCGCACCGGCGCGGCATGTTCGCCGATGCCGGCGGTGAACACCAGGGCGTCGAGTCCGCCCAGGGCCGCCGCCAGCGAGCCCAGTTCGCGCGCGATGCGGTAGCAGAACAGCTCGACCGCCTCGGCCGCCTCGGCCGCCGGACTGGCGAGCAGGGCGCGCATGTCCTGGCTGATGCCGGAGACGCCGAGCAGCCCCGATTCCTTGTAGAGCAGCCGGTTCAGCCCGGCCGCGTCGAGTTGCCGGAACTCCATCAGGTGCAGCAGCACGCCCGGATCGATGGCGCCGCAGCGCGTGCCCATCATGAGGCCGTCGAGCGCGGTGAAGCCCATCGTCGTGGCGACGCTTTTTCGCTCCTGCATGGCGCACATCGAGGCGCCGTTGCCGAGGTGGGCGACGACGACGCGGCCGTCGGCCTTCGCGCCGAGATGCTGCGGCAGCACGCGGGCGATGTATTCGTAGGAGAGGCCGTGGAAGCCGTAGCGCTTGATGCCGGCCTCGGAGAGGCGGCGCGGCAGGGCGAAGCGGCGCGCCAGCGCCGGCTGCGTCATGTGGAAGGCGGTGTCGAAGCAGGCCACCTGCGGCACGCCGGGCAGAAGCCGCGTGAGGGCGCGGATGCCGGCGACGTTGTGCGGCTGGTGCAGCGGCGCCAGCGGGACGAAGCCGGCCAGCGCCTCGACGTCGGCGGGCGCGAGCGCCACCGGCGCGGCGTAGCGGTCGGCGCCGTGCACGACGCGGTGGCCGACCGCGGCGACCGGCCGGCCGTTGTCGTGCTCGCGCAGCCACTGCACGAGGAAGTCCAGCGTACGGCGGTGCTGCGTGTCGGCGGGCAGGCCGGCCAGTTCGGCAAAAGTCAGTTCCGCCGGCACGGCGCCGCCGGCGTCCTGCGCCTTCAGGCGCGGCTGCGCGCCGATGCCGTCGATCTCGCCGCGCAGCCGCGCCTGCGGGCGCAGCGGCTCGCCGCGCTCGAAGAGGGCGAACTTGATGCTCGAGGAGCCGGCGTTGATGGTGAGGATGGCGTCGGTCACAGGAACACCTTCCCTCCGCCCCCTGCCCCACGGTCGGCTTTGCACAGCCGACCGGCTCGGGTGGCGCGGAGCGGTGCTCCGCGAAACCCCACCCTCGCCCCAGGGAAGGGGGTGACGGCGGTTCGCCGCCGGCGCGGCTCCACCATGTCGTACGCTGCGCTTCCTTGGGGCGGCCCGGCGGGAGCGCTCATTTCGCGGCTTTCCGCTTGGCGTGGGCCATGAGCAAGGCGATGGCGCAGGAGGCGGCGCGGGTCTCGGCGGTGTCGGCGCGGCTGGTCAGCACGATCGGCACCCGTGCCCCGACCACCACGCCGGTCATCAGCGCCTCGGCGAGGTACTCGAGCTGCTTGGCCAGCATGTTGCCCGATTCGAGGTCGGGCACCACCAGGATGTCGGCGCGGCCAGCCACGGCGGAGAGGATGCCCTTGGTCTTGGCGGCGACGATGGAAATGGCGTTGTCGAAGGCCAGCGGCCCGTCGAGCACGCCGCCGGCGATCTGGCCGCGGTCGGCCATCTTGCACAGCGCGGCGGCATCGAGCGTGCTGCGCATCTTCGGCGTGACGGTCTCGACGGCGGCGAGGATGGCCACCTTCGGCTCGACGATGCCGAGCACGATCGCCAGGTCGATGGCGTTTCGCACGATGTCGGCCTTGCATTCGAGGTCGGGCTCGATGTTGATGGCGGCGTCGGTGATGAGCAGCGGCTTCGGGTAGGTCGGCACGTCGGCGAGGAAGACGTGGCTGATGCGCCGCGCCGTGCGCAGGCCGGTGGCGGCGTCGACCACCGCGCCCATCAGCTCGTCGGTGTGCAGCGAGCCCTTCATGAGCGCCTCGGCGCGGCCTTCGCGCACCAGCGCCACCGCGCGGTCGGCTGCGGCATGGCTGTGCTCGACGTCGAGGATGGCGACGCCGGCGAGGTCCACGCCTTGCTGTTCGGCCACCGCGAGGATCTTCGCCTTCGGGCCGACCAGGGTCGGGATGATGAGGCCGGCCTGGGTGGCCTCGACCACGCCGAGCAGGGACTCCTTGTCGCAGGGGTGCACCACGGCCATCGGGATCGCGGCGAGGCCGCGGGTGCGTTCGAGCAGATGCTGGTAGCGCGCCTCGCGGTCGAGCAGGGTGACTTCCGGCAGCTCGACGCGCGGACGCTTGACCTTCTCGGTCGGCGCCAGCACCTCGGCCGTACCGCGAATCACCTTCTGGCCGTCCTGGTTGGTGCACACGCAGTCGAAGAGGATGTGGTGGTTGTGGTCGAACTTGCGCGTCGCCGACAACCACCACATCCTCTTCGACTGCGTGAGGTTGTGGTCGAACTTGCGCGTCGCCGTCAGCGTCACGGTGATGGTGTCGCCGAGGCCGACCGGGCGCGAGAAGTGCAGCGTCTGGTCGATGTAGATGGTGCCGGGTCCGGGGAACTGGGTGCCGAGCACGGTGGAGATCAGCGCGCCGCCCCACATGCCGTGGGCGATCACCTCGCGGAACATGCCGCTCTTGGCGTACTCGGGATCGACGTGGGCGGGGTTGACGTCGCCCGACATGATGGCGAAGAGCTGGATGTCCTGCGGCCTGAGGGTGCGCACCAGGGTGGCGCTGTCGCCGACCTGGATCTCGTCGAAGGTGCGGTTCTCGATGTACTCCATGGCGTTCATGGCGGCTCTCGGGTTAGGTGATTTTTGCGAATTTATCCTGCGGCGGGGGCAAGGTCATTGCGCCGCATCAAAATTGAGCGACAAGATGATACCGCGCCTCCGGGCTGCCGGCCGGCGCCGGCACGCAGCGGTCAGCCCTCTCCCGCCATGAGACGCTGCACCCAGTCGATGGCCTCGGCGAGCAGGCCGCCGAGGGCGGACAGGCTCAGTGCGCCGCGGCGGGCCAGCAGGCCGGCGGTGCCTTCCAGATCGTTGTCGTCGTAGCGCTCGACGAGCTCGAGCAGCTGGCCCAGTTCCCCCTCGCGGCGCGACAGCGCCCGCCGCGCATCGGGGGCGACCGTGATGTGGGCGAGGATTTCCGTCATGCTGATGCCGAGGGCGGCCGGCATCAGCGACATCAGGCCGGTGATGAAGGCCAGGTCCAGCACGTCGCGCCGTGCCGGATGCAGCCGTTCGGCGAGGAGCTCCATCAGGCGGCCGCGCAATGCCGCCAGCTGCATCAGCGGATTGCGGGAGAAGGGCGTGCCGGTGCGCGAGAAGAGCAGCAGTTGCAGCCAGCGCAGCAGCTGGCGCTGGCCGACCACGGTGACGGCGTTGCGGACGGAAGTGACGCGTGCGCCGAAGCTGCCGCTGACGCCGACCGCGTTGGTCAGCCGCAACAGGTTCGCCAGCAGGGCCGGCTCGCCCTTGAAGGCGGTCTCGACGGCGGCGAGGTCGAGCTCCTCGTCCGAGACGAGGTTGATGATGCGGATCAGTCCTTGCTGCGAAGGATCCAGCTTGCGGCCCTCGATGACGACCGGGCGGGCGAAGTAGTAGCCCTGGAACAGCTCGAAGCCGAGCTTTTCGCAACGCTGCCTGTCCTCGAGCGTTTCGACCCGGCCGGCGATCATCCTGACCTGCCGCCCGCGCAGCGCCGTCGACAAGGCCCGGCAGGTGGCCTGCATGTCCGGCCCGGTGTCGATCTTGACGTAGTCGAGCATCTCCAGCATGGCGACGAGGCCTTCGCCGGACTCGCCGGCCCAGTGCAGGCTGAAGGCATAGCCTTTTTGGCCGAGTTCGCGGCAGCGTTGCAGCAGGCCGGCGCCGAAGGCATGCACCGATTCGATCTCGAGCACCACCTGCTGCGGCGGCAGCAGCTCGACGGCGTCGTCCATGATGAAGCGTTCGTCGACGTTGATGAAGGCCCGCTGCGCGGCGAGGACCGCGGACAGGCCCAGTTCGGCGAAGGCCGAGCACACCACGCCGGCCGTGGCCTGCATCGGCGAATCGAATTCGGCACGGTTCTGCGGTCCCTGGCGAAACAGCAGTTCGTAGCCGAGCGTCGACTGCGTGCGGTCGAGGATCGGCTGCCTGCCGATGAAAACGTCTCCGGGCGGCTGCGGGGTCATCGACATTTCGCGCGCGATGGCGGCTGCCGCGTCACGCAGGCGCCCGGCCGCTGGCGGGCGGACAGGGTCATCCCGCCAGCGCCGCGCCCGATTGCGCGCCCGGCCGACCCTGTGCCTGGCTGGCGGAGCCGAAGGGCACGAGGGCGAAGACCTCGCAGCCAGGACACTGCTCGACCGGCTTGCTCACCCGCAGGCGCAGCGAGCCGTTGCGCTGCTGCAGATAGACCGACATGCCGGGCTGGATGGACTGTGCCGGGGCGATGAGGGCGGGGCCGTCGCCGGCGGAGGGCAGCTTGGCGAGGACGATGACGCGCACCGCCTTGACGTGCTTGTGGCCATGGCGGTCCTCGGTCTCGATCGACACCATGGTCGGCATGCCGCCCGGCGCGAGGTTCTGCAGGCCCAGCTCCAGGCTCTGCAGGTCGCCGGTGACGACGCGCCGCGTCAGGCAGATGTGCACCACGCTCTGGTCGCGCGGGCGCAGGCCGACGACTTCGCCGACGCGCACCGGTGCGGCGTTGCCGGCGAGATACTGCAGCGAGAAGCCGCCCGGGCTTTCGTTGCCGATGGCCCATTCGCTGGTGTCGATCTTCACCGGCAGCTCGTCGGTGCGGCGGCGGTTGGCCGGGCCGGCGAGGTAGGTCCATAGCGGATCGAAACCGACGACGAGGTCGACGCGCGGCTTGAACTTCTGCCGGCTGAAGCGGCGCATCGGCGGCGCGCTCCACAGGCGATGCAGGTTGCGCATCAGCGCCACATAGCCCGGTTGGCGCGCCGCCAGCGGCAGGCCGAGCCGGGCCGGCTCGATGCCCTTCTCGATGCCGCCGATCTGTCCCTGCAGCTTGGTGAGCAGCCGGCCGCAGCGCAGGACCAGGTCGCCCTGTTCGATCGGCGTGTTGCCCACGCGTGCCAGCGAACGGCCGGCGCGCGCATCCTTCGACTTGATGAGGAAACAGGCATCGAGGGGCTCGCTGCCTTTCCTGGCGGCGGGCGCTTCCTCGATCTGGGCGAATCGGGCGTGGCGCGCGATGTAGAAGCGCACGCGCTCCAGTTCCCCCGGGGCGAGTTTGGTCGGCTCGGCGAAATCGAGCAGCAGCGCGTTCAGGTAGATCTGCTCGGCGCTGGCCTGCACGCCATGGGGCTTTTGCGTCGCGAAGCCGCCGCTGCGGGCGGTCCGGTAGAGGCGGTGCAGTTCGGCCCAGGCCGACCTGGAGCCGCGCGCATAGACGCGATAGGCGAGGTCGAGCCGCAGCGCCTGGAACTCCATGGCACGCAGCGTGGCCAGGCGCAGGGGCTTGGCCAGGCCGATGCCGATCCATTTATGGTTGATCTCGTCGCTGATGCCGGCATAGCAGGCGGCGAGGGATTTGAGCAGGGCATTGGCGGCGAGGAACACCAGCTGAATGTCCTGCTCGAGGGGCAGGGGGCTGGCCGCCAGCAGTTTCTCCACTTCACGCACCAGTTTATGCACCGTGTCCAGCGAGGCCTCGAAGAGTTTGATGCGCGTGCGGCTGTTGGCATGGCGGAAGCGCAGCAGTTCGTTCATCAACGCCTGCGCCGCGACGCCGGGACGTTCGATGGGCAGGGTGGCGAGCCAGGTCTGGAAGCGCTCGACATCGAGCGTTGCCGGGTTTCCGCCGTTGGCGAGCAAGTCATTCAATTTCATGCCGAAAGAATGTCATAAGGACGGCGTGTGCGCCAGACCACTAATTCACACATTCGTTCCGTTCGTCGTGCTTGCGTGGTGCTGGCGGCCGCCGAGGCGGCTGTCAAATGACGTCACAATTAAATAATTGAAAATTAAAGAAATTACGATGGACGGGTGGAAAGTGACTTACCGCTCAGGCCTGCAGGGCGGTCAGCATTATTCGTGGCCTACTCAGCCAGTCCCTGGCGTCATGTGTAGGTGATTGATTAAAGAAAACAAAAAAATCCGGTAGGGCAGGCATGAAACTTGTAGAGGCTATTCCGAAGGACTTGTTGTCTGTAGCAGTCCTTTGGCTGGACGCGGAAAAACACGGAATGCCGTATTGGGAGGATCTCCGGCATCTGCCGGAGATGCGGATTGGGCTAATCAGGGGAAACTGGACATGATCGAAACCTATATCGATGAAACTACGGAAGCCGCCGCGACGGTGGCCGGCCGCCTGCGCATCGACCGGCGCGAATTCCTGCAGTTCTGCGCGGCGACGGCGGCCACGCTCGGCCTGCCGACCGGCGCCGAGGCGGCCATCGCCAAGGCCGTCGAGAAGGCCCAGCGGCCCTCGGTGATCTGGCTGCACTTCCAGGAATGCACCGGCTGCTCCGAGTCGTTGCTGCGCGCCGAGCACCCGACGCTGGAGAAGCTGATCCTCGACGTCATTTCGCTCGACTACCACGAGACGCTGATGGCTGCCGCCGGCCACCAGGCCGAGGCGGCGCGCAAGTCCGCCATGAAGGCCAACAAGGGCAAGTACATCCTGGTGGTGGAAGGCGCCATTCCCGTCGCGCAGGACGGCATTTTCTGCAAGATCGGCGGCCACAAGGCCATCGACATGCTGAAGGAGTGCGCCGCTGACGCCGCCGCGGTGATCGCCATGGGCTCCTGCGCCTCTTGGGGCGGCATGCCCTCCACCGATCCGAACCCGACCGGGTCGAGCGGCGTCGCCGACGTGCTCGGCAAGCCGGTGGTGACGATTCCCGGCTGCCCGCCCAACCCCTACAACTTTCTCGCCACGGCGGTGCACTTCCTCACCTTCGGCAAGCTGCCCGAGATCGACCAGCTCGGCCGGCCGAAATTCGCCTACGGCCGCATCATTCACGAGCACTGCGAGCGCCGCGCCCACTTCGACGCCGGCCGCTTCGCCCTCGAGTTCGGCGACGAGGGCCACCGCAAGGGCTACTGCCTCTACAAGCTCGGCTGCAAGGGCCCGGAGACCTACGCCAACTGCTCGACCATCGGCTTCGGCGACGTCGGCGAGTCGAACTGGCCGGTGGCCTGCGGCCATCCCTGCATCGGCTGCAGCGAGAAAGGCGTCGGCTTCACCAAGCCGATCCACATGACGGCGCAGCTGAAGGGCATGAGCCCGCCGGCCTCCTACCCCGGCGTCGTCGAGCAGCAGGGCAAGACCAGCTTCGTCTCGGCGGCGGCGCTGGCGGCCATTGCCGGCGCGGCGGCCGGCGGCGCGGCGATGCTGGCGAAGAACCTCGGCAAGCAGGACGACGTCCCCGCCCCGAAGAAAGGCGAGTGACCATGGACCGGCGCACATTCTTCAAGGCGTCGCTCGCCGGCGGCACCGCCCTCGCAGCGGGGGCGGCCAGCTGTCCGGCGCAGGCGCGCGAAACCCATCCCATGCCGCCCGAGGCGGTCGGGCTGCTCTTCGATTCCGTCCTCTGCGTCGGCTGCAAGGCCTGCGTGGCCGCCTGCAAGCAGGCCAACGGCATGCCGATGGAGTTCTCGACCAAGGACCAATACTGGGACACCCCGCTCGACATCTCCGGCAAGACGCTCAACGTCATCAAGGCCTACCGCAACGGCAACATGGAAGCGAAGGACCGCGAGGAAAACGGCTTCGCCTTCATCAAGAAGTCGTGCATGCACTGCGTCGATCCCTCCTGCGTCTCGGCCTGCCCGGTCTCGGCCATGCAGAAAGACGCGAAGACCGGCGTGGTGACCTACGACAAGGACGCCTGCATCGGCTGCCGCTACTGCGTGGCGGCCTGCCCCTTCGGCGTGCCGCGCTTCACCTACGACTCGCCGACGCCGCAGATCAGCAAGTGCCAGCTGTGCATCCACCGCCACAAGGACGGCAAGTACGCCGCCTGTGCCGAGGTCTGCCCGACCGGCGCCACGCTCTACGGCAAGGTCTCGGTCCTGCGCGAGGAAGCGAAGCGGCGCCTGGCCCTGAAGCCCGGCGAGAAAACCGAGTTTCCGCGCGGCCACCTGCGCGCGGCCGAGGAGAAGGCCCTGCGGGGCGCGCCCGAAGGCAAGGGCGAGCAGCGCCGGCAGGGCTGGCAGGACGACGGCGCCCAGCGCTACCCCGGCGTGGCGGGCCAGTACCTGCAGCACGTCTACGGCGAGAAGGAGTTCGGCGGCACGCAGATGCTCATGCTCTCCGGCGTCTCTTTCCAGAAGCTCGGTTACCCGGACCTGCCGCCGCGCTCCGATGCGGCGACATCCGAGACCCTGCAGCACACGCTCTACGGCGGCCTCATTGCGCCGATCGCCGTGCTGGGGGCACTGACTTTCATCGCCAGGCGCAACGTCAAGCACGAGGACGGGGAGGGAGGTCAGAATGGCTAATCACACCCACGCGCCGGCGCCGCTCGGCGGCAGCCTGTTCACGCCGTTCACGCTGCTGCTCGGCACGCTCTCGGCGATCGCCGGCGTCATCCTGCTCTACCGCCTGTTCTACGGCCTCGGTGCGGTGACCAACCTCAACGACGGCTACCCCTGGGGCATCTGGATCGCCTACGACGTCGTCGTCGGCTCGGCCTTCGCCTGCGGCGGCTACGCCATGGCGCTGCTGGTCTACATCTTCAACAAGGGGCAGTACCACCCGCTGGTGCGGCCGGCCCTGCTGGCGAGCCTGTTCGGCTACACGCTGGCCGGGGCGTCGGTGATCTTCGACCTCGGCCGCTGGTGGAACTTCTGGCACATCTTCTGGCCCGGCTACGCCCAAGTGAACTCGGTGATGTTCGAGGTGGCGGTCTGCATCTCGGCCTACATCGTCGTGATGTGGATCGAGTTCGCGCCGGCCTTCCTCGAGAAGTGGGGCCTGAAGGACGTCAGGCAGAAGCTGAACAAGCTGCTGTTCTTCTTCATCGCGCTGGGCGTGCTGCTGCCCTCGATGCACCAGTCCTCGCTGGGCTCGCTGCTGGTGATCTTCGGCGAGCAGATCCACCCGCTCTGGCAGTCCGGCATGCTGCTGCCGCTGATCTACCTGATGACGGCCATCCTGCTCGGCTTCGCCGTGGTGATCTTCGAGGCGACGCTGTCCTCGACCGGCTTCAGGCGCCAGCTGGAGACGCCGGTGCTGGCGCCGCTGGCGAAGCTCATGTACGGCCTGCTCGCCGCCTATGTCGTCGTGCGCGTGCTCGACCTCCTGCTGCGCGGGGCGCTCGGCAGCGCCTTCGCCGCCACCTGGCAGGCCTTCTGGTTCTGGGTCGAGATGGCCTGCTTCGTCGTGCCGCTGGCGACGCTGGCCACCGACCGCGCGCGCCGCAGCGCCGGCCGGCTCTTCGCCGGCGCCGTGCTGCTGATGCTGGGCGGCTTCCTGCTGCGCATCAACGGCTTCCTGGTCGGCTACATGACGGGCGAGGGCTGGCACTACTTCCCTTCGCTCGCCGAACTCATGGTCACCGTCGGCCTGATCGCCTTCGAGATCCTGGCCTACATCTACATCGTCAGAAACTACCCCGTGCTGCCCGCCGCGCAGCCGGCCACGCGCTAAAGGAGAGGTAAAAAATGGGACAACGCATAACCATCGATCCGATCACCCGCATCGAAGGCCACCTGCGCATCGACTGCGAAGTGGATGGCGGCAAGGTCAGGAAGGCCTGGTCCTCGGGCCAGATGTGGCGCGGCGTCGAGCTGATCCTGCTCGGGCGCGACCCGCGCGACGCCTGGGCCATCACCCAGCGCATCTGCGGCGTGTGCACCACGGTGCATGCCATCACCTCGGTGCGCGCGGTGGAGAACGCCCTGCAGCTGGAGGTGCCGCTCAACGCCCAGTACATCCGCAACCTGATCATCCTGGCGCACGCGGTGCACGACCACATCGTGCATTTCTACCACCTCTCCGCGCTCGACTGGGTCGACGTCACCTCGGCGCTGAAGGCCGACCCGGACGCCACCGCGAAACTCGCCGAGAGCCTGTCATCGTGGAAGCTCAACGGCAAGCACGAGATGCGCGCCGTCAAGGAACGCCTGAAGGGCTTCGTCGACGGCGGCCAGCTCGGCATCTTCACCAACGGCTACTGGGGCCACCCGGCGATGAAACTGCCGCCTGAAGTGAACCTGCTCGCCGTGGCGCACTATCTGCAGGCCCTCGACGTGCAGCGCAAGGCCAACAAGATCGTTTCCATCCTGGGCAGCAAGACGCCGCACATCCAGAACGTGGCCGTCGGCGGCGTCTCCAATGCCATCTCCACCGACAGCTACTCGACGCTCGGCGTCGAGCGCCTGCTCGCCATCAAGGGCTGGATCGACGAGCTGGCCGACTTCGTCAAGAACGTCTATCTCGTCGACGTCGCCGCGGTGGGCGCCTTCTACGCCGACTGGACCAAGTACGGCGCCGGTGTCACCAACTACCTCGCCGCGCCGGACATCCCGCTCGACACCAAGGGCACCCAGTTCGCCCTGCCCGGCGGCTACATCGCCAACAGGGACCTCGGCTCGTTCAAGGCCATCAAGACCTTCAACGACGAGTACTGGGTGAAGGGCGTCGAGGAGAGCAGCAAGCACGCCTGGTTCGAAGGCTCCAAGGCGCTGCATCCCTACAAGGGCGAAACCAAGCCGCAGTACACCGACTTCAAGGACGACGGCAAGTATTCGTGGATCAAGTCGCCGACCTTCTACGGCAAGCCGGCGCAGGTGGGACCGCTGTCGCGCGTGCTGTGCATGCTGGCCGCCGGCCACGAGCCGACCAAGAAGTACGCCACGGCGACGCTCGACACGGTGTCGGCGCTGGCCAAGGCCAAGGTGGGGCTGGACGCCATGCACTCCACCATCGGCCGCCATGCCGCCCGTGCCATCGACACCGCGGTGCAGGTGGACCTGCTCGCCGAGCAGTGGCAACTGCTGGTGAACAACATCGCCAAGGGCGATGTCGCCACCTTCAACAAGCCGAACTTTCCGAAGGGCGAGATCATGGGCCAGGGCTTCCACGAGGCGCCGCGCGGCGTGCTCTCCCACTGGGTGCTCATCGACGACGGCAAGATCAAGAACTACCAGTGCGTGGTGCCCTCGACCTGGAACGCCTGCCCGAGGAACGAGAAGGACGAGCCGGGACCCTACGAGGCGTCGATCGCCGACAACCCGATCGCCGATCCCGAGCGTCCGCTCGAGGTGCTGCGCACGGTGCACTCCTTCGACCCGTGCATCGCCTGCGCCATCCATGTCACCGACACCGAGAACGGCAGCGCGATTTCGGTCAAGGCGAAGTGAGCAAAGCCAAGTAAGCCCGCGCCGTCCGGGCTTGCTACACTTGGGGGGCGGGCGCAAGCTCGCCCCCATTTTTCCGGAGCACACTTGAAAGTCATCATCCTCGGCATCGGCAACACCATCCTCTCGGACGAGGGCGTCGGCGTGCATGCCGCCGAGGCGTTGCGCGCCGCCTACACGCTGCCGGAGGGGGTGGAAGTGATCGACGGCGGCACCGCCGGCATGGAGCTGCTCGACCCGCTCTCCGGCGTCGACCTGCTGCTGGTGCTCGATGCCGTCAAGGCGAAGCGCGCGCCGGGCACGGTGATCCTCCTCGTCGGCAAGGAAGTGCCGGTGTTCTTCAGGTCCAAGCTCTCGCCGCACCAGGTCAGCATCTGCGACGTGCTGGCGAGCCTGGAATTCGTCGGCGATCCGCCGAAGGACCTGGTGCTGATCGGCTGCGAGCCGGAGAGTCTCGAGCTCGGCACCGAGCTGACGCCGGCCGTGGCGGAGAAAGTGCCGGAGATGGTCGCCATGGCCGTCGCGCAGCTCGCCGCGCGCGGCATCCGTCTCTCGCCGCGCAAGGCGGCGGTCGAGGCGCAGTGACATGTGCTTGGCGATTCCCTCGCGCGTCCTCGAGATCGACGGCCTGGTCGCCGTGGTCGACTCGGCCGGCGAGCAGCGCAAGGTGAGCCTCATGCTCATGCACGAGGACGTCGCCGTCGGCGACTACGTGCTCATCCAGCAGGGGAGTTTCGCCTACGAACGCGTCGACGCCGAGCGCGCCCGCGAGACCCTGGCGCTGATGCAGGAAATCTTCGCCCAGGGCGGCAGCGATGTCCGCGCCTGGTAGCGCCGCAGCGCTCCGCGCTCACGCCGAGGATCCCTCGCGTCTGCTCGAAGCCGCCTTCCGCCGCATCCAGGCGGAGACGATGGACGACGTGCCCATCCTCAACCCGGCGCTGTCCGTCGAAGCCGTCGGCTTCGCCCGCTGGCAGGGCCACTGGCTCGGCATCCTCGTCACGCCCTGGTTCATGAACCTGGTGCTGGTGCCGGGCGGAACCGGCTCCTGGTTGAGCGCCGCGCCGGGCCAGCGCCTGTTCCGCAAGTTTCCCTCCGGCGACTTCGCCTTCCTCGGCAGCGAGGAGCCCGAGGTCGGCGAATTCCAGTCCTGCTCGCTGTTCTCCCCGATGGACCGGTTCGCCGACCAGGTCGCTGCGCGCGAGGTCGCCCGCGCGGCGCTCGAAGCCCTGCAGCGCGAGCCGGAAGCGGCCCGGCCGGCGCCAAGCGGCGAAGCTCCCGAAGACCCGAAACTCACCGCTCTCGAGCGGCCGATGAGCAAGCGCGAATTCCTCGGCTCCGTCTTCGGGCGCGGCTAGACGGCGATGGCCTCGCCCCAGTAGTGATAGGAGACGATCCGCGGGCCGGGGATGTACATCTGCTGCACCTGCGGGTCGAAGCCGGCCTCCTTCAGGATGGCCGGGATGTCGCGATCGAGGCGGCAGCCGCCGGAGAACTTCATCCACACCGGCTGCAGGCGCGACTGCCATTTGCGCACGCTCTCGTCCGGCGCGCGGCCGTGCTCGGAGAACAGCAGCCGGCCGCCCGGCGCCAGCACGCGCCGCACCTCGCGCAATGCCGCCACCGGGTCGGGGATGGTGCACAGGGTGTAGGTGCTGACCACCGTGTCGAAAACATGATCGGCCAGCGGCAGGCGCTCGGCGCCGATGCCGACGATTTCCACCGGCAGCCCGGCCGCGCGGCTGCGTTTGAGCGCCAGTCGGTGCATGCGCAGCGAGGGCTCCACGCCGACGATTGCGTGCACGCGGCTCGCATCGTAGAAGGGCAGGTTGAGCCCGGTGCCGATGCCGATCTCCAGGACCCGTCCCCGTGCCTGGGGAATCACTTTGCCTCGTTGCCTGCCGACCGGTTTGGTGCCGCAGGCGAGCTCGATCAGATAGGGCAGTACATGGCGTTCGTACCAGCCGCCGCTCGACATGGCAATTCCTGGATTTGGAAAGCCGGCAGTATAGCCTTCGCGCCGCGTCCTGCGCCGGGCGGAGGCGTCGGGGGTGCCGTTGCGCAGGAGGCGTGTTGCGCGGCACCTCAGGCCGCGCGACCGCCGGGCGGATCGTCCATCGGTACATAACGGTCCAGCCAGGTCCAATGCAGGCCGCTGCCGCCGGTCAGGGCCGACAGCGCCTCGCCGTAGCCGAGCAGCTTGCGCAGCGGCGCTTCCGCGCGCAGCACGCAAACGCTGGGGCGCTGGTGCTCTTCGAGTATCGCGACATCGCGGGCGTCGAGATCCTCGCGCACGGCTTTCCGGTGGCGCGGCGCGATGCGCACGCGCAGCATCATGATCGGCTCGTACGGCCGGTTGCCCAGCGACATGTAGCGCACTTGCGGCGGCCGCAGCACCAGGTCGTCGCCGTAGAGATCGCGCAGCAGCACCGCCGGCTTGGCCAGGGCGTCCTCGTTCTGCCCCCGCATCATGAGGCCCTCATGGGTGGCCTCGTAGGCAAGGAAGTCGGAGGCCTCGAGCATGCGCATGACCTGGCGCGCAAAGCCGATCTGGAAGGTGTTCGAGGACAGCTGGGCGAGTCGTTCGACGGGAAATTCCGAATGCATCACGCGCCGTCTCCTATACGTGCATCCGGCAGGCTTCCGGCTGATAGATCAGGGCGGCGATGCGCAGCCGCAGGCAGCCCTTCTCGGTTTCAACCACCACGTGGTCGCCCACGAGGCGACCGAGCACGGCACAGCCGATCGCCGACAGAACGGACAGTTTCCCGCTGGCGGGATCGGCTTCCTCCGGAAACACCAGGGCGATCTCCTTCAGTTCGCCCGAATAGAGATCCTCGACGACGATGCGCGAGTCGATGGTCACCACGTTGCCCGGCGTTCCGTTGGCCTCAAGCAACATGGCCGACCTCATCAGTCCATCCAGGATGCGCAACTGCCTCTGGATGCCGCGCGATTGCGCAGCCAGTGCCTCGGCCATATGCGTGAGACGATCGGCGTCCTGCCGGGTCAGCCGAATCGTGCCGTGCATGTCCAGATTCCTCCTTGCCGTGTGATCTTGTCAGCCGGCCGGGGCCAGCGTGCTTTCGACACGCAGGCGCCGTACATGCCCGTCCGGGAAGGGCCACTCGATGCTCTGGCCGGTTTCCAGGCCGAGCAAGGCGGAACCGACCGGCGCCAGCACCGAGACCTTGCCGTGGGCCAGATCCGCCTCTTCGGGAAAGACCAGTTCCACCTCGCGGCGCTCGCCCGAGCGCTCATCCAGATAAGTCACCCGTGAATACATTCTGACGACATTGGTCGGCATCCGATCCGTCGGGACGACAGTGGCGCGGCTCAGTTCTTCCGCCAGGGCCTCGTGGCCGGCCAGGAGCGCGAGCCGGGCATAGTCCGTGTCGGCGATCAGCAGTTCTTCGTTTTTCATGGACAAGGCCTCATTTCGTAAACGAAAAGCCCCGTCGCGACGGACGGGGACGTCAAGGCGATCATAGGCAGGTTCCGGGTTGCGGATAAGAGGCCGTGGCCGAACATGACTGTTGCCTGGTTGGATACAATACGTCCATGCAGGATTTGAATCTGATGGCCGCTTATGCCCATGTCGTCGAAGGCGGCAGCTTCTCCGCGGCCGCGCGCCGGCTGGGGATGTCGCGCTCCGCGGTGAGCAAGGCGGTGGCCAAGCTGGAGAAGGCGCTGGGCGCGCGCCTGCTCAACCGCAGCACACGCCACCTCAGCGTGACGGAAGTGGGGGCAGCCTTCGCCGAGCATTGCAGCCGCATCCTCGACGAGGCGGTCCAGGCCGAGCAGGTGGCGAGCAGCCTGCATGCCCAGCCGCGCGGCGTGCTGAAGGTGGCCGCCTCGGTGGCCTTCGGCACGCTGCATGTTGCGCCGGCCTTGGCGGATTTCCTCGGCCGCTATCCCGAGCTGGACATCGACATGACCATTGCCGATCGCAGGGTCGACCTTGCCGAGGAGGGTTACGACGTCGTCGTGCGCGTGGCGCGCGAGCTGCCGCCCAACCTCGTTGCCCGCCGTCTGGCACCGGTGCGCCGCAAGCTATGCGCCACGCCGGAATATTTCGGGCGGCACGGTGTGCCGCAGGTGCCGCAGGACCTGGCGCGCCACAACTGCCTCGACTACACCCACTCTGGCGAACTGGGCCTGTGGCGCTTCACCGGACCGGACGGCGACATCGCCGTGCCGGTGGCGGGAAGGTTGCGCATCAACGACGACGAGGCCCTCTCGCAGGCGGTGCTGGGCGGGCTTGGCCTGGCGCTGCTGCCCACCTTCATCATCGGCAGGGACCTGCAGGCCGGTCGCCTGCGCGCGGCGCTGTCCGAATACATTCCCGTTGAACAGCATGTGTACGCCCTCTACCTGCCGACCCGCCACCTGCCGGCGAAGGTGCGCGCCTTCATCGACTTCCTGCTGGAACGCTTCGGCCCCGATCCCTATTGGGACCGGGAATAGGGCCAGCGTGCGGCCGCCGGAGCGATGTCGCCCTGAGCGCGGCCCCGCCAGCTTGACGCAAGTCAAGTCCTCGTCGCGCAGGGAAGGTACCTTAGAAACATGAGCAAGCAAGACGTCTGCGACCTGCCGGGGATCGTCGCCCGCTGGCAGCACGATTCCGCCAACCTGGTGCAGATCCTGCGCGACATCCAGGAGTCCTGCGGCACGATTCCCTCCGACACGCTCGACCAGCTGGCAAAGCTGCTTGGGGTGCCGCGCGTGCGCATCGAGGCGACGGCGAGCTTCTACGCCTTCTTCCACGCCGAGTCCCACGGCGCCTACGAGGTCCTCTTTTCCGACAACATCGTCGACCACATGGCCGGCAAGGAGGATCTCAAGCAGTATTTCTGCGAGCGGCTCTGGCTGGAACCGAAAAAGCTTTCCGAGGACGGCCTGGTGTATGTCGATGACACCGCCGACATCGGCCTCGCCGACCAGGCGCCGGCGATGCTGGTGAACGGCCTGGCCATCCCGTCGCTGGACAAGGCGCGCCTGGACCTCGTCGCCGAGCTGATCCGCGCGAAGAAGCCCCTGGACGAGTGGCCGCCGATGCTGTTCGAGATCCCCGACCACGTGCGCAAGGCGGGTCCGCTGACGGGCGAAGCGTTTGTCCCGGGCGCGGCCCTGCGGGCCATGATCGCGCGCGGCACCGAGGCGACGCTGGCCGAGGTGGAGGCGGCCAACCTGCGCGGCCGCGGCGGCGCCGGCTTCAAGACGGCGACCAAGTGGGCGAGCTGCCGCAAGGCGGAAGGCACGGCGCACTACGTGGTGTGCAACGCCGACGAGGGCGAGCCGGGCACCTTCAAGGACCGCGTGCTGCTCGCCAGCCATGCCGACCTGGTGTTCGAGGGCATGACGGCGTGCGCCCGCGTCATCGGCGCTAAGCAGGGTTTTCTCTACTTGCGCGGCGAGTACAGGAACCTGCTGGAGAGGCTAAAGTCAGTCCTGGCGGGACGGCGCGAGGCGGGCTTGCTGGGGCAGAACATCCTCGGCGAGGCCGGCTTCGACTTCGACATCGAGATCCACCTCGGCGCCGGTGCCTACATCTGCGGCGAGGAATCGGCGCTGATCGAGTCCCTAGAAGGCAAGCCGGGCAAGCCGAGGAACCGCCCGCCCTTCCCGGACCGCTGCGGCTACCGCAACCAGCCGACGGTGGTGAACAACGTCGAGACCTTCGCCTGCGCGGCGCGCATCGTCGAGCGCGGCGGCGCCTGGTTCGCCGCCATCGGCACGCCGCAGTCGACCGGGACCAAGCTCGTCTCGATCTCCGGCGATTGCCAGCGGCCGGGCGTGTATGAATATCCCTTCGGCGTCGCGGTGCAGCAGATCCTCATCGACTGCGGCGCCGAGGATGCCCATGCCGTGCAGGTCTCCGGGCCGTCGGGCACCTGCATCTCCTTTCGCGAGTTCGACCGCCGCATCGCCTTCGAGGACCTCGCCACGGCCGGCGCCTTCATGGTCTTCTCGCGCCGCCGCGACATGTTCGAGGTGGCGCGCAACTTCACCCATTTCTTCGCCCACGAGAGCTGCGGCTTCTGCACGCCCTGCCGCGTCGGCACCTCGCTGCTGAAGCACACCATGGACAAACTGGCGGCGGGCAAGGGCTCGGCCTACGACATGAACGAGATGAAGAAAATCATGCACGTCCTGCGCGGCACCGCCCACTGCGGACTCGGCCACACGGCCGCCAATCCGGTGGTGCACACCATGGAGAAATTTCCCGACGCCTACGAAAGGCGGCTCAAGCGCCTCGACTTCGAGCCGGCCTTCGACCTCGACGGCGCGCTCGCCACCGCGCGCCTGATCACCGGGCGCGACGACGAATGGGCGCACATAGCGGACGAGCCATGAGCCAGACCAAGACCTTCAGTCTCGACGGCAGGACCATCCCCTTCGAGGAGGGCGAAACCATCATGGAGGCGGCCGCCGCGGCGGGGGTATACATTCCGCACCTGTGCCACCATCCCGAGTTCAAGCCGCACGGCTCCTGCAAGCTGTGCACGGTGAATATCGGCGGGCGGCTGGGGGCCGCCTGCACCAACCGCGCCGCCGAAGGCATGCAGGTGGAGAGCGAAACCGAGGCGATCAACGCCGACCGGCTGGCGCTGACGCAGATGCTCTTCGTCGAGGGCAACCACATCTGCCCATCCTGCGAAAAGAGCGGCAACTGCCAGCTGCAGGCGGTGGCCTACCACCTCGGCATGCTGACGCCGCATTTCACCCATTTTTACCCGTCGCGCGACGTCGATGCCTCGCATCCCGACGTGCTGCTCGAACGCAACCGCTGCATCCTCTGCGAGCTGTGCGTGCGCGCCAGCCGCGACGTCGACGGCAAGAACGTCTTCGGCATCGGCGGCCGCGGCATCAGGGCGCGCCTGATCGTCAATTCCGCCAGCGGGCGTCTGGCCGACACCGACCTGTCTGTCACCGACCGCGCCGCCGAGGTGTGCCCGACCGGCGCCATCATCCGCAAGCGGCACGGCTTTACCGTGCCGATCGGCCACCGGCTCTACGACCGCCGCGACATCGCCGAAGCGCCGGTGGCCGGCATGGAAGGGCCGAAGCGTGGCTGAGGCGAAGAAGCTCAGGGTCGCCACCTGCTCGCTGGCGGGCTGCTTCGGCTGCCACATGTCGCTGCTCGACATCGACGAGAAGCTGTTCGAACTGGTCAAGCACATCGAGTTCGACCGCTCGCCGCTCACCGACATCAAGACCTGCGGGCCCTGCGACATCGGCATCGTCGAAGGCGGCGTCTGCAATGCCGAAAACGTGCACGTGCTGAAGGCGTTCCGCAAGAACTGCCGCATCCTGGTGGCGCTGGGCGCCTGCGCCATCACCGGCGGCATCCCCTCCTGGCGCAACAACGTCGATTTGTGGGACTGCTTCCAGGAGGTGTACCACTACGGCATCGGCCTCGAGAAAGGGCAGGTCCCCAACGATCCCGAGCTGCCGCTGCCCTTCGACAAGGTGCATCCGATCAACGAGGTGGTGCGGGTCGATTATTTCCTGCCCGGCTGCCCGCCGCCGGCCGATGCGATCTGGAAATTCCTCACCGACCTCGCCGCCGGGCGCGAGCCGAAGCTCGACTACGAGATGCTGCACTATGACTGAAAGACCAGGAAACCGCTCTCGACACAGAGAACCCGGAGACACAGAGGACACAGGGAGGAGCAAACGAGAGGAATCTCTGTGTTCTCTGTGTCTCTGTGCCCTCTGTGTTGAAGGAGGTTGGTGTTGATGGCGTCCGAACTCGAAACCGCCGCCCACCCCGAGAATCTCAAGCGGGTCGTCATCGAGCCGGTGTCCCGCGTCGAGGGCCACGGCAAGGTGACGCTGCTGCTCGATGCCGACAACCGCGTGCACCAGGTGCGCCTGCACATCGTCGAGTTCCGCGGCTTCGAGAAGTTCATCCAGGGCCGCCCCTACTGGGAGGTGCCGGTGCTGGTGCAGCGCCTGTGCGGCATCTGTCCGGTGTCGCACCACCTCGCCGCCTCGAAGGCGCTCGACATCGTCGTCGGCGCCCGGCAGCTCACGCCGACGGCCGAGAAGATGCGCCGGCTGATGCACCTCGGCCAGATCCTGCAGTCGCACGCCCTGCATTTCTTTCACCTCGCCTCGCCCGACCTGCTGTTCGGCTTCGACGCCGAGGTGGCGCAGCGCAACGTGGTGCACGTCGCCGCCGTCGACCCGGAGGTGGCGCGAAAGGGTGTGCTGCTGAGGAAATACGGCCAGGAAATCATCCGCCACACGGCCGGCAAGCGGGTGCACGGCACCGGCTCGGTGCCGGGCGGAGTGAACAAGAACCTCAGCCGCGCCGAACGGGCCGAATTGCTCGGCGAGATCGACACCATCGTCGAATGGAGCCGCGAGGCGGTCGGCATCGTGCGCGGCCTGTTCGAAAGGCACGCGGCGCTCTACGAGTCCTTCGGCCGCTTCGAGTCGAACCGCCTCGGCCTGGTGCGCGCCGACGGCGCGCTCGATCTCTACCACGGCGGCCTGCGCGCCACCGCCGCGGACGGCGCCGTCATCTTCGACCATGCCGACTACCAGAGCTACTACGAGCTGATCCATGAGGAAGTGAAGCCCTGGTCCTACATGAAGTTCCCCTTCCTCCTCGCCCAGGGCAGCGAGGCCGGCTGGTATCGCGTCGGCCCGCTGGCGCGCGTGGCGCAGTGCGACTTCATTCCGACCGTTCTGGCCGAGGCGGCGCGGCGCGAGTTCCTCGCCTTCGACGGCGGCGCCGCGCTGTCGGCGCCGCTCGGCTACCACTGGGCGCGCCTGATCGAGATGCTGCACGCCGCCGAAGGCATCAAGGAACTGCTGCTCGACAACGACCTGTCCGGCGGCGACCTCATCGTGCGCGGCGAGCCGCAGCTGCGCGGCGTCGGCGTCATCGAGGCGCCGCGCGGCACGCTGATCCACCACTACCGAGTCAATGAGGACGACCAGATCGTCAATGCCAACCTGATCGTGTCCACCACCCACAACAACCAGGCCATGAACACGGCCGTGCGCGAGGTGGCGCGCCGGTATCTCGACGGCCGCACGCTCACGGAAGGGCTGCTCAACCACATCGAGGTGGCCATCCGCGCCTTCGATCCCTGCCTGTCCTGCGCCACGCACGCGCTGGGCAAGATGCCGCTCGAGCTGGAGCTGGTCGATGCCGACGGGCAGGTCGTCGACCGGCTGCTTCGCGGCGGCTGATGGCGGATTCGGTGCTGGTTTTCGGCTGGGGCAACCCGAGCCGCGGCGACGACGCCCTCGGCCCGGCGCTGATCGAACGGATCGCGGCTGAACTGCCCGAACATGCCGAGTGGGATGAACTCACCCTGCTCACCGATTTCCAGTTGCAGCCCGAACATGCCCTCGACCTGGAAGGACAGGATCGCGTGCTGTTCGTCGATGCCAGCGTCTCCTGCGTGTCGCCATACGCCTTCGACCGGCTGCGCCCGCTGCCCGGCTTCGGCTATACCACCCATGCCATGCAGCCGGAAGCCCTGCTGGCGGTGTTCCGCCAGGTGAGCGGCAGCGAACCGCCGCCGGCCTGGCTGCTGACGGTGCGCGGCGAGTCCTTCGAATTGGGCGAGCCGCTGAGTGCGGCGGCAGCGCGGCATCTGGAGGCCGCCACCGTTTTCGTCACATCGTTGCTTTCGGGCGAATGGCAGCGCTTCGACTGATCCACGTCAAGGTTTGAAAATTTCCCTGCCGGTTAGTATCCTTCCGGTTCAGGTACGGAGCTGGAAGGCTGATTCTTGCCATGCCATTTTGTAATTTCTAGCCCATTGTTAATAAACAAAAAGAATCGCATGTCGAGCCGGCATGCTTCTTGTTATCCAAGAGGCCTTGCGGAATGGAAAGCAGATGATCAGCGAAGGCAAGCTGGAGTTCGACATCGCCTGGGACGGCAGGCGGATCGTCGGCGCAGGGATCCATTCCTCGCGCCCGGTTTTCGCCAGCCGCGTGCTGGAAGGCCAGCCGGTCGCGGAGGCGCTGAAGCGGGTGCCGCTGCTCTTCAGCGTGTGCGGCCGGGCACAGGCGATGGCCGCCGCCGCGGCCTGCGATGCGGCGAGGGGTTTGCGCGCCGGCGAGGCGGTGCAGCAGGCGCGCGAGCGCGCGCTGGCCGGCGAATGCCTGCAGGAATACGGCTGGCGGCTGCTGATCGACCTGCCCATGCTGCTCGGCGAACCGTCACGGCCGGGCGAACTGGCCGACCTGCGCCGGCGCATCGCCGCGGCCGACGATGCCTTCAAGTGGCGCAGCGTGGCGACGGCGGCGGAGGAATTGCTCGAGCGGGCCGTGTTCGACATGCCCCCCGAGGCCTGGCTGAAGCTGCGGCCGGCGGCGCTGGAGAAGTGGCTGGCGAAGGGCGCCGCGCCGGCGCCGCGCATGCTGGCGCGCCTGCGGCGGCTGCATCTGGGCGGCGAGTTCGGCCTGCTGCCCTGGCTGGAGGAAGCGCATCTGCCCGGCCTCGCCGCGGCGATGGACGCCGATGCGGCATTCGTGGCGCGGCCGACCTTTCAGGGACAGCCGGCCGAAACCGGCGCCCTGGCGCGGCAGCGGGCGCATCCGGCGATCCAGCGGGAAATCGCCCAACACGGCGCCACGGCGGCGGCACGCCTGCTGGCGCGCCTGCTCGAGCTGGCGCAACTGCCCGCCCAATTGCGCGATCCGGCGGCGCAGGGCATCCGCAGCGCCGCGCCGCACCCCGGCACGGGCATCGCCGCGGTGGAAACCGCGCGCGGCACCCTGCTGCACCGGGTGGACCTGGCCGAGGGGCGCGTCGTGCGCTACCGCATCCTCGCGCCGACCGAATGGAATTTCCATCCGGACGGCGCCTTCGTGCGCGGCCTGATCGGTTGCCCGGCGAAAAGCGAGACCGAGGCGCGCGGCGCCGCCGGCCTGCTGGCGCATGCGCTGGATCCTTGCGTCAGCATCGAAACGCGGGTGCGTCGTGCATGAAATGAGCCTGGCCGAGGGCGTCCTGCAGATCATCGAGGACCACGCTTCGAAGTCGGGTTTCGCGCGGGTGAAGACGGTGTGGCTGGAGATCGGCGCGCTCTCCGGCGTGGAAACCGAGGCGATGCGCTTCTGCTTCGATGCGGTGACGCGCGGCAGCCTCGCCGAGGGCGCCGTGCTGGAGATCGTCGCCGTGCCGGGCACGGCCTGGTGCATGCAGTGCGGCGCGACGGTGCCGGTGGCGGAGCGCTACGACCCGTGCCCGCGCTGCGGCGGCTACCAGCTGCAGGTGCAGGGCGGCACGGAGATGCGGGTGAAAGAACTGGAAGTCGAGTAATCGGAGGATCAAATGTGCACGGTATGCGGCTGCGGCCAGGGCGAAACGAGGATCGAGGGCGACCACGAGCACGAGCATCGCCACGAAGACGGCACGGTGCACAGCCATGCCTACCACCACGACGGCGAGCACGCCCACACGCATTCCCATGGCGTGCCGCAGGCGCCGGGCGGCTTCAGCTACGCGCCGCGGCACCCTCATCACGGCCACGAACATGCCCACGCGCCGGGTCTCGCGCCGGGCCGCATGGTGCAGATCGAGCAGGACATCCTCGCCAAGAACAACGCCTACGCCGGCGCCAACCGCAGGCTGTGGCAGGCGCGCGGCCTGTTCGCCATCAACCTCGTCTCCAGCCCCGGCTCGGGCAAGACCACGCTGCTGGTGGAGTCCATCCGGCGCCTGGCCGGCCGCCATCCGCTGGCGGTGATCGAGGGCGACCAGCAGACCAGCCACGACGCCGAGCGCATCCGCGCCACCGGGGCGCAGGCCATCCAGGTGAACACCGGCAAGGGCTGCCACCTCGACGCGCACATGGTCGGCCACGCCTTCGAGCGGCTCGACCTGAAAGAGGGCGGGCTGCTGCTCATCGAGAACGTCGGCAACCTGGTCTGTCCCGCGGAGTTCGACCTGGGCGAGGCGCACAAGGTGGTGATCCTCTCCGTCACCGAGGGCGAGGACAAGCCGCTCAAGTACCCGAACATGTTCGCGGCGAGCGACCTCATGCTGCTGACCAAGGTCGACCTGCTGCCGCACCTGACGTTCGACGTGGCGAAGTGCCTCGAATACGCCCGCGGCGTGAACCCGAAGATCGAGGTGATGCAGGTCTCGGCCAAGAGCGGCGAGGGCATGGACGGCTGGCTCGCCTGGCTGGAAAAAGGCGTCGCATCCGCGAAGAACTGAGATGAGCGCCCCGCACGGCCGCCCGAAGGGGCGCCAGCCACGACCCGGAGCCGCGCAGCGGCGAACCGCCATCACCCCCTCCCGCGGGGAGGGGGTAGGGGGGAGGGTTCAATGACCGTCGCCGCCCGCGCCTCTTCCACCGTCTGCCGCCGCATCCGCGTGCGCGGGCAGGTGCAGGGCGTCGGCTTCCGGCCCTTCGTCTATCGCCTGGCGCAGGAGCTGGATATCGCCGGCTGGGTGCGCAACGACGGCGAGGGCGTGGATATCGAGGCGCAGGGCGCGGCGGATGCGGTCGAGGCGCTGATCGCGCGGCTGGAGACGGACGCGCCGCCGCTGGCGAGCGTCGCTGCGGTCGAGGTGGCGGAAGCGCCGCCCGGCGATGCGCGCGGCTTCGAGATAAAAGTCAGTCTCCACGGCACGGCGAACACGGCGGTCACGCCCGACACGGCGACCTGTCCCGACTGCCTCGCCGAGTTGTTCGATCCGGCCAACCGCCGCTGGCGCCACGGCTTCATCAACTGCACCCACTGCGGTCCGCGCTACACGCTGACGCGCAAACTGCCCTACGACCGGCCGCAGACCAGCATGGTGGCGTTCGCCATGTGCCCGGCCTGCCGCAGCGAATACGAAGACCCGAGCGACCGCCGCTTCCACGCCCAGCCGAATGCCTGTCCCGAGTGCGGCCCTCGCCTCGCGCTGCGAGACGGGGAGGGCGGCCCGCTGGCGGTCGATGACCCCATCGCCGAAACCCTGGCGCGTTTGCAGCGCGGCGAGATCGTCGCCATCAAGGGCCTCGGCGGCTACCACCTCGCCTGCGACGCAACGAATGCCGCAGCCGTGGCGCGGCTGCGCCAGCGCAAGAACCGCGAGGAAAAGCCCTTCGCTGCGATGTTCGCCAACGCGGCCTCTGTCGCGCCGTATGCGGACTTGGACGAAGCCGAACGCGCGCTGCTCGAATCGCGCGAGCGCCCGGTGGTGCTGCTGCGAAAGCGCGCCGGCTGCGATGAGCAACTGGCCGGCGTCGCGCCCGGCCTCGGCGAACTCGGCGCGATGCTGCCGTGCACACCGATCCAGTACCTGCTCTTCCACGAGGCGGCCGGGCGGCCCGCCGGCACGGAGTGGATCGCCGTGCCGCAGCGACTGACTTTGGTCATGACCAGCGCCAACCCCGGCGGCGAGCCCATCGTGCGCGACGACGACGAGGCGTTGGAAAGATTGAAGGGCATCGCCGACGCCTACCTCATGCACGACCGCGCCATCATTACCCGCGTCGACGACAGCGTCGTGCGCGCAACACAATTCATCCGCCGCGCCCGCGGCTTCACCCCGCAGGCGATCAAGCTGGCCAAGGCCGGCCCCTCGGTGCTCGCCACCGGCGGCTTCCTCAAGAACACGATCTGCCTCACGCGCGGCGACGAGGCCTTCCTCTCCCAGCACATCGGCGACCTCGACAACGCGCCGACCTGCCGCGCGCTGGAGGAGACCGCGCAGCGCATGATGGCGCTGCTGGAGATCGCGCCGGAACGCGTCGCCCACGACCTGCACCCGGACTTCCACGGCACGCGCTTCGCCACCGACTTCGCGCGCGGCCGCGGCTTGAAGACCGTCGCCGTGCAGCACCACCATGCCCACATCGCCGCCGTCGCGGCGGAACATCGTGCCACCGGCCCGCTGCTCGGCCTGGCGCTGGACGGCGTCGGCATGGGCGCGGACCAAGGCATCTGGGGCGGCGAACTGCTCGCCGTCGACGGCGAGCGCTTCGACCGCCTCGGCCACCTGCGCGAGCTGGCCTTGCCCGGCGGCGACAAGGCGGCGCGCGAGCCCTGGCGCATGGCCGCCGCGGCGCTCTTCTCCCTCGGCCGCGGCGGCGAGATCAAGACAAGATTCCCGCAGCAGCGCGCCGCCGGCGCCATCGCCATGATGCTCGGCGGCAACGCCCACACGCCGCCGACCTCGAGCTGCGGCCGGCTTTTCGACGCCGCGGCGGGGCTGGCCGGCGTGTGCGAGGTGGCCGCCTACGAGGGCCAGGCGGCGATGCTCTACGAAAGTCAGGCTGCGCAACACGGCGAGGTGGCGCCACTGCGGGACGGTTTTGCCATCGACGACGGAAGGCTCGACCTGCTGCCGCTGCTGGCGCGACTCGCCGACGAACGCGACGCCGGCTTCGCCGCCGCGCTGTTCCACGCCACGCTGGCCGAGGCGCTGGCGGCGTGGGTGCAGCGCGCCGGCGAGGAGCGCGGCCTGCGCCGCGTGGCACTGGGCGGCGGCTGCTTTCTCAACCGCATCCTGAGCGCCGGCCTGCGGCGGCGGCTGGAAGCAAAAGGTTTCGAAGTGCTGGAGGCGCGGCTCGTGCCGCCCAACGACGGCGGCCTGAGCCTGGGACAGGCCTGGGTGGCGCTTAACTCATAGGAAACGATCATGTGTCTGGCCATACCGGTGAAGGTGGTTGAACTGCTCGAAGGCGAGCAGGCGACGGTCGACGTCGGCGGCGTGCGCAAGGCGATCTCGCTGGCGCTGGTTGATGGCATCACTGTCGGCGACTACGTCATCCTCCACGTCGGCTACGCCATCCAGAAGCTCGACCCGGAGGAGGCGGAGAAGACGCTGGCCCTCTTCGCCGAGCTGGGAGAAGGCATGGGAGCCGAACCAGCGTGAAATACATCAACGAATTCCGCGACGGCAAGACGGCGCGCCACATCGCGGCGGCCATCGCCGCCGAGACGCGCGCCGACCGCCGCTACCACATCATGGAATTCTGCGGCGGCCACACCCACGCCATCTCGCGCTACGGCCTGTCCGACCTGCTGCCGGAGAACATCCGCCTCATTCACGGCCCCGGCTGCCCGGTCTGCGTGCTGCCGATCGGCCGCATCGACAACGCCATCGACCTGGCGCTCAACCGCGGCGTCATCCTCGCCACCTACGGCGACTGCCTGCGCGTGCCGGCCTCCGGCGGCCTGTCGCTGCTGAAGGCCAAAGCGCGCGGTGCCGACGTGCGCATGGTGTACTCCAGCGCCGACGCGCTGAAGCTGGCGCAGGACAATCCCGATCGCGAGGTGGTGTTCTTCGCCATCGGCTTCGAGACCACCACGCCGCCCACCGCCGTGGCCCTGCTGCAGGCCGAGAAGCTCGGCGTGAAGAACTTCACGGTGTTCTGCAACCACGTGCTGACGCCCGCGGCCATCGCCAACATCCTCGAGTCGCCGGAAGTCAGGCTGCACGGCACGGTGCCGCTCGATGCCTTCATCGGCCCGGCCCACGTGTCGACGGTGATCGGCAGCCAGCCCTACGAGCATTTCGCCGAGGAATACGAGAAGCCGGTGGTGATCGCCGGCTTCGAGCCGCTCGACGTCATGCAAGCCATCCTCATGCTGGTGCGCCAGCTCAACGAAGGCCGTGCCGAGGTCGAGAACGAGTTCTCCCGCGCCGTCACGCGCGAGGGCAACGTCAAGGCGCAGAACCTGGTGGCCGAGGTGTTCGAGCTGCGCAAGAGCTTCGAATGGCGCGGCCTCAACGAAGTGCCTTACAGCGCGCTGCGCATCAAGGCGAAGTACGCCGCCTGGGATGCCGAGCGCCGCTACGGCATCGAATACAGGTCCGTGGCCGACAACAAGGCCTGCGAGTGCGGGGCGATACTCCGCGGCCTCAAGCGCCCGCAGGACTGCAAGCTGTTCGGCACGGTGTGCACCCCTGAAAACCCGGTCGGATCGTGCATGGTAAGTTCGGAGGGAGCATGTGCCGCGCATTACACATACGGTCGTTACCGCGACTTGGCAGACCGGGTTTCGGCGTAGGCTCACATGAGCGAAGCGAATGTTAAGGCGCGCAGCGCCGGCCGAAGCCAAAACCCGATGGGCTCCTGCATGGTGAGCTCGGAAGGGGCCTGCGCGGCGCATTACACCTACGGCCGCTACAAGGATGCGGTGGTCTGATGAAAACCACTCACCACAGAGGCACAGAGACACAGAGAAAAGCATTGAATGGCATTTCTCTGTGTCTCTGTGCCTCTGTGGTTAATGGTTTTGAGGTTTGATATGACCGTCAGAAAAGGCTACATCCGCCCCGTCGACTTCAAGCACGGCCGCGTGGACATGACCCACGGCAGCGGCGGGCGGGCGATGGCGCAGCTGATCGAGGAACTGTTCCTCGCCGCCTTCGACAACGACTGGCTGCGCGCCGCCAACGACCAGGCCTGCTTCGCCGTGCAGGGCGGGCGCATGGTGATGGCGACCGACTCGCACGTCGTCTCGCCGCTGTTCTTCCCCGGCGGCGACATCGGCTGCCTGTCGGTGCACGGCACGGTGAACGACGTCGCCATGTCCGGCGCCAAGCCGCTCTATCTGTCGGCAAGCTTCATCCTCGAGGAGGGCTTCCCGCTCGCCGACCTCAAGCGCATCGTCGAGTCGATGGCCCACGCGGCGCGCGAAGCCGGCGTAGCAATAGTTACCGGCGACACCAAGGTGGTGGAGCAGGGCAAGGGCGACGGCGTCTTCATCACCACCACCGGCATCGGCGTGGTGCCGGCGGGCGTGAACATCTCCGGCGACCGGGCGCGGCCCGGCGACGCCATCCTCGTCTCCGGCACCCTGGGCGACCACGGCGTGGCCATCATGGCGCAGCGCGAGAGCCTCGGCTTCGAGACGACCATCCAGTCCGACACGGCGGCGCTGCACGAGCTCGTCGCCCGCATGGTCGAGGCGGTGCCGGACATCCACGCCCTGCGCGATCCGACGCGCGGCGGGCTGGCCACCACGCTCAACGAGATCGCCCGCCAGTCCGGCGTCGGCATGATGCTGCGCGAGGAAGCCCTGCCGGTGCGGCAGGAAGTCGAGGCCGCCTGCGAGTTCCTCGGCCTCGACCCGCTCTACGTCGCCAACGAGGGCAAGCTGATCTGCATCTGCGCGCAGGACGATGCCGAAAAGCTGCTCGAAGTCATGCGCACCCACCCGCTCGGCCGCGAGGCGGCGCACATCGGCTCGGTGCACGAAGACCCGCACCACTTCGTGCAGATGGAGACCGGCTTCGGCGGCAAGCGCATCGTCGACTGGCTTACCGGCGAGCAGCTGCCGAGGATATGTTGAGGAGCGGAACCATTAACCACAGAGGCACAGAGACACAGAGAAATTCGTGTTTTGCCTTTCTCTGTGCCTCTGTGTCTCTGTGGTGAAAGAGGTTTTATGCGTATTCTTTTTCTGACCCACAGCTTCAACAGCCTCGCCCAGCGCCTCTACGTCGAGCTGAGCGAGCGCGGCCACGAAGTCTCCATCGAGTTCGACATCAACGACACCGTCGCCGTCGAGGCGGTCGATCTCTTCCAGCCCGACCTCGTCGTCGCCCCCTTCCTCAAGCGCGCCATCCCCGAGACGGTGTGGCGCAACCGTGTCTGCCTGGTGGTGCATCCGGGCATTCCCGGCGACCGCGGCCCCTCGGCGCTCGACTGGGCCATCCTGAACGATGAAAAGGAATGGGGCGTCACCGTGCTGCAGGCCAACGCCGTGATGGACGGCGGCGACATCTGGGCGACGCGCAGCTTCCCCATGCGCGCGGCGCGGAAGAGCAGCCTCTACCGCAACGAGGTGACGGAGGCCGCCACCGCCGCCGTGCTGGAGGCCGTGGAGAAGTTCGAGCGCGGCGGCTTCACGCCGACCCCGCTCGACTACGCCAATCCAGACGTGCGCGGTACCGAGCGCCCGCTCATGAAGCAGGACGACCGCCGCGTCGACTGGACGCGCGACGACACGGCGACGGTGCTGCGCAAGCTCCGTGCCTCGGACAGTTTCCCCGGCCTCGCCGACCACATCGCCGGCGTCGACTGCTGGCTGTTCAACACCCACCCGGAAGGCACCCTGCGCGGCGCCCAACCCGGCGCGATCATCGCGCAGCGCAGGGGCGCACTGTGCCGCGCCACGGTCGACGGCGCGGTGTGGCTCACCCACGCCAAACGCAAATCCGACCAGCCCACCTTCAAGCTGCCGGCGGCGCAGGCCATTCCCGAGGCGGCGAGCGTGCCCGAGTCCGCGCTGCCCTCGCTGCCCTCGCGAGATTCCTCCACCTGGCAGGACATCGCCTATGAAGAGGAGGGCGGCGTCGGCTTCCTGCACTTCGACTTCTACAACGGCGCCATGTCGACCACGGATTGCCTGCGCCTGCGCGATGCCTTCCTCGAAGCCGCCCAGCGCGAGACGAAAGTCATCGTGCTGATGGGCGGATCCGACTTCTGGTCGAACGGCATCCACCTCAACACCATCGAGGCGGCGGAGAGCCCAGCCGACGAGTCCTGGGCCAACATCGTCGCCATGGACGACCTCTGCCGCGCCATCCTCGACTGCGGCAGCCACTACGTCGTCGCCGCGATGCAGGGCAACGCCGGCGCCGGCGGCGTCTTCCTGGCGCTATCCGCGGATCGTGTGCTGGCGCGCGAGGGCGTCATCCTCAACCCGCACTACAAGGGCATGGGCAACCTCTACGGCTCGGAGTACTGGACCTATCTCTTGCCGCGCCGCGTCGGTTGGGAGCGGGCGCAGGCCGTCACGCAGCACCGCCTGCCCATCGGCGCGCGGCAGGCCGTCGAGCAGGGCCTCATCGACGCGAGCTTCGGCGCCGACGTGCCGGCCTTTGCCGCGGCCGTGAAGGCGCAGGCCGCCGATCTGGCGGCGCGGCCCGACTTCGCGCAATTGCTCGAAGCAAAGCGCGCCGCCCGCGCCCGCGACGAGGCGGTGAAGCCGCTCGAAGCCTACCGCGAGGAGGAGCTGAAACGCATGCGGCTCAACTTCTACGGCTTCGATCCGAGCTACCACGTCGCGCGCTACCACTTCGTGCACCGCGTGCCGCACGCGTGGACGCCGCTGCATCTGGCGCGGCACCGGCGGAGCATGTGGCAGAAACAGTCCGCGCTGAAGACGCGGAACGCAGCCTAGGGAGAAACATCATGGCAAGCTTACCGACAATCCTGGTGGTCGACGACGAAGTCCGCTCGCAGGAGACCCTGCGCCGCACGCTGGAGGAGGAGTTCGAGGTGCTCACCGCCTCCAGCGGCGAGCAGGCGCTGGCCCTGCTCGAGCGCGAGCCGGTCGACGTCATCCTCTGCGACCAGCGCATGCCCGGCATCTCCGGTGTGCAGACGCTGAAGGAGGCGCGCAGCCGCTGGCCCGACACGGTGCGCATCATCGTCTCCGGCTACACCGAGACCGAGGACATCATCTCCGGCATCAACGAGGCCGGCATCTACCAGTACCTGCTCAAGCCCTGGCAGCCCGAGTCGCTGCTGCTCACGGTGCGCGCGGCCGCGGAGTTGTACAGGCTGCAGCAGGAGAACCACCGTCTCAACATCGAGCTGCGCACCGCCGGCCCGGTGGCGAAGAGCCGCATCGAGGCCAAGCGCGCGCAGGTCAAGCGCGCCTTCGACACCGACCGCCTGGTGCGCGCGCCGGACAGCCCGATGAACGACCTCTGCCGCCTGGTCGAGCGCATCGCCCCCTACGACATTTCCGTCCTCATCACCGGCGAATCCGGCACCGGCAAGGAACTGCTGGCGCGCGCCATGCATTACCGCAGCGGCCGCGCCGACAAGGCCTTCGTCGTCGAGAACTGCGGCGCGCTGCCCGACACCCTGCTCGAATCCGAGCTGTTCGGCCACAAGCGCGGCTCGTTCACCGGCGCCTACGAGGACCGCATCGGCCTCTTCCAGCAGGCCGACGGCGGCACCATCTTCCTCGACGAAATCGGCGAGACCTCGCCGGCCTTCCAGGTCAAGCTGCTGCGCGTGCTGCAGGAGGGCGAGATCCGCCCGGTCGGCGGCACCAAGACCGTCTCGGTGGACGTGCGCGTCGTCTCCGCCACCAACCGCGACCTCGAGGAGGACGTGCGCCAGGGCCGCTTCCGCCAGGACCTCTACTACCGCCTGTCGACCATGACCCTGCACGTGCCGGCGCTGCGCGCGCGGCCGATGGACATCCCCTTCATCTCGCAGCAGGTGCTGGACAAGGCGAAGCTGTCGCTCGGCAAGCCGGTGAAGGGCTTCACGCAGGAGGCGATGGACTGCCTCACCGCCTATCGCTGGCCGGGCAACGTGCGCGAGCTGCAGAACGAGATCAACCGCATGCTGGCGCTCAGCGATGCCGACTGGCTCGGCGCCGAATACCTCAACGGCCGCGTCGTCCAGGCCGCCAGCATCGAGGAGGAGCCCGAGCTGCGCATGCTCTCCGGCATCAACGGCTCGCTCAAGGACCGCCTCGAAATGCTCGAAGCGCGCGTCCTCAAGGAAGCCATGGTGCGCCACCGCTGGAACAAGACGCGGGTGGCGGATGAACTGGGACTGTCGCGGGTGGGGCTGCGGGCGAAGCTGACTCGGTATGGGCTGGAGAGGAAGAACGGGGCGGCTTGAGGCTTCAGTCTGATTGTCGGCCAGAGCCGACCTTGAGCCTGTGGTCCAACTCGGGCGGCAATGCGCCGGTCACCCGCCGTTCAGCTGTAAATCACTCTGAGCGGCAGCTTTGACCATCAGGCTACGACAGATTCGTGCCCAAAAGAGACATTAGCCCTTAAACGGTGTGAGGGTCGGCAATGTGGCGGACTGCTGTCGTTAACCAGTATTCCGCCATGCACGCCCCATTGGAAGACGAAAAACAGAGGGAAACTCAATTCAAGTGGACCAATTTGCGAGACGAGCGGTTTTGTTTTCCGATGACATCCGTGCACATCAGGCGGCAGCCGTCTGCAGTCGTCGCTGGCCCTCAGGTGTGAGCGAGAACGCCCCAGCCTCCTCGTCTTGGACCAACAGGTTACACTGGGCCGCAAGGAGCAGAGCATGCCGCAGTCGGTCCTCCAGCAGGTCGATGCCGACAAATTCCTCGCCATTCCCTGTTCGCTCGAGGCCCAAGTCTCCCTTGAGCAACACATAGCGACTGCGGCCATCCCGGGCGGCGCGCTCCTGCACGACGCCAAAATGCTGGAGCAACACGTAATGCTGGACGATGTGCGCCATGAACGCCGCCGGCGAATCGTGCATGTGCGCCAGCATGACGTCGGCGAGCTTCCCAAGCGTAAGCTGCTCATTCTCCAGCGCCAGGTCAAAATACGGGTCCGTCCGGAAGTTACTCGCTTCGCTTGCGCAGTAGAGCAAGGCGATATAGACGCTGCGCAATGCCTGCTCTTCCTCATCCGAGTTGTGCGCAAAGTAACGCACCCTCAGTAGGGAATCCAGCAGGGATTCGATACGTTGCGCGTATTCCAACTGGGGCCCAGCCGCGTAGAGCGTCGGCTCATTGCCGCGCAAGTCTTCCATCATCTTGATGAGGCTTGCCACGTCTTGGCGTGTGTTCTCCGGCAGGAGCGTGAGCAGCTTCTCGCCCAGGCCATGCGCACAGTCGAGAATCTCGCGGGGCTTGTTGGTCACAACCGCCCGGTGTACCCACGACTCGCACAGCCGCAGGAGGACGCCCTGGGCAATCCTGACGTACTGCCGCAACTGCAAACTGGCCCACCAGCTCTGGGCTTGAGCGCAATCATCGAGCGCCAGCACGTAGCTGCCATCGTGTGTGCGGCCACGTGCCATTGCAAACCGGATGACGTTCTCGGGCACGCCAGCCTTATACCTGTGCGTCTTCTGCTCGGCGTAGATAGCACGCAGCGCGAGGGTCAAGCCTTGCTGGCGGTACTCCCAGTTCGGCCCCAAGGTGAGTCCGTCCGGGGATTCCGGGTAGTACTGTTCGATGAACGCGTCAATCTCGCCCTGAGACGGATTGAGCAGGTCCAGCATGCCACCCATCTCCGCGACTTCCTCATCTGAGACGTGCTGCTTGCTGATATCGGCGAGCCAGTCCCGGCGTGGATGCTTCGCAATGGCTTTCTCATAGGCGTCAGCCAGCTTCCCGCCCGCGTCCGTCAGCAGGTAGGCGCCCCGGATACCCGTCACCTTCAGGCAGGGCATGCCATTGATTATGCTGGGGCCGTACTGTACGGCCTGCAGGAAATTGGCACCGGAACTCGGCTCGTAGTTCGGGTTGCGGTCCATGGCCTTCTGGTCCTGCGCGCCGACGATGACCTTCGTGCTCAGCTTCACTTTCGTGCGCCCCTCCGGGTAGAGGCGCCCGCCGCCGGCGAGCCCCCGGATGTTCTGTCGCACGTTGTACCAGCCCAGCAGCAACTGGATTTTCTCAAGACCATCCAGTGAGAGCGCCTCGATATCCGGGTCGCGCGTGCGCCGGGCCGTTTCATCAATCTGGCGCACCATCCAGCATATGGCGGAGTACACCCGGATAAAGGCCACGACGTTGTTAATGCCCGGAAACACCGAGCGATAGAGCGACTCCACCACTGCGTTCGTGCCCAGCGGGTCGAGTACGAAGTTGTCGGTGAGAGGGTCGGTGAAGTACGGCTTGTCGAGGTGCTGGAGCATGGGGTTTAGTTCTTCTTGTAGCGGCCAGCCAGTCCGTTCTGGTCCAAGACGGCGGTATCGAGGGCGTAGAACAAGGGGCGCTTGCAGTTCAGGCACAGACAGACCTGGTCCGCCCGCAAACGGGAAGCGTCCTCCGCGTGCAGCCGGCAGTAACAGCATGGGCACGCCGTCGAACCTGTGCTTCGCGCCACTACCCCGAAAACGGCGCGCGTGCTCTTGCGGTGCTGCCACAGCGCCTCAAATGCCCTTTGATACCGGGGCAGGACCTTCGGTACCGATTTCGTGGCGGGATTCGTGACCTGTTGATTTCCACCCAAACTTGACCCGGGGTTTTCATCTAAAACTGACCCACGGTTTATGCGCGTAGTATAGCTACGCTTTTGTGGACAAGTCTTCGGTTTTCGTCGTTTTATCTCCTTGAG
>Ga0116142_10000827_pt1 | contig 39644 bp, 34 predicted proteins | sample AD_UKC033_MetaG_FD_89785 | JGI IMG/M metagenome (GOLD analysis project Ga0116142, IMG submission 89785) | Active sludge microbial communities of municipal wastewater-treating anaerobic digesters from USA - AD_UKC033_MetaG | ecosystem: Engineered > Bioreactor > Anaerobic > Digestate | place: USA... | reverse complement strand
TGGGCTGCCTGGAAACTGCATGCTGGTTTTGGTTATGAGCATGTGCCTTCCATGCTTATCGAAAAAGACGGCCTGGTTTTCTTTGGAACAAAAAGTGGTGTTGTTTACTGTATTGATCCGGCTAAAAGAAGAATAGAGTGGGCACACAAGATCGACAACTCGATGGTGAATACAGTAAAAGTGATCGATAAAAACACCCTTATTGCCTCTACAATGGATGGGAAACTGGTATTGTTAGAAAATTCGGCAGGTAGGAATTAAGATACCAGCTTTCTCTTTTTCTTTGGGGACTGCTTTATCAAAATCTTTCCGAACCAGCTTAGAACTCCCAGAATAAAAGTCACAACGCTTGCCCATAACATAGGAACAGAGTGACGGCCATCAAGAAATTTTAATACAAAGCTGAATAGTATAAATGAGATGCCTGTAACAAAAAATAATGTAAGCCAGGAGAACTCTTTCATTTCCTTCTCTTCCATAGTATTGAATTAGTCGCTGTAAGATAACGGTGGAATTTTCTTAAAAGCATGAGGTACAATTGCTTTTTTTGCCTTTTAAGTTGTTACACTTATAGAGACATAGGATAAAATTTTAGTCAACAATAACCCTGCCATGTGAATTGACATAACTAAAAAAGCCACCGGTAAGGCAGCTTTTACGTATTTGTGCAAAAGGATTATTACTTACAGCAGCATGGTGATAGGATTCTCCAGGTATTTTTTGAATGTTTGAAGGAATGCAGCTCCGCTGGCGCCATCCACGCTGCGGTGATCGCAACTGAGAGTAATTTTCATCACATTACTAACTCCAAAACCTTCTCCTTTTCTTACTACTACCTCTTTGATCCGGCCTACCGCCATGATGCAACTGTCAGGCGGATTTATTATCGCAGTGAATTCATCAATATCCATCATTCCCAGGTTAGATATGGTGAATGTATTACCGGTGAATTCGTTGGGCTGTAATTTTTTGTTCTTGGCTTTTCCGGCAAGTTCTTTACTTTCAGCCGCTATTTGTGGTAAAGTTTTCTGATCGGCAAAGCGAACGACCGGAACGATCAGTCCATCTTCTATGGCTACGGCAATACCAATATGAATATGACTGTAACGCCGGATCTTATCTCCCATCCATGAAGCATTGATGGCCGGGTGCTGGCGAAGGGCCAGTGCAACTGCTTTTACCACCATATCATTGAAGCTGATCTTGGCGGGACTTATTTCATTCAGCTGCGCTCTTGCCGTCATGGCATTATCCATATTGATCTCCATCGTAAGATAGAAATGCGGGGCACTGAATTTACTTTCTCCCAGGCGCTTGGCAATTACATTGCGCATCTGCGAATTAGGAATATCAGTATAGCCCTCTTCTTTGCTTCCGGTAAAGGCAGGAACAGGTGCAGCTATTGATGCAGTTTTAGCTGCAGGTTGTATGCTTGTGGCGGTGGCAGGCTGATAGTTATCAATATCAGCTTTTATTATTCTCCCACCATCCCCGCTTCCCTGAAGTGAATGAAGGTCAATTCCTTTTTCTTTCGCTACTTTCTTAGCTAATGGAGAAGCTTTCACTCTTCCATTTTCCGCAGCAGCAGCAATGGTTGTCACTGTAGCTGGTTGTTCGGCAATGGTTTTTGCAGTTTCAGCAGCAGGCTTCTGACTAACTCCTCCTTTTGTTGCCGCAACTATGGCATCAACATCTACTTTTCCTTTTTCACCAATGATGCAGAGCAAACCATTAACCGGGATATTTTCACCCTTCTGTGCTCCAATATGTAATAATGTCCCATTCTTGTAGCTCTCCAGCTCCATGGTAGCCTTATCGGTTTCGATTTCAGCAAGTACTTCACCTTTCTTCACTGTATCACCTACATTTTTATGCCAGGATGCTATTACTCCTTCTTCCATGGTATCACTTAATCTTGGCATTAATACCACTTCTTCCATTTTAGAAATATCAAGGGAAGTAGATGGCTGAGTTGCCGGAGCCGCAACAGGACTTTCTTTTTTAGCCGGTGCAGCAGTAGTTGTGGCACACGAATTTTGCTTTATCAATGAAGAAATATCTTCGCCTGCAGTACCAATGATGGCCAGCAGATCATTCACCTGCAGCTTTCCTCCTTTATCACTCCCTACATGCAACAGAACGCCATCTTTATAGCTTTCCAGTTCCATGGTTGCCTTATCGGTTTCCACTTCTGCCAGTAAATCACCTTTTTTTACCGTATCACCCACTTTTTTATGCCAGGCAGCGATCACACCTTCCGTCATTGTATCGCTAAGGCGGGGCATTAATATCACTTCAGCCATTTGCCTTTGAATTTTGGCCGAAATTAAGATAAAAAGATGAATGGTGAATAGCGGATAGCGAATGGGAATCAGTAATCCAGCTCCAGCCGCAGACGGTCTTTCAGCTCTTTTATAAGAGGATATTGTTCCGTCATCTTCTGAAATTGCTCTTTGGATGTCAGCGTTATTTCCATAGCAGGACGATCTTCTGTTTTCTCTTCTACCACTACATTAAACTGCAGCAACCTGTTTTGCAGTTGTAATTGCAAAAAATGAAACAATGCATTTCTTTCCTGCTCGATAAACTGTTTTTCAATATTGTTAGCTGTAACAGCTTCGAAAGAGTTTTCATCCTTTACTCTTAGCAAAGCCAGTTCAAAAGGTTGGGCGGCCGGGTTCTTATTTGCTTTAAGTTTTGATATATATTCTGCCCATGCTTTTTGCAGTGTTTCCTGTTGAAGGGGATGATTGGTATTGCCATTTCCACTGTTCGTATTTCCCTGGTACTGCTTTCTTATTTTATCAAGGGCTGAAATCCTGGTTGCAGTTGGTTTGGGATCAGCTGGCTGAGCCCCTTGTTCATAAACCGGCTTTTCTTCTTTTGCTATAGTGGTAATGGAGGAAGCTGCCGTTTCAACGATCAGCTTTGCACCAGTATCTTTCTTTCCGGCAATAGATTTTCCTGCAATCGCCTGTTGATTGGTGAAAGATTTAATTCCTGCTGTGCGAAAGGCAAGCGGTGATTCAACTAGTTTTTTTTTACTTATACCGGACGCATCCGTTGTCAATTCAATAGCCTGCTGCAGGTAACAGAGCTTGATCAGTGTTAATTCAACATGCAATCTTTTGTTTCTTGCTGCTTTATAATTTATCTCTGCTTCATTCAAAATGTTCAAAGCGCTTACAAGAAGAGCCGGTGATGCAGATTTGGCTGTTTCTATGTATTTGTCCTTAAAGCTTTCGACTACTTCCAGCAGAACTGCTGCTTTTTCATCTTTGCATACCAGCAGGTTGCGGATAAATTCTGCAAAACCATTTAATACGAGGTCACCTTCAAATCCTTTCCGGTTAACATCATCATAAAGCAGCATAGCGCCGGAAAGATCCTGTTTCTCCATGCAGTCTAACAACTTAAAATAATACTCTGCATCCAGTATGTTCAGGTGTTCCAGTGTATTGGTATAATTCAGCTTGCCATTGGTAAAACTTACTATTTTGTCAAGTATACTCAATGCATCCCGCATACAACCCTCACTTTTCTGCGCAATGATTTGCAGTGCCGCTTTTTCTGCTTTTATTTCTTCTTTTTCACATATTTCTTCCAGGTGCTGGACCGTATCGTTAGTGGTGATGCGTTTGAAATCAAAGATCTGGCAACGGCTGAGAATGGTGGGCAGTATCTTGTGTTTCTCCGTGGTTGCCAGAATAAAGATTGCATAAGGCGGAGGTTCTTCCAGTGTCTTTAAAAAAGCATTGAAGGCAGAAGAACTCAGCATATGAACCTCGTCTATCACATACACTTTGTATTTGCCTGTTTGAGGAACAAAACGAACCTGGTCAACCAGGTCACGGATATTATCCACTGAATTATTAGAAGCCGCATCCAGTTCAAAATAATTCATCGAAGCGCCATCATTAAAAGAAATGCAGCTTTGGCATTTGTCACAGGCTTCACCGTCTTTGGTAGGTTTCTCACAGTTAATGGTCTTGGCTAATATCCTAGCACAGGTGGTTTTACCCACTCCTCTTGGTCCGCAAAAAAGAAATGCATGGGCCAGTTGCTGGTGCTTTATTGCATTTTTTAATGTGGTGGTTATATGCGACTGACCCACCACTGTATCAAAAGTCTGCGGTCTGTATTTTCTGGCCGAAACGATGAATTTATCCATACCGCCTGCAATTTAAGAAACCCGGCTTAGCTGCCCGAAAAAGGATAATTGTTGTGTATAAGTTTTATGAAAGAACAGGGTGCGGCTTGAATTCTTTTGTCCTGTCAAACAAATAGCGGTAAGTGGTCAGTTTGCGGGTACGAAAGGTATCGCCAAAATTTTCTGCCACATTTATCATTTTAGGATTGAACTCGCCGATCCACTGCATTTCGTATTCTTCATATTTCTTCATAGGCTGAACAACCAGTTTTGCTTCGTTGATCATATAGGCGTCAACACCAGTACCCTGGAACTCAGGTACAACCCCAAAGACAAGTCCGGTAAACCGGTTGTTTTTCTTTGTTTTTTTTATCCAGAGGAATTTTAATTTATGCCAAAGGTCAAATTTACCATTCAGGTATTTGAACCACTGGTTCAGATCGGGCAGGTTGATGAAAATGGCGATCGGGTCATTGTGGTGGTATATGAACCAGACAATTTTTTCATCCATTACAGGTTTCATTTTTTTGAACATCGACAGCACCTGTTCTTTCTTTAATTCTTTCAATCCGCCATGCCCTGCCCATGCCTTATTGTAAACGATTGTAAAGTCAGCAGCAAATTTTTCCAGTTGGTTCTTTTTAATATAGCTGGATGAAAAAGCAGGATCTTTGGCTATCTGGGCATGCCTGTCCAGTATTTTTTTACTTACTTCTTTTCGTGGATCCAGGCCAAAACAAATCTGGTTGAAAAAGCATTTAAAACCATAAATTTCAAACAACTCTTTGTAATAAGGCTTATTATAATTAAGACAATAGGGGGGAGGTTGAAAACCCTCAACTAACAGTCCCCACCAGCGGTCTCTTTCTCCAAAATTAATGGGCCCATCCATTGCCTGCATTCCTTTTTGTATCAGCCAGTGTTTGGCTACATCAAATAGCATATCGGCGGCCGCCTGGTTGTTGATGCAGTCAAAAAAGCCAATACCACCAACAGGTACATCATCCCCTTTATTTTTATATTTTTTATTGGTAAAAGCAGCAATTCTCCCGATAAGCTTTCCGTCATTGTCTTTTAATATCCATCTCACCGCTTCTCCAAAACGAAATGTCTTGTTTTTTTTTGGATCAAACACATCATTGATGTCTTTGTCCAATGGCCTTATATAATTGGGGTCGTTTTTATTGATCTCAGCATTTACCCGGATAAAGTCTTTGGCAAGTCGTGTAGTGGTGACTTCTGTCAATTGCATAATACAAATGTAGGAAAGAGAAAATATCTGATCTGCGTTCAGGCTAGCTGCTGTATGCGGGTCAATTTCTTCTATTTCAACCAGCTAAAAACCTTAAAACCAGGTGGCTGGGCAGTACATACTACGGAATACAATATCTCATCCAATGATGAAACACAGGATAATGACCCCACTGTTATATTCAGGCAGCGGGATATTGAAACAGTGGTGGCAGGATTAAGGCGTCAGGGTCATTTTGTAGAAGAGTTAGATTACTCTCTCGGGGGACTTCCCCAGGATTTTAATGTAGATATCTTTCCACATAAGCAGGGAATACACCTGAAGTTGCAAATAGACCGGTTTGTAGTGACTTCTATTGGATTGATAATCCAAAAGAAGGTGAATTAATGCAAGCCGATTACCATGTTGCAAAAGGGATAGTTCACTCCTTTTCCCCACCCTAAAAATCTTTGATTTTCAAATTGGCGGATTAACCCCGCCCCCTTACCTTTGCGGCCTGAAAATAACCCTCCTAATAAACACTTTATATGGCAAACGTTGGTAAAGTAAAACAGGTAATTGGCGCCGTAATCGATGTGCAGTTCGATGGCAAACTTCCTGAAATCTATAATGCGCTGGAACTGAAAAAAGAAAACGGGGATATACTTGTGCTTGAGGTACAGCAGCACCTCGGTGAAGACAGTGTTCGTACCATTGCGATGGATGGAACAGAAGGTATTGTTCGTGGTACGGAAGTAGTAGATACAGGTTTGGCGATAGCTATGCCAATAGGTGAAGGTATTAAGGGTCGTCTTTTTAATGTAACCGGCGATCCTATTGATGGTTTGCCTGCAGTTAGCAAAGTGGGTGGCCGTCCCATTCATGGTATGCCTCCTATGTTTGAGAACCTGAGTACAGCTACGGAAGTACTTTATACAGGTATCAAAGTAATTGACCTGATCGAGCCTTATGCAAAAGGTGGTAAAATTGGATTGTTTGGTGGTGCCGGTGTGGGTAAAACAGTATTGATCCAGGAGTTGATCAATAACATCGCAAAAGCCTATTCAGGTTTATCAGTATTTGCCGGAGTGGGTGAAAGGACCCGTGAAGGAAATGACCTGATGAGGGAAATGATCGAAGCGGGCATCATGAAATATGGTGATGCTTTCAAACATAGCATGGAAGAAGGTGGTTGGGATTTGAGCAAAGTCGATATGAAAGAACTGGCCGATTCAAAAGCCACTTTCGTATTCGGACAGATGAACGAACCGCCAGGTGCCCGTGCAAGGGTGGCCCTCTCTGGGTTGACAATTGCAGAATACTATCGTGATGGTGATGGACAAGGCAAAGGCCGTGACATCCTGTTCTTCGTTGATAATATCTTCCGTTTCACCCAGGCTGGTTCCGAGGTATCGGCGCTGTTGGGTCGTATGCCTTCTGCGGTAGGTTACCAGCCTACACTGGCTACCGAAATGGGTATCATGCAGGAACGTATCACTTCTACCAAAAATGGTTCCATCACTTCCGTACAGGCGGTTTATGTACCTGCGGATGACCTGACTGACCCTGCTCCGGCTACAACATTTGCTCACCTGGATGCTACAACGGTATTGTCAAGAAAGATTGCTGACCTGGGTATCTATCCTGCGGTTGACCCATTGGATTCGACTTCAAGAATTCTTTCTCCCCTGGTAGTGGGTGAGGCGCACTACGAATGTGCCAACAGGGTGAAATCAATGCTCCAGCGGTATAAGGAATTACAGGACATCATTGCCATCCTTGGTATGGATGAATTGAGTGATGATGATAAATTAGTGGTTAGCCGTGCAAGACGGGTTCAGCGTTTCTTATCTCAGCCTTTTCATGTGGCAGAGGCGTTTACTGGTTTGAAAGGAGTACTGGTTCCGATTGAAGAGACCATTCGCGGCTTCAATATGATTATGGATGGTGAAGTGGATGAGTATCCGGAGGCTGCCTTTAACCTGGTAGGTTCTATTGATGATGCGATTGAAAAAGGTAAAAAATTACTGGCGGCTGCACAGGGTTAATCAGGCTATTTGTCAAATGGCTAATGTGCCTATGATTGCCGGGTTATCAAATTGACTAATTATGAATTTAGAAATATTAACTCCAGAAAAAAAACTGTTCAGTGGTGAAGTGTACGGTGTTCAAATGCCGGGTATTACCGGAAGTTTTGAAGTACTGGAGAAACATGCCCCGCTTGTAAGCGCATTAAAACCAGGACGGGTAAAAGTGTTGAAGGATAAACAAAATCATACAGCCAGTTATGAGATACAGGGTGGCTTTGTGGAAGTATTAAATAACAAAGTAACTGTACTGGTGGAAGGAGCAAAAGAAGTAGAATAGTGTATTGATTATAATTTTTGAAACCCTCCTGCTACCGGGAGGGTTTTTTAGTTCTTTTGTATCCTCTTTTTCAATTCTCCCTCTGCCCAGGTAAACACTTTTTTCATCATATCTGTTTTCCTCAATTCATATTTACTCCTTATTTGTTCTTCTTCATTTGCTACCATTACAAACATCAGGTCTATTACCCGTGCAGAAATAAAATCTGTAAGACTATTTTCCAGTGGTTTATTAATGAATGGAATGCTGTTGTAAATGTTAGTGATGCCGCTCCATTCTTTATCAGCGCCTTCTGTTTTAATGGTGCTGTCTATTATTGGACGAAAACCGGCCATCAACCCGGGTTTCATTTCCTGCTTAAAATAGTCAGTAGCAGCATGTGTATTATCTGTCACCAGGATTTTTGCAGCATCTTTTATTGTCATGCTTTTCACTGCTTCTAAAAAAACAGGTTTGGAAACAGCTACAGCCGAGGACATGGCACTGGTAAATTTGCCGGTTACCTGGTTGATGGTTTTGTCGAAACCAAGATCACGGAGGGTCTTTTCAATTTTTGCTGCTTCACCAGGAAATATAAACCGGACCAGTGGATTGCCGTCAGGATTGGCAAAGGCATCAAAACCCTTAAACAAGCCTTGTGATAAAGCATCTTTTAAACCCATTGCCATTTCCAGTTCAGAAGGAACAAGTCCAATATTTTTAAGTGTGTTGCATCCTATATTAAAAAACAGCAGTAATGAAACAGGGATGAAAAACAGTTTTTTCATTTAGTTAGTTTAACTGAGGATCGATGGGAAAATTGACCATCATTTCATAATCACCGCCGAGGTGCCTGAGAGAGTCTTTCCATATTTCTTCATACTTATGATGAAAGATAAGCTTGCGACTGGCTTTTACTGTTAACCATGTTTTTTCTGTCATTTCATTACTCAGCTGCCCCTCACTCCAGCCAGAATAACCAATATAAAAACGGATCTTATTGCTATCGATCTCTTCATTTTTTACCAGGTTGATCACTGTATCAAAGTCACCACCCCAGTATACTCCTTTAATGACCTCCTGTCCGCCGGGTATCAGGTCGGGGTATTGATGCAAAAAATGTAATGAATCCAGTTGAACAGGCCCTCCATAAAAAACAGGCAGTTTATGACCTTCCAGTTCAGGTATCAATTCGTCAAGGGTATTCTCATATTGCCGGTTCAGTACAAAGCCAAAACTGCCTTCATCCTTATGCTCGCATAAGAATACAACCGTTCTTAGAAAATTGGGGTCCTTCAGGAACGGATCCGCAATCAGCAATATGCCCGGTGCAGGTTCAATCATTCTTCAATTTAAGATGAAAAATCTTTTTTCGGAATTTCTGTTCAAAAAAAATAAGGCCTGCTTTTTTGTAAAAACCCGTTAAAAATGCCGCTATACCCTGTCCAGGGGATAGCGGACAACTCCGGGAATGTATTTTTGCAGAACCATCCGTTTTGAGATTTGTTCTGCCAGCAGGCTGATCGAAACAACGATTACATACTGATGTAGTATATTACGGCACAATTTTTTAGCATAAGTGAAACGCATATTTACAATTATCACTATTTTAATAAGCCTGTCGCTGATTGGTCTTATAGTCATACAGGTATCCTGGATCAAGAATATGGTACTGTTGCGGGAGGAACAAATAAAACATAGTGTAGAAGAGAGTACCAAGATGGTAGGAAATGAGCTATCACAGCATAAAGGAAGTTACGCAGCCGGTACCAATAAAAAGGGGTTCCTTAAGGATGACTATATCATTGATATATTCAAGCCAGTTACTATCGGCAAGCGGTTTGATGCAGAGGAGATCAACAGGAAGATCAATAAAGCCTTTTTACAAAACAACCTGAAGAATATCAAATTTGAGTTTGGTATAGCTACTTTTGACAGGTTCGATAATAATGTATTTGAGATTGTCTCGCCCAATTTTGCAGTAGCTTATGAGGATACACTAAATAATTTCTCATTCAATTGGGGATTGGAAGCACTGAGTGGAACTGCTGGTGAGAACCTTGGTGTAAATGAAGTTTTATTTGTGATTATTCCCAACATCAAGAGCCTGGTAATAAAATCGCTACGCTGGAGAATAGCTACTTCAATACTTTTCACCATTATCATTATTGCAGCATTTTACCTCACTGTCCGTACTATGTTGCGCCAAAAGAAACTGGGGGAGATAAAGAATGATTTTATAAATAATATGACGCATGAGTTCAAAACACCGATTGCCACCATTTCATTGGCAGTAGATGCCATGCGAAATGAAAAAGTGATTAACGATAAAGAGAAACTCAGCTATTTCAGTGGTATCATTAAAGAGGAAAATCAACGGATGAACCGGCAGGTAGAGACTATTTTAAAAGCTTCACAACTGGAAAAACAGGAAGTGGATCTGAATTTGAAGCCGGTTCATGTGCATGAGGTGATAAAGGATGTAGTGGACAATTTCGCTTTGCAACTGGAGAATAAAAATGGAAAAGTTGAATTATCTCTCAATGCACAGAATGACCTGATCGAAGCTGATGATGTACATTTTTCCAACCTGGTAAATAACCTGGTAGATAATGCTGTCAAATATTCAAAAGAAAATACACCTCCTCTTATAAAGCTTGCCACTAATTCCAACGGGAAAAACTTTCTTATAAAGATCGAAGACAATGGAATCGGGATGAATAGGGATACAGTAAAGCGGATATTTGAACGCTTCTACAGGGCACATACCGGTAATGTGCATAATGTAAAAGGTTTTGGCCTGGGGCTGAGTTATGTTAAAACAGTGGTGGAAGCTCATAATGGCGATATAAAAGCAGAAAGCACACTGGGAAAGGGCAGCACTTTTACTATTGAGTTACCGCTGAAAAAAAATTAGGAGTTCTTCGACCATAGCAAACAACCGTCTCCATAGCTGAGAAACCGGAAATTGTTTTGCAGGGCATAATCATATACTTTTTTCCATTCATCGCCAATCAGGGCAGCGACTAATAATAATAATGTTGATTGTGGTTGATGAAAATTAGTGACGAGCCCCTTTATAATTTTAAATTCGTAACCCGGTGCTATCAGTATCTGGGTTTTAGCAATTAGTCTTTCCAGTTTATTTTCATCCATCCATTTTAATAATGATTGCAGGGCATCCCTGGCAGAAATATTTTCTTTGAGAGGCGCATATACTTCCCATTGGGAAAGCTCCAACAATTTATTAGTGTATTCTGCCGTCTCCAGATCCCTGAACCCCGACTGCTTCACTCCCAGCCAATATAAGCTTTCAATTGTCCTTAGTGAAGTTGTACCAACGGCTACAATTGCCTCTTCCAGATTGTTTAATATATTCTCAATAGTCGTTTTTGATACATCAATCCATTCGGCATGCATGGTATGTTCCCGCATGGTCTCGCTTTTCACGGGTTTAAATGTACCTGCGCCAACATGCAGTGTTACAAAATCTGTATGTATATTCTTTTTATGCAGTGTTTCAAAAATAAAATTGGTAAAATGAAGTCCTGCTGTAGGTGCTGCTACTGAGCCATCATGTTTTGCATAAACAGTCTGGTATCTTTCTGTATCGGACTCTTCAGCGTTTCTTTTGATATAGGGAGGAAGTGGAATAGCCCCGGCATAATGCAATACTTCGGCAAAACTAAGATGATCCGGCATCCACGATAGTTCAATGATGAAACTATCAGCTCTTTTTTCAATATACCGGGCTTGAAGCGAGATTTCGTTTTTCCCCGATCGTATCTTCTTTTCCAGTACTTGCCCTGTTTTCCATTTGGAAGCGCCACCCACAAGGCAATGCCACAAGACTTTTTCTTTTTGCAGCATCGCTGTGGTGATATCAGGGTATTGTTCATGCGGCTCCAGGCAAAATATCTCGATGATGCCACCTGTTTCTTTTTGAAAGAGCAACCTTGCTTCAACGACTTTAGTATTATTGAATACCAGTACCGTATCTTCTGGGAGGTATTTTGAAATATTCCGGTAAATATCTGTTTTTATTTTACCTTCTTTATAGACAAGCAATTTGGAAGCATCTCTTTCAGCTAATGGATATTTGGCAATTCTATCCTCGGGGAGAGAATAGGTATAGTCCTGTATAGATATATTTCCCGGGTCTGCCATAACACAACTAACTGTTGTATTTGATGAAGCACAAAAGTACTATCGTTTATTCAGCGGTACAACTAATTTCAATCCGCTCCATACATCACTTACAGCACAAACTTTTACATCAACCAAATCATTTTTCAATGCGTAGCTCCTTATTACATCTTCAGTAACATCTGTTTCTATCTTAGATGCTTTTTTGTACCAGGATATCCAAATGATAATAGCTGTATTTTTCCTGATCACAGCTTTTTGTTTTTTCATTTCAGTTTCAAACTCCTTCACTGTTTTTATAAACAAATGAATAAAATCAGGAACATCATTCTTCTTACATAGTTGTTCGCTTAGGTCTGTTTCAAGCAAATGATAATAATCAGCAGGCGGATTTATCAACAACAATTTCATTGCCGCAGTTATTCCCAGTTTCTTTAATAGAGGAGTGCCTGAATATCCTGTAATGGCCATCTGGTAATGCTTTGCAGCGAAGTAAACTCTCTTTTTCGACATCAGCATTCAAGGCGTCAATGTCCTCAATTCACAGCTTATCCACCGCTATTCACATCATGTTCACGGCTTTTATGACTAAAACAGTATGACATCTCTTGAAATCCTTATCTGTAAGGAGTTTCAGGGGAAAAACTATTGTGGAAAAAAGAAAAACAGAAAAATTTGGTTGTTAAGTGGGAAAAAGTGTTATTTTGTGTCAATTAATTCAAAATTGATCCAATTCACTGATAATGACAGGCTTTCTCGGAGAATTCGAGGCTACTTTGGACGCCAAGGGGCGGTTCCTCCTCCCGGCGGGGTTCAAAAAGCAATTGCCGGAAGAGGAAACGACAAAGTTCGTTATCAACAGGGGTTTTGAAAAATGCCTGGCTCTTTACCCGATGAGGACATGGGAGCCACTCTTTGAAAAGATTACCGGCCTGAACGAGTTTGATCCCAAGCAAAGGGAGTTCAGACGGGCATTCCTGAATGGTGCCACTTATGTGGAGCCGGACAGTGCCGGCCGGATACTGTTGCCGCCAAACCTGAAGGTGTATGCCGAGTTGCAAAAGGATATAGTGCTGATGGCGACAGGAGATAAAATTGAAATCTGGGATAGTAATAAGTACAAAAAGATCTTTGATTCACTTTCTTCGGACACATTCAGCGATTTGGGAAGAGACGTATTGGGTGGAGGTAAACAGGAAAGTTAATTAGTTAAATAGTTAATCGGGTATTAGGATGAGAAGCCAAAAGAACAAAGGAAAATCTGATACTGAAAAGCCTGATAAACCAATTAGCCAGTTGACCAGCCAACCTGATTACCACATACCAGTTCTGCTCAATGAGGTGATTGAAGGGTTAAATATCCGGCCCGATGGCACTTATGTCGATTGCACTTTTGGGGGTGGTGGTCATTCAAAGGCCATTCTTTCCAAATTGGGAGCAACTGGCAAATTGGTGGCCTTTGACCAGGATGATGATGCAAAGAAAAACCTGCCGGATGACGAAAGATTAGTTTTTGTTTCACACAATTTTCGTCATCTGCAACGTTTTCTCCGTTTAGAACGGATTACGGCAGTTGATGGCATCATGGCCGATCTTGGAGTAAGCAGTCACCAGTTTGATGAGGCGGAAAGAGGGTTCTCTACCCGCTTCAATGCGGAGCTGGACATGCGGATGGATAAGCGGCAAGCAGTTACAGCCTTCGATGTGTTAAACAGCTACACTGAACAACGATTGCACAAATTATTTGAACAGTATGGTGAAGTAACCAATGCCAAAACCTTAGCCAGAACAATTGTTCAGGTTCGGAACACAGCCTCGCTTAAGACGATCGATGGATTTAAGAATGCAGTCCGGGAAATAGTAAAAGGAAATCCCAATAAGTACTTCGCCCAGGTTTTTCAGGCATTAAGGATTGAGGTCAATGATGAATTAGGTGCGTTAAAAGAAATGCTTCAACAAGTCCCCACCCTGTTAAAGCCCGGAGGCCGGGTAGCTATCATCACTTTTCATTCCCTTGAGGATAGACTGGTAAAGAATTTTTTCCGCCGCGGTTCATTTGATGAACCGGAGGAGAATCCCTTTATCAATGCGGAATCGGTCAATGAGTTAAAAGTGATAACAAAAAAACCAATTGTACCATCTGAAGGAGAAATGAAAAGAAACCCAAGATCAAGAAGCGCAAAGCTCAGAATTGCAGAAAAGATAATGATGGTTTGATCGGCTAAAAAGAGTTTAGTACGTACGCTATATAGGGTATAAAAATCTGGAAAGTCTATATCCTTTGAAATCAACCCTTCTTTCGGAACAAGCAGGGTGATGAAAAACCAAACTAACGGGTTTAAAAACTCATTTATGCAGGAACAGGAAAATCCAAAAGAACGGGATCTGAAAGGCGAACTGTCTTCAGGGCAGGCAAGCTGGAAACGATGGTTGAATTATCAGTCTATCGTGAAGCAGGTGCCGTTCTTTTTGTTCCTGGCAGGACTGGCGGTTTTGTATATCTATAATGGTCATTATGCGAACAAGACAATCAGAAATATAAACCGGACAGAGAAGGAAGTGAAAGAATTACAATACGAATACACAGCTATAAAAGGAGAACTGATTTCCCGTAGCAAGCAAAGTGAGTTGATAAAAGCAGTGGAACCGCTGGGATTGAAAGAGCTGGTTGTATCACCTGTGGTGTTGCTGGATAGTAATATCGCTAAAAAGTAAGAAACAACGGACGGACTGCAGTAATGCAGTTATATATAGAACAGAACAACTAATAACGGACACAAGCAAAGCGGCATTGGAAGTAAAACGTGACATACTTTGGAGGGTATATCTCAGTTTCCTTGGCATCGTGGTGCTAAGTTTACTGGTACTCGGTCGGGCCTTCTATATTCAACGGGTAGAAGGAAGCCACTGGCGCAGTATGAGCGACAGTTTGCATCAGCGTTTTATTGAACTGGATGCACAAAGAGGTACTATCTACAGCGAAGATGGCCAGATGCTCAGTACTTCCATCCCCACTTTTGATATCTATATTGATTTCAATGCGGAAGGACTCAGAGAAAAGAAAGGAAAGCGATTTACTGAAAACGTTGATTCCTTCTCTATTGCATTGGCTACTTATTTCGGAGATAAAACAGCTTCACAATATAAAAATGAATTAAGGCAGGCATTTAAAAAGAATGCGAGGTATTACTCCCTAAAGAAAAAGCTAAGTTTCGAACAGTACAAAGCTTTCCGTGAATTTCCTTTGGCCAGGCTGGGACGTAATAAGAGTGGTATCATCGTCGAGACCAACAGTAAAAGATTACCACCTTTTGGGTTACTGGCCAGCAGAACTATTGGTTTGTCCCGTGAACATATGGCCACTGACGGAAAGATCAAAAAACAAAATGTAGGGCTGGAGAAAAGTTATGATACTGTGCTGAGCGGTAAAACGGGACAGCGATTAGTAAGATATATCGTTGGCGGTACAGCCATTCCCATTGAAGGATCAGAAACCGATCCCGTAAATGGTAAAGATATTTATACCACCATTGATGTAAAGATCCAGGATATTACAGAAACAGCGTTGATGAGAATGTTGCTTCAAAGCGAGGCGATGTATGGTACTGCTATCGTGATGGAAACCAGTACCGGTAAAATAAAATCAATTGCTAACCTGGGACGCAGGCCGGATGGCAGTTATTGGGAAGATGATAATTATGCCTTAAGAGCAACAGAACCGGGTTCCACCATCAAATTAGTTACACTATTATCAGTATTGGAAAAGGGGACCAGTTCAATAGATGATATGATTGAAGTGGGAAGTGCAGGAAGATTACAAGTAGGTCCTAAAGTGGTCACGGATGCGGAACGTTCACCCAAGCCGCTATTAAGTGTGAAAGAATGTTTTGCTCACAGTTCAAATGTAGGTATGAGTAAACTGGCGCTGAAAGCTTTTGGCTCTAAGCCACAGGAATTTAAGGACTACCTGCATAAGTTTCATCTTGATGTTCGTTCGCCAATTGATCTTGCCAATGTGCCTAAGCCAACCATGGCACCTTTAAATGAGAAAGGTAGTTCATTAGGCAATATGCTCTGGATGAGTTTTGGATATGCACTCCAGGTTAGTCCGCTTCATACGTTGACGCTTTATAATGGAGTGGCTAATAATGGCAGGATGATGAAACCCTATTTGGTCAACAGTATCCAGAGCGGGGGTGTGATTCATCGGCAATTTGAGCCAACAGTAATAGAAGAAAACTTCTGTAAGCCGTCTGTTATACAGGCAGCAAGATCTTCAATGGAAGCGGTAGTGACAGAAGGAACAGCCAGAAGAGTTTTTGCCGGAGTTCCATTTTCAATCGCAGGTAAAACAGGTACTGCACAGGTGTCAGATGGGGCTATCAAGTATGGGCATGGAGTTTACCAGGCATCATTTGTTGGATACTTCCCGGCCGATAAGCCACAGTACACCTGTATAGTGGTAGTTCGTACCAAGCCACATGCTGCTTCGCATTATGGAGGAACAGTAGCGGCGCCGGTTTTCCGGGAGATTGCTACCAAGTTGTATGCAATGTATGTTGACAGGAAAAGTCCTTCCTTATTTACTACTGTAAAAGATAGCGCTGCATACTTCTATGCCGGGTATACAAATGATATCAGAAATATATACAGCACATTGAATGTCGGGTATACAGATTCTGTGATGAAGAACGAATGGAGTAGCGTATATGCAGGCAACTATCAGCCTGTACTGAAAGCAAATGCTGTTCGCAAGCAGGTAATGCCAAATGTACGAGGAATGGGATTGAAGGATGCCTTATACCTGCTGGAGAATATGGGATTAAAAGTAACAGTGAAAGGAAAAGGAAAAATTGCGACACAGTCGATAGCACCGGGAACAGCTTTAGCAAAAGGAGTAACGGTGCTGCTTGAGCTGATTTAGGATTAAATGAATAAAGCTTATTTGTGTTATTACAGGATGTATTATATAAAGTGGCAATCAGGTCTGTAGCGGGAAGTACATCAGTGGAAGTGAAGGATGTACACATTGATTCAAGAAAAGTGAAGAAAGGAGCGGCCTTTATAGCGGTGAAAGGAGCAGCAACGGATGGTCATCAGTTCATTGAGAAAGCAATTGAGAATGGAGCAGTGGCGGTTGTGTGTGAGGAAATGCCTGAAGCAATAAATGAAAATGTGGTGTATGTGCAGGCCGAGAACAGTGCCGCAGCTGCCGGGTACATGGCCAGTAATTTTTTTAGAAAACCTTCGGAGCAGCTGAAACTGGTGGGAGTGACAGGAACGAATGGGAAAACAACGATAGCGACATTATTATACAAGCTCTTTACAAGATTGGGATATAAATGCGGATTGCTGAGTACAGTAGAGAATATGATTGGCCAGCGGGTAGTGCCTGCAACACATACAACGCCAGATGCGGTAAGTCTGAATACTTTATTACGGCAGATGGTTGATGAAGGTTGCACTTATGTGTTTATGGAAACGAGTTCACATGCGGTACGCCAACATAGGGTAACAGGATTGCAGTATGCCGGCGGTATTTTCAGCAATATCACACATGATCACCTTGATTATCATAAAACATTTGATGAGTACATCCGGGTGAAAAAATCCTTTTTTGATTCATTGCCCTCATCAGCATTTGCAATCAGCAATGCGGATGACAAAAGAGGAACAGTGATGTTGCAGAATACTAATGCGAAAAAGTATTTCTACAGTCTGAAAACAGTAGCGGATTTTAAAGGAAAGATCCTGGATAACAGCCTGAATGGGTTACTAATGACAGTAAATGAGGTGGAAGTAAACTTCAGATTGATTGGTGAATTCAACGCATACAACCTGCTGGCAGTATACGGAGCGGCTATTTGCCTTGGAGAAGACAAACAGGAAGTATTGACAGCGTTAAGCGAACTAACCGGTGCAGAAGGGAGATTTGATTACCAGGTTTCAGCAAAGGAGAGGGTGATTGCAATTGTTGATTATGCTCACACCCCGTATGCTTTATTAAATGTACTGGCAACAATAAAGAAATTGAAGAAAGGATTTGAGCAGGTGATAACAGTGGTGGGTTGCGGAGGTGACAGGGACAGAACAAAAAGACCAGTAATGGCAACAGTAGCTTGTGAGCATAGTGATAAGGTGATTTTTACCAGTGACAATCCAAGGAGTGAGAACCCGGCGCAGATTATAAAAGATATGGAAGAGGGAATAGCTCCGGCCTATAAAAGAAAGTATATCTCAATTGTTGACAGGAAAGAGGCGATAAAAACTGCGATCAGTTTGGCAAAGCAAGAGGATATCATATTAATTGCGGGAAAGGGACATGAGAAATACCAGGAAATAAAAGGAGTAAGAAATCACTTTGATGATAAAGAAGAAGTTAAAGAGTTTTTCGAATTATTAGATAAGTAAACCAAGATCACAACCGGCATGCTGTATCATTTATTTGAATGGCTGAAAGAAGAAGGAATAAACTTTCCGGGTAATGAACTTTTCAGGTTCATCACATTCAGGGTGCTTGCCGCTGTGTTGTTATCGCTCTTTATAACATTAGTATACGGAAAAAAACTGATACGGTTTTTACAGAAGAAACAGATCAGTGAGAGTATCCGGGAAGAAGGATTGGCTGGTGAAGAGAGCAAAAGAGGTACACCAACAATGGGTGGGATCATTATTATCATGGCGATCATCATCCCGACCCTGCTGCTGGCCAACCTGACTAATGTGTATGTACAGGTTTTACTTATCAGTACAGTTTGGCTGGGTATCATTGGTTTCATTGATGATTTCTTAAAGTTGAGAGGTAAGCGGTTGGCGCAGCAAAAAGGCGAAGTATATAAAAAATCAGGGAAGGATGGGTTGGCAGGATGGTTCAAAATATTGGGACAAGTGGGATTAGGCGTACTCGTTGGAGCTACATTATACTTTAACAGTGATGTGAAAATATGGAGAGAATATGTAGGAAAGGTTCCTCCAACAGACTCAACCGTAATTGCAAAAAATGTAAATGGGAAGGTAAAATACTTTGTTGTAACAAAAGCACCGGTAACAACCATTCCGTTTGTAAAAAACCATGAGTTCAATTATTCAAAATTATTGCCTGCTTCCTGGAGAGATTATACATGGGTTCTTTACATATTGATTGTGATATTCATTATTACAGCAGTTTCAAACGGTGCTAACCTCACTGATGGTTTGGACGGGTTGGCAACAGGAACTTCTGCATTGATCGGAACACTACTGGGAATTTTTGCCTATGCAAGCGGTAACCTGGTGTTCGCAGATTACCTGAACATAATGTATATACCGAATTTAGGAGAGTTGGCCATTTTTATTGCGGCAATGATAGGAGGTTGTGTAGGGTTTTTGTGGTACAACTCTTACCCGGCGCAAATGTTCATGGGGGATACAGGTAGTTTGACATTAGGAGGGATCATTGCTTCGTTGGCAATCATTGTTCATAAAGAATTATTGATACCAATCTTCTGCGGGGTGTTTTTAGTGGAAGCGCTGAGTGTAATGCTGCAGGTAGGGTATTTCAAGTATACTAAAAGAAAATTTGGAGAGGGGAGAAGAGTTTTTTTAAAAGCACCACTGCATCATCACTACCAGGTTAAAAAATATCATGAAGTGAAGATTGTAACAAGATTTTGGATTGTAACCGTGTTGCTGGTAGTGTTGAGTATTGTAACGCTGAAACTTAGATAGGAGATATACCGGGTTCACTGAGTGGATAACTTATTTAGAAAGGATATTACGAAAAACCCCCGAATCCAACCCTTACGAAGACTAACGTTCTGATCCAATCGAATTGTGGTGCAGTTGTATTAAAAAACCAATGCTTATGAAGAACCGAATTCCGTACACTGTTTTTTGAACATGAGTAAAAGGTTTGTCATATTGGGAGGTGGCGAAAGTGGTGTGGGAGCCGCACTGCTGGCGAAGCAAAAAGGATATGATGTATTCCTTTCAGATGGAAGTTCTTTGAAGGATGAATATCGTAACGGATTAGTGAATGCCGGAATTGAATTTGAAGAAGGCATTCATACTGATGAAAAGATCCTGAATGCTGTGGAAGTGATGAAAAGCCCGGGTATCCCGGAAAAAGCGGAAATCGTTAAGAAGATAAGGGCAAAAGGAATTGATATCATCAGTGAGGTGGAACTGGCTTACCGGTTTAAAGGAGACAGTAAGATCATTGCTATAACCGGAAGTAATGGCAAGACAACTACTACAGCGCTGACGTACCATATCTGTAAAGAAGCCGGGTTGGATTGCGCATTAGTAGGCAATATTGGTGATTCATTTGCCAAGCAGGTAGCCGAAGATCCGAGACCATTATATGTAGTGGAGGTCAGCAGCTTTCAGTTGGATGATATTAAAACGTTCAGACCGGATGTGGCTATACTGACAAATATCACAGAGGATCACCTGGACCGTTACGATTACAACTTCGAGAATTATATCCGTAGCAAATTCCGTATCGCTATGAACCAGCAGGCAAATGACTATTTCATTTACTGCGCCGATGATGAAGTAACTATGAAATATCTAAACCAGTTCAATATTCAATCAAACCAACTGCCAATAAGTATGAAAAGAGAATTACCAAACGGAGCTTTTATTAAAGACGGGGATATGTATGTAAGAACAGGACAGGATTTTACTAATATGAGTGTATATGATTTTGCATTGAAAGGAAAACACAACCAGTATAATACGATGGCAGCATGTGTGGCAGCGGCAACAATGGATATCCGCAAAGATAAGATCCGGGATGCGGTGCAGAATTTTCAAAGCCTGGAACACCGGATGGAACATGTGGCTACTGTAAGAGGAGTGGAGTTTATTAATGACAGCAAAGCTACCAATGTTAATTCTGCCTGGTATGCATTGGAAAGTATGACAAAGCCAACAGTATTGATACTCGGAGGGGTGGATAAGGGAAATGATTATTCCCTGATCGCTGATTTAGTAAAAGAAAAAGTAAAAGCAATTATTTGTCTTGGTACCGATAACAGAAAGATTCACGAGGCATTTGGCAGTATGGTAAACCCTATTGTAAATACCAGCAGTGCTTTGGAAGCTGTACATGCAGCCTTTCATTTTGCAACAAAGGGTGATGTGGTCTTATTAAGTCCCGCTTGTGCCAGTTTCGATCTGTTCAAAAATTACGAAGACAGGGGAGCGCAATTTAAACAAGCAGTAAAAGAACTATAAGATATTAATGGAGGCAACAAGAGACATACGGTTTAATGAGCTGAAGAATACTTTTAACACCAGCAATCTTCTCAGTAAAACAAAGGGCGATAAGGTGATATGGGCATTGGTAATATTGCTGACATTGGTGTCATTGCTCGCAGTATACAGCGCCACTGGGTCACTGGCTTATAAAAATTATAAGGGAAACACAGAAATATACCTGTTTAAACAAGTGGCATTTATCCTGGCAGGTATCATGGTAATCTATTTTGCTCACCTGGTTAATTATACTTTTTATTCAAGAGCTGCCAGGATTATTTTCCTGCTTTCTCTACCCTTATTGTTTTATACATTGTTTTTTGGTGTAAAGATGAATGAAGGCAGCCGTTGGATAAGGCTTCCAATAATCAATATGACAATGCAGACGTCAGACTTGGCCAAGCTGGCCCTATTTATGTACCTGGCCCGTTTGCTTAGTAAGAAACAGGATGTGATAAAAGATTTTAAAAAAGGATTCCTTCCCGTTATCTGGCCTGTAGCGCTAACCTGTGCATTGATTGCTCCTGCTAATCTTTCAACGGCGCTATTGTTGGGAGCAAGCTGCCTGTTGTTATTATTTATAGGAAGAGTAAGCACAAAGCACATTATGATGACAATCGGTATTGCATTGATACCATTGGCATTTTTGATTGCAGCAGCTGTTGTCCGTCATCAATCTGATGATGGAGAAGCAGCTGTAATAAAAAAATCGTCTTCCACTCTTACAGCAAGAGTAGATACCTGGATAGGGCGGGTAGAGAGTTTTATATATGGAAGTAAAGATGATGTGGATAATAGCGCCTACCAGGTAAACCAGGCAAAGATCGCTATCTCAAAAGGCGGAGTTTTTGGAGTTGGCCCCGGGAACAGTACGACCCGTGATTTCCTGCCACAGGCTTACAATGACTTTATTTATGCCATTATTATTGAAGAGTATGGTATGATGGGTGGCGCATTTATCATGTTTATATACCTGGTTTTTTTATACCGCTGTATCAGGATATTTAAGAGATGCCCTTTTGCATTTGGTGCATTCCTTGCATTAGGTTTAAGCTTTACCCTGGCAATACAGGCAGTGGCAAATATGGCAGTGACAGTGAATTTATTCCCGGTTACCGGAGTAACACTGCCATTGGTGAGCATGGGAGGAACAAGTTTCATATTCACTTGCCTGGCTATTGGTATTATACTAAGTGTTGCCAGGAACGTTGAACAACTGGAAGGAAAAACAACCGGGGATTTTGCAAAATAAGTGATGGATGAGCAACAGAGTTATCATAGCAGGTGGCGGAACAGGAGGGCATATTTTTCCGGCAATAGCAATAGCCAATGCGCTGAAAAAAATTGATGGAAGCATTGAGATACTGTTTGTAGGAGCAAAGGGAAAAATGGAAATGGAAAAAGTACCACTGGCAGGCTACAAGATCGAAGGATTAGATATAGCAGGTTTTAACAGAAGTTCTTTGATAAAAAATATAGGATTACCATATAAGCTGTTAAAAAGCTTTTTCCAGGTCCGGGCAATTTTCAAAAAATTTAAACCGGATGCAGCGATTGGAGTGGGTGGTTATTCCAGCTTCCCGGTATTGCGGTTTGCACAGGCAAAAGGAGTGAAGACATTCATTCATGAGTCTAATTCATTTGCCGGCAAGTCGAATATGATGCTGGGGAAAAAGGCGGTTACCATATTTACCGGAACAGATGGTATGGAGAAATTCTTTCCAGCGGGTAAGATCAAAGTAACAGGTAACCCGGTGAGAGTTAGCATTACGAATGCGTCAGTAACAAGAGAGGAAGGATTGAGATTTTTTTCACTGGAGGAGAAAAAGAAAACGGTATTTATAGTGGGAGGAAGCCTTGGTGCCAGGTCCATTAATGAAGCGATTGATAAAGGGTTGGATGATTTGTTAAATGCAGGGTTGCAGCTTATCTGGCAAACCGGTAAACCTTATTCGGAAAAAGCAAAAGCGAGAGCAACTGGAAAAAAATCAGTATGGGTCAATGACTTCATAACACAAATGGAATATGCGTATGCTGCTGCTGATATAGTAGTGGCCCGTGCAGGAGCCATGACCGTTGCTGAATTATGTGTTGCTAAAAAGCCCGTTTTGTTCGTACCCTATCCTTTTGCTGCTGAAGACCATCAAACAGTAAATGCCATGCAACTGGTGAATAAGCAGGCGGCGCTGATGGTAAAAGACAGTGAAGTGATGCAGAAGCTGGTAATGATGACAATTCAATTGTCATCAGATGAAAGCAAACAGGAGGAGCTGAAAAAAAATATTGCGGCATTAGCTGTAACCGATGCTGACAATAAGATTGCCAACGAAATATTGGCCAGTCTAAAATGAATTAAAGATTGAATAGTCATTACCCCATAAGAAAGCTATCGCCTCATACCCCTTCAGGGGCCGGGGCCATGAACGTACAAACCAATACTGTCCTTATGAATGCCCCCTTCCGGGGGATTGACAAGATGAATGAAGTGTATTTTATCGGCATCGGCGGGATCGGAATGAGTGCCATCGCCAGGTTTTTTCATGCGGGTGGCGTGAAAGTAAGCGGATACGATAAAACACCAACGTTACTGACAAGGGAACTGGAAGCCAGCGGCATTGCTGTTCATTACGAAGAGAAGGTAGATTCGGTACCGAAAGAGGTTGACCTGGTGATTTACACACCGGCGATACCGGCAGAACACAAAGAGCTGGTCTTTTACCAGGCCAACGGGTATAAAGTGGTGAAGAGAAGTGATGTATTGCAGATAATAAGTGAAAGTTCTTTTAATATATGTATAGCAGGAACACATGGCAAAACAACCATTACAACGATGGTGGCTCATTTGCTCCGTGACAGTGGCTTTGGTTGTAATGCTTTTTTGGGAGGCATCGCTGTGAATTATGGAACGAATTTCTGGAGCAGTAAGAAAAATGTATGTGTAATTGAAGCAGATGAATATGACAGAAGTTTTTTGAAATTAAGTCCTGATGTGGCCATCATCACAGCGATGGATGCTGACCACCTGGACATATATGGAACAGCAGATGCAATGGAACAGGCCTTCATTGATTTCAGTAAGAGAATAAAGCCGGGTGGTTTGCTGGTCAGACAGTTTGGACTGAAAAGAGGAAAAGAATTGAAAGCTGATCAGCATATCAGGTACAGTTTGCAAAATGAAAGTGCCGATGTGTATGGGGCCAACGTAAGGATGATAAACGGAAGCTATGAGTTTGATGTGCTGATAAAAGATAACATACTGGAGAATGTGAAGCTGAATATGGGGGGTATGCATAATGTGGAAAATGCTATTGCCGCCATTGCAGTAGCCAGTTCTTTGGGAATTGAGAATGATAAGATCAAGGCGGCCGTGGAAAGTTTCAGAGGGGTGAAAAGAAGATTTGAGTATATCATCAGGAATGAACGATTAGTATTTGTTGATGATTATGCTCATCACCCGGAAGAACTGAGGGCATTGATAAATGGGGCCAAGACCTTGTTCAAACAAAAAAAGTGTACTGTGATTTTTCAACCACACTTGTACACCAGAACAAGAGACCTGGCTGAAGGATTTGCAGAAGTACTCGACATGGCAGATGAGGTGATCCTGCTTCCTGTTTACCCCGCAAGGGAATTACCGGTTGAAGGAGTGAGCAGTGAAATGATTCTGGATAAAATGAATAATGAGCATAAAAGAGTGATGAGAAAAGAGGAATTGATGAATTGGATCAGGCAGGATTTTGCCATGACATTAAATAAAGAATTTGGAGAAGTCTTGATTGTGGCAGGTGCAGGAGACATAGATATGCTGGTAGAGCCGATAAAGAATGAATTAAAAGATATATAAACTGTGAACGCAAAATCGACCATAAGAAAAGTATTGTTTGTAGCCTTGTGGCTGTGTATTGGCGGAGCTATGTTCACCCTGCTGATGGCTGCTATCAGTAAAAGGAATAAAGGTCTTTGCAATGACTATAGTATTAAGATAAAAGGAGTACGGAGTAACTATTTTATCGACAAAAAAGACGTGGAGCAGTTATTAAAGAAGACTGCAAAAGGGGATATAAAAGGCCAGCTTGTTTCAGACATTAATTTACATGAACTGGAGAGGATGCTGGAAAGTAACACCTGGATCAGTGACGCAGAGTTGTATTTTGATAACAAAGATGTGTTGCATGTTGCTATAACAGAAAAAGAACCAATAGCAAGAATATTCAGCACAGAGGGAAAATCTTTTTATATCGATAAAGGAGGTAAAAGAATGCCCTTGTCAGAAAAGCTGAGTGCAAGAGTGCCTGTTTTCACCGGGTTTCCGGAGAAGAAAAAACTCTCGGCTAACGATAGTTTATTATTGAGAAGAGTAACAGCTATTGCCAATTACATCATTACTGATTCGTTCTGGCTGGCACAGGTAGCACAGATTGATATAACACCGGAAAAGAGTTTTGAAATGATTCCGGTGGTTGGCAATCATATTGTAAAGATGGGTGAAGGGGAGAATATAGAGAAGCAATTTAACCGGTTGATGATCTTTTATAAACAGGTACTTAGTAAGACGGGATTTGATAAGTACAAGATCATCGATGTGCAGTATACAGGTCAGGTGGTAGCATCAAGATATGCAGGCAATGCAAAAATTGATTCAGTGCAATTGAGAAGAAATGTGGACAGGCTGTTACAGCAATCAAGAGAAGCAGAAAGTGATACTGTGATAAAGGTGCTGCCGGTAATACAACCAATATTGACTGATGACGATATGTCAAACGCATTTATAGAAGAAGCGAAAACAATTTCCGTGAAACCAGAAAACAAACCTGCCGATCCCAACCCTTCGAAGTCTTCTTCTGTATCCAAACCCGTTGAAAAGAAAGATACCAAACCTGTTGAGAAAAAAGAAGAAAAGAAAAAGCCAAAAGCCGTGATGCCTCCTAAAATAACAGAGGATACTAACGGAGGTATAACTAAAAAACAAAACGATTTCGATAAAAACAACAACTAAAACAACATCTATGAACAACGAACAACCCATTATTGTCGGTCTTGACATTGGAACAACCAAGATTGCAGTAATAGCCGGACGTAAAAATGAGTTTGGCAAACTGGAGATCCTCGGATTTGGAAAGTCCAATTCTAATGGTGTCAAGCATGGCCAGGTGCTTAACATCGATGAAACGATCAAAGCAATCAAAACAGCACTGGAAAACTGTTTTGCTTCAAATCCTAACCTGGATATCAATGAAGTATATGTCGGTATTGCTGGTCATCACATCAAAAGTTTGCAAACCCGTGGTGATATCGTACGTCAAAAGACTGAAGAAGAGATTACACAACGGGAAATTGATCAGTTGATCGATGATCAGTACAAAACTTATATCCCTGCCGGCGACCAGATCATCGATGTGATTCCACAAGAGTTTACCGTAGATAATTTCCAGAACATACCTAACCCTATAGGGTATGGTGGTGTTAAGATTGGAGCTAATTTTCACATCATCACCGGGGATAAAAATGCGATCCGGAATATCAACCGTAGTGTAGAGAAATCTGGTTTGCACACAAAGGATCTTGTATTACAGCCGTTGGCATCATCTTCTGCCGTAATGGGACAGGAAGACCTCGAAGCCGGTGTGGCTATCGTGGATATAGGCGGTGGTACTACCGATCTTGCCGTTTTCTATGAAGGTATTTTAAAGCATACAGCGGTTATTCCATTTGCAGGTGAAAATATTACTAATGATATCAAAACCGGGTTGGGTGTATTGAAAACCCAGGCGGAGCAAATGAAAGTGCAGTTTGGCAGCGCATTGGCCAACGAAGCAAAAGCAAATGCCTATATCACTATTCCTGGTTTGCGAGGAATGCCGGCTAAAGAGATCAGTGTAAAGAACCTGGCCAATATCATACAGGCCCGTATGAGTGAGATTATGGATTTTGTTACTTATCATTTGAAGCAGGTTGGCCTGGATAACAAAGCATTGAATGGTGGTATCATTCTTACAGGAGGTGGTTCACAATTGAAACATCTTATTCAACTTACGGAATATGTAACAGGACTGAATGCAAGAATTGGTTTCCCTAATGAGCATTTGGCAGCCGGACATATTGAAGAATTGTCAAAACCTACTTATTCAACCTGTATCGGTCTTATCCTGAAAGGATATGATGATTATGAACATAACCGTAAACAGTTTGAGAAAGAGTACAAAAAAGTGGAAGTACCTGATGGATTAAGAAAAACAGCCGAAGAGGAAGCAGAACCGGTAGTAGAAGAAGTAGTGAGCCAGGAGAAAGTAAAAAACAGAAAAGGGCTCAACAACTTCTGGGGCAAGTTTAAAGATGGTATTATTGATCTGTTCAAAGAAGAGGAAGATAAACACTTATAAACACTAAAGAATTTTAAACCCAATTTCCAACGGCTTGCGGAAAGCCAACTAAATCCAAAACGTATGATACATTTTGATCTGCCTAAAGAGAAATCATCCATCCTGAAAGTGATAGGTGTGGGAGGCGGAGGTGGCAATGCGGTGAACTTTATGTTCAACCAGCAGATTGACGGTGTAAACTTTATTATATGCAATACCGATGCGCAGGCATTAGCCAATAGTGGCATACCTAATCGTATTCAACTGGGACCACACCTTACACAGGGGTTAGGAGCTGGTGCTAATCCGGATATCGGACGCCAGGCAACAGAAGAATCTCTTGAAGAAATAAAAAGAATACTGGAAGTTAATACCAAGATGGCTTTCATTACCGCCGGAATGGGTGGCGGTACCGGTACAGGAGGTGCACCTATTATCGCCAAGATCTGTAAAGATCTTGGTGTGCTGACAGTGGGTATAGTTACCACTCCGTTTGCTTACGAAGGAAAAAAACGGCAGCAACAGGCAGAAGAAGGAATAAAAACATTGAAGCAGTATGTAGATACATTACTTGTTATCAGTAATGACAAACTGCGTCACCAGTTTGGTAACCTGAAAATGCGGGAAGCATTTGAAAAGGCAGACAATGTACTGGCTACTGCGGCAAAATGCATAACTGATGTGATCAACAGCACGGGGCAAATCAATGTAGACTTTGCAGATGTGTGTACCGTAATGAGAAACGGTGGAGTGGCAATCCTTGGTAATGCAGAAGCATCAGGAGAGAACAGAGCGCAGAAAGCAATCGAAGAAGCATTGAATTCTCCGTTATTGAATGATAATGATATCCGCGGGGCTAAATGGATATTAATAAATATAAACTCAGCCCAGGGTGAGCATGAGTTTACTATGGATGAAGTGGAGATCATACAGAATTACCTGTTGACCCAGGCTGGTGAGAACACGGATGTGATATTGGGTATGGGTTATGACAGTACATTGGGAGACCGGATAGGGATTACATTAATAGCTACTGGGTTTGAACATAAGGATCCGTTTGCCAAACCAATACCGAGGAAGGAAGAGCCAAAACCGGAAGAGAAGATTGTAATGATATTGGGTCAAACAGAAGAAGCTCCGGTGATTCCTATCAATCAAAAAGTGGAAATACAACAGGCATTGCTGGAAAAAGAAAAGGCTGCAATGAATAACCCGTTGCAGGTAGCAAAGGAAGATGATTATTTAATGCCCCGGCTGGTGGAAGAATTTCCCGTGGCCGCACCTGTTGTTGACCTGAGCGATATTAAGGAAGATGAAGTGCCGGTGATCATTCATTGGGAGTTGCAACCAGAGGAAAAAATACTTAGTAAGATTACGGACAAATCTGTTAGTACATCTACTGTGAGCAAAATGTCAACTGCGGAAGATGCTGATAGAATACATTCGGCACTGCAATCGCAATCCGTTCCCCCGACAATTAAAGAAACAGATGCTGAGTTAATCCTCAGTATGAAAGATAGTACTAGTAGTACAACACCGGTGTCTGCAGCATCGGGAGGTTATCTGGCCAGACCATCCAATATCTACGCAGAATCTAAACCAGAGGTCGTTACCTCAAAGACTTCTGCCGAAGAACCGATCCCTTCTAACCTTGCCAGCAATGAAGAGGAAGAACTCCTTGAATTGCAAATGCAAATAATAGAAAGGGATGACATTCCAGCGGCGGATATGCCGATGGCCCATCAGGCTCAGTCACCTTTGTCCACCGAAGTTGAGGATTCGCCGATGGCGAACGAAACTGAAGAGCAAAAACGTAGGGCGGCGGAACGATTGCACAAGTTGAGAAACTTGTCTTTCAATGTTAACGCTGCTGACCCCAATAATGAGTTTGAGACTGTGCCGGCTTATATCCGCCGCAATATGGAATTGTATAACAGCAATACCCAGGTCGAAAATTTCTACAGCAGCTACGAAGTCAAATCTGACGACAAAAACCAGGGGCATATCAGCACCATCAATACATTCTTAGACGGCAAAAAACCTGATTGATCATAAAAGAGACAATCCGCCACCCTCGTTCGTTCCAATGAAGCCACTGAGCATTTAGCTAGTGTTTTTTAGTTGTTCCCTCCGGTTTCCACCGGAGGGTTTTTTATATATATAATTCCTAACTTAATTATTATAGGAAATCTGTTTTCTTTTTTCCTGTGTAATTAGTGTCTAGCCAATATATCATTGAGTCAGAAACTCCGGAGATGTAAGCAAAGAAATTAAGTAAGACATTGTTTACTCAACTTATAAATTATGCGCAGTTTCCGAGGCGGACAATACTTTGATATTGCAATATCCTTCATTAAATAATAAAACCCTATCTTCGCATCCTACTCCACGTAACTGACACGGCAGGTTGTAAGCCGGTGGTATTTAGAACAAACTTTCGCTGATTCAGAACCTACAACATCTTAGCCAGCTCCATCCGCAATAATCCGATAGCTATCGGGAGCGATTTAAATATAAAACCTATCATGGCTTTTAAAAAATTAGAAATTATTGAACCTATCCTTAGGGCCGTAGCCGCAGAAGGATACACTATTCCCACACCCATTCAGCAACAGGCAATTCCGCTGGTGCTGCAACGAAAAGACCTGCTGGGTTGTGCCCAGACAGGTACCGGGAAGACAGCCGCTTTTGCCATACCTATCCTGCAGATTCTGCATGAACAAAAACCTTTGGCAGCTGGCATCAAAGTATTGATATTGACTCCAACCAGGGAACTGGCGATACAAATTGATGAAAGTTTTGCCGCTTACGGAAGATATACCGGTATACGCCATACAGTTATTTTTGGAGGTGTATCACAGCAAAATCAAACCAATGCCCTTCGCAGAGGAGTGGATGTATTGGTAGCCACACCGGGTCGCCTGCTTGATCTGATGTCGCAAGGGTTTGTTCATTTAGATAAACTGCAAATATTTGTACTGGATGAAGCGGACCGTATGCTCGACATGGGCTTTATTCACGATGTAAAAAAAATAATTGCAAAGCTGCCGGCAAAAAGACAAACACTTTTCTTTTCGGCCACTATGCCGCCGGAGATTCAAAAACTGGCGAATGTATTGTTAACACATCCTGCAAAAGTGGAAGTAACGCCGCCATCTTCAACTGTTGATAAGATCGGGCAAAGCCTTTATCATGTTGGTAAAATGGAAAAACCGGAATTGCTGCTTCACCTGTTAGAGAATAAAGAAATTAAAACAGCACTGGTGTTTACCCGCACCAAGCATGGCGCCGATAAAGTCGTGAAGATCCTGCAGCGGCATAATATAAGAGCTGCTGCTATTCATGGTAACAAATCACAGAATGCCCGGCAGGGAGCACTTACTGACTTTAAGAATGGTACACTCCGTGTGTTGGTTGCCACAGATATTGCTGCCCGGGGAATTGATATTGATGAACTGGCCCATGTGATAAATTATGATTTGCCAAATGTTCCTGAAACATATGTTCACCGTATTGGCCGAACCGGCAGGGCGGGAAATATTGGTACAGCTATTTCTTTCTGCAGTGCAGAAGAAAGAACAGAATTAAAAGATATACAGAAGCTGATCGACAAAACTATCCCGGTGATACATGAGCATCCTTTTGCTGCTAATGCACATGTTGCAGCACCAGCACCGGTTGCCAGGCAGCAACAATCGTTTAAACCACGACGCAATTTTAATTCGCAGGCTGGCAATGGTCAACGAAGAAATTATGGTGGACAACGATCCCGGTAAACAGCTGTTACAGATCTCTCCGGGTGAAATTCCGGAAACTGAGCCAGGAGAAGAACAGGATATAAAAGCATACAATTACCAGCAGGGTAGTATCTGAAAAATTCTGCCCCGGTAATATCTCTTCCAGTTTTGGCGTTCGTATCAATGAATCAGAAGATTGTAATGGCAGTGCCTGGCTGAATTTTGTATTGCCGGTATCTTTTAGCGAATAAAAAACGGCCCCGGCTATTATATTTTCAATGATCAGGCTGTACGCAAAATAGATACCGATAGCCAGCCCGGACCTCCTGATCCATACCACAATAAAGATCGCCACGATACAATACAATAAGGTTTGCAGGAAGAAATATAAAATAAAATGCAGATCGGTAGTAATTGGTTCTGTACTTCCTTCTGATGCTATCTTACCTAAAACAAGACCCGTAAGGAAAACAGCAATAGTGGCTATAGCACTGACAATAACAGCAAACATTAATTTAACTGAAATAAAATCCTTGCGACTCCAGCCATCAATGATATTCTGGCGGCTGGTTTTAAAGCTGAATTCATTACCTGCATGATTGATCATCAGTAAACCCGGGAACAGGAAAAGGAAGGTGGAAACATAGGTTACCATGTTCCAGGTTGTTGGAAAACTGTATAAGGAAGGTACGATAGTGCCTGCACCGGATTCCCGTACACGATTATTAATAGTATATGCGATAACATTGGCCCCAATAATAGCGATGATATACAATATCAATAGTATCCAAAAGGCCCGGTAATTCTTTACTTTCAGCCATTCTATTTTTAATAATTGCAGCATATAATTAGTTATACTTTTACAAATTGTGTTTATCTGTCGCTTTGGCCACCGGTTATTTCAAGGAACCTTGTTTCCAGTGTCTTTCTCTTCACCAGCAGCTGGTTGAGCGTAATACCTTTTTCAAAGCAATACCTGTTAATGGCAGAAGAGGTTACTGATTCGTTGCAGCTGAGCATAAGCAAATTATCCTGTACGGTCACCGAATTGATCCCGGGCATATTGCTGATCACTGATCTCAATGTTTCATTATCGTCTGCCGAGATCAATATAGTGGTACTGCTGTCAGCAGAAGTGTTCAGTACGTCTGAAACCGGCCCTGATGTTTTAAGTACTCCTTTTTGGATAATAGCTACATGGGTACAAACTTTTTCTACTTCGTCAAGTATATGGCTGGCCATAATTATGGTCTTGCCTTTACGGTTCAATTCTTTTATCAGTTCCCGTATTTCGGCAATACCTGCCGGGTCAAGACCGTTGGTTGGTTCATCAAATACCAGTATGTCCGGGTTGCCGATAAGCGTTGACGCAATAGCCAGCCGTTGTTTCATGCCGAGGGAATAGGTGCTGAATTTTGAATCTTTGCGCTGATAAAGATTCACTGTTTTCAATACTTCGGGAATATCATCTGTTCCTTTTTGTTTAATCGCAGCCGCAATGGCCATGTTTTTTTCGCCACTTAAGTAATGATAAAAGTTAGGCGTTTCCAGTAATGTACCGATCTGTCTTCTGTGTTCATTGGTAGCTGGCTGCCCCTGCCAGCTGTAACTGCCACCTGAAGCTTTCAGGATTTCCATAATGATACCCAGCAAAGTGGTCTTTCCACTTCCATTCGGGCCTAATATCCCAAACACACTGCCCTGCGGAACATCGAACGATACACCATCGAGTGCACGGACAAGTCCATATGATTTTGCCAGGTTTTTAACAGAGAGAACAGTACTCATATTTATGTTTTTCAGGCCTCAAGATAAAAGATTCTTAAGTACTAACAACAACAATATGTTAGCCGGTATGTTATAATTAAAATTATCTTGTATTAATTTATGGCAACAATTCTGGTAACCGGGGGTACAGGCCTTGTAGGCAAGGCATTGTGCAAGGCTTTACAGGAAAGAGGATACGATATTATTATACTAACAAGAAAGATTAAGCCAATTGCTCAAAACCCGCAGCTTGCAGATAGAATACGGTATGCTGAATGGAATGTTGATGCGCAAACAATCGATAAGGATGCTATAGCCAAAGCAGATTATATCGTTCACCTGGCCGGGGCAGGGGTAGCAGAAAAAAGATGGACCAAAAAAAGAAAAAAGGAGATAATTGACAGCAGGGTAAAGAGTGGTCAATTAATAGTTGAAAGCCTCCGGAGTATTCCCAATAAAGTAAAAGCTGTAATCGCTGCATCAGCTATCGGCTGGTATGGAGCTGATCTTTCACTCAACCACTCTGCTGAAGGAATGGGCAGCGGCATCCGGAAATTTATTGAATCTGATTTTTCTTCAGATGATTTCCTTGGACAAACTTGTAAAAAATGGGAGGAAAATACAGAACCGGTCAATCAAATGGGGAAGAGGTTAGTTAAACTGAGAATTGGTATTGTACTCAGTAAAGAAGGCGGGGCATTGAGAGAATTCATTAAGCCGTTGAAATTCGGAGTAGCAGCTATCTTAGGCAATGGTAAACAAATGGTAAGCTGGATCCATATCGATGATCTCGTCAGTATGTTTATTACATCTGTTGAGAATGAACATATCAGCGGGGTTTATAATGCCGTGGCGCCTGCCCCGGTTTCGAATAAGGAACTGACATTGCAACTGGCAAAATCAAGAAAGAAATTCTACCTGCCATTCTATGTTCCTTCGTTTATCCTGAAATTAATACTGGGAGAAATGAGTGTTGAAATTTTAAAAAGTGCAACAGTAAGCAGCGCTAAGATACAGCAGGCAGGTTTCAGCTTCAGATTTCCTGATATTAAGACAGCAATACAGCATAGCTGATCATTCAGGCCAGGAAACTATTTAAATCTATATCTGAATGATTGGGATGCCAGACATTTGTAAACTCTCCCATTATGGCTTTGCCGTTCTCAAAATTCAGTTGCTGCAATTTTAGCATGCTGATATCTTCCTGTAAAACTCTCCTGTACATCGGGTGCATGGTGCCTCCTTTTGTACCAGCCGCTTTATCCGGGTCGTACTGGTATTGCGGATCGACCAGTGTTCCTCTTGGATACATGATGCCGGGTACACCCTTACCCCTGATATCAAGATTATCGGGATGGTCCAGCCCTAATGTATGTCCATATTCATGTGCTGCAGTTGTCGACCCCTTATATAAATTTTCCAGTTTGAGGTAACCACTATTACAACCGAGCCCATCTACAAAAGAAATATTGCCATGGGCAAATTCTTCGATGCGAAAATAATTATTGCGGGGATCAAGGTTCTGGTAAATGTCAATATCAGTTATAGTGGGTTGGAAGGAAGAGGTAATCCTGAAAAAAACGCTGAACACTGACCCGTCTAATTCAACACTTCCTTTCGGTTCATTCCACATGGTTTCTATTTCTTCACGGATCATTTCGGACAATTCTTCGTTGGCCGCATTACCGTAAGTAATGATATGGGAATGAATGATAAGTTGCTGATTATTGATCTCTGCAGTGCCCATCTTATTTATTCGGTGCTGGTTTCTTTTACCATTGTTTTCTTAATCCAGCCATAGACGAACTTGCCGGGAGAAGGGATGTATTCAACATATACTGTTTTTTCAGTCTCTGCTATAGAGAGCAGTTTATCGCCTTTTACGAAATATTGTTTTTTGGCATGGATGCAGTTCTCGTCTTCATACACCGTAGCCTTGTCAGCGGCAATAGTGATAGTTGGCGATTGATTATATTCTTTTTTCAGCCAGTTATTATCTAACAATGGCTGGGTCTTCAGTTTTGTATACTCACCGTCCGCATTTACCGAATTGCCAAACCCACAGTTGAATGAAGTTGACTGGCTATTGATAGATATAATATCTTCTTTGATCTTAAATTTTAAAATGCAGGGTGCAGTGGCATCTTCAAAGCTATTATCAAAAGAGGCTGTATCATTTATGAAAGTCACCGTGCCGTCCGTTTCGCCAATATTATAAGAAGGCCATCCGATTGTTATATCCAGCCAGAAACGATACTTGTTTCCATCCATTTTCAGCAAAACAAGCATGCCGGAGGCGCCTTTTTCATTTGCAGGGGCATCGCCAACAGGAGGGAAAGAATAACCATAAGCACCGGAATAGTTTGCCTGGCCGGCAACGGATAATATGATAAGTAAGCATAGCGTAACGCAGAATATTTTTTTCATCCTCTCTTTTTTAGATGATGAGTAATAGTGTTACTATGTAATTTAATTCTTTACCTGACTTATCAGTTCCTGATTGGTCTGCCACTCTTCAATACGCTTTGTATCATTTCCAGTGTTTTCTTTTCACCGCAAAGAGACAGGAAGGCTTCTCTTTCCAAATCCAATAAGTATTGTTCAGAAACTAAAGTGGGCTCGCTTAAATCACCACCACACATTATGTAAGCCAGTTTCTTAGCTACAACAGAATCATGTTCGGTAGCATAGTTAGCGGTACGCATTGCATGAATACCGGAGTATAAAGCTCCGAGAGCAGTTTGTCCCAATACTTTTATATCGTTTCGTTGAACGGGAGCAGTGTACCCGCTGTCGAAAATTTCAATCACTGATTTTTTTGCTTCAGCAATCCGGCGGCCCTGGTTCATTACTACTTCATCTAGTCCTTTCCTGTATACACCCAGGCCAAAACCTTCCTGTGCAGAAGTGGCCACTTTAGCCGTAGCTATAGAAAGGAATCGATTTTTTAATGTAATTGTCTCGGGCTCATCTTCATGCATTTCATCAGAAGCTCTCAGTACAAATTCTTTGGTACCGCCACCTCCGGGAATTAATCCTACGCCTAATTCTACCAGGCCGGTGTATGTTTCAGCAGCAGGGCAACATTTGTCTGAATGCAAGCTCAGCTCGCAGGCTCCGCCCAATGCCAAACCATGCGGGGCTGTAACAACCGGAACAGAAGAATATCTTGCCCGCATCATAGTATTCTGGAACATACGGATAGCCATATCCAATTCATCATATTCCTGGTCTATCGCCAGCATAAAGATCATCCCTACATTGGCGCCGGCTGAGAAATTGGCTCCCTCATTCGCAATTACCAATCCTTTATAACTTTTTTCTGCTTTATCTATCGCTGTTTGGATTCCGGCCAGCACATCACCACCAATACTTCCCATTTTGGTAAACCATTGCAGACCGAGTACATCATCACCTAAATCGTACAACCGGCAACTTCCATTTTTCCAGATCTGTTTATCAGTGTAATTGCTCATTACAATGAATGCAGCCCCCCCGCCCCCCGCAGGGGGGATATAGGTTCCCGATTGTTGTGAATAGAACAATCGGTTGCCAGACTCTACTTTATAAAAAGATTTAATTCCCTTTGCCAGCATTTCGTCTACCCACGGTGCAACAGTATAACCGGATTCTTTCATTGCCTTAACAGTATCCTCTACACCGAGCACATCCCAGCTTTCGAATGCACCGATCTCCCAACCGAATCCGGCCATCATTGCATCATCTACACGATATAGCTCATCACTTATCTCCGGAATACGGTGCGAGATATAAGAAAAAAGGCCATAATGAAAAAGGCGATAAAATTCGCCGGCTTTATCCTGCCCGGCTACCAGCATTTTTAACCGGGTATTTAAATCATCAACAGGTTTGGCCGCTTCAAGGGTAGCAAATTTTGGTTTTACTCTTGGCCCATATTCCATGGTGTCAAGGTTCAGTGTCAAAATTTCTTTTTCACCGCCGGCTCCTTTAGTTTTTTTGAAAAACCCCTGCCCGGTTTTATCTCCCAGCCAGTTATTCGCAATCATTTTTTCAAGCCATACAGGAATATTGAACTGATCCTTTGCTTCATCATTCGGACAATTATCAGCCACTCCCTTTGCTACCTTTACCAGTGTATCCAAACCTACCACATCACCAGTACGGAAAGTTGCAGATTTGGGGCGGCCGATGATGGGGCCGGTGAGAGCATCAATTTCATCAATACTCAATTTCAGTTTCTCTTTCACATTCATTATAGCCATCATACCAAATACCCCGATGCGGTTAGCGATAAAAGCCGGGGTGTCTTTACACAGTACAGTTGTTTTGCCCAGGTACAAATCACCATAGTTCATAAGAAAGTCAACTATCTCCGGGTCAGTATAAGGTGTAGGGATTACTTCTAATAATCGCAGGTACCTCGGGGGATTAAAAAAGTGAGAACCGCAAAAATGCTTTTTAAAGTCATCACTTCTGCCTTCAGCCATCATATGGATGGGAATGCCGGAAGTGTTGGAAGTGATCAGCGTTCCGGGCTTGCGGTATTTTTCTACCTGCTCAAATACTTTTTGCTTAATGTCTAATCTTTCCACCACTACTTCAATGATCCAGTCGCAACCGGCGATGTCTTTCATATTATCTTCAAAATTGCCGGTTGTTATTTTCTTGATAACGTCTTTATGATAAACAGGAGAGGGGTTGCTTTTGACAGCTGCAGTCAAAGCATCATTCACTATCTTATTCCTTTCTGCTGGTTTTGCATCAGCCGGTAAATCCTTTGGAACAATATCTAACAATAATACCTGTACTCCAATGCCGGCAAAATAACAAGCTATTCTTGAGCCCATTACACCGCTTCCTAAAACGGCTACTTTTTTTATGATACGTTTTGACATAAAGCAAAATTAGTTAGTTATGCAACTATTTCGTAATCGAAGGTAAGAGTTTTTGGGAAAGTTAGATGAAGAAACCACTCTTTTATGCAGCATTGTGATTAGTCAACTCCGAGGTCATCCGTAAAGCTTTTTTCTGGGGTTAATTCTTCCATTTCTACCCCGATTTTATCAACTATAACCTGATTAATAACTGAAATTATTTCTTGCTTAGAAAGATGGTTGTTCTCCGTTAGCTGTGCGTAGTTAAGAGATATTAATTTGTATATATAATCTTTTACAAGCATTGGGTTTATTGTCGTTCTATACGGATTTAGAAGTTGTGATATAAGTATTGTGAGAATAATGCCTGCAACAGGCAACATATAGAACCATTTCGAATAAGAAAAAAAAGAGGTTAAAAGAAATGCAACTATTAAACTGCCTAATATTAATGAACTTCCGATTATTTTTAACAACTTTTTTGTTTTGTTGCTAAGTGTTAATTCAGGAACTGTTATTGCCATCGCTTCAGAAAATTTTTTGTACTCTACTTTCCTGTTCTGTTTTTGAAATTTTTCGTTGATATTCGATTTTACATTTATTGTCGATTTTGAAACTCCAAAATTGTCGGAACAGTATCGTCTTATTTTGTAAAATAAATATTGGGATAAGCAATGGTTTGATTTTGTAGATAAAATTCTATTATAGATGTATTCATGTACAAGGCCAACGGTTGTTAATTTCTCAGCATCGGCATCCGGGATTTCAATGCCAAATTTTTTTTCAAACTCCATTACTAATTCTACACTATCTAATCCCATGTTTGCTAATTTAAATAATTTATTCCCCCATCATCACAAAGGCGCCCCAGAAATATGGATGTATATATTTTTCTTTAATGGCCTTTTGTGCTGCGATAAAAGCGGCAGATTTATCTTTCGTCTTCAGGTATTGCTGGTAGAACAAGATCATAAAATCCCTTGTAGCTTTGTCATCTACTTTCCAAAGGCTTGTCATAACACTACCAGCTCCGGCGGCCCGGAATGCCCGCTGTAAACCATATACGCCTTCTCCTGCATCCAGGTGACCTAAACTTGTTTCGCAGGCTGATAAAATTACCAGCGATGTATTTTCAAGGTCAAGATTTTGTGCTTCATATGCCGTGAGTATCCCGTCATAAGTATCCGGGTAACTGGCAGCGCTGTAATAATTAATTACCCCGGAAAGCAGTAGCCCCGAATTAGCCATTGCATTGAACACCCGGTATCCTTCTGTTGCATTTTCCCCGGCAGAAGACCAATAGCCATGTGTGGCAATATGCAGGATACCGGGACTATGCAGTTTGTATAGTTTGTCTTCTGTCGCCTCTTCTTTCAGGTAATGTTGCACAGTAATCTTCTGTCCGGACATTTCGTTTTTAATACTCAGTATCTCTTCTTCGGTTCCTGGCAGGTCGGGTATATTCTCATCCCTGAAACTCCTTATATATGACCTTGTCTCGTCTTTTCCGGTGCTGGCTGTGGGTGTAGTATTCATTTTATAGGAAGGTCTGCCTATGAGTATGGCTGTGCTGATATCTTTTACTGCATTATTATTAATATCAGTACCGGAACTGGTGTATTGAATCTCAATTTCATCCAGCAGGAATTTCTGGTTCTCCGGGTTCTTCAGTGTCGATATGTTGACCAGGTGATAGATACCATCGGGTGAAAAATAAACTTTCCTGATTCCCTTTAATTGTTCCCCGATGAGTTTCCAGTAATGATCATATGATTCTTTATCCTCCAGTTTGAATTTGATATTATTTTTATA
>Ga0116142_10000821_pt1 | contig 39788 bp, 25 predicted proteins | sample AD_UKC033_MetaG_FD_89785 | JGI IMG/M metagenome (GOLD analysis project Ga0116142, IMG submission 89785) | Active sludge microbial communities of municipal wastewater-treating anaerobic digesters from USA - AD_UKC033_MetaG | ecosystem: Engineered > Bioreactor > Anaerobic > Digestate | place: USA... | reverse complement strand
TGTAAAGGCGGGATCTTTTGCAATGAACATTCCTCCAACAATATGTTTCAAAGCAAAAGATCCCGCCTTTACATCCCAGTTGAATATTTGTGTATACCCTTTATCAGCCATCATAGACATAGCACCGCCAAAATCGGTCCCCAATGCCTTTATTATAACAATAATACAAGCAACGAGGCCTACAAGCATTCCCGTAGTTTGCAGGGTATCAGTATAAATAATAGTTTTTACTCCTCCCTCAAATGTGTACAGTAAGATCAATAACAAAATAACTAATGCAGTAGCTTCAAAAGGAATTCCAAGTTTATTAAAAATAAAAATTTGAAGGACACTTATTACCAGGTAAAGCCTGGCCGTGGCTCCCACAGTCCTGGAGAGAATAAAAAAGAAAGCCCCTGCCTTATGTGCATTAATACCAAATCGCTTTTCAAGGTAAGTGTAAATGCTCGTCAGGTTCATCCGGTAATAAAGCGGGATCAGAACAAAAGCAATGACCATATACCCCAGCAAGTAACCTAAAACGATCTGGTAGTAATAGAAGTTACCGCTTCCTACTCCACCCGGTACACTTACAAAAGTGACACCAGACAGCGAAGTACCGATCATCCCGAATGCAACCAGCATCCAGTTACTGTTTCTGTTACCTATAAAAAAAGACTCATTATCTGAATTCCTTGAAGTATACCAGGCGACGCCCAGCAACAATAAAAAATAACCAATAACAAATGAAAAAAGGACAATAGGTGACATACAATCTGGTTTCTGTTAGTCAATTGTTACCGACGAAAAGTTAAATAACGAATTTTGAAGATAATCAAAAAAGTTATCCCTTTGCTGCAATATACTACGTATGGCAATACAATCACTTGCAGTTTTTTGCGGTTCTAAAAACGGAAACAATCCATTATTTGCAAAACAGGCAACAGAACTGGGAAAACTGATGGCAGAAAACAATATCACCCTTGTGTATGGCGGAGGCAGTGCAGGCATTATGGGCACTATTGCAGACAGTGTGATGGAAAATGGCGGGAAAGTAACAGGAATAATACCAAAGCTCTTATTGGAATGGGAAGTACAACACCGGGGCATCACTGAACTCATTATCTGTGATGATATGCATATAAGAAAAAGAAAACTTTACAGCCTGTGTGATGCTGCATTGATACTTCCCGGAGGATTTGGTACTCTTGATGAACTTTTTGAAATAGTAACCTGGAATCAGCTTACCATACACGACAAGCATATCTATATTCTTAATTCTGGCGGATTCTATGATCATCTTATACTACACATTAACAGAATGAAAGAAGAAGAGTTTCTATATGAAGAAGCAATAAAAAGGATCACCGTTATTGATGACCCTTCTGCTCTTTTACAATTTTTATAAGTTGCTTATCTTCTCCATCGTCCCCCCTGGAATAAAGGGACCTGCACACCTCCCCTGATAATGGGTATGGTTCTCCCATACGCATCCGTGTAAGGAGACATATCATTTCCCGAAACATCAAATAAAACTGCCAGGTAGTAGAATGGCTGTCCTCCTCTACCTTGCCTGCCTGTTGTGTAGCCACCTCCGACCAACATGCTGTTGGCAGATGTTTTGTATGTCTGTGTAATACCTATATTGGGAATGAATTTTTGCCTGATAAAATTATGCTCAAACTGAGCCTGCGCAAATAAAAACCGGACAGGATACAGCTTAATGAAACCACCGCCACCATAAACAGTCTGGCGCAATTTATCGTTGAATACATAATTATAATCACGGTAAGATGTATAGTTGTAATTTACCACCACTCCTACATCTGCCCAATTGCTTGGACTATATCCAAATACAGGGCTTCCTCCCACCAGGAAAGTATTATTGAAAAAGGATAATGATATGCTTCCACCAGTAAAAAGGTTTTCCCTAAAACTTGCTTTCTCCTTTTCTTCCTCCTTCTGTGCAAAAGAGCTGGCAGCTAAAGCAACTAATAAAAAAAATATTACTGAACGTTTCATATCACGGTCATTTTTAATGAACAATTTATTCCAGTTCCTGTTGTTCTTTCCAGTCAAGATCCAACTCGCCTGCTATCCTTTTTGCCAAAGGCATTTTCGACAACATGGCTATCAGCATTATCCCTGTTATAATAAGTATAGTAAAGTTACCTGTTAAAAAGAAAAATATAACGGATAAGAATGCCACCACTTCACAGATTGCCAGGTATAAGATCAATGCAGTTCTGTACTGGTTTAATTTGTCTGTTAAAGATTTGCCAGACTGTTTAATCGAATTAATTCTTTTACGATACAGAAGCCTTGCCACTACTATGCCTGTTGCTGCAACAGTAGTAACTATTATAAACAAAGCATTTTTATCTACCAGTAGTTGCTTATCACCCAATGGTGGCTCACCGGCAAACTGCCTGGCAAATATCATGGTCACTGAAAAGAAAACAACCCCAACAGTCAATGCTGCTGTTAATATCCGCATTGCCTTAAGGTCATCTTTGGGCCTTCCTGTTAATTCAGCTTGTTCTTTCATCTTTCAGGTAACAATAAAATAAAATTGAGACACCAGCGTACAATGGGGGTCAATATTTGAATGACGGACACATTGATTCTCTTTTATTACCTCTGTACCTGTCCACCGCTCCCTGCTTGATGAGTGAGAACTCAAAAGCACCGCGGGTATTATTGAAATTCTTTAATGAAGAAGTGGTGGCATCATAGGTAAAAGTGAAAGTAATATCCTTAACACCCAATCCCACCATCGGGATAACGGCATCCTTATACCGGTAATAAGCTCCTGCCATCAATATTTTTTCTCCATCACCTGATAAATTATAGTGGGCATTAAGTCCTCCTACTATTTCATACGATTTTGCCTGCAGAGAAAAATAAGCATTGGGGTTTACAATTACCATATCATTCAGCTTAAAGCTGCCGTTGATAAATCCGGTATAACGGACGGGGATACGATTATCAATTCCTGCCTGCTCGTTAAAAAAAGATTCTTTGGGCTGGTTGATATGCATAGCAGAAAATCCTGCGTTCAGGTAGGTTCTCGAATCGGGAAAATAAGCATAGTTCATACCAACCTGCATGTCTATATAATTAATGTTACTGTAATCAAGCTTGGGAGCTATGGTAGTCTGGTGGGCATCAAAGAACTGCCCGTTCCACTGACTGGGAAAACTAAGGTTGGCCGTATTAATATTTTTATTGGCCCATCCCACATTAAACCCAAGACTTACGAGGCTTCCTGCGTTGATCATCTGGTGATAGGCTACAGATCCATATACTTTAGTCGAGGTGAGCACACTTGTTCCCGCCACATCCCGCAATATAACTCCGCCCAGGCCAAGCCACCCGGTGTTCTCATCATTCTGCATAAGTTGAAAATCCCCAAATGCACTCATTGTTTTATATGGAAAGGCAGTGATAGATGCCCATTGATTGCGGTAGTTAATACCTAATCTGTAATCTCCGTCAGGTATAAACCCTGTATTGGCAGGATTAGTAAGCAAAGGAGAATTCATGAATTGCGAGAAATGAAGATCCTGCGAGGATGCTTCAAGCCACAAACTGCAGGCTGCAAATACCAGTATTTTTTTTAATCGCTTCATTTTCACATTTCAAATTAATTCATTTCCGTGATCAACTTACCTAATTAACGTTATATCACCCTTTTTAGTTGTTTTTACTCCGTCAAAGAATTCCACAGTAAGTGTATAGGCGTATACATCCATCGGCTGCACTACTCCTTTTACCTTCCCATCCCAGCCTGTATTACGGTCATTTGTTTCAAATACTTTCTGACCCCAGCGGTTCCAGATAATGAACTGCATTTTAGCGATTCCAAAGCCTTTTACCATTACAACACTGTTTATATCACCGCTCAAGGGAGTAAATGCGTTGGGCACATCAACCAATGGTATTATCTCTGCTCTTACTTCCCTGCAAATAGTTCGGGGACATCCGATTGCATTGTAGGCCGTAAGACAGGCATTGAAAGTACCTGTAGCATTATACTGATGCTGTACCGGTGCCCTTGAAGTAGTAAGCAGGGTATCCCCGTCCCCAAAATCCCATTTAAAGCTCACTGCATCTGGTGACGAGAGGTTGTTGAAAGTAGTTGGTGTATTAGGAGCCGGTGTTACCGGAGAAAAACTAAAGTCCGGGGTGGGGGCATCAAACACCTGTATGGTAAACCTCGCCGTATCAGTCAGGTTGCAGGTATTAGGATTAAAAGCTACCAGGACAACATTATAGGTGCCGGGTGTTGGATAAGTATGTGTGGGGTTAGTGGCCGTTGAAGTATTCCCATCGCCAAAATCCCAGAAGAAAGTTTGCCCGGCTAATGATGTATTGTTAAATACTGCATCATAAGGTATACAACCTGTTGGTGCTGTAGTAAACTGTGCATCTACATTCTCTGCCACACTCACCGGGATCATCAAAGAGTCAGGTGCATTACAATAACCCGTATCCTGCAATATCAATTTTACATTATACGTACCCGGAGCTGCATAAGCATGGAGCACTGGTGCTGCCCCGGCAGTAATTCTTGGAGAACCATCCCCAAAATCCCAGATAAAGGATTGAGGCCCAAAGGGCCGGGGTGGCGGAGCCACCGACAGGTTATCAAAGCGGTAATTAAAGGAAGTACAGGGCGGTAATTTCACTGGTGCAAAATCAACAGTAGCTTCCAGGTCACCTACCCTGATCCTTACATAAGAAGTATCCCTGATATTGCAGGTGGTGGGATCAATGGCTATCAGCATAACAGTGAAAGTCCCTACTGTTGTAAATACATGAGATGTTGAAGGAATGGTAGTACTCACTACAGGTGACCCGTCACCAAAGTTCCACTCATAACTTTGTGCATTGGCTATAGTATCAGTAAAATCAACTGTAAGAGGTACGCAGCCGGCAGTATCCCGTGGCACACCATTTATACTTGATTGAACTCCTGCCCTTACCCCCGATAGATCCATATCTATTTTCAACATGGTAAGATTGCATTCTCCTCCCCCGACTGCATTGTTTATTGTAGCCCAGGAACCCACTGTTGTGGGGAAATTAGGTAATGGGGGAACGCTTAATGCCCTGCAGTTTCCACAAATCGCCTGGTAAATTTTTCCATTGCGGTCAAACCGGCTGGTGCCGCCGTCCACATGGTCGCATCCTTCGCCGGGCCTGTTATTTTCACCAAAGAAACTCCCGAACAATTGTGATGCACCGTTTCTTTCCAATACAAAAAAATACAGGTCCTTACCATCAGTAACAGATTTAAATGCATTAGGAGTAACCGGTAATCCGTTTGTTCCGGCACTACTGTATCCATTAGTTGTGCCAAAAAAACCACCCCAGCCTGATATATAAACGTTTTCACAACGATCCACAAGAAAGGCAATCGGGGAAATATTTGGTGTTAGCCCTCCAGACCCAAAAGCTGTTGAGTAGACATATGCAGAAAGGTCAGGCTGTAATTTGGCTATAAATTGTTTACCTCCGGGGTTGTTATAAGGAGGATTTACAGTTGGCAATATTGGCCAGGCTCCGGTTGTTTGTCCCATTATATAGGGGAAACCATTATTATCAAACTGTACCCCGAATACCTGGTCTATTCCGTCTGTACCAATATAAGCAGAACGGATAACGGCAGTACCAGTATTATTAATAATCGCCAAAAAACCATCAATAGTACCCCCGAGAGCAGTACCAACTGTACCGGCCTGTGTACCCGCCAAAAGGTTATTACTCTCTGTTCCTCCGGCAACATAAATATTCCCTGTTGTAGGGTGAAGTGAAAGAACATAGGCTGCATCATTGCCAGAACCTCCGATATAACTGGCAAAAAGTAATGTATTAAGGTTGGGAGAGAATTTTAAAACAATTCCATCCTGGCTACCACCAGAATTTGGTTGAAAAAAACCAGCAGTTCCGGGAAAATTATTCGATTGGGTGCTGGAAGCAACATACACATTACCTGCACCATCAAGAATAACTTCACTTCTTCCATCATCGCCGTAATTTCTTTGCAGCGAATTCGTATTACCTCTTTGTATTGTAATATTTACTCCATCATCCCCACTACCACCGATTTTCCTGGATCCAATTAAGGCAGATCCGGCAGCATTGAGTTTTGTTACTACAATATCGAAACCACTACCTCCTACCGTTCCATTGTTTACTAAAGGATAATTAGGAGAATTTGATCTTCCAGCCAGTACAAGGTTGCCCTGGGGATCAACGAATAAACTGTGTGGTTGATCATTGCCCGATCCGCCGATATATGTAGCATACACCCTGTTTGATCCGTCAGGTGTTAGTTTTATAATTCCGATATCAAACTCACCGCCGCCGTAACTGGTTTGATATGCTCCCGGAGAAGTGGGAAATCCTCCTCCAATCCCTCCAAATACAATTCCGCCTCCAAACATACTCTCGTCAGGGCCATAGGTAGCTGTAAATCCCCAGTTATCAGAACTGCTTCCGGAGAAAGAGCAAAAAACGATTGTTGGGTCAATAACTAATGTTGCAGCAGGATCATACTCCTTCACATCAAATCTCATCACATTATCTTTTACAACATATTTACATGAAACTTCTTTTCTTCCCGCCACATCAGCCTGAAAGGTATAAGGGGCAGATTCTTTAAAATCTCCAAGAGAAGTAGATATTACCAGCTCTTTATTTTTTACCTGCAATTTATCAACCCCTTCGTACTTCAATGCGATTTTCGACACATCTCCACCAGGCTTTACCAGGATATCATATTTTAAAGAGCCCCTGTCTGTATAATACCGCACATCCACGTTGGGGTATACATTCTGTATTGTTATTCCCTGGTAAATACGGCATTCAGGCGCCCATTTAGAAGGATTATCACCAATAAAATAGTTATTGTAAGTAGGGATTGGTTTCTCTGCAAGTATATTCATACTCTCAGAAGCTCCTACAAAATCTACATTCCATGCATGGGAACGTATAATCAGACTTTCATTTGGCAAAAGTGGTTTGCCACTTGCATTAAAACCGTGTTTGAACCGGGATGTTTTGGCAATATCTGCCGGATTATGCTGTACAACCGTAAATCCGCCGTTACGGATAAAAAAGGTTCCATTACTTACATCACCCTTGTATTTAACACGGCTATCCCACTGACCTTTATTCTCGATAAACTCAATATTTCCCTGTGCAGAAATAGTAAAAACAGGAAAGCAAAAGGCGGCAAAAACAAAAAGATATTTCAGGGTCAAATTATTTTCTTTAAAATAACCATTTTTTGGCAGAATAAGATTGAAAACTTCTGTTAACAAATGTCTCATCATAGTAATATTTTCCACTCTTCGCAAAAACCCCTTAAAATGGTCTTTACTTTTAAGATATTTTACTCCATTGCACCGGTCCTTTCCGATAGTGAAGGAACTTCTTTAGCTGCAAATTTTCTGCCGAAACAAGATCAGGGTCATTTTCAAGTAGCTCCAGTGCTTTGTTCTTTGCTACTTCTAAAACTGCCCGGTCTTGGACTATACTGGCCAGCCTGAAGTTTAAAGCTCCGCTTTGCCTGGTTCCATCAATTTCTCCCGGCCCTCTTAGCTCAAGGTCCTTTTCTGCTATTTCAAAGCCATTATTTGTGCTTGTCATGATCCTGATGCGCTCCCTGGCATCATTACCTAATTTGGAGCTGGTCAATAATATGCAATAGCTTTTTTCTGCCCCTCTTCCTACCCGGCCTCTCAACTGATGAAGCTGTGACAATCCAAATTTTTCAGCGCTTTCTATTACCATTACCGAGGCATTAGGCACATTTACCCCCACTTCAATAACAGTAGTAGATACCATGATCTGTGTATCATGCTCAACAAATCTTTTCATATTTAGTTCTTTCTGATCTGTTGGCTGCTTACCATGCACCATACTGATCCAATACCTGGGTTCCGGAAACCAGGCCTTTACATTTTCGTATCCTTTCATCAGGTTTTCGTAATCTAATTTTGAACTTTCTTCAATTAAAGGGAAAATGATATACACCTGCCTCCCCTTATCTATCTCAACTCTTATAAAATCCATTACTTTACTGCGATGAGATTCATAACGGTGAACAGTAGTAATGGGTTGCCGTCCGGGGGGCAATTCATCAATCACACTGTAATCAAGATCTCCATAGGCAGTCATAGCCAGGGTCCGGGGTATAGGTGTGGCGGTCATCACCAGTACATGTGGCGGCACCTCTGCTTTTTGCCATAGCCGGGCTCTCTGTGCCACACCAAAACGATGCTGTTCATCAATAATAACAATACCAAGGTTTTTAAATTGTACCACATCTTCAATTACGGCATGAGTGCCAATCAGGATTTTCAAAACACCTTCTGATAGTTCCTGCAATGTTCTTTTTCTTTCTGCCGTTTTGGTTGAGCCGGTTAATAGTTTTACCGTCACCCCAATTTTTTCCAGCTGAACACTGATAGTTTGATAATGCTGTTGTGCCAATATTTCTGTCGGCGCCATCAGGCAGGCCTGGTAGCCATTATCAACGGCCAGTAACATCGTCAATACTGCCACGATTGTTTTACCACTTCCTACATCTCCCTGTAGCAGCCTGTTCATTTGCTTACCCTTTGCAGTATCTGTTCTGATTTCTTTTATTACCCTCTTTTGCGCTGCGGTAAGCGCAAATGGCAGGTGATTTTTATATAGTTCATTAAAATATTCTCCTACTTTTTCAAATACTACCCCTTTGGAAAACCGGTGGCGCTGACTACGTATAAGATTCATCCGCATCTGTGCAATAAAGAATTCTTCAAACTTCAGTCGTTTTACAGCTTGCTCATACTCTTCACTTGTTTGAGGGAAATGAATTTGTTTAAAAGCATTAAACCGGTTGACCAGATTCAATTGTTTAAGCAGGGATACCGGAAGAATTTCTTCGATATCTTTTTCCCTGAGCATAGTCAGAAGGAGCTGTGTCAATTTTCCAAGTTGCCTTCCTCCAAGTCCCCTCGCTTTTAGTTTTTCTGTGGTTGAGTAGACTGGTTCAAGATAATTTTTTCCCAACTGCTGGTCCTGTGCCAGCAATTCCAGTTCGGGGTGAAGAATCTGTGGTTTCCCGTTATAATAACTAACTCTGCCATAAACCAGGTATGACTGGCCTGCTTCCAGTAATTTTTGCACCCAGCCTAATCCCTGGAACCAGGTAAGCTCAATAAACCCGGTTTTATCTTTCAGTTCTGCCACAATCCTTCTGCCGGCTTTTTGACCGATCACTTCAAAATTGACTAATACACCAGCCACCTGTACAAATTCTGACTGGGGTGTTATTTCAGCAATAAGATTAACTTTTCTCCTGTCAATATGACGATAAGGATAATGCTCCAGTAAATCTGCAAAAGTGAATATGTTGAGTTCCTTTTTAAGCAAATCTGCCCGCTGAGGTCCGACTCCCTTCAGGTATTCTATAGGGCTTGATAATATGTGATTGGAGGAGGATATAACCTTTTTGTTTCAGACAAAATTAGTACTTCATACGTCTATAGTACTTGCCTGATGGATTTCTCCCACAGCACTGTCTGTTTCTTCTTTAAAAACCGGATAAACCCTTTTACCAGGCAATAATTCATAAATACAAAATAAAAAGGGATTGCCAGCAGACCGGCTCTTTTTCCTTTACGAAGGAATAGCCAGCCGGCAAAAGCCAACAGGTAAAAAAAACATTGTGCATATAACAACACAGTAAAAAGTAAAACTCCCGGCTGATCATACACCAGTTTAATATTCATCACTAATAAAATCACCAGTGAAACAGGGCAAAAAAACCAACGTAGCACTCTTCTTGATATATATTGAAAACTCAATAGAGGATACTTAAATATATTAAGACAGCTTATTAAATAGCCAACCGACTGATATGCCCCTGCAGAAATTCTGATTTTCCTCTTTTCTTCCTCCCTTAATGAGGAAGAAGCTGTTTCTGTTGCATAAGCTCCGGGTTCATATGCAATTCTGTATCCCTGAAGGCAAACCTGCATCGAGATCACAAAGTCATCAAGTATTATATGATCATCCATTTCCTTAAACAAGCGGGTCCGGATGGAAAACAGTTCTCCGGCCGCGCCGACCACAGTATAAAATCCTGCATCCAGTCGTTTTAAAAGTGATTCGTATTGCCAGTATATGCCTTCCGCCTGCCCTACAGCCCCAACTTCGGGGTTAGCTAATATTTTTTTTTCTCCCGCCACTCCCCCAATTACAGGGTTTTTGTAGTGCCCAACAATCCTATTAATACAATCGCTATTTAATATAGTGTTCGCATCACTAAAAACAACAACCGGGGTTCTTACTTCCCTCATGGCCCTTTTGATGGCAGCATATTTTCCCTTCCTTTCATCCTCGTGAAGTAATGTAACACCTGGAAATCTCCGTATTATACTGACAGAATTATCAGTAGAGCCATCCGTAATAAAAACAATACTGAGTTTTTCGACAGGATAATCTAATGCCAACGTATTAATTACCTTTTGTTCTACTATCAGCTCTTCATTGTAAGCAGCCACGATTAAAGTAACATGTGGTAATTCGTCTGTAGTTTTTTCTGTACTCTTTTTAGCAAACTGTTTTGTAAAGGCATTAATGAAAAACAACAATATCCCATAGCCGGCATAGCAATAGAATAAAACAGCAATACTTACATAAAAAAATAGATGTCCGATGGCCATTTCAGATGTGAAAATTACGATTCAATTGTAGCAAATATCCCAAGATACTGGCTATTTACTGCATACTGCTAAGCTCAAAACTTTATTTTCAGGTGAATACAATAAATATCTCTTTGTAAAAACTAAAAAAGCTTCCTATTTTGAATCGTAAATCCACTATTCGAAAACCACTACTAATGAAAAGCCACATTCACCTTTTACAGCTCGAACTGTATTTTTCGGGATATAAGTTTGCCCTGCTATGTTTTATCACCGCATTTGTTGTAACACTTATTACTATCCCCCCTATTATTAGTCTGATCAAAAAATATCGCTTGTATGACTTGCCTAATGCCCGTAAAGAGCACTCTCTGCCTATACCGACTATGGGTGGTATTGCTGTAGTAAGTGGTATGATGATTGCACTGGTGCTTTGGTTCCCCTTTAGCAATCAACTGGCGCAAATAAGCTTTTTTTTCTCTGTCGTGGTACTGTTTGGATTGGGCATTATGGATGACCTGAAAGATTTGTCGGCAAAATATAAATTCCTGATTCAACTGTGTCTTGCTGCAATTATTGCACTCTCAGGAATCAGGATCACTTCATTTGAGGGCCTGTTTGGTATTGATGAATTGCCTTTAATGGCACAGTATACTTTTACCATATTGGCAATTGTTGGTATTACAAATGCCTTTAACCTGATCGATGGTATAGATGGTCTTGCTGGTGGCCTCGGATTTATGAGCCTTGTTACTCTTGGCATATTCCTGACTATCAGCGGTGATGCAAATACAGCCCTCATCTCTTTTTCACTGGCAGGAGGTCTATTAGCTTTTCTTTATTTCAATTTCAATCCTGCAAAGATATTTATGGGAGATACCGGCTCACTGGTGCTGGGTTTTGTTACGGCTGTTTTATGCATCAGGCTCATGCAATTTAATAGCGCTGCCGTCAATCCGGTGCTGCCCCATACTCCTTTATTCGTATTAAGTATTGTGCTGATTCCCGTATTTGATACATTGAGGGTATTTTCTATAAGAATCTGGAAAGGCAACTCTCCTTTTATAGCAGACCGTACACATATCCATCACCTCCTGACTAACCAGGGTTTTAGCCATGCATTTGCCACTAAAGCAATATGCTTTCTGCATGGGCTCATTCTTATGAAAACGATATGGCTTAAAAATGCCAAACCGGAATTGGTCATACTATTTCTTTTGGCCATTATGATACTTTCGGTGTTTATTCTCAGAAATCTTGGAATCATTACCAGGAATAAGCATATTAACTTTCTCACTAAAGCAGAAGAATAAGGTTTCTTAATACCACACCCGAAAGTCATATTTTAACTTTCTCGTCTCCACTGGAAAGGATTTGTATGTATCACTAACAAGTGTTAAGTAACTTAGCTTTTGCATCAACTGATAAAGGGAGTATTTTTGAGGCCAGAAAGTAACTATAGTTAATGAAGGAGAAACTGCAGCAATTAGCCGGAGAACTGGAAGGAGATCTGTTTTTCGATAAAACTATTCGAACACTTTATGCCACCGATGCATCCGCCTATCGTGAACTTCCCCTTGCAGTTGCCATTCCAAAAACAAAAGATGATATCAGAAAACTCATTGCTTTTGCAAGCAATGAAAAAACATCACTGATCCCCAGAACCGCCGGCACTTCCCTTGCCGGGCAGGTAGTTGGGCCTGGTATAATTGTAGATGTATCAAAATACTTCACACAGATAATAGAATTAAATAAAGAGAAAAAATGGGTAAGGGTACAACCAGGTGTGATCAGGGATGAACTCAATATGTTTTTGAAACCTCATGGTTTTTTCTTCGGACCCGAAACCTCCACTGCCAACAGAGCGATGATCGGAGGTATGGTAGGCAACAATTCCTGCGGCTCCAATTCTATTGTTTACAGAAGCACCCGGGAGCATTTATTAAGTGTAAAAGCCATTCTGAGCGATGGTACCGAAACAGAATTCAAAGCATTGAGCATTGATCAATTTCACAGTAAATGCGAAGGGACAGGGCTAGAAGCTGCTATATACAGATCTGTCCGCAGCATGCTCAGCAATTATGAGAATCAGTTTGAGATAAGAAAGGAGTTCCCCAAAAAAACCATTGAACGCCGGAATACAGGATATGCTATTGATGTTTTACTTGAATCAGCTCCATTTACAGCCGGTGAAAAAGATTTCAATTTTTGTAACCTTATTGCCGGTTCAGAAGGTACTTTAGCCTTTATTACAGAGATCAGGCTGAATGTAGTGCCATTGCCTCCAAAAGAAATAGGCTTGCTTTGTGTACATTTTAATTCGATAGATGAATCGCTTAGGGCCAATTTGATTGCACTTAAATACAGACCCAGTGCCTGTGAATTAATAGATCATTATATTCTTGAATGTACAAAAGAAAATAAAGAACAGATAAAGAACCGTTTTTTTGTTCAGGGTGACCCCGGTGCCATACTGGTTATTGAATTTGCCCGGGAAATAAAAGAAGAAATAATTGAAATTGCCCGGCAAGTGGAAGCTGAAATGAGAAACACAGGACTAGGCTATCATTTTCCATTACTATTTGGCGAAGACACAAAAAAAATATGGACACTCCGCAAAGCTGGTCTTGGCTTACTAAGCAACCTGCCCGGTGATGAAAAAGCTGTGCCGGTAATTGAAGACACTGCTGTTGACGTAAATGATCTTCCTGATTTTATCCGCGACTTTAATATAATTCTGAAAAAGCATAATCTTTATTCAGTCCATTATGCTCATGCCGGGTCCGGAGAACTTCATCTAAGGCCAATCATAAATTTAAAAACCACTGAAGGCAACCGGTTATTCAGGCTTATTGCAGAAGAGATAGCGGTTCTCGTAAAAAAATATAACGGATCATTAAGCGGAGAACATGGTGATGGAAGGCTCCGGGGTGAATTTATCCGGCAAATGGTGGGTGATAAAAACTATGAATTACTTAAGCAGGTTAAATATACCTGGGACCCGCAAAATATTTTCAACCCTGGTAAAATAGTTGACACACCCCCAATGGATACTATGCTCCGGTACAAACCCGGACAAAAAACTCCTCCTTTTAAAACGATATTTCGATTTTATAATCAGGATATTCTGCAACATGCAGAACAATGTAACGGCAGCGGCGATTGCAGAAAAACACATTTTTCCGGCGGTACTATGTGCCCTTCTTTCATGGCTACGAGAGATGAAAAAGATACCACGAGGGCAAGAGCTAATATACTGAGGGAATTTCTTACCAATTCGGACAAAATCAACCGCTTTGACCATAAAGAAATCTATAAAGTGATGGACTTATGCCTCAGTTGCAAAGGTTGTAAATCAGAGTGTCCGAGTAATGTAGATATAGCAAAATTAAAAGCAGAGTTCCTCCAACATTATTACGATGCGAATGGCGTTCCCTTCAGATCTAAGCTGATTGCCAATTTCAGCAAGTCTGCAAAGTTGGGTGCTATTGCTCCCATATTTTACAATTTCTTTGTAACGAATAGTATCACCAGTAAATTAATCAAAACATTATCCGGATTTGCTGTAAAAAGGAGCATGCCAACTCTTTATAAAACGACTTTAAACAATTGGTACAGGAAGAACAGAATTACCGATTCTGCCAGGGGGACAAAAGGCAAAGTATTTCTATTTTGCGATGAGTTTACTAATTATAATGATACCGAAATAGGCATTAAGACTATTCAGTTACTTGAAAAATTAGGCTATGAAGTAATCATACCAGAGCATATAGAAAGTGGCAGGGCATGGCTTTCTAAGGGATTAATAAGAAAAGCAAAAGAGATTGCTGATAAAAACATCAGTATGCTTCATGAATTAGTAACACCGGAAACTCCTTTAATTGGCATAGAACCTTCTGCTATTCTTACTTTCCGTGATGAATACCCTGATCTGGCCGATGATACCCTGCTTGACAAAGCAAAGAAGCTGGCTGCCAGTACTTTTCTTATTGATGAATTTCTTGCCAGAGAAATAGATAAAGGAAATATCAGTAAAGAACAATTCACAAAAGAAAAAAGAATAGTTAAGCTGCATGGACATTGTCAGCAAAAGGCACTAATTGGAGTTAATGCGTCAGTCAAAGTTTTATCTCTGCCGGAGAATTATATGGTGGAGACAATTCCATCAGGCTGTTGCGGCATGGCAGGCTCTTTTGGCTACGAAAAAGAGCACTATGATCTGTCAATGAAAATTGGCGAATTAGTCTTATTCCCGGCTGTACGTAATCAGAGTGATGATGTAATTATAGCTGCACCAGGCACCAGTTGCCGGCACCAGATAAAGGATGGCACTGGTAAACAATCATTGCACCCTGTTGAAGTGTTATGGATGGCCCTTGTATAAGAATAAAATAATAATTATGTTTCTGAAGGATTACTTTCCGATACAACAAAGGTTAACACCTGATTACTAACGCTTTTTGCACTACGGGCAACAAATAAGCAACACAAAAAGGGTAAACAATAGAATACATATAGCAAAAGAAAATAATTACAATTGAAAGCATGAATAAGTGCAGTACTTTACTGTCAAAAATTATTTTCAATCTATCACTTCCACAAATGTAAACATCCACTTCACCGGGTTTTGCCATTCACCGCTGAAACTGCCAACCGGTGTTTTAATCAGCACTGTATTCCACCCTTTCTGCAGAAATATTTTAGTAGGCTCCCTATATTCATACCCTTCATCAATCAATGGAATTTCGGAATTTCCTTTTTGTCCCCCTCGTTTCCATTTTGGCGGCATAATTAATTGACCATTTACCCAAACAGCACTTGCTTTATTATCCCAGGCCCCAACAGGCGGCGAATCAGTAGCTGGTGAACGGGAGATGTTATTAAAACCAATCCAGAAATTTTTCAATCCAGTATTATCACTCCAAATTTTTCGTATGGCATAATAAGTTGAACTGTCCAGTTGATTATCGAGATGAGAGCCAATCATCGGATGCCAGAAATGCCGCAACCAGATAGTCCCCCCAAAAACTGAAGGATAATTTTTAAGTTGCACTGTATCAGCAAAAGAAGTTACTTCGGGATAAAATACAGTTTCTGTTTTTCCTTTATTATCAAAGGGACCAAACAACTTCCATTCAATATTTGATTGTCTTACATAAGGGAAAGAAAGATTGCTGAAATAAAGTGATTTATGCTCCAGCAATCGATTCTCAAACTCAACATATGCGTTGTAACGTTCACTGCCTGGTGAACTGATATCGGAGAGATAGTTGTACCATCCGCCACCTTGCCAGCATCTTTCAGCAAATGATAGCATCACAGGATAAACGGCATTCATCGTTATTAAATCTTCTTCCTTCCTTACTCTTCTGTCGGGCCAATTACACAGTATAGCGCCTAATTTATTTTCATCAGCCTTTGCCACATCACAAACCTGGTGATTGAATGCTGCAACAACACCATCCAACGGGTCAAAATGATTCAGGTATAAATGCCGTGAATCAATTGAAAAATATTTGTCTTTGGGTTTTGTATCACCAATCCACATTTGCAGCATGGTACCCTCCGGAGTATTTCCGCCGGGTTGCCAGGCAATAACTTTCTTCCCCTTTGATTTTAATAAGGCAATCATTTGAGGAAGAAACGTTGTATTGGTGATTTTTACTTCGTCTCCACCAATATGCACATACGGCACATCCAATTCCCGGCACAATTCGGTTAAAATACTTATACAGATGGCAACTCCTTCTTTAGTTTGCATATCTACACCCATTGCCCGTTTAAATGCTACACTATGGCCCGGCATATCAATTTCCGGTATCAGTGTAATATGTTTTTTCTTACAATAGGCTATCAGTTCTCTCATTTCATCCAGCGAATAAAATTTACCTGGATTACGCAGCATATATTTTGCATCCGTAAGCTGTGGGTACATTTTACTTTGCAAACGCCATGCGATATCTTCAGTAAGATGAAAATGAAAGATGTTTAATTTATAAGCTGCCATTACATCAATTTGCTGTTTCAATTGTTTGATGGATTGATAATTTCTTCCTACATCCACCATAAACCCACGAAAGGGAAATGCAGGCGAATCATTAATCTCGGCACATTGAATTTGATTGTCCCTAATTAATTGCTTAAGTGTTTGAATAGCATAAAAAATTCCAGCCGATGTTTTTGACTTGATTGTTATTCTATCAGATTTTACAGACAACTGATATCCTTCTGGGTTATTTATTTCATTAGTAAGATGTATTTGAATTGTATTTTTCAACGATGTGATTTTATTTACTATTTGAAGCTGTGCCTTATTTTCTTTAAATATTTCCTGTAAAAGCCTTGCTTCATTTATAAAGGCAATATTTTCCAAAACAATTACATTTATGTTAGAAATAGAAAGTTCATTGTTTATCCATAAAATCTTTTCCGGCAATGGAATTAAAGCCGGAAAATCATATACTTCATTATTGATTGTTTCTTTCCATTTTAAATATCCGTCGCCAGTTAAGTGTAATCCATCGTTTGTATAAGCTGCATCTAATCTTCTTGTACTATCGGTTAATGCCGAAAATAAATCCTTGTAATGATACCCATATTGTGGTGCATGATTCCAAAGCAATTTATTCACTTCACTAATCTGTTGCTTTTTTGAAGTGTGCCCGGAAAATTTGCCAAACTTTTCATTTACCGGGAATACACTCTGCACATATAATTTTGTTTGCGGCGACTTCTCTTTTAATAATGCGGCAATCCATAGAATATTTTTTACCACACTATCCGGCGAAATACTTCTTGCTAAATCGTTCGTACCTATTAATAAAAATACTTTTGCTGGTTTACGTTTATAAATCTCATCTAACCTGTGTAATACACCTGCAGTAAAATCACCGCTAATGCCTCTGTTTTTTATTTTTAAATCGGAAAACATTTCACTCCATTCACCACCATCGGTAATACTATTGCCAAGAAAAATAATATCGCCTTCGGTTTGGGGCAAAGCCCTGAACAATGACACCCGTTGATGATAATAAGTAGAAAATAGAGAATCCGGAAAGGAAGGTTGATTAACCTGTGCCTTAGCAAAGTACAGCACAAACAACAAGGGAATAACAGACAGTATTTTTTTAACCTGCTTCATTGTATTAAAATGCTTTTTGAGATACAACAAAACCGGTTGGTCTTACAACAGTTATTATTGCTTTACCATTGTATAAATCATCCACTTCAAAATTTATTCTTTGTCCTGGTTTTATTTCAGACAATATGTACTCTTTAGTAGTAGCATAATTATCTGCCTTGTCAGATATATATAATTTATAGCCTTTTACTGTATGCTGTGGTAATCCGATGCTGCCAAATATCACAATATTCAACTTACCTTTTTTCCATTGATTTATATGTTGTATTTCAACAGGGGAAGATTGCTCTCTTAATACCTTCATGGAGGGTTTAGGGTTACCATACATATCATAAACACCATGTATCCTTCTTCTGAATTTATTTTTTTCTGAAGTGCCGGGGTAATGTGTACGATAATCTGTCAAATCAAAATAAATGGCTCCTTCTACATAGGGTTTGCTTTCATAAATCGCCATGTGATAAATCAGGTCTTCAATACGCCGTTCATCGCCGCCTTTAAAATTGGGTTCACATAAGCCGAACTCGGAAATAAAGAAAGGTTTGTTTGGATAGCTCATGTTTACACTATCGAGATAATAACCAATTTTACCTGTAGGCAGGTCCCACCAGCTACCGCCATATTCATTCATCATTATATAATCTCCTTCTGCTGCGGCATCCGGAACAAAATTTTTGTTATTACTAAAGCCCCATGTTAGCGTATTGCTGACGTAAGCTGTCATTCTCGACGCATCCAGTTCTCTTGACCGTTTTAATAAATCACCAATAAATTTTCTCATATCCGTATCTCTTCCTCTTAACTCATTTCCAACACCCCACGAAAAAATACTTGGATGATTGTATAATGTTTTCACCATTATATCCAATTGCCGCATAGCAATAGTGCGAATGGCATCGTTTACCGGTGTTTCTGCACCCCACAATGGCACTTCCTGCTGCACTAAAATTCCGCTACGGTCGCAAAAGTCATAGAATACATCGCCTTGCTGAAAATGCTGGCGACTGAAAATACAATTCACATCTTTCATTAGCTTTCCCATAGCTATGATAACGGAATCCGATTCTGCAAAACCAAAGTTTGGATTGGAGCCGGCAGTCCACTCTACACCCATCAATTTGATTCTTTCCCCGTTTAAAAAAGTTTGGCCATTTACAAATTTCAATTCACGAAAACCGATGTTGGCTGAAATTTTATCTACCGCTTTATTTTTCTTTAACACCGTAACATCAATGCGGTACAGGTTTGGAAAATCGAAATGCCAGGGATGGATATCAGGCAATGCAACATCTAATACTGCTTCCCCATTTTGCCAATCGGGTATTACTGATTTGCTCAACACTATATTCTTTGTTGGCTGGTTTTCCTCAGTAATAACAACATTCAGTTGAATAGTTGATGCTTCGTCAAAGCCAAGATTGATTCTTAATTTCCCTTCGTTATTGCTAATATTTAATGCTGGCGTTGCAAGAATATAAATTGCCGAAGGTTTGTTACTTACAATCAATTGTACTTTACGAATAATGCCGCCATCATTGGGCCAGTCGAACGAATTGCCGAAAGGTACTTTTCTTTTCCCGTAGTCATTGTTGCAGGCTATGGTTATAACATTTTCCTTCCCGTAATTAAGTTTGCCGTTTAGGTTCACAATAAATTTATTAAAACCATCGCCAATATTTTCAGCTATCTTTTTTCCATTTACATAAACAAACGAAGTGTGGTTGATAGCTCCAAACTCCAGCACAACGTTTTTATTTTTCCAATTGGCAGGGATACTAATTTTCTTTTGATACCAGCCCCAGCCATAATGGTTTTGATTTTCGTCTTCGATGTTCCAGGTGTGCGGCAGATTAACTGTTCTACTTTCCGGCAACAATTGTGCAAACCAATTTTGATTATTACCTTTTACTTTCTTATCTACAGAAAATTGCCAATCTGTATTTATTGCAATGGTATCTCTTTGTGCGATACAAGCTAAATGAGTGAAGATTAATATTAAAGAAAAGAAATTTTTCAAGAACATGATTTTTATTTAATTATTCAACAATTATTTCATCAGCAAATATCCAACCCGGCTTTCCTTCACCACTGTGGCCGGGCGGACAAACATTATTTTTTGCAGTGACCCGTATAAATTTTGCACCCTTAGCCGGAAACGAAGTTTTAAAATCAAATTGTGCATTTTTTTCATTAATGCTGATTAAATTACTCACAGTTTGTATTTCCTCAAAATCAGTTCCGTTAACCGATATTTCAAACTTCACTGATTGAGGTAGAAAAATCCAGTCGTTATAATTTTGCAAACAACCAAGTGCAATGCTTTGAATGGTTTTTGTTTCGCCCAAATCAATTATTGCAATCATATCCTTTGCACTGAAGCCGTGCCAGTATTTACCAACAGCATTGGTTCCTCTTACACCATCAGTGAGGGAATTGGGGCCATCTGCCATATAGTAGCGGCTTACCGGATTAAGGTAGGTTACATTTTTTCCAATACCCCTATGCATGACAAAACTTTGCCGGGCCGCCTGCACACCCATGATCCGGCCATTTAGTAGTGATGATGTTTTTAGCAAGACTGATGAATTGATTTCAACTGGAGCTGTGTATCTATTGCTGTTTAATGTAGGTTCTGTTCCATCAGTACTGTAAACAATTTCGCTGTTCATGATTTCAGATGACAGGGTTACAAGGAGTTTACCGTTTTGTGCAACGGGCTTGATGCTTACAGTATAATTTCCCGGGCAATAACGTAAGCCTTTTTGTCCATAAGCCCTGAAATGATTTTGCAGTCGTTCATTAAAGCTTTGCCAGTTTCGGTTTTCTCTTGGCGACCAAACAACTTCTGCCAGTGCAGGCATACGGGGAAGTATCATATACTCCACATGTTCAGCAGTAGTAATATATTCAGTCCATAAATTTGCTTGTGCACCTAAAACATATTTTGCTTCTTCTGCATTCAATTCTGCAGGTACCGGTTCGTAATCATACACATTTTTCAAAGTATTCATTCCGCCAATGGTAATCGGTTCGCCTTCAGGCCCCGCCTGGTAATGGTCGAAGTACACCGGTTTGCCCGGCGTCATAATCACATCATGTTTCATTTTTGCAGCTTCTATACCACCTGCTTCGCCACGCCAGCTCATAACTGTTGCTGTAGGCGCTAAGCCACCTTCTAAAATTTCATCCCATCCAATTATTTTTCGTTTTTTAGTTGTAACAAATTTTTCTATGCGTTTAATAAAATAACTCTGCAACTCTTCTTCATTTTTCAATCCTTCATTCTTTATTCTTGCCTGGCACTTTGTGCATTTTTTCCAGGGTGTTTTATCGACTTCATCGCCACCAATGTGAATGTATTGCGATGGAAACAAATTAATAACCTCTGTTAATACATTTTCTAAAAAAGAAAACACCGAGTCATTGCCGGCACAATAGTTGGAAGACATGCCTGTATAATTGCCTCCTGTTAAAGGTAGCTGTAGTTGTTGTGTGCAGCTCAACTGCGGGTACGATGCAATGGCGCTTGCCACATGCCCGGGCAATTCTATTTCGGGAACGATAGTTACGTTGCGTTGAGCCGCATAAGCTATAATTTCTTTGATTTGTTCCTGTGTGTAATAACCACCATAGATTGGCTTTTCACCGGGTTTTGCCTGCGGACGACTTGCCCATATCTTATCATTTTGGTCAACCCGCCATGCACCAATTGATGTAAGCTTTGGATATTTTTTTATTTCAATCCGCCATCCCTGGTCATCTACCAAATGCCAGTGAAATACATTCATCTTGTACGATGCAATTAAATCGATATACTCTTTAATAAGTTCGGGGCCGAAGAAATGCCTGCTTACATCGAGATGCATGCCACGGTATTTAAACCGGGGATAATCCGTAATACGCATACAAGGTATTTCAAGTGTTACATTCGTACGGATGGCAGGCAATGTTTGCAATAATGACTGTATGCCATTTATGATTCCTGCCCTGGTATTGGCTTTAATGGTAATCCCTTTTGAAGTGATGTTCATATTGTAGCCTTCATCTCCAATCGTTGCCAGCTTTTCTATACTCAATTGAATGCTTGTAGTCTTGATAGTGTTGACCGGCAAAACAAACCCTGTAATATTTATTATTTGCAGATTGAAAATGTCCACTACTTTTTTTAAATCCTTTTGTTGCGGGTTGTACTGAATGGCGGTATTTCCGGTTAATATAAAATTTCCCGGTTGTTGCTGTACTGATACCGGCTGCGGAATAATACTTACAGGTCGCTGCGCTATACAAATTGTAGCAGTTAAACTTAATATGAAAATCAATTTTATCTTCATCGTACTTTTATTTTAAATGTAGAAGCAGGTAAGTTTTCTGAATTTACAAGGTTGCCATTGCTGAATGATTTCCATGCATAATAAACAAACTCAGGTTTTTTAGCTGTGTAGATAATTATCCCGCTATCGCCAATAACTGCTTCAACTTCATTTATCCCATCTAATGAAAATCCTTTAAGCTTTTCTCCAGTTGAAGTTTTCAATCCCTTACTCATGTATTGAAAAACGATGATCACCTTTCCGTTTACATATTTTGCATTGAGTGGCAAAGGACCAGAAGGAACAACATTTTGTTTATAGGTTTTATTCAAAGCCCATCTTGCCAATCGTTCACCAACATCTTTTTTATTGGTGGGATGCACATCATCTTTTGCACCGATGTCGCTGCATACAGCCATGCCGCTATTAGGTATCAGTTGCAGCATTTTTCTTTGTTCATCTCTGAACTGTGGCCAGAGATGTCCTTTATATTTTACCGTATCAATAGAAGAAAGCTGAACAAAATAAAATGGGAGTTGCGGTTGCTTCCCTGCTTGCCCGGTAGGCAGGCATTTTTTTCTATAATCCTCAATCAACAGTTTTGACAAAGCAGCATACTCATTCACCCTTTCTATTTCCTGTGCATTGCTTTCACCCTGGTAACAAAGAATACCTTTTACCGGCAATGGCAGCAGCTTTTCAATTCCTGCTGAATATGCAAAGCCAGGTTTGAATGCATGGTTATTACCATTTTCGTCAGCGGGTACATTTTGCAATTTTCCAACATTCTGGTTACCTCTTTCTTTTACCCAAACAGGCAACGTCTCATTCACCAGCCAATCGCTACTCATCTTTCCGGAAAATTGTTTACTCTTTTTCAAAACTACTTTATCAATAAAAGTTTCCAGTGGCGCCCCACCGATGGAAAGATTAATAAGGCCAACCGGTACGTTTACATCGTTTGCGATTTGTTTTCCAAAATAATAAGCCACTGCACTCATGGTTTTAAAACTATTGCTGTCGCAGTGTTGCCATTGACCTTTATAAAAATCATTTTCGTTAAGCATGGCTGTAACTGAATCAGTAAACTTTGTTCCGAACACATTTTTACCAGCATAGGTTGGATTGTAAAAACGGAGCAGTGGCTGACTACTATTTTTTATTTCCTCTTTGTAATGCATTTCCTTTATTATCGGCCATTCCATATTACTCTGACCTATACATAGCCAGATATCACCGATGAGAATATTATTATACTGTACTGCAGTATCGCCACTGCTTATTAGTAATGATTGCGGTTGATGATTAGCAGGTTGTTTGGGCAGATATACTTTCCATGTTGAATCCTTAGCAGCGACAGTAATTTTTATTGCAGTACCCAATCGTATTTCAATTTTACTTCCGGGAACTGCTTTACCCCAAACAGGAATTGGTGCATCCCGCTGCAAAACCATATTGGAGGAATATATTTTTGCTGTCTCTAACTGTGAAAAGACTGATAAGGGGGAAAAAAACAATATGAAGTAAATTAGCCGCATATCATTTTAAATACTTATTCAATAGCTGCATACAGTACCATTCCTGCCGCGGCAAATGAAAAGGGCCTTTATATAAATTTCCTTTTGCTGTTTGTGCAATAGTTCCGTCACGATGCAGGTAGCCAAACCATTCACCGTCTTGTTTATCATGAAAATGACTGTATGAATAATCATGCACCATCTTATGCCACTCCGCATATTTTTCATTACCCGTCATTAAATAAGCCAGTAAGGTTGCAATGATTACTTCATTATGCGGCCACCAGAATTTCATATCCTGCCAGTATTCCTGTACGGGTTTATTATATACATCACGGAAATATAAAACACCGCCATGCTCTTTATCCCATCCTCTTTCCCACATATAGTCCAGCATCCGGCAGCCCAAATCAATTAATCGTTTATCATTATTACGATGCTGTGCCTCATGCAAAATAAACCAGGCGCCCTCCATAGCATGCCCGGGATTTAAAGTTCTTCCATCTATATGGTCAATGATGCTTCCATCAGGAGCCACCTGTTCCATTACACATTTTATATCGTCTTTTACAAAATCTCTTTCTATTTCAGCTATCCATTTCTCTATCCATTCATCGCAGCGGGGGTCGCCAATTGTTTCTCTTAATTGTTGCGCCGTATTTATCATTATCATTGGCACACCAATACCTTTTGATGGCCTTGTACCGGTATATTTTGGTTGCAGCAGGCCGGGAGTAGTTGCATACTCAATACATCTTCCAAATACAAACCTTGCTTTTTTGGCGGCTTCTTCACTGCCACTGGCTTTTGCATAAGCTGCTGCAGCTATCACATAAAATGTTTCGGAAAAAAAATAACGGCGTTTGCGGATAGGTCTTCCATCTCTTGTTACATGAAAAAACATTTGCCCATCGGTATCAAAACAATGTTTATTTAAAAAATCATATCCCAGCTTAGCTCCTTCAAGCCATTCCTGTTTTTTTTCTACCGTATTGTATAGAGTGGACAGCATCCATGTTGCCCTGCCTTGTATCCATACGGCTTTATCATCATCAATCAATGAACCATCTGCATCTCTCATTAACAGAAACCCGCCGCATTCTTTGTCAAAAGATCGGGGGAACCAAAACGGAACAGTGTCGCTCAGCAACTGGTTTGCATAAAACTTTTTTAGTGCAACTAAATCTTGTTGTGAGTAGTTCATTTTATTTCACCAGATTTCATTATTTCCATTTTACAATAGTGAATACAATTTGTGCATAGTTATTTTTCTCATACAGCACTCCCACTTCCCTTCCTGATATTTTTACTATGTCCGAATAGGCTGCATTATCTTTTACATTTTCTGCTTTATCCAACACAAAAGATTTTGTCCATGAAAGTCCATCATTAAAGCTGATGCGAAGGGTAAGGTTATCTCTTCTTTTTTCATCGGCTGCATTGCAGAATGCCAGTATGTTTTTTTCTTTCCTTTTTCCAATGATAAGAATGCTTGCCTCGCATACCGGGTCGGGAAGGCTTTTGTCAAAATAACTGGTGTCCCATGTAGCACCACCATCGCTGCTGATAGAAACAATTCTTTGCCGGATATCACCCTTCTGGTTACGGCTGTTCATCATCAACCTGTCATTACTTAATTCGGCTGCGGTAGATTCATTACTTCCCGGAACATTTAAAGAAGCACCAAGATGAAATGTTTTGCCATGGTCATCGGTATAAAATCCATGTGCATCATAATCCATTGCTTGTTTCTGCGGTCCACCTGCTGAATGATTGGCTGCTACAAAAATTCTTCCTTTGTACTTTCCCTTTTGAAATTGCATGGCGTGGCCAGGTGTGTTGGCATAAGTCCGCCAGTCTTCCTTAAAATTATAAGCGGCATCTGCCTGCGGATAATTTAGGCGGTGTACCTGTAAGGTAATGTCTGTTGGCTCAGCCCATGTGCGGCCGCCATCTGTTGATGTTTTATACCAAACCTGTTTGTAGCCTTTTCCTTTTCTTACTTCGCCCTCATGATTATTGCCGGTGTTATAAAAAAGAAAGATACGGCCATTGGGAAATGCAGGGTCTGTTACATCAACCACCGGTGCAGGGTTGCCGCATTGTAGTGTATCAAACTCTGCAACATATTGCAAGGCACTCCAGGTTTTTCCTTTATCCGTGCTCCGCTTCATTACAATATTAATATCCCCGAAATCACCTGCACCATGTACACGGCCTTCGGCGAATGCAAGTATTTCGCCATTGGGCAATGAAATGATTGCCGGAATGCGGTAGCTTTTATGGCCTTCTGTACCGGATGTAAAAACGGGGATAGTTTTGTATTGAGCGGAGCTACTAACAAAACTGAAAATCGCAATGATGAATAATGATGCAGCCTTCATTTATGATTGTGTTTAATCCTTGATTTATTTTATTACTTCACCCACCGCCACCTTCACAAAATATAAATCCTTTGTGCCTTCGTATAAAAGACCAATCGTATTATCATCAATTTTTGTTAAACAGGAATAGCCGTAGCACTGTCTTTCATCAATCAGTAACTGATTTGCGGGCAGCCAGGTTTGTCCTAAATCCAAACTTGCTTTGATGGTAATTTTTTGCCTGGGCGCAGCAGAAGTATTGGGGTTGCTGAAAAACAAAACATCTTTCAGCGTTCCGTTTACATTTACTTTTGCTTTAATAAAGCTGCCCATACAAACGGGGTCGGCCAACGTATTGTAAGAAGTGGAATGTTCTGTCCAGCTTGCACCCATGTTTGTTGTAGTTGCCACACTTCTGAAACTGCCGCGGTTATCCCGCATATTCAGCATGAGTGTGCCGGGTGTTGTTTCCACCACCTGGCTTTCGGTGGTGTTTGATTTGGGGCCGAGGATTTTTCCTTTCCATGTACCACCGTTATTATCACTGTAAATAATGGTTGAGTACGGAACATTTGATGATGTCCAGTATTGTGCAGCAAAAACTAATTTACCGTCCTGCATGGTAATACCATTGCCGGGGCCGTTAAAAAATATTTTCCATGACGGTTCTTTTATTTGTGGCGTGATGGTATATGGGGCAGACCATGTAAGGCCATCATCGTTACTGCTCACTAATACAAACTGCCCGGTTGAATCTGGAGAAATGCCACCAATAGAACCGGCAATAGAACGGTTGCCTTTGCTCCATAATGCAGCAACAAATATTTTTTTTGTAACAGGGTCAAATAATACAGCCGGGTCGCCAATACCGTTGTTTTCATGCGGGGCGCCCATGTCCATAATTATTTTCATCGGCTGCCAGGTTCTGCCACTGTCGGTGCTGCGGCTCATGCCTACATCAATATTGCCGGGTAAATCGCCGCTACCGGTATAGCGTATATCATACGCAGCAATTAATGTTCCCCTGACTGTTTGCACTATACCGGGAATGCGATAGGTGTTTACATTATCATCTCCTGCTTTTCTTACTGCTACACCGGCCCGTTTTACATAAACAGAATTATCCTGGTTTACGGCAATTTCTTTTCCGTCTTCGGTAATCAGTTTGGTACAGCGAAATTCAATTTTATTATCAATGCCTGCATTGCTTTTTAACACAATGCTGGTCCAGATAAAATGGATGCCGGGCTGCAGGTTTAATGTTACAGGTATATCCATTGCGGCAGCAGGGGTAACGGATACAATGGGTGGAATGGTAAAAACCGGGTCGGCCCCGGCGGCATAAATGTTTATTTTATCTACCCCAGCAATGGCCTGCGAATTCAGTGTACACTGTATCTTTCTTATTTTTTGTTCCGCATTGCCAGCAGGTATAGTAATAGCTACCCGTACCACAGGGTTTACTGCCAACTCACGCAACACAGGAATATCAGGCGAGTAAGAACTTGCCTGTACATTGCCCGGCGGTGGTTGTGGAGAAGATTTTTTTGAACACTCAAAACTGCACATTGCCAGCAATAAAACACAGGCCCACATTTTATACCGAACTGTTTCCATAAATTCCTTTTTATACTTAAGTGAATTCTTTATTCTTAGGCCGCAGGAACAATAATTGAATGATTAAAGCCACCGCCACAATTCCTGCCAGCATGGCAAAATCTTTTCCCAATTTTCCGGAATCTGTTGATTTGCCCAGCAAATCAGTAATAAATGCGCCTGCAAATACACCCACCATATTCATTAGCCCATAGGCGGTAGCCCGGTATTTTTTTGAAACAAACTGGCAGAGTATCGGCACATTGTTGGCATCGAACATACCAAAGCCAAAACCAAAACAAAATGCTGCGCCAATAACAGCAAAGAGTGAATGGCCAAACCCGATAAACAATAATGCAGGAATAGTTAGCCCCAGACCAATGGCACTGGTGTAAATTCTTCCTCTCAAATTTTTCTGCACCCAACGGTCGGATAAAATGCCGCCGAAGATGACACCAATAAAAGATGATGCGGCAATGGTGATGGTTGATAATGGGCCTGCTTTCGACATTTCAATATTTAAGTTTTCAGCAAACAGTGTCGGCAGCCAGTTCTTTACACCCCAACCCGGTAAGCTGGGTATAGCAAAATAGAAAAGGATTATCCAGAAAGAAATGTTTACAAACAAAACACCAAGCCCTTTAAATACTGATGATTTTTCTTTTATCAAATCATCTGCTTTTTCAGTATCTCTTTTTTCTTTTAAAAATAAGATGAGTACAACGGAATATACAATGCCGATGATACCAAATGAATGAAATGTTTGCTGCCATGAATACTCTGCTGCTATAGTTGCACCAAAGCCGCCGAGGGCCTGCCCCATATACAAACCCGTCATGTGAATGCCCACCGCCAGCGACCTTGTTTTATCAGAATGATAATCGGCAATGAGTGATAACCCGGCAGGGATATATAATGCTTCACTTACACCCATTGCTGCACGAAGCCAATACAACTGGTCGAATGCTTTTGCATAGCCCATTGCAAATGTTACAGCACTCCATACAAATAAACTACCTACGATGAGCCATTTCCTGTTCATTCTGTCTGCAATTATTCCTGATAAAGGACTCATAAAACCATATATCCATAAAAAGATGGCCATGAGATAACCGAAATTGGTAGCTGATTGCAATTCGGAAATATCCACCATCATAGTTGGCTTCATGGTACTAAGCATTTGCCTGTCCATATAGTTGAGCAATGCTACCATCCAAAGTAAGGCCACTACAATCCAGGGGTATTTTTTTGATTGGGTCATTTAACTTTAGATGAAAATTTTACGGATAAGATATTTGGTGTCCGCACCCCGGCTCTTATTTCTCCAGACGGAATAAACACACAGGATTTCAATTTTATGGCCGTAGTAGTAACAGGTGTATTAAATGGAATGGTACCAATAATTTCCCATTTGTCATTTTTAATATTGTATAACAACACTTCTTTACTAAAACCAGGATGTTCAGCCTGTAGCTTATTTTTTTCCTCTGTAAGCAATTGCTTTTTTACCGGGTCTGTTTCAGCTTTTATCGCAGCTATCAACTTTTCTGTTTTATTAAATACAATTCCTTTATCCCCTCCGAACAGGAGAATATTTTTTTCATTATGTATAATACCTGTTCCGGCACTTAACACAAAGGGCATTGCCTTTTTTTCTTCCCAACGATTTGAAGCTACATCATACACAAAAACATTGTTGTATAGTGTACTTATGCCGTTGCTGTTTTTCTTTCTGCCGCCGCATAAATAAACTTTATCGCCTTTTTTACCCGAACTATGAGTTATTACTGTATGTGATACCGGTTTAGGAATATCTGCCAGCCTTTTCCAGCCTGCCGAAACATTATTTAAGTCAAGTGAAAGAAATTGGTTTGATGTATTTGCTGTGGTTTCACCTCCGGCTAAATAAACAGTATTGCCAATTATTGTGGCTGCCGCATTGGTAACCGGAAAGGGAAGTAATGGGAGTGTTTTGAAAAGCATTTCTTCCGTTTTTTCATCCCATATCATCAACCATACTTTATCGCTGATTCCTTTTTCGCTTTCGCCGCCTGCATACAAAACACCTTGTGTTGTATTGCAAGAAGCTGCGTAAGCAACAGGGTAAGGGAGTGAAAATGATTTGGGAAGCAGTTTTAATTTTTGCTGCTTCGCATTATAGACATGAATGGCAGTATGATATTTTTTTACGCCGCCCTGCCAGGGCATTGCATCAGGAAAGTTGGCGCCACCGGCAACAAACAACATATCCTTATATATGCTTGTGACCGGGCCTGCAACACCGAGTGCGGTTTGCTGACCGCTATCGGTAGGAAGCTCAGCAGCTATTTCCCATTTCATAGAAATGACGGTTGTTTTTTGTGCCAGAACAGGCGCAGTTAAAAACATGAATTTTGTAATTATAAATGGCAAGTATTGGTTCATTTATTATATCATATTTGAGCAACAGGTTTTTTAGAACAGAAATTACTGAACCCAAGTTGCTCTGTACCCTTTTTAAATAATTCAAACTCTGCGCTGCTCATATTTTTTACCGGCAGGCGAAATTCTCCACAATCTAAACCGATTAATTTCATATATGCTTTACCTGTTGCAATGCCCCCATATTTGCCAAGTAACCTTATCATATCAATTGATTGCTGTTGTAATAATTGGGCTTTTTGCAAATCACCATTATGGAAAGCATATATAAGATTATAGTACAAAGGCGCTGCATAGTTAAAGGTACTGCCTACTGCTGCCTTTGTCCCTAATGATAAAGCAGGCAGCATATTTTCATCTCTACCCCATAGCATATCATATTTTCCATTTTGAAAATGGATACAGGATAGAAAATCCATAAAATCTTCATGAGTATATTTTATTCCGGCAAAATTTTGCACTTTACCATCAATGGCTTTTAATAAATCAAACATTGGAAAACCAACACCGGTTAATACAGGAATGTGGTAGTAATAAAAAGGCATATCTGGAACTATTGATGCTACTTCAGCACAACATTGAGCCAGCATTTCTACATTGGCCGGCTTAAAATAAAAAGGTGATGTAAAAGAGACCGCATTCAATTCAATTTCCCTGGCATGTAAGGCCAGTTCCTTACAGTCTGCAAGGCAGGTGCCGCCTAATAATGGCATGACAATAAAATCGGCATCTCCTTTTGCACAGGCAGCCCATGCTTCAGCTACGGCTTTCTTTTCAGTGACTGACATTGAAATCCCCTCGCCGGTAGAGCCGCAGATAAAAGCTCCTTTTACGCCATTTGCTTTCAGCATTGCATAATAAGAAGGAATGAGTGATAAGTTTAATGAACCATCCTTATGCATCGGTGTAAATGGCGCAGCAATTAATCCTTGTAAATGTTGAGTTGCCATATAATATTATATTGAAAGTAACATACTAATATAGAATTAGAAAAAAAACCGGGAGCAAGACTACTCCCGGTGATTGCTTGCTAACTGCTTATGCTTTTGAGAAAGCTTTGTTATAATATATTAAAATGCCGGATAACCTGGTGTTTGAACCAGTGCCCTGTTATTCGTAAGCGAATTTCTGTCAATTGGCCAAAGAACTTTATATGCTTCGCTGGGCAAAACAGCTGTGTTGGCAAACACATAACTATCCCCAAATCTTCTCAGGTCAAGCCATCTTTTGCCTTCAAAAATAAATTCGTATAACCGTTCTTGTAGCAGTGATTGCTTAGCATCTGCATCAATTGCCTGGTTAGGGAATCCATGCACACCTGCTACATAATTGGCACCCAAACCCCTGGCCCTTACCAAATTAATTTCCGCTGCCGGGCTTTGACCTAATAAAACTTTTGCTTCTGCTTTTAATAATAAGAGATCAGCAAAGCGGTAAATAGGAAAATCATTGGTGTACACCCTAGAACCAAGATTTTGCTCACCTTCGTATTTTTTTACAAAACATCCAACAATAACATATACACCGGCTGAAGGACTGTTATAAGCAGGTTGAATAGTAAACCATTTCCTGCTATCCAGATCATTAAATTTTCTGAAAGTAGAGACCGGAATAGGCGCCCTTAATAAACCGCTCCAGTTATCCTGTGTAACATTGAATCTTCTATTACCTAATGAGTCATAATAGTTCGCTAACAATGCAGTTTGCGGGTAAAAAGTGCTTGCAAATGGCAACGAATTTTCGTTGAGTCCATTACGGATAGCAAAAATAATCTCGCTGTTACCTTTATTATTTGAAGCGAATACATTTGCGAAGTTTGATTGAAGCGTCAGCGCAGAAACATTTGTTTGAATATCAGTCAACGCATTCACTGCAGTTGTGGCATCGGTAGTACCTCCGCCGCGATGGGCCGTCCATAAAAACACTTCGGCCTTTAGCATTTGTGTAGCGGCTTTTGACCAATATGATTTTGTGTTTCTAAAACTATAATCTGACCCATAACTGGTAAGAGAATTTTCAATATCAGCTTTTATTAAAGTCATAACATCCGCAGCAGGTGAGGCAGGTTTAGACAAGTTGGAAACATCAAGGGAGGTTATCGGGTCTGTCTGGATTACGACATCACCCCATGCCCTTGTCATTTGAAAATAATAGAAAGCCCTCATACCATATGCTAAACCGAGATAATAATTTTTATTTGCAGTTGTTACAACAGTGGTATTGTTTAATTTATCTATTAGTAAATTTAATTGTACAATGTTGCTGTAAAAGCCCCCGAAATTGCTGACACCTGGGGCATCAAGAGTAAGTGTTTGTTGCCAAAACCTCTCTAAGCCCTGTGTAGCTTCGCCGGAAAAAGTACCTGCAGAGCCCGGTTCGGTCCCAAAAATATCTGAACGTAATTCCCCTAATGCCTGGAATGATGATGTGTGCCCCCTGAAACGGGAATGAATGCCAGAAACAAAAGCATCAAACTGTTCGGCGGTTTGCCAGAAATTTGCATCACTGATGCTGCTTACTGGCGCTAAATCCAATTTCTTATTACAAGAGCCTGCTAAAATTATAACCCCTGCGCTTAACAAAATATATTTAAATATTTTTTTCATGATTGTCATTTTTTGAATTTTAGAATGTTACCTGTACACCTAGCACATACGATTTTGGTGTTGGATAATTGCCAGCAAAAATTCCATTTCCTTTCGGTTCCGGAGAATTACCGCTGAATTTGGTGATGTAAAAAAGGTTATTGGCATTGAAATAAACCCGGGCATTATTCAATATTCTTGTTTTTGACAATAACTCTTTTCCAAAGTCATACGAGAGTGTTATTTCCCGGCAGGCCAAATAATCTCCTTTTTCATAAAAATTTGAGTTATTACCTTGCAGTACTGATCCGGCATTATTGCCACGGGTCAGGTTCTTCTTTCCATTGGGGGCGCCTACCTGATCGGCCCAATAAACTTTTGGTATATCGTTTCTTGAATTATCACCTGAAAACCCTTGTTTCGTTAGCTCCAGGAAATTAAATGTACCCTGGTAATTACCAAGTACCCTTGCAACAAGATCATTATATAACATATGCCCCACAGCAAAATCAAAACGGGTGTAAAATGAAAATCTTTTATAGGAAACTGTTGTAGAAAATCCCCCTGTAAATTTTGGATTTATATTTCCTATATATACCTGGTCTCGTGAATCAATTGTATCGTTATTATCTACATCCATCCAGTTAACATCTCCAGGGGTAATTTTTCCACCTCCAAATGTCACTCCGGGTCCGCTAATGTTGCCGACAATATCACGCCTTGTATTGGCAACTTTTGAAATTTCTGCATCACTTTGAAAAATGGATAATTGTTTATAAGCATATATTGCACCAAGTGGCTGCCCTTCCTGAATGCCGCTAACCCAGATTACTTTTCCCTGGCTTGCATCATAAATCTGGAAACCTCCCTGCCTGTTATTTTCATTTCCGTTAAATGGCAGTTTTAAAACTTTATTTTTTACAAAAGAAATATTGGCGCCTGCATCTATATTAAACCCACTTTTTGATTTCAGGATATTTGCATTTACCGTAAATTCATAGCCTTTATTCTGGAATGACCCAAGATTTGTTCTGAGAGAACTAAAACCTACATAGCTAGGTAGCGTTAGATTTGTCAACAGGTCACTTGTTTCCCTATTGTAGTAATCAAATATTAAAGTGATCCTGTTTTTTAAAAGCCCAACATCCAATCCAACATCTGTTGTTGTACTTTTTTCCCATCTTAATCCACTATTTATAATACCGGTATTTAAAAACCCAAGGCTGCCATTATAATTTCCCTGGCTGCCATATGAACCCTGTACTTCATAATCCCCGATACCGGCTACGTTACCATTAACACCATAACTTATACGTGGCTTTAAAGTAGATATAACATTTGCAATTGAACTTGTTTCAAAAAACTTTTCATTATGAACATTCCATCCTGCTGATAAGCCTGGGAAAAAACCCCAACGGTTATCTTTTGCTAAGCTGGAAATACCATCTGACCTATACGTTAATGTCAGCAAATAGCGTTGATCATAGTTATAATTTACCCTTCCAAAATGTGATATGATACGGTATTCAGATTTAGAACTGAAATTACTACCTGCAGTAAAAACGGTTGATGCATTTACTGTAGGTATATCATCTGTTGGTGCACCCGTTCCCGAAACCTGGGCATTTAGCGATCTTTGTCCAAATGATTCAGACCCCAACATGGCGTCAACATTGTGTTTATCTCCTATGCGTTTGCTATAATTGATAATTGCGTTATACTGTTGCTGTACAGTTCTGCTTTGTGACCATGTGGCCGGTCTTGAAGTATTAAAAACCTGAGGGTTTGCATAAATCTGTGTATAGGTTTGAGTTGCTTTTGTAAAAGATTCATTTATGGCCTGAAACATATAAATATTGCCTGATACTTTTACATAAAGGTCTTTTAGAATATCGTATTTCAACGATGCATTACCCGTAACCCTGTTCACTTCATTTTTTCTGAAATTTTTATCAAGCCAATATAGCGGGTTACCATCGGTAATTCCATTACCCGGATTGGGCTTTGTTTTTGCAGAATCCAACCAGGGGTTCATCGTTGGCCATACGGATACATTTCGGTATAAGGTATTCACATCACCACCCAACAACCCGAAACCAGTAGCGGTGGAAAAAGTGGCTCCGGTACTTATTTCCAGGTTGGGTTTTATTTTATATGACCCATTGATATTTCCAGAATACCGTTTGTAATCTGAACCTACGATTACACCTTCTTCATTAAAATAATCAAAACTTGCAAAATATTTTCCACGGTCATTTCCTCCAACTACGTTTACATAATGATCATTGGTATTTGTATTTCGAAAAAGTATATCCTTAATCTCCCCACCATGGTCTTTAAAAATTATTGTTCCGCCATATGGGTCGCCAACGGTGTCCCACCCTGCCTGTAACAGGAAAGAAGTTGATGCATCAAAACGTCTGATATCAAACAGGGCCAGATCTGCAACTCCTGTCGAAAGTCCAAATCCCCTTTGTGAATTCACCTGGGCTAAAGTTCTTTGTGAATTAAAATGGCCAAGTCTCCCATAATAAACATAATCTTTTGCATTCATGTACTCATAATCCGGACGGTCTGTATTATAACCACGGACATATTTATACGAAACTTCTGCTTTGCCTGCTTTACCCTGTTTAGTAGTGATGAGGATAACGCCATTATTTGCCCTGGCTCCATATATCGCAGTCGAAGCCGCATCCTTCAATAACTCGATAGATGCAATATCATCAGTCGGAATATCATTAAATGATCTTACAATTCCATCCACAACTACAAGTGGTGAACCCGGACTGTTAATAGAAGCACCCCCTCTCAATAAGATTGATGGGGAAGCACCAGGCGCACCAGTGGTGTTTACGACTGTAAGACCAGCGACTGAGCCTTGCAAGGCGGTACCCACATTTGACCGGGGTGCACTTGCCAGAACTTCTTTATCTAATTTTCCAATTGCGCTGGTAATGTTTCTTCTTGACTGTGTGCCATACCCGACAACAACAACTTCACCCAGATTAGATGCTTCCGTTTTCATAGAAAGAGAAACATTGTATGAAGTGCCGACAGTTACTTCCTGAGAAGTAAATCCTATAAATGAAAAAACTAATACATCTCCCTGCGATGCATCAATGGAAAATTCACCATTGGCGTTTGTTTGTGTACCACCGGTTTTACCTTTTATCGTAATGCTCACTCCCGAAAGCGGTTTGCTATCCTCTTCGGAAATAATTTTACCAGAAATTTTTTGAACTTGCGACCAAATAGTTGCAGAGATAAGAAAGCAAGCACTAAGTAGCCAAACTTTCAAATAAGCAGATTTCATGATTAGCAATTTTATTTTATGTATTATGTATGACATAATAAAAATATGATTATTTTTGATTCCACAACATTTTCCAAAAAAAATTGGCGAAACGATTGCGTAAAACTGATATAGCTATACTAACCTTAAAAAGTGCTTACTTAGCTTTATAATAAGTTATACAATAATGAACCTTTCAGCATTAAAAAATAGTCTTAAGTCTGTAGACACCAGCTCGTTGGTAGATAAAGTTGAAGCCAACCTGGTTGAATTACTACAACATAGCAAGCTTAAAATTGGGGACTCAATACCAAAAGAAATAGAGTTGGCTGAAACATTAGGTGTCAGCAGAACTGTTATTCGGGAAGCCCTTCTCCGTCTGCGAATGATGGGTCTGATTGAATCTAAAAAGAAAAAGGGGGCTGTAATTACCAGCCCTGACCTGTTTGGAATAATGAGTAAGAGTATGAACCCACATATTCTCGACCAAGAAACGCTTAAAGAGATATTTGAAATACGATTAGTACTTGAAATTGGAATGGCAGATCTTCTGTATCACCGTATTACTAAAGAAGATATTGCAGAATTAAAAAAAATTGTCAGTAACGAACCTCCTGCCGCTCAATATCACTTATTTAATATAGAACATGAAATAACTTTTCATGGTAAACTTTATGAGATAACAGGTAATAAAACCATGAAAAAATTCCAGAAAATGCTATTGCCTGTTTTTGATTATGTACACAACAGCGGTTTGCTGAAGAAACAACCTAAATTAAAAACCTTTGTGTCACATAAAGAATTAGTGAAAATACTTGAAAAGGGTACCCCCGAAGAATTCAGAAACGGTATGCGTAATCATCTGGAGAATCACTTTGCCAGGCTGTTTGAATGAAAACTTTACTTCTTCATAGAAAAGAATCTACCTCTTCCTTTTATTAAACATCATATAATACCTCGCTGAAAAAATTCCTTTGATTGAGGTTTACAACTTCCTCAACAACTATTCACCAACTTTAGCCGAAGGCCAAATTTATTAGTCAAATCAGATGTCTGGTATTACTTTATGCCGGAGAATAATCAACCAAACTTACCATATTGTTACCAGAGAATTTGGGTAACAACCGGGCAACAAAATGTCTAAAAAAAGAGCAATCAGGGGGAAAACAAAACAAGAAACAATAAGACAAATAGTTCAAAATCAACCAAAAGTAAGTGCAGGGCAAACAAAAGAAAATGATCTATTTTCCGATACAGAATTTAGAAAAGATATAGTCTAACTGATCTTCAGTGGTTATTTCTCCTGTTATTTCTCCAAGGTAATATAAGCAACGGCGAATGTCTAATGCCAACAGATCGCCTGGCAACATATCGTCCAGACCTCTTTTGATTTCTGATAGAGACCTGGATACTTCTTTCAACGCATGATAATGCCTCGCATTGGTAATAATTGTACTTTCTGGTTGTACCTGGCCTTGTATTACTGTATCTACCATTTTTTCCCTGAGTACTTCTATGTGGAGATTTTGTTTTGCAGAAATAAAGATAACATGCTCTAATGCGCTGAGCTCTTGTCTTGCTTTAGCTTCCTCTAATTCATCAGCTTTATTTGCTACCAATAAGTATTTTATGTCCAGCTTCTTGGCCTCCATACACCATTCTTGTACTTCTTCCAGCTTATCATTCCTCACATCAAATAAATAGAGTACAATATCAGCTTCTCTCATTTTCTCCAGGCTTCTTTCAATTCCGGCAGTCTCTATGGTATCAGTTGTATGCTGTCTTATCCCTGCTGTATCGATGAGACGGAAAAGTATGCCATCAATATTTATCACTTCCTCAATAGTATCTCTCGTTGTGCCAGGTATATCACTTACAATAGCCCTATTCTCATTTAGCAGCCGGTTAAGTAAAGTAGATTTCCCGGCATTGGGTTTTCCAACAATTGCCACACTTACTCCATTTCGTATCACATTTCCCAGCCTGAAAGAATTGATCAGTTTATCAGTCGATTCCTGTAATTCATTGATTAGTCCGTAAAACTGCCTTCTATCTGCAAACTCCACATCCTCCTGTGAAAAATCCAATTCTAACTCGATAAGAGCGGAAAATTTTAGTAATCTCTCCCGCAGCTCTTTAAGGTTCATCGAAAAACCTCCTCTCATTGTATGTAAAGCTGCTTTTTGGGAGGCTGCAGTGTTGGACGAGATAATATCTGCTACTGCTTCAGCCTGCGTAAGATCAATTTTGCCATTCAAAAAGGCCCGCTGGGTGAATTCACCTGGTTTCGCAAGCCTCGCACCATATTTTATACAAGCTTCAATTACTTGCTGCTGAATAAAGGGCGATCCATGACAACTAATTTCCACAATATCTTCCCCGGTATAGGATGTTGGATTTTTAAATAGGGAGACTACAACTTCATCCAACAGGTTATCACCATCTTTCAATACGCCTACATGTAGTGTATGAGAATGCTGATGCTGCAGATCTTTGGAAGGAATTAGTTTATTGGCAATTTCTATCGCTTTGGCGCCACTTAAACGTAAAACACCTATAGCACCAATACCCGGAGGGGTTGCTAAAGCAACTATGGTATCATCCCATCCTGATAATTTATTCATTACTCGCAAAAGTATTTAAACGAAGCTGATTTTTAAGCTATGGGGGATAATCAAAAAATATCCCCTCACTTGGAGGGGATATGCCAAATATTGATAATTCAGATTATTATTCTGATTCTACTCTGAAAGTTATGGGCTGCTTGCGGTAAGCTTTTACCTGGCGTCCATTCTGTACGGCGGGATTCCATTTAGGACCTTTTTTAATAACCCTGATGGCTTCCTCTTCCATACCATAGCCATGGTTAGTCAAAGCTCTCACATCACTGATATTACCTTCCTTATCCACTACAAACTGAACAACTGTGGTATATGTTCCTTCCGGGGCACCATTATCGGTTGCGACCTGGCCATTTGCATTCCTTTCCAGGTATTGGCGCCATTTACTATCACCACCAGGAAAACTTGCTTCTATTTCCACTTTATCAAAAATCTTATTTTCATCATCTTCCTTCTTAACCTCTACTATTTGCTTTCCTTGGTCAATTTCAACGGGAGCAACAATTCCCTGATCCTTTACTCCTTCTACGTTTACCACATCAATTTTGGCCTCTTTCAGCTCTTCCTGGGGTGGTGGTGGCTTTTCAACCTCCTCGTCTTTTTTAATTACCGGAGGTGTAAATTGCTTCATTTCTACCTTAGGTGGCTCCTGTTTGGGTGGTGGCGGCGGCGGTGGTGGTGGTGGTTCCTTTTTCTCCTCCTGCTTCACATCCTGAATGGTCATTTCGTTGATTTTCAACTTACTATCATTCTTGTCCTTTAACGTGCTGGACAAGTAGGATATCAATAAAGCCAGTACGGCTATTGAGCCTGTAATGATAAGTGCACGGGTAATGCGGCGATTATATGTCTTTCTTAACTCATAAGCGCCATAGTCTTTGTTCCTTCCATCAAAAATGATATCCAGAACATCGGCTGATAGTATTTTATTGGCTTCCATTACTTAGCGTTTTTTATTAGATGCTGACGGATTCACATTTCCATAAACCAGAAGGCTTATTTTATACCCCCGCCTGCTTCAGTTGCTTTAATGAGTTCAAATTCCTGGTCAAATATTTTTACCATTGCATAGGTACGAACCTGGTTGATAGTCATTTCATCCAGTATATCCACCGTATTCTTGTAGGTGGCTTCAGGACTGGGCTTGATGATCACAACAAAGTCCTTATCGGCGCAATTACTTATTGGCTTTCCCTCTGCTTTAGCTTTGGCTTCACACTCAGGGTCAGTTACATATCTTGAGATTACTTCCTT
>Ga0116142_10000816_pt1 | contig 39879 bp, 28 predicted proteins | sample AD_UKC033_MetaG_FD_89785 | JGI IMG/M metagenome (GOLD analysis project Ga0116142, IMG submission 89785) | Active sludge microbial communities of municipal wastewater-treating anaerobic digesters from USA - AD_UKC033_MetaG | ecosystem: Engineered > Bioreactor > Anaerobic > Digestate | place: USA... | reverse complement strand
TGGAGAACATCACGCCGGTCTTCAAGCTGACGGGGCTGGCGTGATGTTCTCCAGACCGCTCCACAATTCCGTGTTTCCATACAGCGAATCCCGCGTCGCCGAGGCCGGGTACAAGGCCGACCCGAGCGTCCCATTCTCATTCGCCCCGTTGAACCGGGAGACCATCTGGAAGCCAATCCCGGTCACGGTCCCGTCCATCAACACAAGGTCCGGAAGCCATCCGTAATCGCTCTGGCCAACAGACGTCGTGATGTTGTTCCAGTATCGGGCCGTCCCCACACCGGTCGAGGTCGTCTGCGTCTCCGGCGCGCCAAAGTCGAAGAGGAAACCATCGGCCCGTGCCGGTGCCCGTTCGAGCACTAGCAATCCGGCGGCAACCAGCGCCCAGCCAGCCCCCCGCATCACGCCAGCCGTAGTCTTGAGCAACAGACCCGATTCCTTGTTGGTTGGTTTAGTCATACTTCAATGCGTGTCATGCTACCGGGGCGCGCTCCAGGCCGTCAAGCCGGGCCGGATCCTCGCCCGACCAGTGCAGCGCGAACGTCTGCCAGCGGCTGCTCAAGCCCAGGACGTGGTACCGCAGTGGATCCGCGTTCAGCCTTCCTTTCGCATTGAAGAACTCGCGCCAGCAGGTAGCATGGGAAGCCCATGCCACCGACGCCCGCATGAAGCGTCTCTTCACCGCCCTCCGCAGCCTCACCGTGATCGTGTGCTGGCCCCTCCTCGGGGCGATTCCGGCGCCCGAGGGATTGACCTGTCGTGTGGGAGACCAGTGCGTGGTGCTGCACTGGGACCGACTGCGCGAGCCCGACCTTGCCGGTTACAAGGTCTACCGCGCGGGCTCGAGCACCGGCCCCTGGACGCTCCTGACCCCCACCCTCCTGACGTTCCCCGCCCTGTGCGACTTCGAGGCCGTGAACGGCTGCACCAACGCTTACCGGATCACCGCCGTCACCCGCGCCGCCCAGGAAAGCGCTCCTTCCAAAACCCTCGAGGCCGCAGCCCGGCCGTTTGCGGATGACGATGCCTTCCTCGAGTTTGTGCAGCGGGCCAGCTTCGACTACTTCTGGCGCGAGGCCAATCCCACCAACGGCCTCATCCCGGACCGCAGCCCTTCGACCTCGCCCTGCAGCATCGCCGCCGTCGGCTTCGGACTGAGCGCGCTGTGCGTCGGCGTCGACCGCGGTTGGATCACGCGCGCCGAAGGCGCGGCGCGCGTCCAAACCACCCTGGCCACCTTCGGGAGCGGGCCCCAGGGCCCCGAGACCTCGGGTACGATCGGCCACAAGGGTTGGTTCTATCACTTCCTGGACATGACCGCCGCCCGGCGCTACGTGAAGTTCAACACCGAACTCTCCTCGATCGACACCGCGCTGCTCCTGGCCGGCGTGCTTCACGCCCGGCAGTTCTTCGACCAGACGAATCCCGGCGAGGCGTCGCTCCGCGCCGCCGCCGACGCCATTCTCGGCCGGGTGGACTGGCGCTGGATGGCCCCCGACACCGATGTCCTCTCGATGGGTTGGCATCCGGACTCGGGTTTTCTCCCGGCCCGGTGGGTGGGCTACAACGAGGCCATGCTGCTCTGCCTGCTCGCGCTCGGCGCGGCGTCGGATCCCCTGCCGCCCTCGGCCTGGGAACGCTGGACCGGGGGCTACACCTGGACCACGCACTACGGCCACGCTTTCGTCCCCTTCCCACCCTTGTTCGGACATCAGTACTCGCATTGCTGGGTCGACTTCAGGCGTGTGGCCGATCCGTTCATGACCCGCCACCGCAGCACGTACTTCGAGAATTCCCGCCGCGCCACCCTCGCTCAGCACGCCTATTGCACCGCCAATCCGCTCCGCCACCCGGGTTACTCGGGCGATCTCTGGGGACTGACCGCCTGCGACGGCCCCGCCGGTTATGCCGCCCGCGGCGCCCCGCCTGCGCTCCATGACGACGGCACCATCGCCCCGACCGCCGCCGGCGGTTCAATCGTCTTTGCCCCTGAACTTGCGATCCCAACCCTCCGCCGATTCTACCGCGAGTTCCGACGCAGCCTCTGGACGCCCTACGGCTTCCGCGATGCCTTCAACCTCGGCGCCGCGTGGTGGGGACCCGACACGCTGGGAATCGACCAGGGACCGTTCGTCCTCATGATCGAGAACCACCGCACCGGCCGCGTCTGGCAGCGCTTCATGCGCAGTCCGGAAATCCAGCGCGGCCTCGCGCGCGCCGGTTTCGTCGCCGTTCAGACAAGCGTCCCCTGACGGGCGTTCGCCGACTTTTGTCCTTCCGCCGGCCACGCCGAAGGCATATGTTCCGCTACCAGAGAGAAGAAGCAGGTTTCAATTCACTGACGCCATCACAGGAGACTTTATGATTCTCAGAAGACCCACCGGTATTCTGGCAGCTGCCTTCATCATCACGTGGAGCGCATTGGTCCTCAGGGCCCAGGATTGGCCGCAATGGCGAGGCGCCGGCCGGGACGCCAAGACCGCCGGATTCACAGCTCCCAAGACCTGGCCCAAGGAACTCAAGCAAGTCTGGAAAACCACCGTGGGCGCCGGCGACGCGTCGCCCGTTCTGGTGGGGGAGCGGCTCTACGTCTTCTCCCGACAGGAAACCGACGAGGTCACGCGTTGCCTCGACGCCGCCACGGGGAAGGAACTCTGGACAGACAAATGCCCTTGCGCCACCCCGATCTCAGGACCGGATGCCAGACAGCATTCCGGCCCCAGAAGCTCACCGGCCGTGGGGAATGGCAGACTGGTCACCCTGGGCGTCGCGGGGACTCTCTCCTGCCTCGACGCCGCCTCGGGCACGCTGAACTGGCGCAAGGACGATTTCCCTGGAGCCTGGCCCCGGTTCCATGTCGCCTCTTCACCCCTGATCGTGAATGGCATGGTGGTCGCCCAACTGGGCAAGGAGAGCGAAGGCGGCATCTTCGCGTACGATTTGGCAACGGGCGCTGTGAAGTGGAAATGGACGGAGGAAGGCCCCGGCTACGCATCCCCCGTCCCATGCTCCGTCGCGGGCACTCCCATGATTGTCGCCTTGACGGCCAAGAGCGTTGTCGCGGTCTCCGCCGTCGATGGCACTCCGTTGTGGCGTGCCCCGTATGCGCCGCAAGGCATGGCCTACAATGCCGCCACTCCCATCGTCGAAGGAACCACCGTGGTTTATTGCGGACAAGGCCGCGACACCATCGCTGTGACACTCGAGAAACAGGGGAACGAATTCGTTGCGAAGGAACTCTGGAAGAACCCGGACAACGCCGTCCAGTTCAGCACCCCCGTCCTTCGCGGCGGCTTCCTGTTCGGACTCAGCGCCCGAAGCGACTTCTTCTGCATCAACGCCAGGGACGGTAAAACCGTTTGGACCGCCCCGCTGAGCCCGGCTGCAGCCGGCGCCGACGCCCAACCCCAACCCCAGGGTCAGGGCGGAATGCGCGGAGGGCGCGGCATGGGCCGCACCGCCGGCTACGGCTCGATCGTCGACGCCGGGTCCGTCCTCCTGGCCTTGAGCCCTGCCTCCCAACTCGTCGTCTTCGAGCCCAATGATAAGGCGTATACCGAACTCGCCCGCATCAAGGTCACCGACAGTCCCACCTACACTTACCCCGTCGTCTCCGGCAAACGCCTGTTCGTCAAGGACCAGGACGCCATCACACTCTGGAACCTCGAATAGACCACCGCAATCCCTCGCACGCCGCCAGGAGGGCGGCGCCCAGGGCACCGGTGTATTGTGGCTGGGGACACACGCGGACCGGCACGCCCAAGGCCACCTCGAGCGCACGGTGCATGCATCGCCCAACACCGTCAGCGTCTCCCCAAGACGGCAGTCCACCATCTCGAGGAATCGCCTCGTCCACGTCCTCGAGGATCGGCTTCAGCCCGGTGCAGTTCTCCATGCAAACCACCAGACCCCCGGCGGGCATTCCCGGCTCGCCTCCCGGGCCGGGGACCCACTATCCTGCCGGGATGGAAGTCGAGATGCTCCTCGTGCTCCTGCTGGCTGCAGGCGGGGTGTATCTTTTTGTGACCGAGAAGTACCGCGCCGATCTCGTGGCCTTGATGCTGCTTGGCGCCCTCGTCGTCGTCGGGTTGTTCCAGCATGTCGTGGCCTGGATCCGCCCCGATAAGTGGATCACGCCCGAGGAAGGCGTGTCCGGGTTCAGCAATCCCGCCACCATCACCGTGGGAGCCATGTTCGTGCTGAGCGCCGGCCTCCAGAAGACCGGCGCGCTGACCTTCGCCGCGCGTCTCTTGAAAAGGCTCGCGGCCTTTCCCCCGCTCCTGCTGCTCGGGATGATGCTCACCGTGGGGCTGGTGTCGGCCTTCATCAATAACACCGCCGCGGTGGCGGTGTTCATGCCCCTCGCCCTCGCGGCCTGCGCCGGCGGAAAGGTCTCCCCCTCGAAGGTCCTGATCCCGCTCTCGTTCGCCTCCCAATTCGGCGGCGTCTGTACGCTGATCGGCACCTCGACCAACCTGCTCGTCAGCTCGATCTCGGACCGCGCGGGCCACGGCGCGTTCTCGATGTTCGAGTTCACGCGCCTGGGAGCCATCCTGCTCGGCGCGGGCACGGTCTACTTGCTGCTGTTCAGCCGCTGGCTCCTGCCCAACCGGCGCGGAAGCCAGCTGACCCAAAACTACCAGCTCGGCGAGTACATCACCGAATTCCGCGTCCTGCCTGCGTCCCGGCTCGTGGGCCAAACCGTGGCCGCCAGCGGTTTCGGGCGGTCGCAGGATGTCACGCTCCTCGAGATTCTCCGCAACCGGGTCGCACTGTTCGCCCCGCGGGATATGCCTGTTCAGGCCGGTGACCTCCTGATCGTGCGGGGCGGGGCGCGCGAGTTGATAGAGACCCGAGCCGCCTGGAAACTCGAACTCGAACCCGAGTTCAAACTCAAGGACGAAGCGCTGGCGACCCAGGACCTCCAATTGGCAGAGGCGCTGGTTGCCCCCCAGTCGAATCTGATCGACCGCACCCTGGCCGAAATCGATTTCCGCCGCCGCTACAACGCCATCGTCCTCGCCATCCAGGCGCGCGCTCAAACCGTCCGCACCAAACTCAACCAGGTCCGCCTGCGTTTCGGCGATGCGCTGCTCCTCCTCGGTCCGAAAGAGTCGCTCGCCCGGCTCCGGAGCGACCCGGCCTTCCTCATGCTCGAACAGGTCGAGGAACCCGCCCTGCGCCGGGGCAAGGCTCCCCTGGCCTGTGTCATCATCGCCCTCGTCGTCGCGCTGGCTGCCTTGCACATCATGCCGATCCTGGTTTCCTCGATCCTGGGCTGCATCGCCCTCGTGATGACCCGGTGTCTCACCCTCGAAGAGGCCTACGCGGCCATCGATTGGCGAGTGATCTTCCTGCTCGCCGGGGTATTGCCCCTGGGGATGGCGATCGAGAAATCCGGCGCCGCCCAATGGCTGGGCCAGTCCACCCTCGGGCTCGCCGGCGCCTGGGGACCCACCGTGGTGCTCGCCGTCCTCTACCTCCTCACCGCCGTCCTGACCGAGTTCCTCAGCAATAACGCCACCGCCGTCCTCATGGCGCCCATCGCCATCTCCGCCGCCACCAGCATCGGCGTGGACGCCAAACCGCTCCTCATGGCCGTCTGTTTCGCCGCCTCGACCAGCTTCGCCACCCCGGTCGGCTACCAAACCAACACGATGGTCCTCCATCCCGGCGGCTATCGCTACGCTGACTTCATGCGCGTTGGCATCCCGCTGAACCTCATCTTCTGGGCGCTGGCCGTCTGCTTCATTCCCCGGTACTGGCCATTCTGACGTGTTCGATACCTGCACCATCCGAGGCCGTCGGTTCACCCCGGCGCGGTTCTCCGCGCCCATGGCCGGCTTCACCCATAGCGCGTTCCGCCGCTTGCTCGCTGAACAAGGCGGGTGTGGTGCGCTCTGGACCGAGATGCTGGCAGCCCGCCAGATTCTCAACGAGGACTTCCATCAGTCCCCCTGGGTCCGCCGACGCCCCACGGAACCGTTCGTCGTTTACCAACTCATGGCCCGCGCCCTTGACCCCCTCGACCGCGTCCTCGATCGCCTCGGCGAACACGGGGCCGACGCCGTCGACCTCAACCTCGCCTGCGACGCCCACGCGATCCGCGCTCGCGCAAGCGGCAGCGCCCTGTTCGAGAACCTCGAAGCCCTCACCACCGTCGTCACCAGCCTGCGACGCCACTGGCCCGGCCTCCTCACCGCCAAGATCCGGCTCGGCGCGCGTCACCCCGACTGGCAGGCCCGTTTCACCCAACGGATCCGCATCCTGGAAGCCTGCGGCGCCGATGCCCTCGTCCTCCATCCCCGTTTCTTCGAGGATAAGTTCCGTGGCCGCGCCCGCCACGAACACCTCGCCTGGGTGTCCACCCTCACCCGCTTGCCGCTGATCGCCAACGGCGATCTGACCGGACCCGAGTCTGTCCATGCCCAGGCCAAGACGCTGCAGCCAGCCGCCGCCATCATGATCGGCCGGATGGCCATCGCCCAACCCTGGATCTTCGCAGCCTGGAATGACCCGCACACCGTCGACCCCGCCGACTTCTGGCGTCGCCTCCACGATCACGTGCTCGCCGATTTCCCACCGACCACCGCGCTCCGCCGCCTGCAGACGTTCACGAAGTACTTCGCGGCCAATTACGCCTTCGGCCACCGTTTCTGGGTCGACGCGACGCACTGCACCTCGCTCGAAGCCCTCCGCGACACCGCCCAGCAGTTCTTCGACCGCAAGCCGGCCCGACTCCGCCACCCCGTCGTCGCCGGCCGGTGACCCGAGCCCCGCCCCTTCGTCCGCGTTCCCCTCCCCCCCGCCGGAGCCCGGACGACGGACGACCGACGACCGTGGACAGGATCGTGGACGCCTTGGTCCTTTGCTCGCCCCGCGACCAAGGAGCGGGGAGAGGGAAACACCAGCGCATCCATCGTCCCGGTGAGGATCCCGTCGGGCCGGACCAGTCCAGAATCACGGCGCTCGGCGCAGGCCCTCCCAACGAACACTCCAAGCCCCGTTGTCGGGGAATCCGGGGGCGCGCCGGTCCGGACCGCCATCCCAACCCGCGGCCATCATCGCCACGGCATACAGCAGTCCCCCGTTCCCCGGCAGGTAGATCGTCAACCCCGGCCGCTGGTGGTTGTGACCGTTCCGCCGGTACCGGTTCTTGGGAGTGTCCATCAACAACGCATCAACCGCCCGCTCCGGTTGTCCCACCCGGGCGGCGCACATCGCCACCATCGGGTAGTCCCAGCCCCACGTGTCCGGCCAGTTCCAATTCGTCCAGATCCAGTCCAGCGTCCGACGCATGGCCGCCGGGTCAATGCCCGGCCCGGGCAACAGCCCCAAAGCGGCGGTCACCGACGGGTGATCATTCCGCCATCGGCGCTCCGTATACGAATCCGGCGCCGTCTCGGCGAAGAGATATCGACCGCCGTCCATCGGGGGACGGGCAAGCCCCGCGATCACCCGATCCCATGCCTCACAACGCTCGAGACCCAGACGTTCGCGCCAGCACTGGGCCGTCTCGAGCCCCCAGCGCCAGTACGTCAGCTCGAACGTCGGATTCTGGGTGCGTTCCCTGGGGAAAACCTCCTGCGCGCACTGCAGCGGCGGTCCGAGAACATAACGCCGCGTGGCTTCGTCCCAGGCGGCAAACGAAGCCATGAACTCCGCACTCTCAAAGACCGCGTCCCGGTACTGGTCGAGCGTGGCGGCCTCGCCGCGACCGCGCCGGCAGAGTTCCGCGAAGAAGATCGGATGCGGCTGCTGCCAGACGAGAAACGGCCCCACACTCGACGGCGACTCCGCGCCGCTCGGACTCGTCATCTTCGGCCAGCGCGCGCCCTGATAGCCCTGACGCCGGGCCGTGCCCCGGGCTTGCTGCAGAATCGCAGGGTAATAACCCAGGCTCCGCTCCAGCAGCGGCAACCGGTCCCACAACGCGAAGTGCGCCGCATGCCACCCATGCATCTCGAGGTGGAACTTCCCCTCCCAACTGTTGAACGTGAGACCGGTCTCCTGCGGCGGCAACGACCCCGCACATTGTATCGCCGTGAGGTACTGGGAGAGCACAACACGCCGTTCCAACTCGCGCCACCGGGGATCGGCGCTGGCCGAAAGATCAATCGCCCCCCCCGCCCCCCAGAACCAAGCCCAATGCTCGGCCGCCGCACTCCGGGTCTCCGCAAAACCGGGCAGCGGATCCGTCCGGCGGCGGGCGCCGAAAGCCGCCACGAACTCGAACGCCTCCTGCTCGAGACCGGGGCCGAGCCGATAATAATGCCGGGCGACCTCGACGAGACGCCCCGGTCCCGTCCATCGCGCGTCCACCCAATAAGTGTCAGCATCCAAACGGCGCTCGAAATGCACGGTGCCCGCCCCGGCTTGTTCCCATCGGGTCTCGTGGTCTTGCGGTCTCGTCCAGTCCGCCGCCGTCGTCTGGCCCGTGCCATAGGGGAACCGCAGCTCGATGCCAAGCTGTCCCGACCTCAACAGCGGCGATGCGATCCGCACGGCCAGGATGTCCCGCACCGGATGACACACGGTCTCGACCTCGACGGACTGGCCCTCGAACTGGAATTGGCTCTTCAGGACGCCCTCCCACAAGTCCAGACGCTGGCGGATATCGCCCAAGTCATCGGTCCCGCCGCGGCCCCCGTCCTTGCGGGTCAACACCAAGCCAATCCGGCCCAGGTGCAGCCGGTGGGGGTTCTCCCGAAGCCACCGGATCTCGGGCGTCCGCTGGTTGTTGGGAATGTCCGCATAGCCGACCCGACGGCCATGACTTTCGAACTCGGCGAAACGAAACCGCTCGATGCTCCAGCGCTCCGGATTCGGCGCCGTGTGCCAACCCCACTGCGCCAGCGTCCCCAACGGGATCGTGTTGATGTATGCCTCCGGAAACGTCTGCAACCCCGTGATGTCTGCCGTGAACGCGAACTCGCCGTTCCCGACCGTCAATGGCGACTCGATGTCCAACCGGTCGAGCGCCACCTCGTGTCGTCGGACCAGGGACTCTCGATCCATGGGCAAATCCCCCGCCCGGGCAGGATGCAGGCACGGCGCAGCCACGAGCAGCGCCAGAATCGCATGGGGGAAGATCCAGGAGAGCCGGTGCACTAGAGTCCTCGACTTGTGGAATGTGTGGTCAACAGGTCAAGTTTGGCCCCTGCTGTTCCAGGCCTCCCCACCTTCCGTCGAGGACTCTAGGGCAGCGCCATACGGAAAAACACGCTCCCGTTCGCTGGGTTCACCGTCACGTCCACCTGGTTCACCGTGGTCGACCCCGGCATCTTCACCCACGTCGCATTCAGTCCTCCCGGCGGGGCATGGGTCTGCGTCTCGAGAGACCAGCCCACGTACTCGGCCGGCCAGGAAACGGTGATCACGTTCGGGGAGGTCCTTGTGACGACCAGGCTCGTGGGCGTGGTCGGAATCCCGCCCGAAACGGTCGCCACCGTAATCGACCCGTCCGTCTCGAGGTCATTGGTCCAGGTGTAGCTCGCTCCGGACGCATCCGTGGTCGGCAACTCGATGGCCGCGAACCCGCCGGACACGCCCCGGCTGAACAGCTGGAACCGGTCGCCCACCGCCAACCGGGCGCCGGCATTCGTCACCACCAGGGTGCCAATCTGGCTGCCCAGGATCTGGGCCGCGACAATCCGGTCGCTGTTGGGCACGGCGTCGCGGTCGAGTTCCATCGCGGTTGTCCCATCCAGGGTGATGTTGCCCGTGACCGTCAGGATCCCGACCGGGTTGCCGGGGGTCACCTGCGTGCCCGTGGCGGAGCTGACGTGTCCCTTGATCGTTCCGTCGCCTGCCACGGTTTGGTCGGCGTTGAGGAGGTAGAGCGTTGGATCCCCCAGGCCGGTCAGATCGAGGACCGCGCCCGCCGCCACCTCGTGCCGGCTGCTGGCGCTGATGTCCGCACTCCCCGCGAGGGCGAGAACGCCTTCGAGCACGCGCGTCGGTCCCGTGTACGGGCTGTAGGCGGTCACCGTGAGCGTGCCGGTGCCGACCTTGGTCAGGCCTGCCGGCGCGGGACGGGCGTTGTCCTCGATCACGCCGCCAAAGGTCGTGCTGGCGTTGTTGCCGCCGATCTCGTAGGTCGTGAGCGCGCCGGTGACCGACGAGGCTCCGGTGAGCTTGGTCGTGGCATCCCCGGTCAGCGAGCCCAGGCGCACGGTGGTGTTGCCGTTGCGTGTCAGCATCACGGCCCCGTTGGTCCCCAGATCGAACGCGGCGCTGGCACTGCCCGGACTTCCGAATCGATAGAACCGCCAGAGACCGCCGTTGCCCCGGGCCGCAATCCGTCCGCTGAACCCGGTCATGTCGCCTTCGATCGTGATGGTGTCCGTGGCCGCGGCGAAATCCAGATCGAGCGCGCCATCGCCCGTGATGGCCGTGAGTGTGTTGTTCTTCGAGTTCCGGTAATGGTTGTCAGAGCCGAGGATCACCAGGGTGTTCGCCAGATTCTGCTGATCGGCCGTCGTGGCGAAGGTGCCGCCCTGCAGGGTGATCGGACCCGGCCCCACGTTGCCGTACAGGAGGGTGCCTCCGGTCACCACGGTGCCCCCGGCGTGATCATTGGCGGCGTTGCCCAGGGCGAGCGTGCCCGGCCCGGATTTCGTCAGCGGGCCCGGGCCCGTGATCACACCACCCCAGGTCAGGGTTGCCCCGGGATCCGCCACCGCCAGCACTCCGCCCCCGGCCTCGAGCGTCACACCCCGATCACAGTCCGCGCTGGCCCCCTCATACTCGAGCGCACCGCCGTCCAGCACGAGGTTCGACGGCAGGTTCACGGCCGACCCGAGCGGGCCAGGCACACCCCCGTTCGACAGCACGGGCACCCGAATCGCCCCGCCCGACACTCGAGTCACCCCGGCGTGGTCGTTGATCGTCGTGATCGTGAGCGTCCCCGAACCGGTCTTCGTCAGCCCCGTCGTGCCCACCACCCGCCCGCTGCCGCCCAGCGTGTAGTCCGCGGCGGCGTCGATGACCATCGCGGCCGGCGCCAGATCCCCCGCCAGTTCAACCGCCGGGGTGATCGATCCGGCATCGTTGAACGTCACGGTGTCGTTCGGGAAGAACCAATCCTCCACCCCCTGGTTCAGCCAGTTGGCACTGATCCCGATGTCCCAGAGGTTCATCGCGCCATCCCCCTTCCATACCAGACTCGCCGGGTCGCGCCCGACGGATTCAAGGACCAGATCAATCGCGCCGGCCGTCGCGTTGTTCGTGATATACCCGGTCGCCCCCACCAACTGCAGGCTCGAGACGTCTCCCGCCAGCGACCCGTAATCGATCAGCCGGTAGGTCCCGCCCCCAAGCGTCGTGCTCACCAGCACCGTGTTCACCCCGTTCAACGTGAGCGTGCCGCCCACCACCAGCAGGTCCTTTGCCGCCGCCGACTGGATGTCGAACGTCGCCGTCACGCCGCCATCGAGGGTCAGATTGTCCTCGAGGGTCAACCGACCCGTCACCCCGTTGCCGGCAGGACGCAGCCCGGAACCGCTCACGGCGGTCACATCACCGTTCACGTTGCCCTCGCCCGCCAGTGACTGTCCGCTGCTGAGCGTGTACCCGAACCCTCCGTCGAACACCGCCCCCGCGGCCACCATAATCGAGGCTGTCGACGGTAATGCGCCGCCCCCCTCGAGCGCGAACACACCCTCCCGGACCTGGAGCTCGCCCGTGTGGGTTCCCACGCCCTGCAGGATGACCCTGCCCAGCCCCGTCTTGGCCAGCGTGCCCGCCCCCTTGAGACCGCCGGTAATCACCAGATCGTACGGTACCCGATCCGCATTCGCCGCTTCGAGATAGCCAATCCCGCCGCTGAGCGTCAGATCCGCGTCGAGGTGCCACGGCGCGGCGGCGCCTAATCGCCCCCCGTTGCCGAGGTTCACCGCGTACGTCGTGGCATAACTCACCACCCCCCCCGCTCCGAGGTAAACCGCTCCCGTGTCCGTGACGCTGAAGGTCGCGTTCACCCCCGTGAACGCCGGGTCGCTCACCAGCGTCACACCGTGCGCCAACAACAGGCCCCCGCGCACATCGAGCGACACCCGCTGGCTGTTGGCGGTGTTGCCTAGCACGATGTTCTCCGCGGCCGCCGTGGTCTCCACAACCCCGCCCGTCTGGCGAAAACCGGTCTCCCGGGCGGTGGCCGTCCCCGAGTTCCCAATGATGAACGAACCGGTGTTCGTCACCGCTCCTCCCGCGACGCGCAGGCTCGCCGCGCTGTTCGCGGTGCTGAGGGTGATCCCCGACACGCGAACCGTCCCGTTGCTCACGATCAGTCCCGTGGTGAACCCGTTGGCGGTCGAACCGCTGTCGCGGCCCGCGCTGTACACCCCAAGATCCACGTCGCCCCCCGCAACGATCAAAGTCCCCCCGTTCTCCGAACTGCCCAGCGTGGTCGTCGGCGTCCTGAATACCCCGTCGTAGATCCGCGCATTGAAAGGCGACCCCGACTTGCCCCCCGTCCCGTGCGTGTAGCCGGTGAGACACGTGACCTCGCCGCCGTTCATCGTCAGCGTCCCTTTGCGACCCTCGAGGATACCCGTCGTCACCGCCGCGCCCGACTCGACCACCACCGTGCCGTTGGTCCCGATGCTCACCCGGTCTTCGACGTTAAACCCGCCCGCGGCCAGGGTCAGCGTCACCGCCTCCGCCGCGCTGGCCGCGTTCAGCGTGACGCTGGACACACTTTCTGCCGCCATCGGCGACGTGTAGGCGACCGAGTACGCCACATCCATATCGCTCGTGAGGTTCACAACGTCGCCGGCAACGGGCACCACGTTGGCGTCCCAGTTGGTCGGCTCGTTCCAGTCGCCGCCGGCAGGGTTCGACCACGTGATCTGGGACCGAAGCGGGACCACGGCCAACCCAACCCCCAGCAGGACGAAAACCCAAAGCCAGAGTCGAGAGACAAACTGCAAACCAGCGCGCATCGTGGGCCGGGTGAATTGAGCCGGGGAAGTCCTTTTCATACGCATCTGCTTTCTGCTGCCCGCGCCCCGCCACGCGGATAACGCGACCGCAATCGCAGTCCGTCCGCGCGGCGGGAATCAGGTGCTCCAATGCTACGCTGGCACACCGGGCCGTCAACCCTTGATCAAATCTCGACCCACTTCCCCGGGACCGGCACTGGATGGCGCCCGCGCGCATCCTCCTGGACGGGCGGCGGACTCCCCTCGGTCAACGCATCGATGCCCGGGCAGAACTCGAAGTTCGATCCCATGACGTCGTCCCAGGTGACGACCCGGCCCATGTGCACCGCCGCCCGCCCCATGATGTCCGCCAGATTCGACATCGCGGCCCGCTCCGCCTCGTTGTGGGGGCGATCCTGGCGAATGGCCGCGAGCAGGTTGTCCCATTCCGCCTGCCAGGGCGTCACCGCCTCCTTCTCAGCGCGCCAGGCAATGTTGGAGGGCTCGCAACGCTGGTCTTTGTAGGTGTGGACACGCCCCTCGTGGGAAAACCCCGAGAATTGCGCCGCGCACTTCGTGCCGTGAAGGTAGGTGGCAAAGTCCGCGTGACAGTTCGGCAGCCAGCGCACCACGTCGTAGGCCTTGGTCCCGTCCGGAAAGGTCCACTCGATCGAAAACGAGTCCAAACCCTGCCCGCAGTCCGCACTCTCAGCCGCCCGCCCGCCAACGCCGTGGGCCGCCACCGGCCATGCGCCCTTGATCCAGCAGATCTCGTCGATCTGATGGATGTTCATCTCCGCAAACAGCCCCCCTGAAACCCAGAAGAAATGCACAAAGTGCCGGATCTGCCAGGGCAATGCCGCTTCCGCGGAGGGACGCCGACCCAGCGGGCCCACCGGCTGCATGCGATAGGCACGGATGAGTTGGATCTCGCCCAACTCCCCGTCCCGGATGCGCCGGATCAGTTCGTGGCGGTTCACGGAGTGTCGGCACTGCAGGCCCGCGGCAATCTTGAGGTTCTTTCCTTCCGCCACCTTGCCGGCCTGGATCACCCGTCTCGCGCCCGGCGGATCGGCAGCGAACGACTTCTCCATGAACACGTTCACCCCCTTCTGAACCGCGTACTCGAGCTGTCCGGGACGAAATCCCGCGTAGCCGCACAGCATGGCGATATCCCCCGAGCCCGGCCGCAGACAGTCAATCGCCTTGCGCCAGGCATCAAAGCCCGCAAACTGACGTTCCCTGGGCACGTCCATCTGCCCTGCGTACTTCCCGCTCAGCGTCCGATGCGCGCTCGCCAGCCGGTCAGGGAAGAAATCGGCCATCGCCACCATCTTCACCGGCCCGTTGGGCGACTCGAACGCGTTGGCCGCGGCGCCGCTGCCGCGTCCCCCACACCCAATCAGCGCCAGCCGGATCGTGTTCTCCTCCGCCGGGTGAACACGGGGAATCGCCACGCCGGCAAGCGCAGCGCCAGCCACCGTCCTCCCGCTGCGCACCACGAATTCACGCCGTGACAGCGGGGCCGCCGACGTGCCATGGGATGGATCAACCGCTGGGCTTCCGAGTGGATTGGTCATGCCCCCAGGCTACTCCTTCAGCCCGCGCAGATCGACCTCGAGCCGCCGGTTTTCACGAACCAGCTCCTCGAGCGTCAGCCGAGCGCGGCGCAGCCCCGCTTCCCTTCCGAGTATCGTCGTCAGCGCGCCGTCAAGGGACCGCGCCACCGTGGTGTTCGAACAGTCACCGGCCAGGACCAATCGGTGAAACGCCGCGATGTTCCGCACCGCCCCCGCTTCGTACAGGTTCTGGACCTCCCCCGTGTAACCGTCATCCCCGGATCGCAGAGAGGCCTTGCCCCCGTACCCGAGCCGGGCATGGCCTGCCTGCCCCTGGACCTCGACGCTCACGTCGAAGTCGGTGCCATTGTTCAGGTGCTTGCCCCGATGCGACACGATCAAGCCGTCCCCAAACTCGAATAGCAACGAGAACACATCGTGGCTGTCCCCGTGGGGATCGGGTCGACCGAGACGCGAGAAGCCGGTGGCGCTCACCGGCCGCGCGCCCGCGACCCACAGGGCGGCGTCCACCGCGTGGATGCAGGCGTTCACATGGTAACCGCCGCCCACCGCCACGTCATTGCACCAGATCAGGCTCCGGAGCCGGCTCTCGATCGTCGAGGTCTTCGGAGGATCGGCGAACTGGCCCGCGTAGTAGTGGCTGTTCACAGTCTGCACCGGCCCGATCTGACCCGCACCCAGGCGCCGCATCACCTCGATGTTGTGCGGATCGGTCGGCATCTGGTAGTCGACAAAGAAACAGCGCCGGGCCGCCGCCGCCCTCCCGGCCGCCGCCTCGATCCGGCGACAGCCCGGGACGTCCACGGCCACCGGCTTCGCCATGTAGACGTGCTTGCCCGCGTCAACGCTCGCGGACGCATAGTCCGGAAACCAGTACGGGGGCGTCTCGAGCGCCACCGCCTCGACCCCGGACTCGAGAAGACGCCGACACCCGCCCAGCCCGGAAAACCGGCGGCTCGGGTCAACCCCGAGTGCTGTCCCTGCCGAGTCCGACACCGTCGCGAAGTAATCGGCGACCGCCCACAGGACGTAACCCCCGTGGTTCTGGAAGAGCTTGGCGATCCAGGCGCCCCGTCCGCCGCAGCCAACCACCCCGAGCTTGATCCGGCGCGCCCCGGCAGCCGCCCGCTCCGGTTCCCCGGCCTGCAATGACCCGACGCTCCGCAGGACCGGAGCCGCCACCGCAACCCCCAGCGCCCGCTCCAGGAAAACCCGGCGCTTCAGCGCCCCAGAACCCGAACTCCCGCCCGCCCGTCGATCCGGATAAGAACGCCTCATGGTCTGGCGAGGCGCCGCCTCAGACCCAGTGGAGTCCTCAGACTCATGAAGACCCTGCTGTGCCTGCCCACCCTCTCTTCCGCGCCTCGCTAATGTAGAGTCCTCGACGGAAGGAGGGGAGGGGCTGCAACGGGGGCGGCCGGAACTTGACCTGGTGCCATCGAGTTTCACAAGTCGAGGACTCTAGCTGCAGCCTTCACTCGAACCGCAGTTTGGACACCGGAAGCAGGTTCCGTTGCGCACGGTCACGTGCCCGCACTTCGAGCAGGGCGGCGCATCCAGCATGTTGGCAAACGTCGACGTCAACCCCTGGCCCTGCGACTGGGCCGCGGCGGCCGCCGCAACCGGCGTCGAGACCGCCGCCGGCCGGGCCGGAACCTCGGCGTCCTCGTCGCTCACCGGCAGCTCCGGAATCGGTTTGTTGACGCGCTTCTTGATCTCCTCGTGGAGGCCGGGCATGGGCAACTCCTGCTGCCCGCGGTCCGGGCGGTGCTCCTCCCGGTAACCTTCGAGGAATTGAAACGCCAGCCACCGGAACACGTAGTCGGTGACCGAGCTGGCGGTCCGGATCTCGGGGTTCCTGGTCGTCCCGCTGGGTTCGTAACGCTGGTGGCTGAACTTCTTGACGAGCGCATCGAGCGGCACGCCGTACTGGAGCGTCAGGCTCGTCAGCGTGGCAATCGTGTCCATCAGCCCGCCAATCGTCGAACCCTCCTTCGCCATGGTGATGAACAGCTCGCCCGGCTGGCCGTTCTCGAAAAGCCCGACGTTCAAGTACCCCTCATGTCCGGCAATGTTGAACTTGTGGTTCACCGCCATCCGCGTCTCCGGCAACCGGCGCCGCAACGGCCGGCCCAGCTGCTGGCGCAGCTTCGCCACCTCGGCTTCGAGCTCGACCACCCGGCTCTGCAGCGCCGCCGCCGCCGCCGCGGGATCCTGCGACGCCCCGGCCTCCCCGCCCGTCTTCCCCGTGTTCAGCGGCTGCGCCATCTTCGAACCGTCCCGGTAAATGGCCACGCACTTCAGACCCATCCGCCACGCCTGCACGTAGGCGTCCCGCACGTCCGCCACGCTGCAGTCCGTCGGCAGGTTCACCGTCTTCGAAATGGCCCCGCTGATGAACGGTTGCACGGCAGCCATCATCCGCAAATGCGCCAGATAATGAATGCACCGCCGGCCCCGAGTCGCTCTGAAAGCGCAATCGAACACGGCCAGATGCTCGGGCCGGAGTCCGCTGCCCACCGCCCGTCCGCCCTCGACCACATCCTCGATCGTCTCGTACTGCTCGACGTGCGCGACGATCGCTCCCGCCGCGTCCGCCGCGTACCCGAGCTGGGCCAGCGCCTCGGGCACGGTCCGGTTGACGATCTTCAGCTTGCCGCCCCCCGCCAGCACCTTGTACTTGATCAGCGCAATGTCCGGCTCGACCCCGGTGGTGTCGCAGTCCATCAGGAAGCCGATCGTGCCGGTCGGCGCCAACACCGTGACCTGGGCGTTGCGATACCCCGACTCCCGCCCGCGGGCCAGCGCCCGATCCCAACAGGCGCGCGCCTCCTCCTTCAGAAAACCAAAGTCCCGGCTCGACGCGATCCCCTCGACCGCCTGCCGATGCAGCTCGATCACACCCAACATCGACTCGACGTTGTCCGGCTTGAGGGGCTCCGCCACGTGCGTGCAACGGGCATCCCGATACGCCGCGAAAGGCCCGTGAAGGGCGGCCATCGCCGCCGACTGCTCGTACGCATGCCCGGTCATGACCGCCGTGATCGCCCCTGCCAGCGCGCGGGCGTCCTCCGAATCATACGGCAGCCCGTAGCTCATGATCAGCGACCCCAGGTTCGCGTACCCCAGACCCAGGGTGCGAAACCGATGCGAGTTCTCCGCAATCATCGGCGTCGGGTAGCTCGCGTTGTCGACGATGATCTCCTGCGCCGTGATGAACAACCGCACCGCCGCCTTGAACCGCTCGAGGTCAAAGGTCCCATCCTCCTTCTTGAACTTCAGCAGGTTCAGCGACGCCAGATTGCAGGCGGTGTTGTTCAGAAACACGTATTCGCTGCAGGGGTTCGTCGAGTGGATCGCCTCCGTCCCCTTGCAGGTGTGCCACCGCTGAATCGCACCGTCGTACTGCAACCCCGGATCGCCGCAAAGCCACGTCCCCTCGGCAATCTTGTCCAGAAGACTGCTGGCGCTCTTCCGCTCGAGCGGCTGCCCGGTCGTCACCGATCGCGTCCACCACTCGCTCCCCTCGACCGCCGCCTGCATGAAGGCATCGCTGACCCGCACCGACAGGTTCTCATTCTGGTACATCACCGACCCGTAGGCGTCCCCGTTGAACGAACCGTCGTACCCCTGCGCCATCAACGCCCGCGCCTTCCGCTCCTCCTTCGCCTTCGCCTCGATGAACTCCTCGATGTCCCCGTGCCAGTCGCGCAGGGTGTTCATCTTCGCCGCCCGCCGGGTCTTCCCGCCCGACTTCACCACGTTCGCCACCTGGTCGTACACTCTCAGAAAACTTAGCGGCCCGCTCGGACGCCCCCCGCCGCTCAGCTTCTCCTTGCAGGATCGAATCGGCGTCAGGTCCGTCCCCGTCCCCGACCCGTACTTGAACAGCATCGCCTCGCTGTGCGCCAACTGCATGATGCTCTCCATCGTGTCCTCGACACTCTGGATGAAACACGCGCTGCTCTGAGGATACTCATATTGGGTCGGCGCCCGCTCGGCCACCCCAGACTGCCGGTTGAAAAAGAAGTTCCCGCGAGCGGAGTCCCGTCCCACCCCGTACTGGTGGAACAACCCCACGTTGAACCAGACCGGAGAGTTGAAGGCCGCATACTGGTTCAGACACAGCCACGTCAGCTCGTCGTAAAACACCTCGCCGTCCGCCGCAGAAAAATAACCATCCCTCACCCCCCAGTCCGCAATCGTCCGCGTCACCCGATGAATCAGCTGCCGAACCGAATGCTCCCGCTCCTCGCTCTTCTGCGGGTCCCCGTAGAAGTACTTCGAACACACCACCTTCGTCGCCAACAGCGACCAACTCTTCGGCACCTCGACGTCGTCCTGACGGAAAATGCTCTTCCCGCCCTCGTCCGTGATCTCCGCCGTCCGCCGCTCCCACTCGATCTGGTCGAACGGACTCACCTTCGGATCGCTGAAAATGCGCGGAATCAACAGCATCGGCGCCGTGCCGGATGCCCGGCCGCGGCGTCGCGTCACATTGCCAGTCCGCACGGCCCGCCGGCGCTTCACGCCCGCCACAGGCCCGGATACTTCTTGCTCTCGGGTGTCGATCATGGGTTGATGGGTTGGGTTTCCTGAGATCACTTCGGCACGCCCGCACCCGGCCCGCAGACGACGCCGCACAAAGAGCAGAAATGTCCACCCAGGGATGCGTTCCGAATTCAGCCGGGAACCCGGGCACCCCATTTAGTTGGGTGGGCTTGCGCAAGCTAGTACAACCTATTGTGGTGGCAAGCTCTTTTTTCGGCTTTTTTCCGATTTCGTTAGTCGCTCCTTCACAACTACTTCCGGACACCGTTTGATGAGGTGCCTCCGTGCGCCCGTGCGCCCCAGCACCGCCATGTCCCGCCGCTGGTCCAAGCCGCTAACGAGGCGTCCTCGACGGAAGGTGGGCAGGCCTGGAACGGCAGGGACCCAAACTTGACCTAATCGCATCGACTTCCACAAGTCGAGGACTCTGGCGCGCGCGTTGCGGCTCACTGCTTGCGCAGGCGCAACCGCAGGAACGCCCGGCTGATTCCCGTCGTGTCAATGCGGGCCTCCAGCAGATCGCGCTTGTCGCTGAAGATGCCCACGGTGCCGACGCCGATGCGGGGCGGCGTCAGGCCCGTGGGCCCCGTGCCGGCAAGGTACCATGTGCGAAGGTCCGGGGACCATTGCACCTCGGCCACAATGTCCTGGTGCTCCTTTCCCCTCGCCCACTGCATGGCCACCTCACCGGTTTCGGCGTCGACGTAGGCGCCGCAGATCAGCTCGATGGAATTCGAAAACTGGGGATGGGTGTCGAGATAGGCCTCGACCAGGTTCGGATGCGCGTCTCCGTCCGGATTGGCATCCGGACCCCACGTGTCGGCTTCGAGGCCCTCGTCGGACACCGTCGCGTCACCGAACGTCTGGCGTGCCCACGACTCGTAGTCGTCGCGCTCGAGAGCATGGACGTAGATCTCACCCGCGGGCGCCGGATCCGCGTGGCTGCGCTTGTCGGATCCCATCGCGAGGATGCCGCCACTCACCGCCACGGACGCGCCAAAATGATCCCACGCCGCGGCATCCCAGGGTTCGAAAGTCCGCTGCAGGCTCCATCCTGCCGAGTCGTCCGGATTGCGCAGGTACAGGTAGACCGCACCCGAGAACGTGTTGGTGCCGAGACCGTCGCGGTTGGGGGCGCCAATGGCAAGAACGTCGCCTTCAAGGGCGAGAGCATACCCGTAATCGTCGAAGGCGTCTTCCGTGCGGTTGGTCAGCAGTCCGGTGAACCCCCAGGCATCCGCGCCGCCCCCGTTCCTCCCGATAAGGTACACCCAGGTGTCGCCGGTCGTGCTTCCGCCAGTGATGGCGCCGACATCGCCGTCGAGAGCCACCTCACGCCCGAACTCGGCGTCGAACGTGGGCGCATGCACATGGCCCACGAGTCTGGCCACCTCACCCCACTGGTCGGCCCCCCCCTCGTTGCGGGCAAACAGATACGCCCGGCCTTCGCCGTAGCTCAAATCCGCAAAGGAGAGCCGCGGGGCGCCCACGAGGAGCTGATCGCCGTCGAGGGCGATGCTGCGTCCGAAAAAGAGATGGTCTGCCGGGTCTCCCGGGAGGATCTCCGCCACTTTGCCCCAATGGTCGGCCCCGCCTTCCTGCCGCTTGTAGATCGTCACCCGTCCGGATTCCGCAAAGGCGCCATGGGCTGCGCGCGGCGAGGATACGGCGGCCCAGTTGCCGTCCAGCGATACATCATAGCCGAAGGCGGCAAGATCGGAGGCAGGGGTGCCCGTCAGCTTTTGGGTCTGACCCCAGTGGTTCAGCCCGCCCTCGTTGCGGGCGAACACATAGGCCGCACCCTGGTTGACGCCGGCAACGTCGGCCCGGTAGGCGCCAACAATGACCTGATCGCCGCTGACACCGACCGACGCCCCGAACGAACTGTCGTTCACGTTGTCCAGCGGCAAGAGCTTGCATACTTCGCCCCACGCGTCCTCGCCGTTCCGGTTCTTCTTGAACACGTAGGCGGCATTCAGAGTGTCGGTCGCCACGACGCTGGTGATTCCAGGATCGGCCGCCCCGACCACAAGCGTTTCGCCGTCGAGCGCGATCGCGGCGCCGAACAGGTCTCCGCTCGTCCCCGCCGATCCCTCGTGCTGCGCAACCCGCATCCAGACGGAGTTCCGCCGGCGATAGGTCTCCACCGCGCCGCGATCACCGTCCCGCCCGGGACGCCCCGCGACGAGTGTCGAGCCCTCGGCGGCAACGACGGCACCGAAACGGTCGCCCGCGGTTCCGTCGCGGGGCATAATCACGTCGGTCGCACCCCACGCCGCGGAACCGCCTTCGTTGCGCTCGAATACCGCCACGGCACCGGATGCGATCCCGTTCAACTCGAAACCGGGGGCCCCAACGTAGGCGCGGTCGTTGTGCAGCCACACCGACCCCCCGAAATCCGCTCCGGCTGCCGGCGCCGCCGAACGGAGCCGCGCCTCGTTGTCCCACGTATCCGCGCCGCCCTGGTTGCGGGCATGGACATAGGCTGCGCCGGTGACCATGGCACCCGATGTCTCCCCAGGCGCCCCCACCAGCGCGAAGTCGTCCTCGATCGACACGGACGCACCGTACCGCGCCCCCGCCTTGCCGAACGAACCGTTGACGCCGGGCACGGGCAGCGATTGCGTCAGACGGAATCCACCCCCACCAGGATTGTCGTACACGTACGCCCGTCCCGCGTTCACAAGGGCGTTCGAGAGGCTCGAGAGCCCTGCCGTTCCGGGCGCGCCCACCAACAGACGGTTCTCGTCCGCCGCCAGGGCGCCCCCAAACCGGTCGCCCGATGAAGCGTTCGGGTTGTTCAACAGCTGCACCCGCTGCCAGGCGTCAGCACCCCCCGTGTTGCGTTCCAGGATATGACACCGCCCCCCGCTCCCCTCCCCGGGCGCCCCCACAAATAATCGGTCGTGGTCCAGCGCCACGCTCGCTCCATACTCGCCGCCCCCCGCCGGATTCGGCGCATTCCCATAGCCCAGGAGCCCCCAGTTGTCGACGCCGTGCCGGTTCCGCTGGTAGACGTATACCGAACCCGCATCGGCAAGGTCGGACACGGTCTGTCCCGGAGCCCCCACCACCAGCCACTCGTCATCAAGGGCCACACTCGACCCAAAACGCGCCCCATTCTCCAGCGATGCGGGGGTCAGCGTCCGGATGAGGTCCCACGCGTCCGGCAGGTTCCCGCTGCGCCGGAAAAGGTAGGCCACGCCGGTCTTGCGCCCGCCGGCCCCAACCCCGTCCGGGGCTCCCGCCACCAGGAAATCCCCCGCCACCGCCACGGCCTGGCCCAGGCGTTCACCAGGATCCTGTGCGCCCGGGGCGGGTTGGGCGGCCGGAGTCCACGTGCCTTCCCGGCTGCCATTCCGGAACAGGTATGCCGCACCCGATCGGTTATTGGTCGCGTCCATGTCAGCCAAAGGGTCCCCGACGGCCAACACGCCCCGGTCATAGGCCACGGCCGCCCCAAAAACGCCGGATGTGCGCGGCCCGTCCTGGGCCGCCAGTTTGGCGACCTCACCCCAATTGTCGACGCCACCCTCGTCACGCCCGAAAATGTACAGAACCCCCGCGCGCTCGGTTGGGGCTGGCGCGCGCATGTCCCCCGCGAATAGCAGCTCCCCGGTCTCATCGAGAGCGATCGCGGACCCGAGTTCATTCGCATCCTGGGTGTCTCGGGCCATGAAGGTCTTGATCAAGCCCCACGCACCCGGCCCGCCCACGTCCCGTCCGTAAACGCTCAGGCGCGGCCGTCCGTCCGTTGCCGAGTCACCGGTGTCGGTTGAACTCACCGCAATGGTGGACTCGTCCGCGCTGATGGCCACGGCATGGCCAAAGGCCTCCGCCTGATTCGGGTTGGATGGAATCTGCAGGTCCGCCAGCAACCCCCACCGGCCGGGACCGCCCTGGTTGCGTCCGAAGACGTAGGCGCGGCCGATGAAGTACCTCCCGTCTTCCGGATCACCGACCACCAGCGTGTTGCCCGCCAGCGCCACGGAGTAGCCGAAGGCGTCGGCATCCGCGCTGACGGTCGAGCCGTCAATCCGCGCCACCTCGCCCCACCTTCCCGGTCCCCCTGCGTCGCGTTCATACAGAAACACCGATGCCCCCCATCCGCCGACAGCGAGCCGGTCGCCGTCCATCGCCAGCGCGTGGCCAAAACGATCGACCGGGAACGACGCCGTCACCACTGCGGACACTCCCCAGGCTCCCGCGCCGCCAAGGTTGCGCTCGTGGATGTACACCGCCGGGGCCGTCCGTCCCGAGCTTCCGACGGCCAGCGTGCCTCCCTCCAGGGCCAGCGCTTTGCCGTGCGCTTGCTGGTTGTAGGGCGTCACATTCGTCTCCGTCAGACTTGCGGCCTGCCGCCATTGGTCGTAGCCCAGCGGATCCCGCTCGAAGATGTGCACCTTCGAGCCGTACGGATCGGCCACGGCGAGGGTACCCCCATAGAGGGCCAAGCTCTGGCCGAATTCCCACGTCGTCGGCGGGTCCGCGGTCAGTTTGCCCAACCGCGTCACCAGCACCGGGTCCACCACAAGAGGATAGGCCGCCCCGCGATCGTCCAACGCAAGGGTGATGATCCCGCGCTCGGCCTCGAGGCGCATGGTGGCAGGAACCCGGTCGCCATCGGCGTCGAAGGCGTACAGCGACGCGTACTCGAGACGTACTTCGCCCTCCGCATCGGCAAACACAACCGAGTTGCCATCGCCACCCGCCCGGGCTTCAAGCCCGGTTTCGATGGGAAGCGACAGGGTGACCGGCTCATCGACGGCGAAACCGGCGGGCCGCTCGCGAAGCGTGAAGCCCTGCTCCAGCCCCTCACGCGAGTTCACGTACCACACGTCCGCGCTGCCCCCGCGGTACGATACGCAGGCCCCCTTCGCCTCCGGTTCCAACGCCGCCCAGCCGGCCGGTGGCCCCATCCGGAACGTCCACCCGTTCTTCCCTCCGCAGCTCTCCAGACGCACTCCGTTCGCATCAAACCGCGAAACAAAACCATGAACCCGGTTCGGCGCGAACCAACCCGGCCCGCCACCCGTCGCGTCGATCCGGGTGAACTGGTACTCCGCTTCCGCAATCTGGCGGGCGATACCCCACGAGGCGATGGCTGGCGCCCCGCCCCGCCGCGAAGGATCCCTGGGCGGCAGCGCAAGGTCCGAAGCGCAAGCCGGCAGGACGGAAGGAGTGGGAGACTGCGCGACGGAGCCGACAGCGGCAGTCTCGGGTCTTGGAACCCGCGCCGCCGGATGGTCCAGCCCGGATACCCGGCTCCAAGTCCACCAGACGGCCAGGAAAACCAATACACCAACCCCAATGACACGAAACCAAGCCTGAGTCCTCATCCCTTGCTCCCCATCAGCCGGATTGTGCCGGGACTGGAGATCCTATTCAAGAAAAAGCAATGGAAGGGCACAATGCGACCCCATTGCCTCCCATCTGCGGAGATGCCGGTCGAAAGCAGAATCGCCAAAGAATGGCTTTACATCCCGCTCGGAAGTTATCCAGACTCACCTCGAGCCTCGCAGAGAACCCGTTTCCAGGGGAAAAAACCTGGAAGCAGACGTTCCGGCCCCGGCCCCAAAAACCAAGTTCACACCCCTCACTCCTAACCGAAGAGCACATGATGGCGCGTCACACAAGCCTGCGAATCGTCGCAATATGGGCAACTGCCATCGGGCTGAGTGTTTCTGCCTCCCATGCGCAGCAGGTTTATTGGACGGGTGTGCAACAAACGAGTGCATGAGCACTTTTACATGGAAAATGGGGTAACACTATTGCGGTTGATGGAGACCTCGATCAGGCCCTGGCGGCGGAGCCAGGATTCCACGGCGTCACGCCAAGCACGGCGCACGTCCCGGTGACCGGGAGCTTCCATAGCGCGCAGGGTGCGCTTCGCGCGGGCGCTAATCCACGCAAAAATCGCATGCCGCCGGGCGCGGGTCCACCGAGCCCGCCGGTCGTGGAAGTACGCGGCGGTGGCCGATCGGCCGCCCAGGCTCCGGCGCCACACCTGGTTGTGCCGGTGGACAAAGAACCGGACGTAGGGCCGGGCACGTTCCGGTTCCCAGAGCCGCCCGGGCACGGCACAGGCACGCCACTGGGCCTTGATCTCGCCAATCCCGTGCTCGATCGCGCCGTTGTAGCGCGCACAGTGCACCGGACTATCGAGCGGCAAGACCCCCGCCTGCGCCAGCAGGGCGTTGACCTCCGGCGTGTTGAACACGCCGCCGTTGTCCCGCTTCAGGAACAAGGGGGCTCCGTGGCGGCGGAAGAGCTGGCCCAGGTACCCGGCGGCCTCAGTGCCCGAGAGGTTCAGGACCAGCAGCGGCTCGAACTGGAAGGCGGTGGTGTGGCTGCGTTACGCAATCCAGGAGTCGTCATGAGCAAAAAGCGAACACTGTCGATTCCCCTATGTCAGGAGCTCTGGATTCCTTACACCGTTTGTGCGGGACAGCGGCGCGGTTCTCACGTTTGGGGCTTTTCCAGGCGAAGAGAATACCCCGACGGATTGTCCGGCCACTGCTCGTCGTAGGTGAAGAATTCGAGCGTCTTCAATTTCCCGTTTTCGACATAGAGGACGCCGCCAAATCCATTTTCCAGTCCTCGCATTTGCCCGGACAGATTGGATATGACTTTTCTGTCTCTGGCGGCCGCCGCCATCTCGTCGGGAACGTCGAACTCGACAAACAACCCAACGCCACTGTGGTCACGTTTCCTGACCTTCACTGACTGCATCTGACGACGAAGTGCCTCGTCGGCGCAATTCGGCGACGACAGCAAAAGTTCGAGCGACTGTCGTTCAAAGTCTGTCAGAGCGGGCTCAGTCATTTGAATACTGTTCCAATCTTCACCGTTCCGTCAGGCATCACCGTGCCGCGGACGGTGATGGTCTGGCCTTTGACAGCTATTTGAATCAGCCACCAAGGACGAGCTTCGGGACTTCCTCCGCGACCGGTTGACGCCGACGTTCGAGACCTGCCGGCCGGTCAAGGAACGGATGGGGGAGTTGACCCTGACTGGGTTCGCCTTCGACGGGATGCCCTTCTATGCGGGATGGTCGGGGTCGAAAGCCCGGTTGCAGTCCAAGGAAATCCTCCCGCCCTTCACCCAGGTGGGTCACTTCTCATGAGCACACCCGGGTCGGTTCTCGTGAGCGGCAACGGCACAATCCGCAGAACCATCCTCGCGGGTCAGGAGCGGGGGGCGTGCGATAGTGAACGAGGTTTCCGCACAGTCGTCGCCGATCACGGGCCCAAGCGCAGGCGAAAGAACTTACTGCTATCTGGCGCGAGGATGCACACCTGGACCTGACCTTCCTTGGTTCGCGACCACGGCTCGACAATAGGCTGCCAGGGACCGTCCACGCTCGAGGCGCTTTCCAGGACAAACTGCCCCGTGGTGACCGGCCAGGAGAGCACGATGGCGTTCTGAATCGTCAGTTCGGGCGATTCGTATTGCCATGCCTCCGCGTTGTCAAAGACGACTTGGGCGGTCGGTTGCGGCGCCTGCGTCGGGTTGAGCCAGGTCAGACTCAACACCATGCTCCCCGAAGAACTGAGCACGGGCCAAGGTGTTCCTGCCGGGTCTGGATAGCAGAGCATCCCATCGGGGGCCCGGTTGGGGAGAACCGGGTCGGCTTGAGGCGTGTCGGTCACGGTGCGCTCGAACAACACCGCGTTCGCATTGTCCTTGTCCAAAATACGGGTCGTGATGGTCAGATCGGACCCGAGTCGCGTGAGGGCAAGCGTCAAGGTGACGTTTTGATTCTTGAGCTGGCTGTGGTCGTAGAAGAAGACAGCGCCCGAGTTGTTCTGAGCCCCGTTCCAGAATTTGAAGCAGGTCAGTACATTCTGGCTCTTGCCGAAGATGTAGCCTTTGTCCACGCCGTTGAAATAGTGGACGCTGGCGAGGGCGTCGGCTTGATTGGCGTCGACCAAATCGGCGCGGAATTCCAGCGTCTGGTGGTCTGGAAGCGGACCCGAAGTGGGAATCGAGCGTCCCGCGCCAGTCCAGGCGGCGAGGTAGTTATCAGGGTTCATGGGACCAAAGTCGCCCGAAAGGACGAACTGTTGGTCCACAGTGCTGGAATTAGGTGGCAACTCCCAGGCGGTCAGGTTGGGGTCGCCGAAATCGTCCTCGAACAGGACGGTCTGGGCCAAGGTGGTCGAGATGCACGCCGCCAGGGCGAGTGTGGTTCGCAGGAGTCTTGTTTTCATGGCTTTTGGATAGAAGAGTGTTGCACACGATAACCGCTGGGTCGCCGAGGGGAGCGGTCAACGTCCCCGTCGACCTCTTGGCCACCCCAAATCGGTCTCTTGAGCATTCGGACGGCGACCCCCGTAAGAACGCCGTGCGGGTTGCCGGAGGCCGAGCCGTCCATGGCACCGAACGCGAGTTTCTTCCTCTGGCTGGTTGATCTGAGCCAGTCGCCTCGAGTACGCCGCCGTGAGACTGACACCACTGCAGTCATCACCCCCTACACCGGAAAAACTGGCCAAAGGGGACAGAGTTTTTCTCCAAGCCTCTTGCCTGCCAACTACCTCATTTCAGCCGGCTGCCTCAGGCGTTGCTCAATCTCCGCAAAGGAGGGGGTGCGCCAGATGAGCAAGTCACCCGAAGAGGTTGTGACCACGAGTTGGTTGCCATCGGCGCTGAAGAGCAATTCCCGCAGCCCAACCCGCTCGTGCGGCAGACGGATCAGCTCCTGCCAGGTGTCCACATCCCAGAGCTTGATCGTTTGGTCACCGTCACCCGCGGTGGCCAAGCGCCGGCTGTCGGGCGAAAAGGTCAGCGCGCGAACGGGATGCGCGTGCGCCTGGCGCTCCCGCCCTTCACCGAACGTGGGCACCTCCCAGACCTTGACGGTGCCGGCGAGGTTGGCTGCGGCCAGCAGTCGGCCATCCGGCGAGAAGGCGACCCCGAGAGGTTCTCCCGGAAAGGGGAGATTGTGCGTCTGCGGAGAGTCGCTGAGGCTCCGAACCACGATAGCCCTCGTGCCCCCGTCCACGGCCAACCATCGCCCATCGGTCGAAACCTGATTACCTCCGCCAAAGGGAACGATCCACGACTGCTGCTGGTGCCATTCGGCGGTGCCCCAGACGCCGATCCGGGTGGCAGGGTACGGACGCCCCGCCACGAAATCAGCGCTTGTCTGCGCGACCACGAGCACCTGGCCTTGGGGATCCTGGCACAGTTGGTTTACCCGCTCAGCAGCACCGGGCAAGCAGCGCAGGAGTTGGTGCCGGTCAAGGGACCAGACCTGGACTTCGCCGCTGCGGCTCCCGACGAACAGGGACTGTCCATCCGACGAGAACAGGAGGCAGGTGTTGTTCGTGCCCAACTCCCGAAGGCGGTTCGGGGGCGTCTCACCCTGTAACTTACCCAGGCATACCTCCCCATGCTGCAGACCGGCGAACCGGTTCGCACCAGGTGCCACGACGACACGATCGAGGTCCGCTGCCGTTCGCCAAGTAGTGGGCTGGGGCTGGACCGGCTGGGCAGCGAGAGCCCACCGGTGAATTGTGCCGTCACGGGAACCGGTGAACAGCCTCGCGCCATCCAGGCTGAAGCGCAGTCGCAGTACGTCCGTGGGGAGTCCGGGGGAGACCCGCAGTGGTGTCCACGTCGGCACATCCCAGAGCCGCCAGGTTTGGTCCGCCCCGGCCGACGCCAGCGTCCGGCCATCGGGCGAGAACCTCAGAGCCGTGATCCATCCCTGATGGCCAGACAGCTCGTGCAACGGCCGAAACGACCGGACTTCCCCGACTTGCCAAAGCCTGATGGCGGTGTCCGTGTAACCGGCGCCGGTCGCCAGCGTTTGACCATCCGGGCTCATGGCCATTGCCGTGATCGGTTCACGGTGCCCGGGGAAGTGCTGCGGTTCGATCCCGCCGGCCAAATCGCACAGGCCGATCCGACAGTCCGGGTCGTTCTCCGAGAAGATCACGCTCCGGCCGTCTCGTGTAAATACCCAATCCCATCCGTGGTCGAGGCTCCCCATCGGAGTGAGCGGGACTAGTTCATGCACCTTCTGCCGGCTCGGAAAGTCCAGGACCACGAGTCCTCGACCCCAAGGCGGTTGATGCACGCCGTATCCGAACCGACGCCCATCAGCCGAAAAGGCCATCGTGGCGATGGGACGTGGATCGAGGATCGGCTCCAACCGCTTGCGCGCCTGCAAGTCCCAGACCAGAATCTTCCCATACGACTCTGCGGTCTCGGCGCAGGCCAGGAGCAGGCGGCTGTCGGGGGAAAAGGCGCCCCAAGCCCAATCTGCTTCGCCCGCCACGGAGACTGGCTCGCCGGTGGAAAGGTCCCACAGCCTGGGTGCGCCCCCCTGCGAGCCGGCGAACAGCCATTGCCCGTCGGCCGAGACCTCCAACGAGCGGATGCGACTCGGCAGCTTGCCGATAACCGCTTCGGCTCCGCTTTGGCACTGCTGCCAGAGGTAACGCCACTCGAAGCCACGCCGGTCGAGTTCGGATTTCGGATTTCGGATTTCGGATTCAGCACTGGGCCGTTGGCGGTTCAGGAGTTCGAGCGCACCCCCTGGATTACTGTCCCGGAGCGCGAGCTGGGCTGAGTTGATTTCGGCGGTGTAAGTTCGGCGCTGCAAAGACAGCTCGCTGCCCTCGGCGCGGGCTCGTTGCACTTCGGCTCGACGCCATTGCAGGGCAATGCCGACCACCCCGACCAGCAAACTCAAGAGCGCCACGCCCATCGCCGCAGCCAGGGAAGGCTTCCGTCGGCACCAACGCCAGACCTTGCCGGTCGGGCTGGGCGGACGAGCCTGGATCGGCTCACCTGCCTGAAACCGCGCCAGTTCATCGGCGAGTTCCTGGGCCGTGGCGTAGCGACGTGACGGCTCCTTCTCCAGGCACTTCAAACAAATCGTCTCCAGGTCGCGCGATACGGTCGGATTGAGCAGGCGCGGCGCGACCGGATCGGCGTGGAGCACGAGGTCCAGCGTTTGCGCCAGGGATTCCGCTTGAAACGGCGGGCGCCCAGTCAAAAGGTGATATAGCGTCGCCCCCAGGGCATAGACGTCCGTGCGCCGGGAGACGCGCGCCCGGTGCCCGGCGGCTTGCTCGGGCGGCAGGTAATGCGGCGAGCCCAGCACTTGGCCGGTCACCGTCAACTCCGAATCGCCCTCCAACCGTCGGGCCAAGCCGAAGTCCACGACGTGCGGTTGGTCCTCCGCGTCGATCAACACGTTCGACGGTTTGAGATCTCGATGCAGAATGCCGCGCTCGTGGGCGTAGTGCACCGCCTCGGCGACCGCCTGCAACCACCGGGCCGACTGCCTGAAATCTGAAATCCAAGATCGCAAATCCGAAATCCGTTGGGCCAGGCTTTGCCCCTCGACATAGTCCATCACGAAAAAGTGCCGGCCCTCCTGGATCCCCACCTCGTGGATGGCGACGATGTTCGGATGATGCAGACTTGCCGCGGAGACAGCCTCGGCACGGAACCGCTTGACCAGTTCCGGACTGGAGTCGGGAGCGAATGCCATCATCTTGATGGCGACCACACGGTCCAGACTCCGTTGCCGGGCGCGATACACCACGCCCATGCCGCCGTGGCCAATCTCCTCCAACAACTCGTAGTCGCCGAACGATTCGGGAAGGGGCGAGGCGGATCGCGGAGGCGCGACTTCAGAACTGCCGTCTTCAGGCGAAGGACCGTCCCTCGAGCAGGCGCCCAGACCGACGATGCCGGCACTAGCCTGAAGGAAAAGACACCGCGGGCAGAAACCCTGGCGCGCATCGGCAGCCAGGGGCTTGCCGCACTTCAAACATGTGGGCAGGTTTGCCATCTCAATCCAGTCACCGTCAGGCATCACTCTTACTACCGGGAAAAACCGTGGGCCGGGACATGGTTTCCATCGCTACCCGGCCATGAGCGCACAGAGGTGGCGGATTTCTTCGTCCACCTCCGCGGGGGTTCCTACCGTATGGGCAATCTCCTCGCGAAAGAGCTCGGAGTAGCGGTGCCGCAACCGGTGCACGGCCTTCTTCACCGCTTGACCAGTCATGCCCAACTCCGCCGCCGCGTCCGCGTAGTTCTCCTCGGCCGTGCCGGCCACGAGGAAACCGCGCAGCCGCTGGAACAAGGCCGCCTTGTCGGCGGCGCGGAATTCCTGCTCCAAACGCACCAGCACTTGGTCCAACAACGCCAGGGCCCACTGGCGCTCAAAGACCTCATCCGGGCTCAGACTGTCCGCGGATTCGAGTCGATAGCGCTGCTCGGCCGTTTGCGCATCGAACGACAAGTTCGGCTGGCCTCCCCCCCGCTTCTGAGCTCGGGCGCGATCGCGCTCGTCCGCGAGGTAGTAGTTCAAGGCCGCGAGGAGAAACGAGCGAAACCGGCCTTTACTAGGATCCACCCGCACGAAGGATTGGCGCTCGAGCAACTGAGCTAGGAAGCCTTGGGTCAGATCTTGGGCGTCCTCGATCCCGTAGCCGCGGCGTCGGACGTATGCGTAGAGCGGATGCCAGTAGGTGCGACACAGGTTCTCCAACGCTTCGGACGACCGGGTGGAGCCCGCCTGCCCGGCTGCCAGCACGACGCTCCAATGCGTTGTGGCGAATAGCCCGGAGACCTTCGCCGAAGGCTCAACTGCATCGCCGGGGCTATTCATCACGGCAATAGTGTAGCCAACACGAGCCGGAAGTCGATTCGCCAACGAACCCGGCATCGGCAATGTCCTGGCCACCCGGTACGAATCCGCCCCGGCGAGTTGACCTGGAGCAGCGGCGGAAGCCCACGCCCCTGGGAACATAACCCAGGTGCCGACGTTCCACTTCTCCAGCCGCTGCCAGTACCGGGTCTTTGATCCGGCCACCTGCGGCCTCGATCGGATCGACTGGGAGAAGGCCGCCACGGTGTCCGCGATGAACGGCCGCGAGGTCACCGTGACCGGCGTTCCCCTCTACGGCGTCCTGGCCAACTGGTTTGCCGAGGGCTGGCTCGAGGTCGGCATGGGCGCTCAGCGCGAGGTTCGGCTGATCCTGGCCCATCCGGCCGAAAGCGGCGGCGCCCTGACGCTCACCTTGAACGCCCCGCTTCGGTTCAACACCACCGGCGCGACCGTGACGCTCGTTCCCGGCTGCGACGGCCGCTGGGCAACGTGCGATGGCAAGTTCGGCAACAGCGCGGCCTTTGGCGGGCATCGGTTTGCTCTGCGCAACCTCGCCATCAAGGCCCTCGAAATCCCCGAAGCCAACGGAGGCAAGAAGTGACCGCGATCGCCCAGGAATTGCAGGCTGCCGCCGCCCGGTGGAAGGGAACGCCTTTCCAGGCCCGGGCGCGTGTCTGCGGCGCCGGGGTCGATTGCGTCCAGCTTGCCGCCGCGCTGCTCGAGGAAGCGGGCCTGGCGCAAGGGCTGAGGTTCCCGCCCTACACGGTTGACTTCGGCGACCACGCCGACGCGTCCCCGCTTCTTGCCTGGTTTAAGGCGCATCCCGACTGGGCGGCAGTGCCGCTTCCCGACATCGAACCTGGTGATGTCGTAGTGTTCCGCGTCGGCAAGGTCGCCAATCACGTCGGGGTCGCGCTCGGCGACCAGCGGTTCTGCCATTGCCTGCGCGGACATGGTGTCCTGATCTCCCGGCTCGATGATCCGACGTATGCCCGGCGGTTCGCCGGCGCGTTCAGTCCCCCGGGAGGAGGTTGACCCATGTTCAACGCGTCCAGCGATCTCACGCCCGCCCCAGCCCCCAGGACCCTGGGCAAGGACCCGTCCACCCTCGACACCGACGAGCACGGCCGGCCCGTTCCCTACCTCGCCGGGCGCGCCAGACTTGGTTTGACGTGGATCTCCGAGCCCTGGGGCGTTCGCTCCCTCCCCGTCCGCCGCAAGGTCGGCAAGAAGAAACAGACGGTCGGCTACAACTACTATGCGAGCTTTGCCGGCCTCCTCTGCGTCGGCCCGGTCCAGACCCTCCACGCCATCCTGGTCGATGACGAGGTCGCCTGGGAGGGACCGCTCAATGCCGGGGCCAACGACTACGCCGAGATCACCGTCGAGGGCCGGGGCACGCTCACCCTCTACTGGGGCACCGCCACCCAGGACATTGACGCCGACCTGGCCGCCAGCGGGGTCGATCATCCCGCCTACCGCGGACAGTGTTACGCCGTCTTCAACGACTGGCTCCTGGGCGAAAACCGCGCCCAGGTCCCGAGCCTCGCCTTCGACCTCTCCCGCATCCCGGCCATTGACTGGCTGACCTCAAGCGCCAGCCTGAACGGCGAAGTCAACCCGGTGGCCGCCCTCGCCGAACTGCTCACCGACGCCCGCTTCGGCGCGGGGCTCCCAGCCGATGCGCTCGACACCGAGGGCTGGAATGCCGTGGCCGCCCAGCTTGCCAGCGAAGGGTTCAGCCTTTCCGTGTTCCTTGACCAGGCGAGCCGCCTCGACGCGCTCCTCAATGACTTCCTCGAATACCTCGACGCCGCCCTCTGCCACATCCCCGCCGGCACGCTCAGCCTGCGTTTGCTGCGCGAGTCGGTCGACCCCGTGGCCCTGGGCACAGGCGATCTCACCGAGCCGCCCGATCTCACCGCCCACGCTTGGGCCGAGGTCCCGAGCGAGGTCACGGTCCGCTTCCGCAACCGGGATCGCAACTGGCAGACCGATGCGATGGCCTGGCGCAACCCCGCCGCGTTCGCCGTCACCGGCAGGCCGCTTTCCCACGCCATCGAGTGCGACTGGATCACCGATCCCGCCGTTGCCTGGAAGGTCGCCATGGCCTACGGGAAGTCGCACAGCCTGCCCTGGCTCGAAGGCAGCCTGCGGGCGCGGCGGGCCGTCGCGGCCGGGTTGCGGCCGGGGGACAGGGTGTCCGTCACCTTCGCCAACTCCGGGTTGGACGCCGCCCTCTTCCGGGTCCTCGCCGTCGAAGTGCCCGGCCCTGAGTCGCCCGACGTACTGCTCACCGTCCTCGAAGACACCGCCCACCTGATGGCCAACGACTACCCGGTCCCGGCTGATGATGCGCTCGTGGCGGCCGAGTACTCCCCGCTGCCCTGCCACGACGTGCTCGTGGTCGAACTCCCCTACGCCTGGACGGCGAGCACGCTTCCCCGGCTCCTGGTCGTGCCCGCCCGGGGCGAGACCCTCTCTGATGGCTTCACCCTCTGGTGGGAACGGGCAACGGATAGCTTCGCGACCGCAGGCGAGGGCCAGGTGTGCGGCCGTCGGGGAACGCTCAACACCGCGCTCGATGCCACCGGGTTCCTCTACGCCGAGGGCGGCCTTGACGTCACGTTCACGAGCCCCGATGACGACCTCGATGACATGCCCTTCGACGAGGGAGTTGGGACGCGGCGGTTCCTGATCTTCATCGGCGACGAGATCCTGCTTGGCTGGGAACCGACCTTGGTGAGCGTCGGCCGGTACACCGTAAACGTGTTGCGGGCGCAGCTTGGCACGACGCGCGGGCAGCACGACGTCGGCGCCGAGTGCTGGTGTGTGCAACTGGCCGAACTGCCAATGCTCGAATGGTCCCCGCCCAAGGATGCGGTGTCCGTGGGCCTGAAGGTCCAGCCCCGCCTGCTCCACAGCGAGGTCAGTCTGGCGGACATCTCCAAGATCACGCACACGATCCAGCGCCGGTCTCTCCGCCCCTTGGGGCCGGCCAACCTGACAGCCAATGGCGATGGCGCGCATCCGACGTATGGGACCGGTCAGAACGTCGTCCTCGACTGGACCCTGACGAGCGAAGCACGCGCCGGCAGCGATCCCGAGGTGGACCTCGAATGCCGGGCCGACCAGGCCGTGATCGAACTCTGGGCAGGGGCTGTCCTGAAGGCCACGTTCACCGTCGCCCGCGAGGGACCGTACACGCTCACCAACGCCGCTCTGGTCGCGGCGCTCGGGTCCGAAACCGACTTCACGACCCGGGCTTACCTCGCCCTGGGCGGCTACCGCAGCCTCGACTTCGACAGCATCACCGTCACCAAAGCATGAACCGAAACCCTCGCAACCTCCTCTGCGCTGTGAGCGTTGGCCTGCTCGGCCTGGCCGGCTGCGCCCGCTTCAGCGTCACCCAGATTGATGAAAGCCCCAATGAACGCACGATCACCACGCGCATCTCGGGCACCGCGTTCTTCTCGAGCGCGCAGACCGTCTCGAAGATCAAGGCCCTCCAGACCGACAAGACCCAGAGCTTCGGCACCGACGCCCTCGGACAACACGGCGCCACCAACGTCGCCGAAACCGTCGACGCCCTGACCCGGCTCATCCAGTCTCTCCGCCCAACCCCTTGAACACACCCCCGCCATGTCCACGATCCCTTCCCACTCCCGCCTCGCCGACGTCAGCAACGCCGCCCTGTTCCGGGAACTGACCGCCGACAACTTCGCCATCTTGGGCTCCGCTCAAGAATCGCTTCGGGCTTTGCTGGTGGCAGTTTGGCTGGCTGGCGAGGCGCGAATGACGAGCATACCCGCAGCGGTCTGTGAGGAATGAGCAACGAAGCCAGCCAGCCAAAGAGCCCCAGCCCACAGGGGCGGAGCGGCACCGGGCCATCTGCTTTGTTGCTCGGTCGGTCGAGTATCGCTGCGGATACACTCCCTCCCTCGCGCCTCGCATCTGGCCCGGTGGCGCTGCCGCCAAAACCCGAAGCTATTCTTGAACGGACCCCCAGCCGAGGAGATCGGCCTGCGCCTGGCCACCTACCAGAACGGTGCGCCCACCACGATCATCGGCCCGCCGACGGCCGGGACGTTCGCCCTGGCCGAGTTCTGGCGCGATGCGCTGGGCGGCGAATGGGTCTGCACCGGGGCGGGAACGCCCGGGATCTGGATCCAGATCCGCCCGGCGGCGGTGATGGCTGATCCCACGGCCGGGACAATCCCGACCGGGTACCTGGTTTGGAACGTCACCGACGGCGCGGTGAAGCGCCACGCGGGTGCGTACTCCTGGGAGATCACCGCTGGGGCCAGCTCATCCGCCAAGGTCGGGTTCCACGGCGCGGCACCGACCCCCCAGCGGGCCGGGGCGGCACAGGCGGTCGTCACCTACGCTTCGCAGACCATCAGCGATCCGCCGACGCGCGCCGAGGTTCAGGCCGTCAACGATGGGCTCGTGGCGGCCGTCACCCTGCTAAATGAGATCCGGGCGGCACTCGTTGAGAAGGGGCTCATCAAGGGTGGGGTGTAGTAGCATCCTGGGCACCGGTCCGGTGAGGCAAGAACGGCTTGCCGCCGTGCGTGCTTTCTGTTTACAGTGCAGGCATGAAGCCAGAAGGCCCGCTCCTTGGCGCGGATCGCCGTGCCCGTTCAGGGTGCGGTGCCTTCACGGCACGCTGGATTTCAATATACGAACCGCTCGTCGTATAATCAGACTGCTGTTAGAGCATGAAGCGCAGCGCCATCATAACTGCCGTAGCTTTGGGCGTCTTGCTGATCGCCGCGTTCTCGATATTGACACTGAAGCAGCGGAGCAGCGTTGAAGACAGCCGCATCGCCAGGGTGAGTTGGACCGTTTTTGGCAAACCCATGACAGTGCGAGCGACCGTAAGCGACACTTTGGGACATCCCTTGCAAGATTACGAGGTTCACGTCGACAACAATTCAGGCGGTAACAGGGCGACCACTGATGAGCTAGGCGTTGCGATCATCGAGCTTGGGGAGCCCGAGATGGCCGGAGTATCCATCAACGGCGTTCGAATCGTCGATCGGTCCTATGGGCATTACGTTGACGACGGACTCGAAATGACGATTCTGATCAAGGACACGAACGCATTCCGAAGAAATGAGAAGCTCTAACAAGCCGGCTGCACCGAGCGCCGGGATCGCGTCTCGGTTGACAATCGAACATCATCGACCCGGCGTCGGTGAGCCGGGACGTTAGAGCAATGAACACGCGATCGCGTCTCCCGACTTTCCTCTGCGGCTTTTTCCTCGGGGGCGCGTTCGTGGTCGCTGCCCTATTCGGCATCAATGCGCTCCTGAGGTCGCTGGCCGACGACGGCATGAAGGGGCGGTTCGACCGCCTCCGGCCAGAGATGACGCGAGACGAGGTCACCGTGATCATGGGATCGGCTGGACAGCGTTTGGACGAGTTTCGCCTCCCCCAAAGAACAGGCCACGAGATGGAGTACTGCGTGGCTCAGCGTATCGGTGCAGCCTACTTCATCTACTGGGATGCGTTTCCAGCGGTCGGCTTGATTGCAGCTTTCGATACACGAGACCGGCTCATCTACAAAGCAAGCGGGGGCACATGAGCACTTGCTCTAACCAGTCGCCCCACCGAACCGCCACCCAGCGTCTCTGTTTCGGATGGGCCGGGTTGATCGGACGCCGGATTCGCTGCTGGTGCCCGTGGTCGGCGGCGGCCGGTGAGCTTTGCCGTTCGGCGCAAACATGACGCTCCGCGACTATCTGCTCTCCCGAGGGCTTTCGCAGGCAGTCATTGAGGAGTTGTTGCCCCACATTCCGGAACGTGGGGACGACAGCGTCTTCTGGGACATGGCGAGCATCATGAACCCAGACAGGTGCTTCTACTGGCCGGGCCAGACGCGCTTTGTCGTTGTGGGCCAGTGCCCGAATGGAGATGGTGTGGCGATTGACACTCAGACAAAGTCCGGTGCGGTATTCTACGTTGCGCACGAGTTGCTGGGTGGCGACCGACCGTTGGAGGATGTCGTGGTTCGTGTAGCGGACTCGCCATCCGACTTCATCCAGAAGTTCCTCGAAGATGATGGTTTTCCGTATGCCTACTACGATGCCAAGAGCAGGAACGCCGAACCAGACGCTGCACCGAGTGGCGGCCCCGCCACGCAGTGTGGCAATTCGGGAGTCACGGAGGGGCCGCCATCGGTGAGCTGAATCGTTAGGCGACGCGGCACCATGAACAAACGCTACCCACCTTTCGCATTCGTTGCGTCGATCGCCGTTCAGTGGTGGCTTTGGAGTCGGATCACCCACATCATCAAGGACGACCCCCACCGGGACAGTTGGTACTTCTGCAATATCGGGCTTGCCGGCGTTGCTTTGTTGTTTCTTGCCCCGGTGTTACGCCACGGACTTGCTTGGCAGCGGGTGGTCGCTGTGCTTCTTTGCGTTGTTCCAGTGGCAGTTATCGCCGGAGGGTTTTACTATTCGTATACAGTGCTTACAGAGAGATGATCTTGTCGCCTACCATCCGGCTCCAGGCAACGCCGGGGTCGCGCCTCGGTTGACAATCGGACGCCATTGGCCCGGCGTCGGTGAGCCGGGACGTTGGAGCTGCCACATGAATCATCAGCTCGCGCTAGTAATTGTCGCGCTCGGGAGTCTCCTAGCTGCAGCGTGCGGAAAGACCCATTCTCGTGCCGTGCCGTACACGCTCTCGACCAATGAGCCATCGTTTTTCTATTCGGATCATCTGACAGGCGCATGCTATTGGAAGTTCGATACCAATGGCACGTATGTGATGATCGCAAAGGAGCACATGGGGGTCTGGCCACTTGACGGAGGCAAGTGGATCCAAACGTCAAACGGCGTCATCACGATGACCTCAACGAACCAAACGGCGGTTTCGCAAGAGCATGATTCAGTTGTTGCGATGACCTACAGGAAGAGGGTCTTCCTGGTGTGGCCTGAAAAGGACTACAAAGCGGACGTACAGAAGGTCTGCCGCCTGATCGATTCTGGAACAAATGCTTTCCTCGTCTACAACGAGTTCTTGATTCCCGCAGAGGAATTTGCCCAAGGCACGAGTAAGCCATATGGGTTCAAATTCTATAGAGAGATGAACAAGGTTACTGGAGCGGAACAATGAGCCCCAATCCTTGCGAATTGAGCGAACGGAGATTGCCCACTGGTCTGCCGCTCTCCCCCTGCGATTCCCTTGCGCCGCGCACGTGGAGCCCGCGGTACGCGCGGGTGCCCGCAAGTGACCACTGGTTCGCCTGCCGGTGGCCTCGCGTCGAGGCAGCGGCAAGGCGCTGCCGGAACGCTCCAGTGGCGGTGTTCTACCTTTCCTGTCCGACGCCGCACTTCTCCGACCGCTCTCACCGCCAGACTTGAACCTGCGCTCGTCAGGCGGTTTTCAGCGCCGAAATGTTTGGCGATTGTTTGGTTTTGCGCTTTTCTGGCGAATTCTGGCGAATACTGGTGCACGGGAGAGGCAGCCGACAAGAATCGTGCCAAGACCGGGGATAACCTGCTGAAGGCCAGCGGCTTAAGTGCTTGATGATCAACGCCGGTCGGTTGCGGTGGTGGTTTCCGAACCGGTGGGCGTAGGATTATCCGTACAAAGCTGCACAGTTGATAACCAACGCCTTACGACGAGTTTTCGGGATTTGTTTGGCAATTGTTTGGTTGCAGCCCGAAAGTGCGGCTTTCTGGTGAATACTGGCGAAAACTGATGCATAGGACCAAACCATGAGCCTCGAGATCCGAAAGAACAGCCGGTGGTGGTACGGCGTGTTTGTCGTCAACGGCAGGAAGACCGTGGTCAACCTCGGCGTCCCGATCACCGGCAAGCGCCCGCGCAAGCGGACGCTGCTCGGCGATGACGAGTTCGAACGGTCCCGCGGCCGGGCGATGGAAGCCCACGACAAGCGCTTCATCGAGATTCAGGAAGACCGGACCGGGGAGAAGATGCTGACCAAGTTGGCCGAGATCAAGACCGGCCGGGAGGTGACGTTCCCCAAGCTGGCCGATCTGCCCCGGCACTGGGCGGCGATCCCGCGCCGCAAGCCACCGGGGGCCGCCCACGCCAAGCATTGCCGCATCACCCTGGAACGGTTCGCGGCCTTCGCCAGGGACCACCAGCCGGGCGTCGAGGAGTTCGTCGCCATCAAGCCCGAGACCGCCAAGGCGTTCATGGCGGCCGA
>Ga0116142_10000813_pt1 | contig 39963 bp, 30 predicted proteins | sample AD_UKC033_MetaG_FD_89785 | JGI IMG/M metagenome (GOLD analysis project Ga0116142, IMG submission 89785) | Active sludge microbial communities of municipal wastewater-treating anaerobic digesters from USA - AD_UKC033_MetaG | ecosystem: Engineered > Bioreactor > Anaerobic > Digestate | place: USA... | reverse complement strand
TGCCGGACTGCATCTCGATCTCGCGGTGGCGCGGGTGTTCCACGATTCCGCCGGCGGCGGCTGGGTCGCCCGCGACGCTTTCTGGGCAAATGGCATTGTACATGCGGGTGGCGGATATGCGGTGCGCGCGATCGGTCTCGGTGCGCTGCTGGCCTGGGCGCTCGGCTGGTGGATCGCCCCACTCGCGCGATACCGGCGCGCACTACTCTATTTTGTGCTGGCGCTCGCGCTGACGAACGGCCTCGTCGGGCTGCTGAAACAGCTTACCAACGTAGATTGCCCCTGGGATCTCGCACCCTTCGGTGGCAGGTTTCCCTATGTCCCGCTGCTCGCCGACCGGCCGGACGAGTTGCGTCACGCGGCATGCTTCCCTGGTGCGCATTCGGCGTCCGGCTTCGCCCTTGTCGCGCTCTACTTCGTGCTGCGTGATTGCGCGCCGCGCCGCGCGTGGCTCGGCCTTGCGATCGGGCTCTGCACCGGCGCCGTGTTTGCGTTCGCACAGGAGGCGCGCGGCGCGCACTTCCTGTCGCACGACCTGACGAGCGCGGCCACCGCGTGGTACGTGAGCCTCGTGCTCTATGCCCTGTTTCAGGCACCCATCATTCAGAGTCGCAGCACGACCTTGCCGGCATTGCGCCCGGCGAGCAGGTATTCGACCGCGTCGGCGGCTGACTCGAGCCCGGTGAACGGGGTCGGATCGACCAGCGCGCGCAGCTCGCCCCGGTAGTAGAGATCGAGGATGCGCCTCGCCGCCTCATCGAAGTACTGCGGGAAGGCGGGATTCTGGAAGGCGCGGATCGAGGCCGATTTCCAGTACAGCTTGTGATAGGCGCGCGGATGCGGCACGTCCTCGATGGGCTTGTCGAAGTCCGAAGTATGGCCGCTGACGATCAACCGTCCGTACATCGCGAGATGGTCGAGGAAGGCGTCGAAGATTTCGCCGCCGACCGAGTCGTAGGCGATGTCGAGGCCGCGCGGGTATTCGCGTGCGAGCACTTCGCGTAGCGACTCCGTGCGATAGTTCACCACCCGGTCTGCGCCGAGCTCGCGCAGCAGCGCGGCCTTGTGGTCGGAGCCCGTGAGCGCAATGACGTGGTTGCCGGCGCGCTTCGCGAGCTGCACGACGAAATGCCCGAGGCCGCCCGCGGCTGCCGACACCGCCACGATCTCGCCGCTTTTCATGTCGGCGATGCGCTCGAGCGCAACCATCGCCGAGACGCCGCTCGCCATCAGGGCGAGGATCTCCGGCGTGGCCTCGCGAACCCGGATCATCTTGCCGACGTCGGCCACCTGGTACTCGCGGTAGCCGGCGCCGAGCTTGACGTTGGTGACCGCGTCACCGACGCTCAGCCCCTCGACCCGCGCGCCGACCGCCACGACCTCGCCGATCGCCTCGACGCCCATGTCGAAGGGCGGCTCGACATTGACGTAGCGGATCGTGTTGCGGCACAGGTTCTGGTCGAAGATCGCGTTGACGCCCGCATAGCGGTTGCGCACCAGTACTTCGCCCGGACCGGGCGCGACGTGCGGCGTCTCGACGATCGTGGTCGAACTGCGGAATTCACCGGTGAGCCGGTGGATGACGATCTTGCGATATGTATCTGCCATGGGCGCGCGATCATAGATCAAAGGAGTACCGAATATGCCCACTGTCCTGGTCACTGGTGCGAACCGTGGACTCGGCCTCGAATTCGTCCGGCAGTACGCGGCCGCCGGCTGGGACGTCATTGCCTGCGCGCGCAAGCCCGCGGAGGCGACTGCGCTGGCCGCGCTGGCGGGAGCTGGCGGCGGTCAAGTGGTGATCGAGCAGTTGGATGTCACCGATCATGCGAGCGTCGACGCGGCTGCGCGTCGCCTCGACGGCCGGGCCATCGATGTGCTGCTGAACAGTGCCGGGACCATGGGTCGCGGTGCGGTGGGGAAGGCGGGTTTTGCGACCAACACCTTCGGCGCGCTCGACTATGCGGATTTCGAGGAGGTCCTGCGCGTCAATGTCCTCGGTCCGCTCAAGGTCACCGAGGCGTTCATCGCCCACGTGGAGCGCTCGGCGCAGAAGAAATGCGTCGCGATCTCGAGCGTCGTCGGTTCGATCGCGGAGAACACCTCGGGCGGCCTCTACGCCTACCGCGGCAGCAAGGCCGCATTGAACGCCGTGATGAAGTCGCTCGCCATCGATCTCGGCGGCAAGCGCGGCATCCTCGTCGGGATGCTCCACCCCGGTTGGGTGCGCACCGACATGGGCGGACCGCGCGCCAATATCGATGCGCCCGAGAGCGTCGCCGGCATGATCAGGGTGATCGCAGGCCTCGACGCCGACGCAAGCGGGCGCTTCTGGCGCTATGACGGCAAGGAGCTGCCCTGGTAGCCGCCCGGTCTCAGCGCGCTCCCGGCGGTGCGTACTTGCCGAGCCATTCGCGGACCTGCGTGTACCAGAACAGCGCATTGCCCGGCTTCAGCACCCAGTGGTTCTCGTCGGGGAAGTACACGAGCTTCGAGGGTACGCCGCGGGTCTGCAGCGTGTTGAACAGCTCGATGCCGTGGTTCACCGGTACGCGCTGGTCGAGCTGGCCGTGGATCACCAGCGTCGGCGTATTGAAATTGCCCGCTGAAGTGTGCGGCGAGTAGCGCGCGAACTCTTCCGGCTTCTCCCAGAAACTGAAGAACCGCTCCTTCGACGCGCCGTAGTCGGCGGCGACCTGCGTGAAGTTGTTGTAGACGGCCGCATGGGCGATCAGCGCCTTGAAAGGGTGCGCCCGCCCGAGCAGCGTGGCGGCGAGGAAGCCGCCGTAGCTGCCGCCGCCGGCGACCATGCGCTCGCCGTCGACCCAGGGTTGCGCGGCGAGCCAGGTGGCCGCCTTGATCGTGTCCTCGTAGGGCAGCGAGATCCTGTCGGGGTTGATCGAGTCGGCAAAGTCCTGCCCGAAGCCGCTCGAGCCGTGGAAGTTGTGCCACGTGACGACGTAGCCCCAGCTCGCGAATACGTGCGCGTTCCAGCGATAGGTGACCGCATCCAGGATCGCGTTGTGCGGGCCGCCGTGCAGCAGCATGTAGACGGGGTACTTCTTTGCCGGGTCGAAGCCGGGTGGGTAGATGACCCACATCTGGATGTCGGCATCGTTCGCACCCTTGTAGGTGACGCTCTCGACCTTGCCGAGCGCGAAGCCGGCGAGCGCCCCGTCGTTGAAGTCGGACAGCTTGGTCGCGCTGCCCTTCGCGAGGTCCACGCGCACGAGCGTCGCCGGCTCGGAGAAGTTCTGGCGCAGCGCAATCGCGGTCCTGCCGCTGATGTCGAGGTCGGAGAAACTGCTCGCGGCGGTCACCGCGCGCGGCTTGCCGCCCGCGAGCGGGAACTGGTAGATGCGCTGCGTCGCCGCGTCGTCGATCTCGCCATACAGCGAGCGCGAGTCGGGCGCCCAGATGAGGTTGCCGGCGGAGCGGTCCCAGTCCTCGGTCAGGCCGCGCGTCGCGCCGCTGGCGCGATCGCGCAGCATCAGTCGGCGCGTGTCGGCGTAGAAGCGCGGCGTGCGCGCCTGCGTATAAGCGAGATACCTGCCGTCGGGCGAGTACACCGGACTGCCCTCGTCGGCGACGCTGTCGGGTGTCAGGTTGCGTGCCGGTTTGCAGCCGCAGGTGGCGATCAGGATGACGTCGTCGTTCGCATCGATGCCGCTCCTGTCGCGGTCGGCGATGAACGCGATCTCTTCGCCATCGGGGGAAATGTCGTATGAGCCCGGGCCAACTTCCTGCTTCGACAGCCAGAAACCCGAGCCGCGCGTGATGGCGGTGGTCTCGCCCCCGTCGATCGAAATCGAGAACAGATGACGCTCCCGGTCGTCGAGAAGATGGTCCCAGTAGGCGATCGGTGCCTTGTCCCAGACCCGCGCGCTCGTCTTGGCGTCGGCACGCTCCTTCTGCCGCTTGCCCTGGTCCTCCCATTTGACGAGGTCGGGCCACACGTTGCTCACGAAGGCGATGCGACGGCTGTCCGGGAACCACTTGATTGCGGCGACGCCGACCGGGATTTCGGTCACGCGCCGCGCCTCGCCGCCATTGACGGCGATCACGTAGATCTGGTTCTGCTCGTCGTCGTCACGCTTGGAGAGGAATGCGATCCACTGGCCGTCCGGGCTGAACACCGGCGAGCTGTCGTTTGCCTTGCCGCTGGTGAACTGGCGCGCCGCGCCGCCGGCGGTCGGGACGATCCACAGGTCCGCGTCACCCTTGTTTTCGTCGAGGTCGTAGCGGGTGACCGGCAGCACCGCGTGCGCGCCATCGGGCGAGAGTGTCGGCGCACCGAGCCGCGCGAGGCCCCACATGGCCTCGCTGGTGAACGGAGCGGTGCCTTCGGCGTGAACGGAAGTGAAGGCCAGGGCGAAGACGACGGAAACCAGGCAGCGGCCGCGGGCAGGCATAGTCGAAACCCCCATGTTCATGGTGCGCTCGTTGCGCGCGATAGCAGCGGATTGTGCCCCATCCGGCCGCTCGCCGCCGCCAATCTGCGACGAACGCCGCGTACAATCCGCGGCAGTTCCGCCGAGGTATCCACATGAGCCCAGCCCGACTCGACCGCTACTGCGCGGTGGCCCTGCAGATCGACTGCGACAGCGTGCATCCCGACAGCGACCGCGCCAGCGCGCGCGCGCGCATGCAGCGCACGCTCGCACGCATCGATGCCGCGATATCCGGCGCCAAGCGCTGGATCGGCGCGGACCTGCGACTCGTCGTGCTGCCGGAGTACATACTCACCGGCCCGCCCTGGGGCGAGACGATCGCGGAGTGGGCGGACAAGGCCGCCATTGACGAGGACGGGCCCGAGTACGCGGCGTTCGCGCAGCTCGCGCAGCGCCACGGCGTGCATCTTGCCGGCAATGTCTACGAGACCGACCGGAATTTCCCCGGACTCTACTTCCAGGCCTCGTTCGCCTTCGACGACGCCGGTGACAAGGTGCTGCGCTACCGGCGCCTCGTGTCGATGTTTGCGCCGACGCCGCACGACGTGTGGGATCGCTATCTCGATCTCTACGGTCTCGAAGGCGTCTTCCCGGTCGCCGACACCGTACTCGGCCGACTCGCGGCGATCGCGTCCGAGGAAATCCTCTATCCGGAGATCGCGCGCTGCCATGCGATCCGTGGCGCCGAGGTGTTCCTGCACTGCTCGAGCGAAGTGGCGGCGGTGACTCTGACGCCGAAGCAGATCGCGCGCCGCGCGCGTGCGCTCGAGAACCTGGCTTACGTCGTTTCGGCGAACAACGCGGCAGTGCACGGCATCGACGTGCCGGCCGATTCGAGCAACGGGTTCTCCGACGTGATCGACTACATGGGCAACCAGATCGTGCAGGCGGGTGCGGGCGAGTCGATGGTGGCCAACGCGTCGCTCGACCTCGCGGGCCTGCGCGCCTGGCGGCGACGACCCGGCATGGGCAACATGCTGTCGCGCCAGGCGCTCGACCTGTTTGCGTCGAGCTACGCGGCGGCGGGTATCCGCGAGGCAAACGGATTGCTCGACGGCGGTGCCATCGTGGTTCCCGATCGCGACTACTTCCGCGAGCGCCAGGCGCGCGCGATCGCGCGGCTCACCGAGATCGGCGCCGTGCGCGCTCCCTGAGCGCGGCCTCAGGCCGCCTTCATCCTCGCTGCCAGGAAGGCGCGGAAATTCCCGTGGAACCCGCTGCGCAGCGCCGCGGCGACCGGGTCCGCCTGCACGGTCTGCCACCAGCGCGCCAGCAGGAGCGGGCGCACGACATAAGGCGATCCGACATAGCCGTAGAGTTTCACGGTGGACCTTATTGGGGCAGCGGTCACAGGGCAGGGACGGGATTGTCGCTATAGTTGGCGCCCGCGGCAGCATCGGGCCGTGCGAGGAGCGGACAGTCCATCATGGCAAGGCGCGGAAAGGTTGTGGTACGTGACACGGAGCCGGACGTGCGCCGCGCCTACTTCGAGTGCCGCTACGGACAGCTGCACGTACACAACGCGATGCCAGCCGGCGGCGGATTCGACGAGGCGACGCCACTGCTTTGCATCCATCGCAGCGGCGCGACCGGGCGCATGTTCGCGGGCCTGATGCGCCTCGTCGGCCGCGACCGCTCGGTGTACGCGCCGGACCTGCCGGGCTGCGGCGAATCCGACGGGCCTCGCGCGCCGGCGAGCTGGGCGGAGCAGGCCGCGGCACTGGGTGACTTCCTCGCCGACCTGCGGCTGCGGCGTGTCGATCTGCTCGCGGCCGGCGCGGGGGCGTTCGTTGCGGCCGAACTGGCGCTGGCGCAGGTTGCCATCGTGCGTCGCGTCGCCTTCCTCGACCCGGTGGATGCGGCGTCGGACCGGGAGGCGCGCGAGCGCCTGCCGCTGCTGACCCAACCGACGCTGCTGCTGCATGCGCCCGACGACCTCGATGCGCACCTGCCGGCGGTCACCGCCGAGCTGCGCACCTTCCTCAGCGACTGACTTGCCGCCGCCAGGCGCTCACCGCGACCAGCATCGCGAGCAGCAGCGGGATACACACCAGGTTCACGTTGAGCCAGCCGATTGAGCTGATCGCAGCTCCGGCGGCGAGCGATGCGATCGCCTGCGACGTGAAAGTCGCGAAATCATTGAATCCCTGCGCACGGAACCGCTCGGCGGGCGAGTAGGTCCTGGTCAGCAGCGTCGTAGCCGCCACGAACAGCAGGTTCCAGCCGACGCCGAGCAGCACGAGTCCGCTGAAATAGTGCAGGAACGCGTGCCCGAGGGCGGCGGCGATCACGATGCATGCGAGCATGCAGACAATGCCCGCCATCATCATGCGGGCGATGCCGAGCCGTGCGATGAGCCAGCCGCTCGCGAGCGATGGCAGGTACATCGCGACCAGGTGCGAGGTGATCACGTTCTTCGTGGCGGTGACGTCGTGGCCATCGATCACGTGCATGCTGATCGGCGTCGCCGTCATGATGAAGCTCATCACGGCGTAGGAAGTGAGCCCGGCGAACAGTGCGACGAGGTAGGCGCGCTGGCGCACGATCTGGCGCAGCGGCCGTCCGCCGTCGTGGCGCGCGAGCGCGTGCGCCATCGGCGGCCCGAGCGCGAGCAGGGTCAGTGCCGACAGCACGAGGAACACCGCGACGGCGATGAACGAGCCGGTGAACTCCGGCCAGCCGCCGATGTTGCGCAGGCGGTCGCCGGCCTCGGGCCCGAGGAACGCCGCCGCCAGGGTCCCGAGCAGCACCGCGGCGATCGCCCGCGGCACGAGCGGCACGTCGACATACTCGGCCGCCGCGAAACGGTATTGCTGCACGAAGGCCATGTTGGCCCCCAGCACAAGGGCCCCGGCGCAGAACGCGCCGAAATGGGCGTGGGCGACCGCCCAGGCGCAACCGAGCCCCGCCAGGGCCGCGACGAGCGCACTCAGGACGAACATCGGCCGGCGCCCGAAGCGCTGCATCGACAGCGCCGCGGGGATCGAGGCGGCCGCGACCCCGACGACCCCGAGGGAGAGCGGCAGGGTGGCGAGGGCGGCGGTGGGGGCGATTCGGGCGCCGACGATGCCGCCGAAGGCGAACATGACGAGCATGCCGCAGGCGGCCATGGCCTGCGCCAGCGTGAGTATCCAGACGTTGCGCACGGGGTGCTTCCTTCGCGGGGCGGCCATGTTACCGGGGTTATGTCCCATTGTGCGACGCCACGCGCCGCACACCGCGCGCCGCGCTAGACTTGTCGGGGCCATGGGTGCGCACAAGAAGCCCTCCGAGCCGCATCACGACCCCGACCTCGACAGTACGGCCGAGCTGCCGTCGCTCGACGATCCCCTGTCGTCCACCGACACCTACGCGATCCCGACGGCGCTCGTGGCCGACGCGTCCGGCGGCGAGAGCGCAGACCCGCTCGAAGCCGAGATCGGCGCACTACGCTCGGATCTTGCGACCGCCACCGCGCGCCGCGGCGCACTCGAGCTCGACCTGCGTTCCCTGTCCGCGAACCTGCGCGACGTCGAAGAACGGCTGATCCGCAAGGGCGAGCGGCTCGTGACGATCGAGCAGGAACTCGAAGCGGCGCGCGCCGCTTGCGCCGAGGCCGTCGAGCTTGGCGCGCGCGAGGCGAGCGAGCGCGAGCGTGCGAACGAAGAACTCGCCGCGGCCCGCTCGAAGGCCGAGGAACTGGGCCGCGAAGTCGAATCACGGGCGCTCGCCGCGGCGGCGCTCGAGGCGCGTGGCGCGGAGCTCGCGGGCGAAGCCGACCGCTTGCGCGGCGAAATGCGTGCGCTGCGCGAAACGCTGGCCGAGCGCGACATCCAGCTCGCCGAGCGTGCCAACAGTCTCGCGGCGCGCGAGCGCCGGCTCGCCGAGATCGAGCCGCTCGCCGCGCAGCGTGCGCAGCGACTCGAGCTGCTCGAGCGCGAGCAGCAGGAAATCGGCGCGCGCGCCACTGCACTCGCGGACGAACTCGCGCAACGCGAGGCTGCGCTCGCCGCTCGCGATGCCGCCTACGCCGAGCTGCAACAGCGATTCGAATCCGGTGATGAAAGCGCGGGCAGGGCGCGCGCGCAGCTGGCCGCCGTGCAGGGCGAGCTGACGCAGCTGCGCGAAGAGCTCGCCAGCACGCACGAGCAGCTGGCCGCGGCGCGCGGGGACGCAGCAGGAGCACGCGAGGCGCTGGCCGAGCGCGAGCGGCGCGAGGCGAGCCGCAGCGCGGAAGTCGCGGAACTGCGCGCGGCGCTCGCCGCACACCGCGAGCGGGCCAGTACCCGCGAGGGTCAGCGCGGGGTCTACGAGAGCCTGCTGCTCGATGCCGAAAGCGATGTCGCGAACCGCGAAGCGCGGGCCGCGGCGCTCGAGAGCGAACTCGCGCAGGCGCGGGGGCACATCGCCTCGCTCGAGACCGAACTGGCGAATGCCGGTACCCGCATCACCGCCCTCATGGCCGAGCGCGACGCCGTCAATGCGCGCCTGCATGACAGCGAAGCGGCGATCGCCGCGCGGGCTGCGGCGCAGGCGGCGGGCGAGCGCGAAGCCGAGGCCAGGCTGGCGGAACTGGCGGCGCGCGATGCAACGATCGCGGCGCTCGAGGCCGAGCGTGACCGCCAGGTCGAGACGCTGGCGGAGCGCGCGCGGGACATCGACGCCGGCGTCGTCGAGCGCGATGCGCTGCGCCAGGCCGTGGCGACGCTCGAGGAGGCGCTCGCCAGGCGCGCGCAGCAGATCGACGAGCAACAGGCCGAGAACGAGCGGCTCGCCACCGCGGTGATCAATCTCACCCGGGAGCTTCAGGGCGCACAGACCACCTACAGCTCGCAGCGCGACAGCGTCAGTCGCCAGGACGAGCGGCTCGAGAACCTCGATCGGCTGCTGCGGGCCGCCGAGGCGCGCGATGCCGACCACGAGGCCACGATGCGCGCCGCGACGGCGCTGCACGATGAGCTCGAGGCCATGCTCGCCGGCGAGAAGCAGCGCAATGCCGCGCTGGCCGAGGAGCTGGCCGCGCTGCAGGCCGCGGTCGCCGAGCGCGACACGCATGTCAGCAGCGCGGGCGAGGCGCTGCGCTCGCACACCGAGCGTTCCCGGGAACTCGAGCGCCGCGAGCGCGAACTCATCGAGCAACTCGAGGAGCGCGCCGGCGCACTCGATGCGGCGCGTGCCGAACTGCTGGAAGCCACCGGGCGCGTCGCCGAGCTGCAACAGGACCTGCAGGCCGCGGAAGAGCAGGTCAACCGGGTGGAGGCCGAACTGCGCGCCAAGCAGGTGCGCCTCGACGAGCTCGGCGCCGAAGCGACGCAGACCCGCGCGCAGCTTGCGGCGACTCGGCGCGCGCTGGAGGAGCGCGATGCGCTGATCGGCCGCATCGAGGCCGAGACCGCGAGCAGCGCCGCCGTGCTCGGCAGCATCCGCGAGAGCATGCAGCGCCTGGATCCGCTCGCCGTGACAGGCAACGAGGCCACCGCCGACGGCCTGGCGCGGCTGCTGACACGCCTCGACGGACCTGGCGAGGTCGTGCACGTGCTCGGTCGCAAGACGACGATCGGGCGCACGCCGGACAACGACCTGCAGATCAATGCCAAGTTCATCAGCCGGCACCACGCGGTGATCCTGGCCGGACCCACGCTGACCATCGTCGAGGACCTCGACAGCACCAACGGCGTCTATGTGAACGGCCGGCGGGTCATGCGCGAGGCGCTCACCGAGGGCGACCTCGTCATGATCGGCAAGACGAAGTTCCGCTACTCCGTGCGCCCGGTCGGCGACCGCAACCCGGGTTGAACGGCGAACACGGGCCCCGCGATGCACCGAAATTCGGTAAGCTGACCGCCACACAATTGCGGCGGTTCCCTTGGCGAGTCCCTACATCGAGCGCATCCTTAAAGCGCGCGTCTACGACGTGGCGATCGAGTCGCCGCTCGAGCACGCACCCCGTCTGTCGCGCCGCATCGGCAACGAAGTCGCGTTGAAGCGCGAGGACCTGCAGCCGGTCTTCTCCTTCAAGCTGCGCGGCGCCTACAACAAGATCGCGAACCTCTCGCAGTCCGCGGCCGCGCGCGGCGTGATCTGCGCATCGGCGGGCAATCACGCGCAGGGCGTCGCGCTCGCGGCGCGGCGGCGCGGCGCCAACGCCGTCGTCGTGATGCCGGTGACCACGCCGCACATCAAGGTGCAGGCGGTGATCGACCTCGGCGCAGAGACGGTGCTGCACGGTGACGATTACGACGCGGCGTACGAGCACGCCCTCGAGCTCGCGCGCGAGCGCGGCCTCGTGTTCGTGCACCCGTTCGACGATCCCGACGTGATCGCCGGCCAGGGCACGGTGGCCGTCGAAGTCCTGCGCCAGGCGGGCGGGGACATCGACGCGATCTTCGTGCCGGTCGGTGGCGGTGGGCTGATCGGCGGCATCGCCGTGTACGTCAAGTATCTCTATCCGCGCATCAAGGTGATCGGCGTCGAGCCGGTCGACTCGGCAGCCATGCACGACTCGCTGCGTGCGGGCAGCCGCGTCGCGCTCGAGCGCGTCGGCATGTTCGCCGATGGAGTCGCGGTGCGCCGCGTGGGCGAGGAGACCTTCCAGCTTGCGCGCGATTTCGTCGACGAGATCGTGCTGGTCGACACCGATGAAACCTGCGCGGCGATCCAGGACATCTTCGAGGACACGCGCTCGATCGCCGAACCCGCGGGCGCGCTCGCGGTCGCCGGCATCAAGAAATTCGCCGCACGCGCCGGGTGGCGCGGCAAGCGCCTGGTGGCGATCATCAGCGGCGCCAACATGAACTTCGACCGGCTGCGCCACGTCGCCGAGCGCGCCGACCTGGGCGCGCAGCGCGAGGCGCTGCTCGCGGTCGAGATTCCGGAGCAGCCGGGCAGCTTCCTCGCCTTCTGCCAGGCGCTCGGGCCGCGCGCCATCACCGAGTTCAACTACCGTTACGAGAGCGCGCACGCCGCGCAGATCTTCGTGGGCTTCGCGCTTTCGCAGGGTCGCGAGGAGAAGGACGCGGTGGTGGCCGCGCTGCGCGCCGCGGGCTACCTCGTGCAGGACATGACGGACAACGAAGTCGCCAAGCTGCACGCGCGCTACATGGTCGGCGGCCATGCACGCGGCATCGAACACGAGTTGGTGTTCCGCTTCGAATTTCCCGAGCGCCCGGGTGCGCTGCTGCGCTTCCTGCAGGCGATCGGCACGCGCTGGAACATCAGCCTGTTCCATTACCGCAACCACGGCTCGGACTACGGCCGCGTGCTCGCCGGCATCCAGGTCCCGCCCGCCGAGCGCGAGGATTTTCTGCTGCATCTGGCCGAGCTGCATTACGAGTATGTCGACGAGAGCGACAACCCCGTCTACCGGATGTTCCTCGGCGCGTGAACGATATCGACGCTGCCTATGTGCCGCGCCGCGTGCCGGTGCACGAGGATCTCGTGCTGCGTGGTCTGCGTCATCGCATAACCCGCTGGGGTCCGCCCTCGCGCTCGCCGATCGTGCTGCTGCATGGTTTCCTCGACGCGGCCGACAGCTGGCAGTTCCTCGTCGATGAGCTGCCGGAGGACTGGTCGTTCGTCGGCCTCGACTGGCGCGGCTTCGGGGGGTCGGCCTGGCAGCAGGACGGCTACTGGTTCCCGGACTACCTCGCCGACCTCGAGGCCTTGCTCGCGGTCGTGGCCGATGCGGCGCCGGTACGCGTGATCGGGCACAGCATGGGCGGCAATGTCGCGGCGCTGTACGACGGCATCCGCCCCGGCCGGCTCCGCTGGATCGTCAATCTCGAGGGCTTCGGCCTGGCGGACACGAAACCGGACGATGCGCCGGCGCGCTATGCACGCTGGCTCGACGAGCTGGCGAAGCCCCCGCGGCAGTCGACCTATGCCTCGCCGGAGGATCTCGCGAAGTTCCTGCGCACGCGCAACGCGCGGCTCACCCGGGCGCGTGCGGCATTCCTCGCCCGCGCCTGGGTACGCGAGGATGGCCGGCGCTGGCGGCTCGCCGCCGACCCGCGGCATCGGCTGGTCAATCCCGTGCTCTACCGGCGCGAGGAGGCGCTCGCCTGCTGGCGGCGCGGCACCGCACCCATGCTGCTGCTGCTCGGGGCGCTGACCGAGTACCGCGCGCGGCTCGGCGAGCACGGCAGCGACGGGCACTTACGCGCGTCGTTCCCGAATGCCATGATCGACACGCTGGCCGGCGTCGGCCATATGATGCACCACGAGGATCCGGCCGCCGTCGCGCGCGCCATTGAACGATTCGCCCGGATTCAGGTCCCAGACGTTTCATGAACTGGAAATGGCCCGATCTGCATCGCGACCATCCGCTGCACCTGCCCTACAGGTGGATGAAGCGCATCGTCATCACCTTGACGGGCTGCACGGTGCTGGCGGTGGGTCTCGCGATGACGGTGCTGCCGGGGCCGGCCTTCATCGTCATTCCCGCGGGCCTCGCGATCCTCGGCCTCGAGTTCGCCTGGGCGCGCCATACGCTGCAGGCCATCAGGAAGCGCGGCGCCCTGATCGTCGAGGCGGCCAGGTCGAAGCTGTCCTAGAGCGCCGCCGCGATCAGCGCGCGGAATTCCTCATGGCTCTTCGCGCCCTGGATGCGCCGCACGACCCGGCCGTCGCGCCCGAGCAGGTAAGTCGTCGGCAGCACTTCGTTCCACGCCGGATCGACCACGCTCGCGATCGCGTCGAGCTCGCGCTCGCTGCGCAGGTAGCTGCGAAAGTCCGGGAAGTATTTCGCGTGGAAGGGCGCGACCCGCGACTCGCGCTCATCGGGCTCGTCCATCGCCACGCCGATCAGCACGACCTGCGGCGCAAGCTCGCGCTCGATGCGCACCAGGTCCGGGATTTCACGCAGGCAGGGCACGCACCAGGTCGCCCAGAGGTTCAGCACCACGACCTTGCCGCGCTCGGCGTCGAGCGCCGAGCGCAGCCCGCCGGCCGAAACGAGCGCGATGCCGCGATCGTCGGCGTGCGTCATCTGCTGCGCAATGAGTGCGCCACAGGCGGCGAGGAAGTCACGCCGCCGCATCACTCGGCCGGACCGATTATCGCGGTGTAGATCAGATCGCCCTGCTGCCACGCGATCTGCACGCGGCCGTCGTGGCGCGATGCGAGCGCCGGATGCTGCGCTGTTTCATCGCCGCTCGTGAGCGTACTGGGCGCATCGAGCGGCTGACCCGCGGCATCGAGCGTGCGATAGAAGATACGGCGCGGGCCGTCGGCCTTCGCGTGCCATGCGACCACGGCACGATCGCCGCCCGCGAGCGCGATCGCCGGCGCATCGGAGACCTGTGCGCCCGGGTGCGCCGGATACGCGGCCTCGAAGCTCGCGCCGCCGTTGCGGGATACCGCGAGCAGCACGCCGGGGGGGTCTTCCGCACCATTGTGCACGGCCGTGTAGACAGTGTCGCCGCGCACGGCGAGGACGGTCGGCTTCAGCGGGCAACCATCGATCTTCCACGGCGCGCCGCCCGTCGATACGCGCGTGCCGAAGCTGCCGTCGACGCCATCGGCGCGCGCCACCGTGCTGGCACGCACGCCGTCGGGCGTCACGAGTCGCGAGCCGAGCCAGGGGCGCGAGTCGGCATCGAAGGCGAGCGACAGCTGGCAGCACGGGCAGACCCCACCAGCCGCCTCGACGCGGTCCTGCGTGAATGTGCGGCCGTCGTCGTGCGACACCACGCCGTAGATGCTGGCGTTGTCGGCGCCGCTTTTCATGTCGCGCGTGTCGATCCACACGAGGTGCACGTCGCCGTTCGGCGCGACGCCCATCGTGCCGAATGCCGCCACGCTCGCGAAGCCCCCGTGGATGACCTGCGCGAGGTCGGCATCGGTGACGGTGCTGAGCCTGCGCGGCACCTCGAAACTCGCACCGCCGTCGGTCGAGCGCGTGTAGCGCGCGGTGAGCACCGGCTTGCCGAGTTGCGGCTGCGTCTCGTTGGCCGGATAGGCGATGTGCAGCGTGCCGCCCGGTCCATACGCGACGCGTGGCCGGCTCACCGCGAAGCCCCACACTTCGTTGTCTTCGCGATTGACGCGCAGCGGTGCCCCGAAGCTCGCGCCGCCGTCCTTCGAGACGGCGACATAGAGATTCATCGACGACAGATGGGTGTGGCCGTGCTTCGCGCGATCCGCCTCGGCGGCCTTCGCGGCCGCGGATTCGGGATTACCCTTCGCGAGCCACAGCACCGCGATCTCCCCGCCGGGCCCCACCGCCACGTCGGGAGCGAGTGCCAGCTGCTCATCCGTGCTCAAGGCGAGCGGAGTCGTCGCAGGTGGCGCTGCAGCAGCGGGCGCCACCAGCGCCAGCGCGGCCAGCACTGCGAGGGCGATCGTGGTCTGGTTCGGCATGCCAGGTTCCCGGTGGCCGGTGATCCGCACATTGTAGGCCTGACCATGCGAGTCCTGCGACAATGGCCGCAATGGAAGACATCGCCTCCGCTCCGTGGTTGCGTCGCCTGATCGTGGCGGCCCTGCTCGCAGGCCTCATCGTGCTGGCGTTCGAGGTGCTGAAGCCATTCATCGTGCCGGTCATCTGGGCGGTGATCCTGGCGCACGTCACCTGGCCGCTCTACCGGCGCGTGCTGCACGCGATGAAACAGCGCCGCGCGCCGGCGGCGCTGCTGATGACGGTCGCGGTCACGCTGGCGCTGGTCGTGCCGGCGATCTGGCTCGCGGAACTGATCCGCACCGAACTGGTGGCGGCCTATGGGGCGTTCGCCGAGCGCCTCGCCCAGGGGGTGACCTTGCCGCGGTTCCTGCTCGATCTGCCCTGGGCCGGGCCCTGGCTCACCGAGTTGCTCGCGCGCATTGCCGACGATCCCGGAGCCTTGAACGTGGAAGTGCTCACGTGGCTCGAGCGCTCGGCGGGGGAGATCGGCGGCGTGATCGGCGGCGTCGGCCGCAACATCGTCAAGCTCGCCATTGCAATGCTGAGCCTGTTCTTCATGTACCGCGATGGCGAGTCTTTCGCGGCGCAGGTCACGCGCGTGCTGGAGCAGTCGCTCGGCCAGCGCGTGCACGGCTACATGCTCGCGATCAGCCAGACCGTGCGCGCGGTGGTGTACGGGCTGCTGGCCGCAGCGCTTGCACAGGGCACGCTCGCCGGCCTCGGCTACTGGGTCGCGGGCCTGAACGCGCCGATCGCGCTCGGCGCCCTGACGATGATCGCGGCGCTGATTCCGTTCTTGACCCCGGTCGTGTGGGTGGGCGCCAGCGTCTGGCTGCTGATCACCAACCACGCCGTCGCCGGCCTCGGCCTCTTCCTCTGGGGTCTGCTCGCGGTCAGCTGGATCGACAACTTCGTGCGTCCGCTCGTCATCAGCAACGCCACCCGCATACCGTTCCTGCTGGTGATGTTCGGTGTGCTGGGCGGCGTGCTGGCCTTCGGCCTCGTCGGCCTGTTCGTCGGCCCGGTGATTCTCGCGGTGCTGGTCGCCGTGTGGCGCGAATGGCTCACCGACAAGTGAGGGATGCCGGGTCTAGGCATCCAGGAACCGCAGCAGCGTCGGACCCCACTCCGCCGGATCGCGCGCGAGCGCGCAGAAGGGGAGCTGCGCATGGGTCTGCGCGGCGGCGAGCGCATGTTCGCGCATGGGATCCCAGTCGGCGGCGGCGAGCAGTGTCGCGACCTTCACGTCCCGCAGCCGCGCCTTCACCGGATAGCTGAAGTGCGCACGATAGGCCGCGCGCCACGCCGGCGCGCGCATCACCTCGAGCACGCGTCGCTGCACCATTTGCGTATCGACGTTGGGCTCGCCGCGGATGATGCCTTCGCGCGTGGTGTTGTACCACGGCCAGAACAGGCCCTGGTCGCGCAGGAAGTGCCAGGCCCTGAGCAGGTGGCCGCCATGCGCGTCGACCTGCAGATCGGGCGCGTAACGTTGTCGCAGCTCGGCCTGCAACGCGCGGTCGAACCACAGGGGACCGACCATTACGAGGCGGCGCACGCGTCGCGGTGCAAGGTGCGCGAGTTCCAGGCCGACGAGGCCTCCGCCCCAGACACCCACGATGTCGCATTCGCGGATGCCGAGCGCGTCGAGCGCGCCGCGCAGCGCGCGCGCGTAGGCGGCGACGGTGACGGTACCGCCCGGCAGGGTGGAGTCGGATTCGCCATGCCCCGGCAGGTCGATCGCGAGTACCGGCCGGCGGCCGATGAACGACGCGGCGAGAGCCGCCACCGTGTCGGAGGATCCGGCGGCGTCGTGCAACACGACGACGGTGCGCCCGGGCGCATCGGTGTTGCGACGGATGCGCAGCTGCCCGCCGCGCACATCGAGGCTCTGCTGCCAGAGCCGCCCGGCGATCGGCCGGGTCGGAGCGAGCTTCGGCGCGGCGCTCGGCCGCGCCTTGCGCAGGTGCGCGAGGCACAGCTCGAGCGTTTCGAGCGCTGTCGCGCATTCCCGCACGGTCACGTTGCGCGGCGGGTCGGTCGCCCGCACGAGATAGCGTGACGTCGGGTCGGTCGATGCCGCGGTGATCAGCGCCGGCACCCTGATCTGCTGCAGCACCTCGGCGCTCGGCATCGCGAAGGCCGCGCGATAGGCGACGCGATAATTGTCACCGGCGCGCAGCATCTCGACGAGGCCCGCCTGCAGGCTGGCGGGCGACGGCAGGTTGACGTGCATCCGGTCGGCGGCGCCCTTGGCGTACCACGGGAAGAAAATCACCTGCTCGCGCATGCGGCTCCACAGCCACGCGAGGTGCCCGCCGTCCCAAGTCGGCCTGAACGGTGGCAGGTAGTTCGCGAGCAGGTCGTCACGCTCTTCGCGGGTCGGGATCACGTAGCCGTTCGCGGCGACGGCGTGCACGCGCTCCGGGTACTTCGCGGCGACCTGTGCCGCCATCATCGCGCCGGTGTGATAGCCGTAGAAGGCCGCCTTGCGAACCTTGATCGCGTCGAGGAACTCGATCACCGCATCGGCGAAATCGCCCATTTCGGCGCTCTCGACGCCGAGCGTATCGGACTGCCCGTAGCCCGGCGTGTCGGGCGCGATGCAGGTGAAGTGCCGGTGCCAGCGCTGCATCGTCGGCACCAGGTCGCGCGAGGACAGCGGCGACTGGTGCAGCAGGATCAGCAGGGGGCCCTTGCCCGTGCGTCGGTAGTGCACCTGGCGCCTGCCCCAGCGGCCCTGTTCGATCGTGGCGAAATGACGAGTGATGCGTACGCTGGCCATGGCTGCTCCCGGTTGGATCGTGCGGATTATTGGCCAAAGGCGACTCGGTGCGGCGGACGAAGTATGCTCACCACCAATCCATGGCCTCGTGCAACGCAATGCCGCCGCGTACATGAGCGTGCGCCGTCCTGCAGCCCTGCGCGCCCTGCGCCATCGCGATTTCGCGCGCTTTGCCGCCGCGCGCTTTTGCGCGACGCTCGGATGGCAGATGCTGAGCGTCGCCGTGGGCTGGCAGGTCTACGAATTCACCGGCGATCCGCTCGCGCTCGGCCTGGTTGGACTGGCCCAGTTTCTGCCGTTCGTGGCCCTCGTGCTGCCGGCGGGGCAGATCGCCGATCGCGCCGACCGGCGGCTGATACTCGTGCTCTCCTACGCGGTCGAGGCGCTGTGCGCACTCGCCCTGTTCGCGCTCGCGCTACTCGACCTCAGGATCACCTGGCCGATCTTCGTGGCGATGCTCCTCTTCGGCGCCGCTCGCGCGTTCTGGATGCCGGCCGGCCAGGCGATGACGCCGAACCTCGTGCCGGCGGAGGACTTCAGCGCGGCCGTGGCCGTCAATTCCGCGTTGTTCCAGGTGTCGGTGATCGCGGGGCCGGCGATCGGCGGGCTGCTGTTCCTCGCCGGCGCGGAGATCGTGTATGGCAGCGTGCTGCTGCTGCTCGTACTGGTCGTCGTACTGATGCTGCGCATACGGCCGGTGAGGGTCGCGGGTTCGGGCGACGGCTATCACCTGCGCGACGCGCTCGAAGGCCTGCGCTTCGTGATACGCAACAAGCCGCTGCTCGGGGCGATCTCGCTCGACCTGTTCGCGGTGCTGCTCGGCGGCGCCACGGCGCTGCTGCCGGTCTACGCGAGCGATGTGCAGCACATCGCTCGCGTAGACCGGCAGCAGCGATGTGCTGCACATCGGCCCGGCGGGCCTCGGCATCCTGCGCACGGCGCCAGGGGTCGGCGCGGCCGTGGTTGCGGCGTGGCTCGCGGTGGCGCCGCTCTCGCGCCATGTCGGGCGCTGGATGTTCTTCGGCACGGGACTGTTCGCCTTCGCGACCGTCGTGTTCGGCCTCTCCACGTCGTTCGCGCTGTCGCTCGTAGCGCTGGTCCTGCTCGGTGCGGGCGACATGCTGAGCGTGTTCATCCGCCACATTCTCGTGCAGCTCGAGACTCCCGACAGCATCCGCGGGCGCGTCAGCGCCGTGAACGCGATGTTCATCGGCACCTCGAACGAGCTCGGTGAATTCCGCGCGGGCGTCGCCGCGCGTTACCTCGGCGCAGTGCCGGCTGTGGTCTGGGGTGGCGTCGCCTGCTTCGGCGTCGTGCTCGCCTACACCGCGCTGTTACCGACGCTGCGCAGGCTCGACCGCTTTCCGTGGCCGAACAGGGGCTAGACGAGGCATGCGCGCATGGGGACTCAGGAAGGCGCGCACAGCGCATACCCTGATGTCGGCAGCGCATACGCTTGACCGGATGACAGGCGGCACGCATGGTTCGCCAAATGAGGTTGCCGCATTCGCCGACGCCCCGTGTACCGCGCGATCAGCGCCGCCGCGTGCTGCTCGGCATCGCGACGCTGCCGTTGGCGCCGCTGGCGGTGGCGCGCGCCCGGTCATCCGGTTTTTCCCTCGCACTGATCGGGCAGTGCCTCATCCGTCACGATCTGTGCGCGCAGCCCTGGCCCGGTCTCGCGCCGCTCGCACGGCGCCTGCGTGCGAACGACGCGTGCTTCTCCGATCTCGAAGTCGCCATCCGCGGACCGCGCGAAGGGGCACCCACGCGGGATTCAGGGACCCTCCATACGGCCGATCCCGTGGTGCTCGATTGCCTGCGCGCCTTTGGCGTGAGCTTTCTCGCGACCTCGAACAACCACGCGTTCGACATCGGAACGGGCGGCATTCTGGACACCATCGATGCGCTGAGGGCGCGCCAATTCGCATTCGCCGGCAGCGGCCGCACTCTCGCTGAAGCCGCCGCACCGGCATATCAACTGACCGCCGCGGGTCGCCTCGCGGTGGTCGCCGCGGCCGCCGGGAAGATCCGCGACGGCGGCGCGGCCACGGACGCGCGGCCCGGCGTCCATGAGCTGCGCAGTGCCGAGGGCGGCCTCGATGCCGGCGACGTCGAGCGCATGCTCGAATCGCTGCGACTCGCCGCGCGCGAAGCCGACGTCGTGATCGCCTACCTGCACAATCACCTGTGGGCGGAAGAGATCTCGGACACTCCCGATTGGCAGCGCAGCTTCGCGCGCCGTTGTGTCGATGCCGGGGCGAGCGTGTTCGTCGCACACGGCACTCCGCTGCTGCAAGGCCTCGAACTCTATCGCGGCGCACCGCTGTTCCACGGCCTCGGCAGCTTCATTTTCCAGACGCGTAAGCCGGTCGGCGCTTACGGCGAGCCGAACTGGGAGAGCCTCGTGGCGGAATGCCGCTTTGAAAGGGGTCGGTTAATAGAAGCGCAGCTCACGCCCGTTGCTCTCGCACCAGTGGGCATCGGCGGCCCGGACGATTACGACACGCGGGGCCGCCCTTCGCCTGCCGACGCCTCACAGGCGCGCGAGACACTCGGGCGTGTTGCGGGCCTTTCGCAGCGACTCGGCTACCGCCTGCGCCATGATGGCGCGCGCGCGACGCTCCGCGCCGGATAGGGTGCGCGCAAGTCGACCGCACCGTTCATGCGCCGCGCACGGGCAGCACGTGAAGCGTGACGTGCGATGGCCCGCGGGGGCCCAGGTGTAAGCAGTTGTCGGCCACCACGGGCTCGCTCGGCACACCGGCGGGCGCGCCCGTGTTCGGATTGATATCGAAGTGCGGGAAATTGCTGCTCGACACGTCGATGCGGATGCGATGGCCGGCGACGAAGCGGTTGGCGGTTGGAAACAACTCCACATCGATCGCGTAGACGCGTCCGGGTTCCGCCGGCAACGCGCGATCATAGCCCTCGCGAAAGCGCAGCCGCCGGATGCCGTCGGTCAGATTCATCGCGTAACCATCTGGCCAGTCCGGCGAGGGTGGATGCACGTCGAGCAGCTTCACCGTGAAGTCGGTGTCGAGCGCGCTCGTCGACACCCAGAGGCGGGCCCGGACCGGGCCGGCGACGATGACATCGTCCACGAGTGGCTCAGTTTCGAACACCTGCACATCCGCGCGCGCCGCGAGCGCGCGCCCCGGATGCTTTGCGCCGTAAATGCCTGGCGTTTCGCGCTGGTCGAATGCACCGCCCTCCATGAGCGGGGCGCCCGAGGCGATCGCGCCGCCGATCGTCGGCACCGGGTCGCGCGGATCGAAGCGCCAGGCGATCACCTCGTCATGGCAGGGCTGCTGCGTGGCGAGTACGCCGCCCGCATGCAGGTACCAGTGAGCGGGACGGGCCTCCGGTGGTGGCCAGTCGGCCGTACGCAGCCAGGCGCCTCCGTGCAGCAATCGGCCCTGTGGCGTGCGCGTGCCCGCGCCGCCGCCCATGACGAACACGGTGACAGGCGCTGCCAGCCAGTCGGGCGCGTCGCGCCCGAGCAGGTGACGGTCGAAGAAATCGCGGCGCAGCGTCATGTAGTCAGGAGCGACGTTGCCGTCAAGTGTCGCCGACGGCCCGAAGTCCACCGCGCCGGCGTGCGACACCGAACGCTGGCCGTGCGTCCATGGGCCCATCACGAGCCGCACCGGCCCGCGCTTCAGCTTCGACAGCGCGACGAAGTTCTCGGTGGCCGTGAGTGCATACGGGTCATACCAGCTTGACATGTGCACCATCGGCACGTCGGCGAAACGGTCGTAGCTGCCGCGCGCGTACAGGCCCGGCCGCTCCCAGAAGGCGCCGAAACATTCCTGCGACCACTGCTCGATGACATACGCTTCATATTCCGGCGCGGCACTCACTGCCGAATGATCTCGTGTCCACGGCATCACGCGTGCCCAGGTCCGTATGTCGGCAGCCTCGAGCGCAGCCCGGCGCACGGGGTCAGCCGCGGTGGCGGGCGAGAGGCGTGCGTGCTTGAGCGCCCAGGTCAGCTGCTTCAGTTCGAACGCGCCGCCCTGGCGGATGCCGCTGTGAAACGCGCTCGAGAAGCCCCCCGAATCGATGAACATCGCTCCGAGTCCCGCGGGTGCCGCCGCCGCGAGCGCCGTCTGCACGTGCGCACCGTAAGAGAAACCGAGCGTCCCGATGCGGCGGTCGCACCAGGGCTGGGCCGCAATCCACGCGAGCGTGTCGATGCCGTCCGGTTGTTCGTTCAGGTACTTCGTGAACTCGCCTTCGGAATCGAAACGGCCGCGACAGTCCTGCAACACGCAGGCGTAGCCCGCACGCGCGAACTGCATGGCGATCTCGGGCTTCGACTTCGGCACGGGATCTGCAAGGCTCCGGTCGGCATGATTCGTGCCGCGCCTGCCGTAGGGCGTGCGCTCGAGCAGTGCGGGCCAGGGGCCCGTGCCCTGTGGCAGGTAGATATCCGTCGCGAGGTGCACGCCATCGCGCATCGCGACGCGCTCGGTGCGCCGTCGGATTCCAGGTTCCGCGCTCACGGTACCGCCGGCAGATGAATGGCAGGCGCACCCGGCCCGACCGGCAGGCCGAGCCCTGCCCACAGCGCCACGAGCAGCAGCCCCGCGATGCCGAATGCCGCACTGAAGGGCAGCATCATCGAGATCAGCGACCCGACGCCGAAACCGCGGACCCAGCGCTGGCAATACACGAGGACCAGCACGAAGTTGGCGGCGACTGGCGTCACGATGTTGAAGATCGAGTCGCCGACACGGTAGGCGGCGGTAGTCATCTCGGGCGAGATGCCGAGCAACATCAGCATGGGCACGACGACCGGAGCCATCGCGCTCCACTTTGCCGAAGCCGATCCGATCAGCAGATCGAACACCGAGGACACGAGCAGCAGCGGCACGAGCATCGCCACGGGCGAGAGCGCCAGTCCCCGCAGCCAGTTCGCGCCATGGATCGCGAGGATGGGTCCGAGATTCGACCATGCGAACATCGCGATGAAGTGCGACGCGGCGAACGCGATGACGAGATAGGGTGCGATGTCGCGCAGTCCGTCCACCATCATCCGTACGACATCGCGATGCCCCGTGATGCTGCCCACGGCGCGGCCATAGACCCAGCCGCAGGCGAGGAACAGCAGCAGGAACCCCGCGATGAGTGCGCTGTAGAAGGGCGCCTTGCGTGCATAGCCTTCGGAGTCCGGATCCAGCAATGGCGTGTACCCGGGCCAGAGCACGAGCGCGGCGAAGACGGCAATGACCAACAGAGCCGCGACACCTGCGCGGCGCAGGCCGCGTCGCTGCGCCTCGCTCGGTACGGTCGGCACGGAATCGACCCCGATCACCTCGAGCGCTTCACCATCGACGACGACCGCCGCGAGTCGGGGAGCGACCCAGCGCTCCGCGACGGGCCAGGCGACGCAGAACAGCAAGCCGCCGAGCGCCGCTGTGAACCACCAGTTGCCGAGCGGATTCAGGCCGCGTGTCGGTTCGAGCAGTTGCGCGGCACTCTGCGTGATGCCGAGCATCAGCGCATCGAACTGTCCTGGCAGCAGGTTGCCTGCGAACGCGCCCGAGATGCCGGCATACGCCACCGCCATGCCGAGAAGCGGGTGGCGGCCCGCTTCGCGATAGACGATGGCCGCAAGCGGAATCAAGACGACATACGCGGCATCCGAGGCGTGATGCGACAACAGCGCGATCAGGAACGTGGCTGGCGTGAGCCACGCGCGCGGTGCCGCGCTCACGGCTCGCCCCACGAGCGTTGCCAGCAGGCCAGACCTTTCGGCAACCGCCGCGCCGAGCATCACGACGACGACGAGCCCGAGCGGCGGAAAGCGCACGAACGTCTGCGGCATCTCGACCAGCAGGCGCCGCACGTTCGCTTCGGAGAGCAGGCTCTCGGCCGCGATGCGTTCGCCGGTGAGCGGATGCACCGCCGCGACACCGAGCGACGCGGCTATCGCGGATGCGACGATCAGCGCCGCGATCAGCCACAGGAAGATGACGACCGGGTCAGGCAGCGCGTTGCCGAGCCGCTCGATGCGATCCAGCACCACTCTCATGGCACGCGAACTTCCATCAGGCTGCCCGGCGGGTTGCGCATAGCGTACCGGCTCAATCACGGGACACAATATGCTGGCGCGCGCTCATCAGGCCATGCGCTCCCGGCATGATTCGGCGGCGATCGCGCGGCGCCGTCAGCTTGCATCGGCCAGACTCCGCGGCTACCTTGCAGGCGTGAAGATCAGCCTGCGCGGACTGGAGAGTTTCCGCGAAATCATGCGGAAGGGTTCCGCGACAGCGGCCGCGCGCGAGCTGAGTCTCAGCCAACCGGCTGTAAGCCGCCTGATCGGGCAACTCGAGCGCGAACTCGGCTTCAACGTATTTGATCGCATCAAGGGTCGACTGGTGCCCACGCAGCAGGGCTTGCTGCTCTACGAAGAGGTGGAGTCCGCATTCCTGGGTCTTGAGCGCGTGAGCACGGTCGCGCGTGACGTGCATGACCTGAACGCCGGTCAACTGCGCATTGTTGCGCCGCCGAGCCTCGCCGAGGGACCCCTGGTGGGCATCATCGGCACTTTCATAAAGAAATATCCGAATGTGCGGGTGGTACTCGACTCGAACTCCCGTCCCACCGCCATGAACATGATCGCTACGCGTGCCGCCGACTGCGGTTTCGGCAAGCTGCCCCTGGAGCATCCCGGCATCCACAAGCGCCCACTGGTGGTGAACGAAACAGCCTGCGTGGTCCCGCGCGGGCATCGACTGGCGCGCAAACCGACGGTGAGTGCGACCGATCTTGCCAGTGAAGAGCTGATCATGATCGGTCGCGGGAGCGATACGCGATTGCGGATCGAGGCGGCACTTCGTGCCGCCGGCGTCGTTCCTCGCATACGCTTGGAAACCCACAACGTCGGGGCTGCCTGCGCGTTCGTGGCGGCCGGTGTCGGCATAACTCTCGTCAACGACATGCTCGCACGCGCCTATTGTAAGCGCGAGATCGAGCTGCGCCCGTTCCGGCCACGAATCATCCATGAATACATATTCATGACATCGTCCGGCGCGTCCGCATCGCCGCTGACGCTTGCGTTCTATGCCGCCTGCCGGGATGCACTCCATCGCTACCACGCCGCGTGACTCGCAGGCAGGGGCCGGCGCCGGGCAACGTTCAGCATTTTCACCGGCGCCCTGATCCGCCCCCAGGAGCGTCACATCCTGGTCATCAGCCGTATGAAATAGTAGCGGCCACGAACGTCATAGGTGTAGATGTCGAAGTTCATGGGGTTGTTGGCCCGCGAGATCGGCGGCATTTCATCGAGCACGTTGTCGATGCCGAGGGTGATGTTGGAGTTGAATCGCTCGAAGTGATGACCCAACTGCAGGTCGTGGTAGACGACGTCGTCCGTGCGGCCTCCGTTGAGGGTGTTGCCCGCCACGTCCGTGCTGCTGCCGATATAGCGCGCCTTGTAGCCGCCGCTCCATGGGCCCTGCTCCCAGCGCAGCCCCGCGCTGCCCTTCCACTTCGGATAAGTGGATCGCGGCGTGTCGCCGGTGCCGGCCAGCTCGGTCCGCTGAACCGTGCCGTCGGTCTGCGGCACAAAGTTCGTGAAATGGAACAGGCGCGACGCATCGAGCACTGCATTCAGCCGGCCGATCGGCGTATCGAAGCCGTAGCGCCAGGTGACGTCCAGGCCCTCGACCTCGATGCTGCTGAAATTCAGCACGACCTGGCGCAGATCACGTACCTCTCCGGTGCTGAGGTCCCTGTCCACCAGGTTGCAGTACGCGCCAGCTCTCTGGGCGCACAGGGTGAGCAGCTGCTGTGCGGACTGGCTCGCGATCGCCTCATCGATCTCGATGCGGTACCAGTCGGCCGTGAGTGACATGCCCGCGGCCCAGCCCGGCGTGTAGGCGAAGCCCACGCTGTAGGTATCAGCGGTCTCCGGTTTCAGGTCCGGGTTGCCGCCGATCGTTCCGCGCAGGGTGCCTGATCCGAACTGGTTCTGATTGTAGGTCGCAGGCACGCCAGCACACCCTGGCAACCCGGCGCCGCCACCGTTGCATGGATCGACTGCCTGAAAGGTCGTCTGCCGCTGCCCTTGGTAGAGTTCCAGGATAGACGGTGCGCGAAAGCCCTCGGAGAAGGTGCCGCGAATCAGCAGGTCATCCACCGGGCGCCATGCCAGCCCGAGCTTGCTCGTCGTGGCATTGCCGAAGCTCGAATAGTCGGAGTGACGAACTGCTGCGCTCAGATCGAGCGCTCGCGCACCGGGCAGGTCCGCGAGCAGTGGCACCGCGAGTTCGGCGTACGCCTCCCACAGATCGTACTTGCCACGTGTCGGCTCGCGGGTGGAGGAAGTCGTGCGTGTCTCGTTCGTGATGAACTCCGGCGCGGAGTTGACATACGCATCGGGATCGTCGTACGCGGATTCTTCCCGCCATTCCACGCCCGCTGCCACTCCAACGCGGCCAGCCGGCAGGTCGACCAGGCTGCCGGAGATGTTGAAAGCCACGTCGGTCTGTTCGGTGCCGTTGTCGTTGCGCGCGGTATAGCGGATGTAGTCGGCCATTTGCGGCGTCATGACGCCGAAGATGTTCAACGGTACGCAGTTGTTGGCCGCACAGCGATCGTTCGGTCCGAGCGCGAGCGCGATCTTGTCCTGGTCTGCCTGGTTGTAGGCATTGAATGTCGCGTCGTTCTTGGCGTGCGATGCGAACAGATCCCAGTTCCAAAGCCCCGCGAGCTCGAATTCGCCGTCCAGGCCGAAGGCGATCCGCTGGGTTTCCACATCCTGCACGTTGTTGCGATTGCCGACCTCGACCGGCATGCGCTGCAATCGCAGTGAATTGGTGGTGAATGCCGTCTGCCAGGGATTATACGGATGATCGGCGGGAATGGTGATCGAGTACGATCCCCGCAGGTCGAGCAGGAGCGGTGAGAACAGCTGATTGGACTTGCGCTCGTTGTAGAGCAGTTCGATATGGCCACTCAGCGAATCGCTGAACTCCACGCCGATCCGGCCGAAGACGCCGAAGCGCTCGCTGGGGCCGGTCGCGTACACGCCCTGGGCCTGAGTGTTGTAGTAATCATCCGGAAGGGTGGCGACGCGGAAATCCGCCGGATCGTCGCCATTCGTATCGGGAATCCGGGTGACCGCCCTGGTCGCTACCCCCGGGAGGAGATAGAGACCGCGCGGACTGCTCGGCGGGTTCGTCGGCGCAACCGCCGCGACCGCGGTAAGGGACCGATCCATTGTCAGAACGGGGTCGGTATTTACGTAGCTCGTCGACAGCAGTGCGGATACGCGACCAAAGCTGTGACCCATGCTCAGGTCCGCGCTGAGGCTCTCGCCGTCACTGTGCGAGGTCTGGCCGTAGTTGAGGCGAGCCTCGATGCCCTCGATGCTGCGGCGTGTGCGGATGTTCACCACGCCTGCGATCGCGTCGGCGCCGTAGATCGCGGATGCGCCATCCTTCAGCACCTCGATGCTGTCGACCAGTCCCATCGGAATGGTGTTGAGATCGACGAAGTCGCGGAAGGTGCGCCCACCTGCCGCATTCACCCAGCGGTGTCCATCGACGAGCACCAGCACGCGGTTGCCGCTGCCCTCGGCGCTGCCGAGATAACGCAGGTTGATCGAGCTGACACCGAATGAGGTGCCTTGCGTGCCGTTCGAATTGAGGCTGACTCCCGCTCCCGGCAGCTCCTGCAACAGTTCACCCACCGACAGCGCTGCGGCGAAAGTGATGTCTTCGGCAGTGAGCGTCGTCAGCGGGCCGACCGATTCGGCGTCCGCGCGTGCGATGCGTGAACCCGTGACCGTGACTTCCTCGATCGCATTGGACGCGACATCCTGGGCGCAAACCGCGAGGGGGAGCAACGCTGCAATGCCCGCGGAGCCGAGGCGCCGCCACGCAAGGTGTGCAGTGGACGATCTCCGGGAAACGAACCGATCGGGTCTCGAGTTGTGATTCGCATGATCTGTCGACATGAGTCGGATGCTCCCCCGGTTTCTGGTCGGAATTCTGGATTCAGCGCCCGCGCCCGCGGCTCGTCGGAGTTTCGATTTCCGCGCCTCACCGTGCACGTGACGCACTCGTCGCGGCAGATGTGAGGTCGTGCAGCACTCGATGCGTTCCGGGGCGCGACCGCGAGCGACCGTAGAGCAAAGCCAGCAGTGCAACAAGATTATTGCGTGTTGCATCGACCTATAAGCATGCTGTATAGCAAAGACGTTTCCGGGAACTGCCAGTACTCTGGCCGCATTCCTGCAATCCGGAAATGAATCGGGGACGCATGTGCTCAGGCGCGGCCGACTGTACGTAGCCACTCTCGCTGCAATCATTGTGTCTGCTGCCTACGCGGGCGAGGTGCCAGCGCCGACGGCGCTCATTCATGCGGGCCATCTTCTCGACCGGCCAGGCTCGCAGCCGCGCTCGAGTGCGACCGTGTTGGTTCGTGATGGCAGGATTGCGGAGGTCCGTGATGGCTTTGTCGATCCGCAGGACTTCCCGGGCGCGCAGGTCATCGATATGCGTGCCTACTTCGTTCTGCCCGGCCTGATCGATTCGCATGTTCACTTCAACGGCACCGAGTCCGGCAAAGGGGCATTGCTGGAACGCCTGAGCAAGGACACCGCGTTCTTCGCTTACCGGGCAGCAACACTGGCCCGCCTCACGCTCGATGCGGGCTTCACGACGGTGCGGGTGCTGGGCAACCCCGCCGGCGTAACGCTCTCGCTCCGCGATGCCATCGCAGCCGGCGCCCTGCCGGGGCCCCGCATCCTCGACGCCGGCAACAGCATCGCCGCGACGGGCGGCTCGGGTGATGTGACGCTTGGCGTGCACTCGGCGCTGGCCGGGCATATGGATCAGGACAACCTGTGCGACGGTACGGAATCGTGCCGGCGTGCGGTGCGCCTGCAAGTCCGTCGCGGCGTCGATCTCATCAAACTCAAGATCACCGGTGGAGTGAACAGCCGGGTCGCGACCGGGCTGGGGCGCCAGATGTTCATCGACGAGGCGCGGGCGGTCGTCGAGACAGCGCACCTGTACGGCAAGAAGGTTGCCGTGCACGCGCATGGCGCTGACGGCATCAATCTCGCGCTCGAGTGCGGCGCCGACTCCATCGAGCACGGAACGTTGCTCGATGACCAGGGCATCGAGTTGATGCTGCGCTCGGGTGCCTTCCTCGTTCCCACCCTTTCGACAGCCACCACCTACGTGGAGCGCCTCGCGAACAACCCCGGGACCTATACGCAAGAGGTACGCGAGAAGATGGAGTGGCGCGCATCCGTTACCGGACAGGCCCTGCGGCAGGCGTACGCCCGCGGCGTGCGCATCGCCTTTGGCACCGACGCAGGCGTCTCGCCGCACGGACGCAATGCGGAGGAATTCGTGCTCATGGTGAAGTACGGCATGACGCCTGGCGACGCCATCAAGGCCGCTACGCTCAATGCCGCAGAGCTCCTCGGTATCGCCGATGAGGTCGGCTCGCTCGAGCCGGGCAAACGCGCCGACCTCGTCGCGGTGCGCGGCAACCCGCTGGAAGACATTGCTGTTCTGCAGCATGTGCCCTTCGTGATGAAGGGCGGCCTGATCTGGAAGCAGTAGCAATCGGCGGTTGCCGGGGGCGAGCCGCCTCGCGTGTGGAGGCTGCTGGACTCGGCAACTGTATATTTGTACAGTTCGCGGATGGCAGGCTGGCTCAAAGGACGTGGTGCGGTATCGAACCCGGCTCCACGGTTCGAGCGACTCCATGAACTCGGGGTCGACGACGGCTGGTACACTGAGCCCGCGCCCGACAGCATCGCGACGCTCGTGCAGCCCGAACCGGCGCGCAGCGTCATCAGCCGCAACGATTCGCCCGACATCGGCTTCTCGCAGTCGATCAACCCGTACCGCGGCTGCGAGCATGGCTGCGTGTACTGCCTGGCCGGCGACACCGCGATTACCATGGCAGACGGAAGTGCCAAGCCGCTGGCGTCGCTCGAGCGGGGCGACGAAATCATTGGAACGGTACGACGCGGGCACTACCGCCGGTACGTGGCGACCCGGGTGCTCGCCCATTGGCGCACGGCGAAGCCAGCCTGGCGCGTCACCCTAGCTGACGGAACACGGGTGATCGCAAGTGGCGATCATCGCTTTCTGACCGAGCGCGGCTGGAAGTTCGTGGCCGCCTCGGGCTCGTCGCACGCTCGACTGACATTGAACAACTCACTGCTGGGTTTTGGTCATGTGGCCCAAGTCGACAGATGTGAGACGGAGAGCGCCAAGCGAGGCTACCTCACTGGCGTCATCCGGGGTGACGGGCACCTGAAGGTCTATTCGTACCGCCGGGAAGGGCGAGCTTCAGGAGATCAGCACCGCTTCAGGCTCGCAATGATCGATTCGGAACCTCTGGCCAGAGCGGCGTCGTGGCTCGGCGAATTTGGTGCGCCGACGGCCCGCTACGAATTCGGCACTGCGACAGCGGGACGGCAGGCCATGGGCGCGATCCGTTGCAGCTCGCGCGCCTCGGTTGCCTTGATTACGCATCTCGTCAGGTGGCCGGAAACTGCGGACCGTGACTGGCAGCGAGGCTTTGTCGGTGGAATATTCGACGCCGAGGGCTCGTTCTCCGATGGAATCATCCGTATCGGCAATACCGATCCCCGGATCATCTCGGAGTTGATCACGGCGCTCTGCGCCTTCGGCTTCGACACCGTACTAGAATCGATCCCGCGCAGAGATCGCAAGCCCATGCAGTACGTTCGCCTACGTGGAGGACTCGCACAGAATTTGCGCTTTTTCAGGCTTTTTGACCCCTGCATCGCCCGGAAGCGCAATATCGCCGGTGCCGCCGTGAAGTCGCGCGCCGATCTGCGGGTCGTGGCCATCGAGCCGTTGCCCGGGACCCGCGAACTGTTCGACATCACGACCGGTACTGGCGATTTTCTGGCGAACGGCGTGGTGAGCCATAACTGCTATGCCCGCCCGAGCCACGCTTACATGGGCCTCTCGCCGGGCCTCGATTTCGAAACCCGTCTCTTCTACAAGGCCGGTGCGGCGGCCCGGCTCACCGAAGAACTCTCGCGGCCCCGCTACCAGCCGAAGACGATCATGCTCGGCGCCAACACCGACCCCTATCAGCCGCTCGAGAAGCGCCTGCGCGTGACCCGCTCGATACTGGAAGTCCTGGCAGAATTCCACCACCCAGTCGCGATCGTCACCAAAGGTGCTTTGATCGAACGCGATCTGGACATCCTGGCGGCGCTGGCGAGCGAGCGTCTGGTCAGCGTCATGGTGAGCCTGACGACGCTGGACGTCGACCTGAAGCGGCGCCTCGAACCGCGCGCGGCGTCGCCCGCGGCCCGCCTCGCCGCGATCCGCCATTTGCGCGCCGCAGGCGTGCCGGTCGGCACACTCATCGCGCCGGTCATTCCGGGGCTCACCGACCATGAGCTCGAGCGCCTGCTCGGGGCCGCCGCCGAGGCCGGCGCGCGCTGCGCCGGCTACGTGGTCCTGCGCCTGCCGCACGAGCTGAAGGACATGTTCCGTGACTGGCTCGCGGAACACTATCCGGACCGCGCGCGGCATGTGATGTCCCGGGTGCATTCGATCCGCGGCGGGCGCGACAATGACCCGCAGTTCGGCAGCCGCATGCGTGGGACGGGCGCCGACGCGCAATTGCTCAGGCAGCGCTTCGATGTCGCATTGCGACGACTGGGCCTCGAGCGGCGCATGGGCTTCGAGCTGGACACCACGCGGTTCAGGCGGCCGGACGCGCGCGGTCGCCAGATGCCGCTTGCGCTCTGAAGGCATTTCGTCGCAATGCGGGAACCGCCCGCCGCAGGGCTGGTCAGAACCCGATACCCACCCCATGGCATACTCTGCATACCCATGAAGTCCAGGGCGGCTAAGCTGATAGGTGTCGCGGGGCTCCTCAGCCTCTGCGGGTGCATGCAGGCGCGCGTCGAAGAATCGCGCGAGCTGCCTACCAGGATCAGTGGGGACGAGGGAGTCGTCGTGCTCGCAAAGCCCCAGGTCGAGGGCGCAGGGACCGAGGCGGGATTCATGGACTGTGTGGGCGCCAATCTGGCCGGCGGCACGGGCGGACTGCGGGTGCACGGCAACGACGAATTCGTCGACGCGATGTTCCCCTGGTTCGAGCCGAGCACCGCGCCCTCACGTCCCGAAGCTGTCTCCGCGTTGCTCGCGCACCCGGGCGTCAGCGAGCGCGTCGCCGCGAGCGGCGTGCGTTACATCGTCTGGGTCGATGGCGCGACCCGCCGCACCGACGGCGGCGGCAGCCTGGCCTGTGGTGCCGCCCCCGGTGCAGCAGGCTGTATCGGCTTCGGCTGGTGGGAGAAGGAATCCGATTACGAGGCCACGATCTGGGACCTCCAGCAGGCCAAGTCGGCTGGCAGTGTCGGCACCAACGTGACCGGCACTTCCGCGATCGTCGGCGCGGTGATTCCGCTGCCGTTCATAGCGCGCGTGCAGGGTACGGCGTGCAATCGCCTGGCCACGCAGCTGCGCAGTTTCTTCGCCGGTGACGGCCTGGCAGAGCCGGTCGGCACCGACGACGCGAGGTGAGTCATGCGCCTGTCACAGGGATGGATACCGGTACTTGTCGCGGCGCTGCTGCTGGGCGGCTGCGCGACCCAGCAGAGCGGCGGCTCATCCGGCGGTGGCTCGTCCGGCGGCGGCTCGTCCGACGGCGGCTCGTCGGGTAGCAGCATGCCGTCGGGCGGTGGCTCGACAGGCAGCGGTATGCCGTCGGGCGACGGCTCGACGGGTGGTGGGATGTCGATGCCATCGGGCGGAGTTCCGGACACCGGTCAGCCGGGCACCCCGGGCACCGCGGGTGACGCGGCCGGGCAGCCGGACGGCTCCGGCGAGCAGGAGGGCGCCACCGGCGCAGCTGGCAGCGAAGGCGCGGCGGGCACTGGTCCCGAGCTGCCCTCGGGCACCGCGCAGACTCCGGAGGAACGGCGCGCCGCCGTGGATCGCCGGCTCGATGATTCACTCGGCACCTTCGACGAGCGCATCCGCAAGGAACAGGAAGGTGTCGCCAAGGAGCGCGAAAGCAATGCCGCGAGCGGTGCGGGCGCCGGCGTGCTCGTCGCGCAAACGGGCAGCGAGTCGGGCGGGCGTCCGGGTGACCTCAAGTCCGACCGCGATTCGGCTTCAACCCAGGGCGGCAGCCAGGGCAGCCAGGGCGGCCAGGCAGGCGCGGGCTCAGAGGGTCCCGCGCGTACCAGCGCCGGTACCGGTGGCAGCGGCAAGGCGGCGGTCGAACGTGCAGACGGCAGTGACGACGACATCGTCGCGCGCCGTCTGCGTCGCGCAGCCGAGCAGGAAACCGATCCGGAGCTGAAGGAAAAGCTCTGGAAGGAATACGACGAGTACAAGCGGAGCGTGCGGGGCGGATGAGCGGTTCGATGCACGACGTAGTGCGGCTGTTGCGTCAGGCCGGCGCCCTGGCGCTGCTTGCCGCGCTCGCGGCCTGCGTGACGCAGGAGACGCGACCGCTGCCGAAGCTCAATCCGGTCCAGGCGACCGAGCAGATCCCGGAGGCCGAACTGCTCGACGTCGGCATTCGCGCTTTCGATGCCAACATCCCCGAGCAGTACAAGGACGACGAGGAAGAGCTTGCCAGGCGACGCATCTTCCCGGAGGTGCGCCAGGCCGAGTCCGCTTATCTGCCCGGACTGCTGCGTGCCACGCTCGAGGGATCGGGCCAGTGGGGTGCGGTCCGCGTCGTGCCGCCGAATGCGACGGTCGACGTGGTGGTCGACGGCAGGATCATCGGTTCCACGGGCGCGCGGCTCGCGCTCGTTGTCACCGTGACCGATTCCATGGGTCGGGTGTGGATCAAGGACAAGGCGTACGAGGGCGAGGCGGACCTCGGTTCGTACAAGACCGACGCCGCGCTGCAGGCGCGAGACCCTTTCCAGAACGTCTACTCGCAGATCGCCAACGACATGCTCGCCGCGCGGGCTGCGCTCACGTCCGCCGACCTGCGCGAGATCCGGCGCGTCACCGAACTGCGGTTTGCCGGCGAATTCGCGCCTCAGGCCGTCCAGGGCTACCTCTCGACCGACAAGCAGGGCATCTCGCGCGTTGCGCGCCTGCCGGCCGAGGGTGACCCGCTGATGGAACGCATCGACCGCATACGCGAGCGCGACCTGTCGGTCATCGATACCTTCGACGGCTACCACGCCAGCTTCACCGACAAGGTCGAGAGCACCTACGGCAACTTCCGGCGCGTCAGCCAGGAAGAGATCGAAAAGGAAGACCGCGCGCGTGCCTCGGCGCGCACCCGGACCGTGCTCGGCGCCGCGGCGGTGCTCGCGAGCGTACTCATCCCGGACCAGTGCTCGGGGGGCGACTACACCTGCCGCAACGTGCAGAGCGCCGCGCGGACAGCCGGTGCGGTCGGCGGCGTTGCGGGCGTGATGTCGGGCATCAAGAAATATTCCGAGGCGAAGGTGCATGCCGAGGCATTGAAGGAACTCGCGGATACCTTCCGCGCCGAGGCCGCGCCGCTCGTCGTCGAAGTCGAGGGCCGCACGCTGAAGCTGACCGGCACCGCCGAAGAGCAGTACCGCGAGTGGCGCGCATTGCTGCACCAGATCTACCTCGAGGAAACCGGCGGTGTCGTCGCCGGGGCGCCGCCGCAGGATAGTCCCGCCGTCACGCCCAGCGAGTGAGTACGTGTCCACCCAATACGAACCTGGTTCGCGGCGATCGCCTGTGCGGCCGGTTCACGCTGATGGCCAAGATCGGCGTCGGCGGCCATTCGGAGGTCTGGCGCGCGCGTGATCTCGTGCGGCGCGAGGATCTCGCGCTGAAGGTCATGAAGCGCATTGCGGCCGCGCCGGCCGATGCCTGGGCGCTGCTGCAGCACGAGTACGCGGTCACCCGCGAACTGGGCCATCCCGGGATCCTCAGGGTCTACGAACCGCTGGATTGCGACGGCACGCTGGTGCTGCCGATGGCGCTCGCGCCGGGCGGCGATCTCGGCGCGCTGCGCGGCGAGCCCTATACGCGCATCGTGCCGGCGCTGATCGGGATCGCGCAGGCGCTCGAGCACGCCCACGGTCGCGGTGTCGTGCATCGCGACCTGAAGCCGGGCAACGTGCTGCTCGACGCCGAGGGGCACACGCTGATCGCCGATTTCGGTGTTGCGTCGTTCTCGGGCGGCAGTCCGTTCGCGGACCATGGCTCGCCGTTCAGCGCGAGCCCGCAGGCGCTGCGTGGCGAGCCGCCCACGCCTTCCGACGACATCTACGGCCTCGGCACGCTCGCCTATGAACTGCTGAGCGGCTATCCGCCGTTCTACCCGCGCTTCGAGACGCGGCGCGTGCTCGAGGAGCCGGTCGCCGACCTTCGGCCCATACAACCCGCGCCGCCGCGCCTGGTCGCGCTCGTGATGCGCATGCTGGCGAAGAGCCGCGAGGCGCGCCCGGAGTCGATGCGCGCGGTGATCGATGAACTGCACGCGTCGCTGCACGACACAGTGACGATCGAGACCGAAGCGCTTGCCGGGTCCGGCAACGGCACCGAAGTCATCGCCGCGTCGAATCCGACAACGCCGATCGCGGGCTCGCCGGGTGATGCGTCCGGCGACGACCGTACGATGGCGATCGAGTTGCCCGAGCCGATGCGCGCGCTGGCCTTGCCCACGTCCGGATCGGCGGACGAGATCGTCGCCGCGCCGCACGATGCCCCGGCACTGATCGAGATCGAACCCGCAGCTGCGCCAAGGGAGCGACGAATCGGCACCTGGCTCGCACTCGCGGCCGTGGCTGCGGCGATCGTGCTCGTGTTCTTCGTGATGCCGCGACTCGCGCCGCGTACTGCTGCGCCATCGGCGGGCGTCGATGCACAGGATGCACCCGCCGAAGCCCTGGATCCGGCCACACCCGCCGCGGATCCCGTCGAGGCGCTCGCGACGCTGCGCGCGGGCATCACGAAGCGGCTGGCTGCCGTCGAGACGCGCGCGGCCGCGGTGTGGGGCGGCGATGATTTCGCAGCGGCGAAGCAGGCCGCGGAGCATGCCGGCGTGCTTGCCGACGATGGTGAGATCGACGCCGCCGTCACGGAGTTCACGGCGCTGGGCAAGCGCCTGGCCGATATCGAGGCGCGCGCCCCGGACGCGCTCGCCGCAGAGCTGGGTCGCGGCGATGCGGCGCTCGAGGCCGGTGAACCGGCACGTGCGCGCAACGCCTTCGAACTCGCGCAGCGCATCGATCCGCAGAATGCCCGCGCCGCCGCCGGCCTCGCGCGCGCCCAGGCGCTGGAGATCGCGATGCCGCTGCTTGCCCAGGCCGCCAACGCGGCAGCGTCCGCGCGCCACGCCGAAGCGGCCGAACTCTACCAGCAGGCGCTCGCAGCGGATCCCGCCAACACGCAGGCGCGCGAGGGACTGGCCGCTGCGCGCGCGGCGGTTGGTGCCGGCGAGTACGCGCGTACGCTGGCAAGCGGCTTCAGTGCCCTGCAGGCGGGCGATCTCGGCCGCGCGCGCAGCGAGTTCGAACGCGCGCGCGCCATGCAGCCGTCGGCGAGTGCTCCGCAGCAGGGCCTCGAGCAGGTGGCGGCCGCCGAGCAGGCGCGCGCCGGAGACGAGGCGCGCAGGCGCGCGGCGTCGCTCGAGGCGTCCGAACGCTGGGGCGAGGCACTGGCGATCTACGAGGAGGTGCTCGCGCGCGATCCGGCGCTGCAGTTCGCGCAGGCAGGCCGCGATCGGGCCGCGCCGCGGGCCGAGCTCGCGCGACGCCTGCAGCTGATCATCGACAATCCCGACCGGCTCGCGGCCGACGCCGTGCGCAGGGAGACCGAGGAGCTGCTCGAGCTTGCGCGCGCCATCGAGCCCGGCGGCCCCGTGATCCGCTCGCAGGTGAGCCGCATCGAACTGCTGCTGCCGGCCTACGACCAGGTCGTGCGCGTCGCGCTCGAGTCGGACAACGCCACCGAGGTCACCATCCAGCGCGTCGGCGCCTTCGGCACTTTCCTGCGGCGCGAGATCGAGCTCAAGCCGGGCCGCTACGTCGTCACCGGCAGGCGCGATGGCTACCGCGATATCCGCCGCGAGATCACGGTCGCCCCGGGCACCACCACACAGACCATCGCCGTGAGTTGCATCGAGCCGATCTGATGGAAACCGAGCGCATATCAGTCACCGAGCCACTCGGGCAGCGCGAACTTGCCGCGCCGCTGTCGATCGGTGCCGCGGGCTCGGACATCGTCGTCCCGGGTACCGACGCGACTCCCGCGCTGGTGCTCGATGTCGACGAGGGGCTGTGGCGCGTCACACCGGCGCAGGACGCGGGTGCGCGGCTGAACGGCGAGCGCCTGCGCGAGGCGCGCGACCTGCGCGCCGGCGACGTGATCACGCTGGCCGATGCGCAGGTCATCGTGCGTGCCACCGCGCCGTGCGCCATCGAGGTGCTGCACCTCGCCGGCAACGATACGGTCGCGCCGCTCGTGGTCGCCGAGGAGCGCGACGGCGCGCTCGATGACGAAGACATCGAGATCGGCGCCGTCGCACGCGAGGTGCTGGCTCTCGATGACGAGGCGCCGCGCGCCGCGGGCGGACGCATCGCCCGCCGCGTCGCCATCGCAGCTGCGCTCGCCGTGGTCGCCGCGGTGTTCGCGCTGTTTGCCAGCGTGCAGCGTGTGCCGCTCGTGCTCGATCCGGTGCACGCGCGTGTCGGCGCCACCGACACATTGATCGACTGGCACTCGGGCGCGACGCTCTTCGTGCTGCCGGGCAAGCACCAGCTGCGTGCGAGCGCGCCCGGTTATGTGGCTGTCGAGCGGGAGGTGACCGTGACCCGCGAGGGTGCGGTGCCCGTGCGCCTGCGGCTCGCGAAGGAACCGGGCGTGCTCGTCATCGACACCGGTGGCGTGATGGCGAGTGTCGCCGTCGATGGCGCCGAGATCGGCCGCGTGCCGGGCGAAGTGCGGGTCGCAGCGGGCAATCGCACGCTGACCCTGTGTGCGGAGCGTTATCTCGACGCCGTCGTCGAGGTCGAAGTCGAGGGCCTCGGCGTGCGCCAGGACCTGACGGTCGCGATGCAGCCGTCCTGGGGCACGCTCGCGCTCACGGTGAACACGCCGGGCGCGATGCTGGCGATCGACGGGGCCGCGCCCGCTGCCGTCGAACCGCGGATCGAACTGCCGGCCGGCGTGCACCAGCTGGCGATTTCCGCCGCGGGCGCGAAATCCTGGCAGAGCGCGATCGTGATCAAGGCCGGCGAGACGACGACGATCGGCCCGATCGACCTGGGTGCGCCCGATGCACGCCTGGTCGTGCGCTCCGTGCCCTCGGGCGCCGATGTCTCGCTCGATGGCGTCTATCGTGGCCGCACGCCGCTCGACATCGCCGTGGCGCCCGGCAGCATGCACGATGTGCTGGTCGCGCGAACCGGCCACGCGCCGTGGTCACGCAGTTTCAGCGCCGCGTCGGGCGAGCGAACGGTGCTCGACGCGCGACTCGAGCCGGTATACGTCTCGCTGACCGTGCGCGGCGAACCGGCCGATGCCGAAGTGCTGATCGACGGCGTGTCGAGGGGCCGCACGCCGCTGACGCTCGATGTGCTCGCCGGCGAGCATGCGATCGAGGTGCGCAAGGTGCCGCTCGCCTCGCACGAGTCGAGGATCACGCTCGCACCGGGACTCGCGCGCACCATCGAATACCAGCTGACCGCGGCGGGACGACCCTCGAGCGCGCTCGCCGCCGGCACGCAGCTCGGCACCAGGGTCGGCTACGTGCTGCGCCTCGTGCAGCCGGCGACATTCCAGGTTGGCAGCGAGCGGCGCGAGCAGGGCCGGCGGCCGAACGAGACGCGCCGGCAGGTCACGCTGACGCGCGCCTACTACATCGGGGCGACCGAGGTGACCAATGCGCAGTTCCGGCGCTTCCGGCCCGAGCACGCCTCGGGCCATGTCAACAACACCAGCCTCGATCTCGACGCGCAACCGGTCGTCAAGGTGACGTGGGAAGATGCCGTGCAGTTCTGCAACTGGCTCTCGGAACAGGAAGGGCTCACGCCCGCTTACGAAAGCAGGGACGGCAAGTGGCAACTCAAGACCCCGGTGTCGAACGGCTTCCGGCTGCCGACCGAGGTGGAATGGGAGTACGCCGCGCGTTACGCCGGCCCCGGGGCGCTGCAGCGCTACTCCTGGGGCAATGCGCTGCCGGTCGCTCCCGCGAACGGCAACTACGCGGGCGCGGAAGCGATCGGCACCATGAGCCCGATCCTCGAGACCTACCGCGACGATTTCCCGGTCGCCGCGCCGGTCGGGAAATTCGGCGCCAACCGGCTCGGGCTGTACGATCTGTCGGGCAACGTGAGCGAATGGGTGCACGATTACTACGTCTCGCTGCCGGAAGGCGCGGCACAGACCGACCCGTTCGGCCCCGCGCAGGGAACCCGGCACGCGGTTCGCGGCTCGAACTGGCGTACGGCCACGGTGGCCGACCTGAGGCTTGCCTGGCGCGACGGCGCCGAGGGCTCGAGCCAGGTGATCGGGTTCCGCGTGGCACGCTACGCCGACCCCTGAGACCCACGAGCACGGGGATATGCCCATGAGAAACATCTGGCGCCAGATCTGGATCATCAGCTTCGCATCGCTCGCACTCTGGGCCGCGGTGCTCGCCATCGCGTACCGGCTGCCGTCCGCGGTCGCGCAGTCGACCGAGGAACCTGCGCCTTCCGCCGAGCCGGCACCGGCTGGCGAGGCGCCACCCGATGAGGCGGGCATGATCGACGAGGGTCCGCAGATCGGCGCGCCTGTCACCGAACGCGAGGAAGTGCCGCCGGAGCTGCGCCAGTCCGCCGACAACAACATCAGTTTTCCCGTCGACATCTGACACTGAAAGCCACGCATGCCCATCCAGCGCAGATACCCCAGCGAATTCGTCTTCAGCCTGTTCGCACTCGCGATCACGATCGTGATCGTGCACGGCGTCTACGTGCTTGACATCAGGCCGAAGGCGCAGGCGATCCTCGAGGAGCAGCGTGCCGGCATGCTGAAGGATCCGAACTACATCGCCGAACGTTCCTTCTACGTGCTGATCAAGGATTACGAGCAGGAGAGCGAGATCATCCTGTTCATCTGGGCGCTGGCGATCATGGGCTACAAGGCGCGGCACCAGAAGCGCGAGCGTGAGACGCTCGAGGGCGATCCTCTCAAGCTGCCCGAGGGCATGAAGATCCTGCCCGAGGACTCGCGCGAGTACACCCGCCAGCTCGAGGCGCTGCCGTCCGAAAAGCGCCAGTTGCTGCTGCCGCGAGCGCTGCTCGCCGCGCTCGCGCGCTTCGGTGCCACGCGCAGCGTGCAGGACGTGTCGAACGTCGCGCACGGCACCTGCCAGTC
>Ga0116142_10000811_pt1 | contig 39978 bp, 36 predicted proteins | sample AD_UKC033_MetaG_FD_89785 | JGI IMG/M metagenome (GOLD analysis project Ga0116142, IMG submission 89785) | Active sludge microbial communities of municipal wastewater-treating anaerobic digesters from USA - AD_UKC033_MetaG | ecosystem: Engineered > Bioreactor > Anaerobic > Digestate | place: USA... | reverse complement strand
CGACATGGACGCCGCTGAGTTCGCTGAGGCTAAGACCGAAGTACGAAGACGCCTTGACCGCCTTCGCGAAGAGCTGAACCACTACCTGGCTAAAGAATATGGGGTGCGTATCAACAAAAGCGGGCAGCTCACGAAGTGGTGCACTGCCTACAAGCCCTTCCACTGGTTTGTTGAGTTCCACGGCATCATGCATGACGTTGGCTTCTGCAGCATCGTGGGGAATCCACCATATGTGCAGCTTTCGGCCTTAAAGGGATACCGTGCCCGCGGTTTCGAGACGGAAACCACTGGCAATCTGTACTCCTTAGTGCTTGAGCGCAGTCTGCAGATCTCCCCAGCAAAGGGACGTTTGGGGTTTATCGTTCCCGTCTCTTCTGTGTCCACCGACGGGTACTATCCTCTCCAGCAACTTCTGGCCCACCGTCCCATGCACTATAGCTCCTACGATGACCGCCCGTCTCGGCTCTTTGATGGCCTCGAACATGTTCGGCTCACGATCCATGTGCTTGGGCCGGCCCATGATGATGGGCAGCTCTTCTCGACAAACTACCGAAAATGGCAGAGGCTGGAACGCGAGACATTGTTTGCGGGCACCTCGTACGTCAGGGCAACCCGGGGGCTCGTTCCGAGAACACTGCCAAAGCTTTGTTCTGAGGCTGAGCTTTCCATTATGTGCAAGCTGGAACAGCAGGCTACCAGGTTGTTTCAACACTTAACGCCACATGGTCCGCAGGTTTTCTACTCGCGGAAGGTGGGCTACTTCCTTCAAGTGCTGGACTTCCAACCCGAAGTGAGGGATGGAGAGGGTAATCTCCGCCCGCCATCGGAGTTCAAGCAACTCTTCTTTCGGGATGAAACGCATGCCGGCGCGGTTCTGTGCTGCCTGAACTCCAGCCTCTTCTACTGGTTCATAACGGTATTCTCGGACTGTCGCCACGTCAATAAGCGAGAAGTGGAAGCTTTCCCTGTGGATTTGCCGACTATGGTGGGGTCAGGCGCTGGCGAACGCTTGAAGACGCTCGCTAGGAAGCTGATGAAAGAACTCCAAATAGGCGCGGAAACAAGAAACATGCGGTTCGCACATGATCGGTTGACCGTTCAATGCATCATCCCAAGGAAGAGCAAAGAGGTGCTTGACGAGATTGACCGGGAGCTGGCGCAGCACTACGGTTTCACGGACGACGAGTTGGACTTCATCGTCAACTACGACATCAAGTACAGGATGGGCATGAGCAATACAGGAGACATTGAGACTGACGAGAATGGCACTGCGGAGGACGAGGCGTGATTGCCCGTACCTCTTCATATAGCACCAACCATGGACAAGTGGCCTGCCTTGGCAGGCACGGCGTTGATGGCGCCTAGATTAGCGGGAGGGTGACCGAAATGGCCCGGCAGGTGAAACTGAGCTTCTACACAGTGGAGGAGTGCGGGTACTACAAGCGCGGGCAAGACGCCCCATTTATGGCCGACTTCCCGTCCGTGTCGCGAGACCTGCATCAGTGGATTTCGACACCCGACATCACAGTACGCGAGACGCAGACCTTCTCTCCAGACGCCGATTCCGAAGACCTCCCTGTGTTCTGCTATAGCCTTATCCACGACGGTGCGCCTAACGACTACGTCATGACCACATGGAACGAAACAGAAACGACCGAGGGGCAAGTCGCCAGTGTTCACGCTGATGAAGCCGCTGGAAGCGCCCGCGTCGAGGGAGTTGAGGTCACTCAAGGAACAATTGCCGGTTACCCTGCCTATTTCTGGCTGATTCCTAACCAGAACCTGATCGCTTCAGTTCGTCTCGAAGGTCAACGGCTAACTGGACACACGGGCTTCGATCTGTACATGAAGGGCTATCTTGAGAGGTTCTCGAAATGGGTTGTGTTGCCCGCGAATGTCCAGAAGGCTACCGACGTCAATGTCCTTGGCTACAAGCATAATCGCCAGACAAGAACTGATTTGAGACCTCGATTTCGATCTGTTCCTGTGAGACTTCAGGGCCGTCTCGACTACATTCGGACCAACCGGCAACGAATACGCAAGATGCTTCGAAAGGATGAATACGAAGGTGGGCGAGTGCAGCATGATTCCCTCGTCGCCAAACTCCTCAAGGGATTCGGGCTACGGCACAGCGCCCCGTCCCTGGACAAGACACGTTACCGTTTTGAAATAAACTACACGCCTAGCGAAGCGGAACTCAATGAGATCATCAACGAATACACTTCAGGACGCGCCAATACGGACGTGACACGTTGGGACGACATCGGCTTCAAGTTTGAGAAGGATAACCAGATCCATTGGCTGAGTAGCGCTTCTGCAAAAGGTGAAGCGGAAGTCAACATACGTCTGCGCGACGGTGTGGTAATCGAGGCAGACTCCTTGCTGACGGCTCTTCATGCCCAGCGAAGCAGCCTGCTCCGCATGGCGGCTGACCAACGAGACGAATGATGAAACGCAAACCCCTGTTCTATGCCTATTGTCTTCTCACCATGGCGACTATCGTCGCCGCGGTCATACTGGGACGGAGGGTGCCCTGGTCCACACAGAAAGACGTCTATTCAGTCCTGCTCCAGGTCTCGGCCATTGTCTTCGGTGTGATGGGCGCCTGGATAGCGATTCTCTACCCGCGCGGGCTGTCGCAGATCTTTCGCAAGACCGGCGAAGTGTCCGAACAGACCGAACGGGTGCGCAAGCTCCTCTCAGCAATGAAGTGGGCCACAGTTATTGTTGTCGTGGCGCTTCTCATGCATCTTCTTGCTCCCCTCGCGAAAGGGCTCCCTTTGGCCGTCCAATGGAAGGAATGGCTTCGGGCTGCTGGTATGGCTTTGTCGGTCTTCATGGTAGCGGCCCAGATATGGACCCTGATTCTGTCACTCTTGCCTGTCGACCAAGCAGAGGAGGACCTGGAAAGGCACGTGCAAAACGCCGACAGTCGGTCACGTCGGACTTCACGAGCAAAGGCGGAGGATGTCGATGACGCAGATGCAAAATAGGCCCTTTGCCATCCAGGTTGTTACTGCCCTTATCCACGTCCTTGTCGATGGCAAGGACCAGGACGGGAAAACCGTAGGGAAGTACCGGACCGGACGTGACCTCGAAATGTTTCTCGGAAACGCGAATATCGAGTTGAATGTTGCGATGTCCTCACGGAATTCGGCTACGCGTGACGCCCTTGTCAAGGCAAATCGATTCGAGCCCTCCGCTGTAGCGAGAGTCCTCGAGCAGGTTGTCGATCCGCGCGAGTATGGCGAGGATAACGAACTGAACCAGAAGGCAGTGGACCATCTAAACAGGTCCCTCTACCCTGATGGGCTGGAGTTACGAAGAATCGGCAGCAAGTACAAGCTGCTGCCCAGCTCCGGTGTCGCGCCCGTCACCGAGGAGTTGGACGAGCGGCTTCGGCTTCTAGATTATGATTCGGTGGACACTTCTTTCCGCGAAGCTTTGGCTCAGGCCGAAAGCAATCCCTCGAATGCTACAAAGGAAGCCTGCTCCCTTATCGAGAGTGTCTGCAAGTGCATCCTTGACGAGATCGGGGAGCCCTATCCGAGGAAGGACGATATCCAGGGCCTGGTCAAGGCGCTCTCGGCCAAGTTGAACCTTTCCCCTGCGCGAACGGACATTGAGCAGGACGTCAAGCAGATCCTCGGCGGCCTCATCACGGTGACGAACGGGATTGGCGCCCTCCGCACGCACGAAGGCGCTCATGGGAAGGGGAAAGGGGTTGTACCGATTGATTCGCGGATCGCTCGTCTCGCGATTCACGCAGCAAGTACCATCGCCCTCTTCTATATCGAAACCTGGCAGAAACGAGGTTCGGCGTGACGACGGGTATGGAGTCTGATCACGTGGTCGCATCAAGAGGCACTTTCTCTTTTCTGCTGGATACGAATGTCGTAATCCCCTTGGAGCCGACATCTCCCAAAGACATGGAGCCGGGTACAGATCGAGCCGCAGAACTTCTACGGTTGAGCAACGCCGCCAAAGTCCGGTTGTTTCTGCATCCGGCCTGTCTTCACGACCTTGATAACGACCAAAACCCAGAGCGCAAGACTGTTCGCATTCGCCTACTCAAGAAGTATTCTCAGCTACCTCACCCACCCGCGATTTCAGACCGCCTATCTGAATCGTTGGGGAAGGTCGAGGAAGGGAGCAACGACTGGGTAGATCACTCTCTTCTCGAGGCCTTGCGCGCTGACATGGTCCATTATCTCATCACCGAGGACCAAGGAATTCACCGAAAAGCCCGAAGGATCGGCCTTGGCGAGCGAGTCGCCACGGTAGGTGAGGCAATTGACGTCCTGCAACGTCTCTTCGATCAAACCCCGCATCCCCCACCGGCCGTCAAGAGCTGCCTTGCGCATGAACTGGCGACAGATGATCCTGTCTGGGATTCCTTCCGACTGGACTATCCGGGCTTTGACAATTGGCTTCAGAGATGTCGGCAAGAACATCGCACCGCTTGGCGCATCGATTACGGCGATCTACATGCGGCGGTCACTATCGTCAAGCCGGAAGCAAAGGGGGAATCCCACCTCCAAGGAAAGGTGCTGAAGATCTGCAGCTTCAAGGTCGCCGACCAGTTTCAGGGAAGGTCGTACGGCGAACTTCTTCTTCAGACCATTTTTGATTTCGCGGTGGTTAATGACTACGACTGGTTATACGTCACCGTCTTTCCGCGTCACGCATACCTGGTCACCTTTTTACACGATTTCGGGTTCTACGACTCCGACAAACGGACCGAACTTGACGAGTTGATTCTCCAGAAGCCCATGAGGGCCCCAGATGGTGTAACCGACGGATCTCCGCTGGAGTTTCACATTCGATACGCCCCTCACGAAATGCGCTTCGAAGGCACAGGAAAGTACATTGTGCCAATTCAGCCGGGCTTCGCGGACCGGCTTCTCCCGAGTGCCCTGGGACAGCAGAGCCTTTTCCCCGGTGCGGAACCTTGTGGAAACGGCATTCGCAAGGCGTATCTCTGCAATGCGGGGATACGTAGGATCAAGAGCGGCGACATCTTGTTCTTCTATCGCTCACAAGACATGCAGGCAATTCAGGCTGTTGGAGTTGTTGAACGAACGGTCGTTTCGCACGATCCGGCCGCGGTTGCCGCGGCCGCAGGCAAACGAACTGTGTACTCGTATCCGGAGATCGAGCAGCTTTGCCGTAACGGAGATGTGCTGCTCATTCTGTTCAGACAGGCACGGGTACTCCAAGAGCCTCTTGCGCTCGGAGAGTTGACGGACGCGGGCATTCTTCTGGGTCCGCCGCAGAGTATTCAATCGATAAGCGAAAGGCACGATGAATGGCTCAAGAAGAATCTGAACTGATCGCTGTTATGGCCATAAAGGAGACCTATGTCTCACGCATGCTCAACGGTTCGAAAAAAGTGGAATTCCGGAGAATAGCTCCGAAAAGGGCCATATCCCACGTGGTGGTCTACGAAAGTCAAGGCTGCGGACAGATCGTAGGGTATTTTGAAGTTGCGGGCGTGACAAACGCCAAACCGGACAAGCTTTGGAAGCTCTTCGCTGAATCTGCTGGGATTGAACGGTCCGAGTTCTTCCACTATTTCGATGGAACTGACAAAGGAACCGGGATTTCGATCGGGAGTTTCTTCCAACTTGATGAGCCAATGGAGATAACTTCCATCAATCCATCTTATCGTCCGCCACAGAGCTTCTATTATCTCCAGAGGGGCGAATTCGAGCGCATACGCCGACGAAAAGCAGAGAGCCCCAGTTCCCAATATGTGGCTTAGCGCGAAGGCACAGAGGAAGAGACAATGAGCAATCGGATTAGAGAAATCTTGACGGACCTCGAGCGTGTCCGGGAAAACCTGCTGGCCCTCTCGGATGACATCTGGCTGAGTATTGACCACAACAACTCGGATGCGCTCCAGCGTGGCGTGGAGTTCAAACTTGCCTACAACGAGAAGATGGGGGCCTTTGACCGGTTGGCGTCCGAGTTGTCGACATTGGTTCAGCAGTTTACAGATGTCCACGTTGAGGCCTCTGCTGTGGAAGACGCCAAGGCCGAGGATGCAGAGGCAAACGAGCGGATCATTAAGGAACTGGATAAGGAAGAGCCGCACACCCTAGCGGAAGACTTCCGCTACAAACGCCCGTTTGGCTTTGTGCTTCAAGGCCGGGCATTCAAAGATATCGTCACCTGGCGGCGAGTATATGAACTGGTTTGCGCACAGCTCCGCGAGCAGGATGCCGCACGGTTCACCGCCCTCCCCGAGAACCCCGATTTCACCACGACCCACGGAAATCGCTACTTCACACGGACGTCGGAAGAAGTCCGTTCGCCCGCTCATGTTGGCGATACTATCTACGCTGAAGTGAACCTTTCTGCAAACATGATCCGCGATGTTATCCGTCGCCTCCTGACAACATTCGACGTACCCGAGAGCGAGATGACCATCTACCTCCGGCAAGATCGCGACGCGGAGTGAAAGGGCGATGAAGAACGAGCGGCAGAGTGACATCCAAACCATTGAGGATGGTTCGGTAGTCGCTGCTGCTACCGCTTTGGGCTTTTCCACAGTCAAGGCGCTTGGCGATGCAAGCATTCTGGCTCAGCCGAGACTCGGTCTGTTGTGCTCGCAGCGCTGCCCCGGGGACTTAGTCCTACAAACATATGATCTCGCGCGGGTTCTGAGGGACCGAGGCATCACTGTTGTAGGCGGTTTCCACTCGGCAATGGAGAAAGAATGCCTGGAACTGCTCCTGCGAGGCTCCCAACCGGTCGTGATATGCCCTGCACGCAGCATTGAGAACATGCGTATTCCCAAGACCTGGCGAGGGGCTATCCAGAAGGGAAGGATACTATTACTTTCTCCCTTCGAGCGCACCGTGCGGCGTGTGACGAAAGACACTGCCCGACGCCGTAACGAGTTCGTGGCCGCTATTGCCAACGAGTTGCTGGTACCCCATGCTTCGCCGGGAGGAGATGTCGAGGTACTTTGCCGGGATGTCCTCACCAAGGGCAAGAAGGTATACACCTTGGCGTCTGACGCCAACGATCACCTGATAGCTCTTGGGTCCCAGCTCTTTGACATTGAGCAGTTCATCAACCGCGGGGAAAGACGAGATGCCTGACACCCAACTCCGTCATCCTCTCCCGTTACGTCACCTCTCGATCCGCGTGCCATGGCATGACTCGGGCTGGAACGGAACGGTCTGTGCGTCTCCAAGGTTCAACGGTGCATGTCTCAGACTCCCTCGAATCGCCGAAACCCGTGACGAAGGTGCAGAGCAAGAGTGCGCGGGCCAGTCCATAGAAGAACTCGATGAAGACAAGTGGCCATGTTGCGTTTCGGAGCGCGCAATGTTCATGGCCCCCTTCGAATACTTGCGTCATGCCAATCACCCATACAAACTCAGTTCGCCAAAGACCCATGGGCATTTCGCAACGACGCCGCTTCGGCACCCATCCTATTCAGTGCCGGCGGTACCCTTCCGGTGGATGTTCAGTGAAACGATGGCAGACTTTGCGAACGAGTACGAGATTGACGTTGACCCCGCCCGCGAACCTGAGCTTGGGTTCAAGACGTCCTGGGTTCAAGAGCGCGGGAACCAGAAGGGACTGCTTGATTGCTTCTTCGGACATGTGAAACCCGAAGTGTCTCTCTGCTTCTTCTATGCTAAGGAGGTTCCCTTCGTCGAAGACTCGAGACGTGTCCTGGTTGGCGTAGGGCGCGTGAAGCACGTTGGCCATGCCGTGGAGTATGAATATGGGCGAGAAGGAGATCTGAGGTGCATACTGTGGGAACGCATGGTCCAGCACAGTATCCGTCCGGACTTCAAAGACGGCTTCCTGCTGCCGTACCACGCGGCACTTGAACTTGCTTCGGAGAACCCCGACTTCGAGCCCTCTGAGATTGTCGCATTCGCCCCCGAAGATCGGTGGGGCGAGTTCTCGTTCGCCACAGAGCATGTCACGCATGATGGCGCGATCGCGTCTCTACTGGCCTGCGCGGCGGTTCTCAAGAAGGCCAAGGGGTATCTCAGCGGGCCTTGGGAACGAAACCTGAAATGGATTCACGACCGCCTGGGCGAAATGTGGAAGATGCGTGGCCCTTGTCCTGGTCTGGGGGCTGCCCTTTGTGCCTTTGGCGTTGAATACGGAACTTTTGTTGCCAGGGAGATCGAATCGAAGTTGAGCGAAAACGAGGACCCCTGGCCGATGGTCGATGCGGCATTCAAGGATCCCAAGGCAAATCTGTCGCCTGAGGGCGTTGCGTTGCTCGGCAAGACCCTTCGAGATACGTGGAAGGCACTCCCCCGGGAACGGAGAGCCCTTCTGTATCTCCTCAGTCGATTCGAGATAACGCCAGAGCAGGCCAAGCTTATCTACGTCCAGGAAGAGCGCGAAGAGTCTGGAGTGCAGTGCTCGGACGCCGACATCCATGGGAATCCCTACCTCATATACGAGTTGACGCGATTGACGGTTGAACCGGTGAGTGTTTGGACGGTGGATCGTGGCGTGTTCCCCGATGAGGTCATTCAGAAGAAGCATCCATTGCCGGAACCCTCTGCACTTGATGCTGGTACCGATGCTCGTCGAATACGGGCCTGGACCGTCCCTGCGTGACCCTGATGACGAGGAGCATACGAGCTACCTCGAATGGCTGGGCGGCAGCTTCGACCCCGACCATTTTGATTTGGAGGCGCGAAACGCCGTCCTTGCTCGCTTTGACGAGTACGTTTCCGGGTGGGACGACGATGGTGAGGATTGGGAACCATGATGACCTACGCCACACCGCATTTCTGAGCGCCAGGCCGGTGGCGCGACCGTCTGGCAGCAAGAACGTGTACCCTGGACTGTACCCTGGCACCCGCCGTTGCCTAACGCCAAGTCATCAGGGAGGTTGGGTTGATGCCGGGGATGCCTTTGCGTCCGTGAGCTCTCAGAACGGCATCTCAGCTCTTGGCGGCTAAGTCGCTGCTGTTGTGTTCTTTAGTGCCGGCGCGCCGAGCGATGGCCACCTCTCCACCGTTGTTGCAGGAACCCAAAGGTGGAAGATCCGTAAACTGCCTGGCATCACGTGCGCACGCGTGCGGCAAGAAAAGAGAAAACATGTTCACATAATTGCCATTTCAGAAAGGAGATTCAACAGATTGCGTACCGTCTTCTTCGCAGACCTACTGGCATAAGTCCTTTATTGTGAGCAATTACGCGTTTCTTAAGTGCCTAGGACTTCCAGCTTGACAAATCGCGCCTCACACGGTATAATGTGAATAGAGATTCACAAAGGAGCGTGGACATGGCCAGAGAAAAGCTGGACACAGAGGTTCGTCAGGAGCAGATTTTGGAGGCGGCGTTGGACGTGGTTTCCAGAAAGGGCATGAAGGGGCTGAATCTCGGCGCCGTTGCCCGGCGCGTCGGCCTGGTCCCCTCCGCGCTGTACCGCCACTTCGATAACAAGGACGGCATCATCGATGCTTTATTGGGGCTCATCGAGTCCCGTCTGCTTGGCAACGTCGCGGCAGTCAGACACGAAACGAAAGACCCGCTGTTGGCGCTCGAATTGCTGCTGAGGCGGCACGTTCGCCTGATCCGCGAGAATGCGGGGATACCCAGGGTCGTGTTTTCCGAAGAGGTCTATGGCGCGAATTCCCAACGGAAGGCGCAGGTCTACGAACTCCTCCAGAAGTACCTGGGCCACGTGGCGGGATTCTTCGGCGAGGCCCAGCAGGACGGCTTGGTTCGTACGGACCTGAGCCCGGACGAACTCTCCGTGATGTTCCTCGGGCTCGTTCAGCCGGCAGCGATCCTTTGGCACGTCAGCGATGGTGGCTTCGATGTTACCCGGCAGGCTGAAAAAGCCTGGCGGGTCTTCAGCGAGGCAATTAGAAACGGTGAATGCGGAACGCCCGAGACCGAGGAGTTCGCGCTCGCAGTGAAGGAGAACTGACATGAACATGAAAACTAAGATTACCGGCTTGACCACGATGGGTCTGATGCTCGTGGGCTCGAGCATCCTCCTTCCGTCTGTGGCGTGGGCGCACTGTGACACCCTGTCTGGTCCCGTAGTCACGGACGCCCAAAAGGCCATCGAAACCAAGGACGTGGATCCTGTCCTGAAGTGGATTAGACCGCAGGACGAAGAAGGAATCCGCTCCCTCTTCGACAGAACCCTTCAGGCGCGTCAAAAGGGCAAAGACGTGCAAGAACTCGTGGACATGCATTTCTTCGAAACCCTTGTCCGCGTGCACCGAGCCGGCGAGGGAGCTCCGTACACCGGCCTGAAGCCTGCCGACACTCCGGTCGAGCCCGGAATTGAGGCCGCCGAGAAGGCGCTCGAGTCCGAATCGGGCGGGGCCCTCGTTGAGGCCCTGCAGGCCAAGCTTAGATCGAGCATACACGAGCGTTTTCAACGCGCGGTCGAAGCGAAAAAACATAAGGATGACAGCGTTGCGGCGGGCCGGAAGTATGTCGAGGCCTACGTGGATTACATCCACTATGTTGAGCGCCTCCATGTGGTGATGTCCGGGACGTCGGCCCATGGGCACGAGGCTGAAGCAAACGAACACGCAGAGACATCTGTGTCGGAAACCGCCGAGGTTCATCAGCACTAGACAGTGTCTTGGGATCCACGAGATCCCGGCGCAAAGGAGACAACGTCATGAGAGCAGCAGACATACTCGAACACGAGCACGAAGCCGTGCTGATTGTGATAAAGGCAGCGAGGGGCGAAGCGGAAGCGATCGATAAGACCGGTCAGGTGAACGCCCAACGAATCGGGGAATTCACCGACTTCTTCCGGAACTTCGTCGATCGTTGCCATCACGGCAAGGAAGAGAAACACCTATTTCCCAGGCTTGAGGAACGCGGTTTGCCCCGAGACGATGGTCCCATTGGCGTCATGCTCCAGGAGCATGAACTGGGCCGGGCCGAAGTTCGGGCGATAGCCGAAGCGTTGACTCAGCTTGAGCAAGGCGACGGGGATGCCGCGGAGGCCATCAAGGAACATTTGCTGGCTTACGCGGACCTGCTCGAAGCCCACATACAAAAGGAAAACGGCATCCTGTTTCCGATGGGCGACCGGGTGCTGACACCGGACGACCAGCAATCCCTCGTGGATGCCTTCGACGCTGTCGAAAGAGAAGAGATGGGCGAGGGTACGCACGAGCGCTACCATCAATGGATTCACGAACTCGTCAAGGAGTAACTAAGCGGGGCGCGTCGGACGCCCCGTTTTCTTCGCGCTCCATGTGAATGGACATTCACAAGAGGTAAGGCCAATGAAAACTCTAGGAAAGAAAAGACTTCTCGTGCTCCCGCTATTGGCGGTGGGCGTCGTGGGAATGTATGCGTTCAGCCGAAATGGCTCGGACAACGCCCAAGGCGCGGTCCGCATATCGGGCAACATCGAGGTGACCGACGTCGAAGTAAGTTTCAAGGTGGCGGGTTGGGTGGAATCCCGCCTGGTTTCCGAGGGTGAACTTATTCGAGCGGGTGCTCCGGTCGCCCGCCTGGACAGCGAGGACCTCGATCAGGAGGTAGCCATGCGGCGTGCTGAGGTAGCCGGTGCGGGCGCAAAGCTTGCTGAACTTGAAGCAGGTTCGCGGCCCGAGGAAATCGCTCGGGCCAGCGCCGCCGTAGCGCAAGCCCAAGCCCGGCTGGACGAGCTTCTGGCCGGTTCCCGTACGCAGGAGATCGAGGCTGCGCGTGCGTCCGTACAGAGGGCCGAGGCCGAGAAAACTCGCGCGGATGTTGACTACGCACGCCAACAGCAACTCTACGAGCAAGATGTCGTGTCCGCCAGGGAACGGGACAATGCCCTGGCTGCGTATGGGTCAACCAAGGCAATTCTGGCTGAGGCGCAGGAACATCTCCGCCTTGTGAAAGAAGGTCCACGTCACGAACAGATTGCTCAGGCCCGGGCGGCATTGGGCGAGGCCCAAGCCTGGCACGATCAGGTTCTTGCCGGACCCCGCAAAGAGACCATCGAACAGGCACGTGCGGAACAAGTGCGCGCGGAGGAGGCCTTGCGGCTGGCGGAAACGCGTCTGTCGTACGCCGCAATTGCCGCCCCACTCGCTGGCATCGTGCTTTCCGACCATGTGGAACCAGGCGAGTATGTGACGCCGGGGGCGCCCATCGTCACTATCGGCGATCTCGAAAATGTCTGGCTGCGCGGCTATATCGATGAGACCGACCTGGGACGTGTCAAGCTGGGTCAATCGGTCGCGGTGACCACGGACACCTATCCAGACAAAATCTACGAAGGCGTACTGTCCTTCATTTCCTCCGAGGCGGAGTTCACGCCCAAGAATGTCCAGACGGACAAGGAGCGCGTCAAGTTGGTGTATCGGGTGAAGATAGACATTCCCAACCCCGACTTCGAACTCAAGCCTGGCATGCCGGCGGACGCCGCGATACGGCTCACCCAAGGGGAACGCTGATGTCTGCCATTCATACTGAAAACCTCTTGCGCTCCTTCGGGGAACTGAAGGCTGTGGATGCCATTAGCCTGGATGTGGCGGAAGGCGAGATCTTCGGTCTGGTGGGTCCTGATGGCGCCGGCAAGACCACGACGATGCGTCTACTCACCGCCATCATGGAGCCCACGTCGGGTGAGGCCTGGGTGGCCGGCCATCACTCGGTCCGCGAAGCTGAGGCCATTAAAGAGGATATCGGCTACATGAGCCAGCGATTCGGGCTCTACCCGGACCTTACAGTTCTGGAAAACATCCATTTCTATGCCGACATCTACAGTGTTCCTCGGCGCGGCCGAGACGCGAAGGTCGAGGAACTGCTGGGGTTCAGCAACCTTACACCTTTCAAGAAGCGCCAGGCCGGCAAGCTCTCCGGCGGGATGAAGCAGAAGCTTGGGCTCGCGTGCGCACTGATTCATACACCCAAGGTCCTGTTTTTGGACGAGCCCACGAACGGGGTGGATCCCGTTTCGCGCGGGGACTTCTGGCGCATCCTCTACAAGTTGTTGCGCCAGAAAGTGACTATCTTCGTGTCCACGGCGTATCTGGACGAAGCGGAACGGTGCAACCGCATTGGATTGATTCACAAGGGCCAATTGTTGGCCGTTGGCACGCCGGACGAGGTCAAACGGCTCATGCGCGGTTCGATACTCGAAGTGCGCTGCACGGAGCCGCGAAAGGCGACCCGCTCGCTCCAGGCCCACCTCCCATCCGGCAGCGTTGGCCTGTTCGGTGATCGTGTGCACGTGGTGACATCCACGCCTGAGAAGACTTCACCCGAACTGGAAATCATCCTTGCGCGCGACGGCATTGCCGTGACGTCGGTGCGAGAGATTGAGCCCAGCCTTGAGGATGTCTTCGTCTCGGTTCTGGGACGCTCGGAAGGAAAGGAGACCGCAGATGTCCGCGCAAACTGAGAACGCCGTTGTTGTACGGGGCCTCGGCCGCAGGTTTGGCGATTTCCGTGCGGTAAAGGACGTGACCTTCGGGGTCGCCAAAGGCGAGATCTTCGGTTTTCTGGGTCCCAATGGCGCAGGCAAATCCACCACGATCCGAATGCTATGCGGAATTCTTGCCCCGACCGAAGGGGAGGGGGTCGTAGCGGGGTTTGACGTGCGAACCCAAGCCGAGAAGATCAAGGCCCACATCGGCTACATGAGCCAGAAATTCTCCCTCTACGAGGACCTCACCGTCGAAGAGAATATCGATTTCTACAGCGGCATCTACCGGATACCCGCCGAAAAGAAACAAGAACGCAAGGAGTGGGCGCTCCAGATGGCCGGATTGGTTGAACACCGCCACATGCGGGCGGGCCTTTTGTCCGGGGGGTGGAAGCAGCGCCTTTCCCTGGGCTGCGCCATCCTGCACGAGCCCCCCGTCATCTTCCTCGATGAGCCGACCTCGGGCGTGGATCCCATCAGCCGGCGTCAGTTTTGGGATCTCATCTACGAACTCTCGGGTAAAGGGGTCACGGTCTTCGTCACAACCCACTACATGGATGAGGCCGAATACTGCGACCGAATCGCTTTGATCTACCGCGGGGAACTCATTGCCATGGGTACGCCCGAATCCCTGAAGCGGGACACGATGCGGGAAGATGTTCTGGAAATCCACTGTGACCGGCCCAGTGACGCCATGGAACTGATCGAACGCCTCGACAGCGTCAAAGAGGTAGCGCTGTTCGGTAAAGGCCTTCATGTCATCGTAGCCGGCGCCGACGAAGGCGCCCGGGAGATCCGCAACCTACTCAGCGAGGCAGGTCTTGGAATTGCGCGCATGGAAGCCATCACGCCCTCCATGGAAGACGTGTTCGTGTCGCTCATCGAGGCCCGAGACAAACTCGAGGACGCGCAGAAAGAGGTGGCGGCATGAAACCCATTCGTGTTTGGGCAATCGCTCGCAAGGAATTCATTCACATCCTGCGCGACCCGAGAAGTCTGGGCATGGCCGTCGCGATACCCATGTTGCTTCTCGTTCTGTTCGGGTATGCCCTCACGCTGGACGTGGACAACGTGCCGCTCATCGCCTGGGACCAGAGCGGGACGCCTGCAAGCCGGGAGTTTCTGGCGTACTTCACTGGGTCCAGGTATTTCGAATTGCGTCAATTCGCGACCGACTATCACGACATCGAGCACGCCATCGATACCGGCGAGGCGCTCGTTGGTCTTGTCATCCCGCGGGACTTCGCGGAACGCGCCAAGTCCCTCAGTCCGGTGCGGGTGCAAGCTATCGTAGACGGTAGTGATTCCAACACCGCCACGATCGCCATGGGCTATCTCGATGCGATTTCCATGGGGTACTCGAAAGACGTCCTGATCGAACAGACACAACGCATCGTGGGCAAAGCTCCCGGGGAGCCCATCGACTTCCGTCCGAGAGTTTGGTTCAACGCGGACCTCGAGTCCAAGAACTACATCATTCCCGGCCTTATCGCGGTCATCATGATGGTCATTGCCGCGCTCTTGACCTCGCTCACGGTTTCCAAGGAGTGGGAACAGGGCACCATGGAGCAACTCATCTCCACGCCGGTCAAAGGCCCCGAACTCATTCTGGGGAAGCTTCTGCCCTACTTCGCTGTCGGAATGTTCGACGTTCTCCTGGCCGTGCTCATGGGCGAGTTTCTCTTCGATGTGCCGCTGCGCGGGAACGTGCCCCTGTTGTTCGGCGTTTCGGCCGCGTTCCTGGTCGGGGCGCTGGCGCTGGGCATGGTGATCAGTATCGTGGCCAAGAGCCAATTGCTGGCCAGCCAACTCGCCATGATCCTGACGTTCCTGCCGTCGTTTCTTCTATCCGGCTTCATGTACGACATCGGAAACATGCCGCGCCCGGTCCAGATCGTTACGTATCTCATCCCAGCCCGGTATTTTGTGGCGCTCCTGAAGGGAATTTACCTCAAAGGCGTGGGACTGGAGGTGCTGGGAGTCGAGGCTGCACTACTGGTCGTTTTCGGCGGGGCAATGGTCGTCCTGGCCAATGTGAAATTCAAGAAACGCTTGAATAGCGCAACTTCTTTGAAAGGCTAAACGATGTTCGAGCGAATCAAATACATGCTAATCAAGGAGTTCATTCAGGTATTTCGAGATCCGCGGATGAGGGCGGTCATCTTCGTGATGCCCATCGTTCAAGTGCTCGTGTTCGGGTATGCCGTTACCACAGACGTGAAGAACGTCCCCATTGGCGTCTACGACTTGGACAGCAGCATTGCCAGCCGCGAATTGACGGCACAGTTCACCGAGACCGAGTACTTCGACCTCGCTTGCCACGTGACAAGTGATGCAGAGGCGCAGAGCCTCATAGACCGTGGCGATGTGAAGGCCGTTCTCCGGTTTAACCATGGCTTTGAGGCCGATCTTCGCAGCGGGCGCATGACGCAGCTCCAGCTTTTCGTGGACGGCACCGATTCGAACACAGCGGGGATAATCCTCGATTACTCGTCCAAGATTGTCGGCCGCTACAGCAACAACGTCCTCTTGACCCGCCTGAGTCGTCTAGGCGGAGGCAAATCCTCCGCGGAACCGCTTACTGTTGAGACACGGGCTTGGTTCAACGAAAACCTCGAGAGTCGAAACTTCTACGTGCCGGGCGTCATCGCCATCCTCGTCATGCTCATCACGCTCATGCTGACCAGCATGGCCGTGGTCCGAGAAAAGGAGGTCGGCACCATGGAGCAAATCATGGTGACGCCCATCACGCCGGGCGAGTTTATACTTGGCAAGACGGTCCCCTTTGCCGTGATTGGCTTCGCCGACGTTCTGCTGATTACGCTGGTTGCCGTATTCTGGTTTCAGGTCCCGATCCGCGGCAGTCTGCTGCTCCTGTTCGTTGCGACGGGCCTTTACATCATGACCACATTGGGCATCGGCTTGCTCATCTCAACCATGAGTAGCACGCAGCAGCAGGCCATGATGAGCACATTCTTCTTCTACTTCCCTGCCGTCCTGCTGTCCGGTTTCATGTTTCCCATCGCCAATATGCCCGTGGCCGTCCAGTGGCTAACCTACGGCAACCCGCTGCGGTACTTCCTCGTCATCATCAGAGGAATCTTCCTGAAAGGAGTCGGGCCTTCGGTGCTTTGGCCTCAGATGCTCATGTTGCTCTGCATGGGCGTTGGCACGCTCTGGTTCGCTATGAGCCGTTTCAAGAAAACTTCAGCCTAATGCCGAGGAGATAAGCATGTTCCATGAACACACAACTGCGCGAGTTCAGCCGTTGCCGGTCTTGCTCTTCTTGGGCGCCTCCCTTATCGGGTGCGCCACATCGAACCAGATCGTCGCACCAAGCATTGAGAACTACACTCCCCCAGCGCTTAGTCAGCGGGGCTCTTCAAGCCAAGAGCCACCGACCAGCGCCTCCGGCCCAAGCTTGGTAACTCAGGAAAGCAACGCTTCAGCAGATGCGCATTCAACAGAAGCGCTGACGCTGGCTGCGTGCTTACAGATCGCTCTGGACCGAAATCCAGTGAACCTGGCAGCCCGTCAGGGTGTGGTGATTGCCGAGGAGACAATTGGCATCGTCCAGGCGCCCTATTACCCGGAAGTCGCCTTTGTGACAGGCTGGAGTCGGTCGCAACGCCGCTCATCTCTACCCGGCGGCCTTACACAGCTAATGACATCGAACACCAGCAGCCCCACGGACGACTGGCTCGCCGGGTTCGCCGCACGTTACACGATAGTGGACGGTGGCCGCCGGGCAGCGGAACACAGAAGAGCGATCGCGCTCAAGAGCACCGCTGAAGAAGAAGCGAAGCGTATGCAACAAGATCTCGTCTTCGAAGTTCATAGCAGCTTCTACCGCTTGGCTGCTTCAATGCGAGTGCACACTGTCGCGGAAGAGAACCTTTCAAGGGCCGAAGCTCATCTCCATCTTGCTCAACGCCTTAGAGAAGCAGGTGCGGTACCCAAGGCCGACGTCTTGCGGGCGGAAGTCGAAGTGGCCGAAGCTTCGCTTGCCCAAACGCGCGCGGAGGGGCTGACTCGCACGACGCGAGGACAATTGAGTATCGCCATGGGACTCCCCGCCGCATCCAGATTCGAGATAGATACCGGGTCTCATCAGGCGTCCTCTCCCGCATTGGCTGTGCCCGAGAAGGTCATTGAAGAGGCACTACACGCCCGCCCTGAAATCAATGCCGCGTTGCAGCAGATATCCGCGGATGAAGCAGGCGTTGCTGCCGCGAAGAGCGCCTACCGGCCACGCCTCTATGCGGAAGCAGGCTACGACTACCGCGACAGCGATTTTCCGCCCGAGGACGAGGAATGGTCCATCGCGCTGAACCTCAACTGGACGCTTTTCTCTGGCTTCTCCCGCAAGCATGAGGTAAACAGAGCCAAGGCTGAGCTGTCTCGTCAGGAAGCCGAGGTTCGGCAACTAATCCTTCAGGTGCAACAGGAGGCTTGGGCAGCCCACTCCACCGTCCTTGAGACATGGGAATCGGTACAGACCACTGAAACTCAGGTGGCGAGCGCACTGGAAAGCATGCGCGTGGCGCGCACACGCTATGAGGTTGGGGCGGCGACAATCAACGATTTGCTCGACGCACAGACCGCCCTCGCGCGCGCCGAGACCAATCGGGTCGAGGCCACGTGGAACCTCCTCATTGCCGAGGCATGGTTGGACCGTGTGCGGGGGCAAAGCCCTGTCACCGGTTCTTGACCGCCAGCATAGGACTTGATAGAAAGGAGCATGGCAATGAAGCCAAACTCGTTGGATATGGTTCCAGATGAATCTGCGAAGGCGCACGGACCCAATTCAAGCCAACAATCAACTCAGACGCGTCACCGTGAGCACCGTCGGCAGAATGAGAGCACCGAATGAAATCAGACCATGTTGAGAGCAGGCGAGCAACTTGCGACGGTAGTCGAGCTGGACCTGGCGTGCAGGAGCATGGTTTCAGGGAGGCTATCTTTCGCGGAGTTGCGACCGCCATCGTCTTCACGCTGAGCGGGTGTGTGACGGTCGCTCCGACGGACCCCTACAGGGACCTGCCGGTGATGCGACCTGAAAATGTGCAGCCGGTCACCGGCCCTGAGCCCACCCCCGAAGCGCCTTCCGCGCTGCCCGCGTCCGCGCCAAAGGTGCTGACTCTCGAAGAATGCACCACCCTTGCGCTGAAGAATAATCCCGAACTCCTGGCGGCCGCTTCAGACGTGGAGGCGGCGCGAGCCGAGACGCGTATCAAAGGCGCCCGGCGGTGGCCAAGCATTCACGTCACGGGAAGCTATTTCCACTACCAAGATGCCCAGCGCTTGACCGCGCCCTTGTCGCCGGGAGGGGCGACATACTACACCGATGACATTCTTTCGGCGGATGTCATTGTCCGGATGCCCCTTTACGCCGGCGGGCGCATTGTCAATGAGTTTCGCGCGGCGGAATTGCTTGCCAAAGCCGCTGACCATACCCTCGCGCGCACGCGGGAAGAGCTTGTTTTCAACGTGGCGAGCACGTACTACGGCATCTTGGCGCAGAAACATGTAATCCAGTCGCTGGAGTTCTCCCGCAAGACACTTGCCGAGCACCTCGATCGGGTGGAACAGCTTATCGAGGCGCAGAAGGCGGCGCGCGTGGATGCGCTGCGCACGGAAGTCCGTTTGGCGGACGTCGAACAGCAATTGCTGCAGGAGAAAAATGTTCTCGAAATAGCACATCGACTCCTGGCTAACCTGCTTGGCCTCGATGCGGGCCATGCTTCCGACTGGGCCCTAAGCGATACGTTGACCTTTCTCGAGCTAGCGCCAACGCTGGATGACAAGTTGAAGCGCGCCTTTCAACAGCGCAGCGACTACGCAGCGGCGTTGGCGGCCCTTGAAGCGCAAGCGAAACGTGTGGACGTGGCACGGGGGGAACGGGAGCCGGAAGTGTCACTGGAGGCGTCCTACGGAGGACGGTGGGGAATAGGCGGATCAGGGGAACCGGCCACTCAGCCTTCAAGCTCTTCTACCTTGACATCCGGCGACCAAACAACCACTTCGCAGTCCACCACCACACCCTTGCCGGGCGGAGCGTCCATCACGACAACCAGCAGCAGCACGGGCACTATTTCAACTCGCATTTCGCAGGTCGGGGTAGAACCCGCAGACGATTTCGAAGATGTGGGGAGAATCGGCATCACGGTGGACATTCCGATCTTTGAAGGGGGCCGCATTCGCGCGCAGATTGCGAAGGAGCGCGCCCTGCTGCATGCAGCTCAGCAGCGCCTTAGGAAACTTGAGTTGCAGATACAGATCGAGGTCGAGACGGCTATCCTTAACCTAAGCTCCGCCAGCGAACGCGTGAGCGTGACCCAGAAGAGCATTGCGGAAGCGGAAGAAAGCCTGCGGATCGAACGCGCTAAATACGACTACGGCAAGGGCGCCATCGTGGACGTCTTGGACGCGCAGGCTGCCCTTCTTGGCGTCCAGACGAGTTACTATCGCGCGCTCGCAGACTTCAATATCGCCACGGCGCAGGTTCACCTGGCGACGGGAGATAACAGGCCATGAGCGCATTCGATGCAATTGAATCATATGCACGGATGGGAGTCTGGGCTCAGGCTGCGGCACTGGCGCCCCTTTTACTCTTCTTGGTCTTGGCGGGTTGTGGCCGTGCGGACAATGAGGAAAAAGCGAAGAAGAACGTGCCGCTCGTAAGCGTGGAAACAGTTACAACAGGCGAGGTCGTCCGCTCGATTGACCTTACCGCCGAGGTCGTACCCATTGAAACGGTACAAATTGGTTCCATGGTCGAAGGTCCGATTGGGTTCTGCCCCTGGCGCGAGAGCGACCGGGTGGAGGCAGGACAGAAGCTCATCGAGATCGACCGGGAAATGTACAGGGCCGAGGTCAAGGCCGCCGAAGCCGCGCTGACGGTGGCCCGCGCCAAACTCGACGACCTGAAGGCCGGCACGCGGCCAGAAGAAATAGGCAAGGCACGCGAAGGCGTCCTCGAAGCCGCGGAAAGCGCCAAGTTCGAAGAGAGCGACCTTGAACGCGTTGCCCAATTGGTGGAAACCGGGGCGTTGCCGGGAGAGGAGCTCGACAAAGGCCGCGTCAAACAGGTGGCGGCGGAAGCGAGGCTGAATGCCGCACACCGCCAACTCGAAATGCTTGAGGCCGGGTTCACGCGCACGGCCGTCGCCGTTCAGGATGCGGTGGTCCAAGAAGCACAGGCCAAACTGGAGCTGGCCCAGGCCCGTTTGAATGAATGCGCCATCGTCGCCCCCTTCGCCGGAACCATTACCAAGGTCTTCGTCCGCCAGGGCGATATGGCGGCCATGAAGGCGCCCTTGCTCGAGATGGCGGACCTCTCCTCCCTGGTCGTTCGTTGCGCCGTGCCGGAAGCCAACGCCGCCGAAACGCACCAGGGCATGAAGGCTCAAGTCTGGCTCGACGCGTTGCCCGGCAAGAGCCTGCCGGCGGAGGTTGCGCGCGTCTTCCCCGAATTGAACTCACGCATGAGGACCCGGACCATTGAACTGACGATCACGGATGATGTCGAGCTTGTTCCCGGCATGTTCGGCCGCGTTCAGCTGATCCTCGAATCGGTTCGCGATGCTATCGTCGTCCCGGTTCACGCCGTCGTTGTCACTCCCACCGGCGCGTCGGTCGTCTTTGTCGCCATGGACGGCAAGGCCTCCCAGCGCAAGGTCCAGACCGGCATCGAAGAAGGTGGACGGGTCCAGATAGTTTCCGGCCTCAATCCGGGTGACAAGCTCATCGTGTCGGGGCACGAGAAACTGAAAGACGGCATGCACATTCGCCTGCCTGGCGCACCGGGCGATGGCCAGTCTAAGGGTAAGACCGGCGCGGTGCGTTCTGGCGATGGACCAAACAGACCCAAGGAAGTCGGCCGATGAAACTGACGCAATACGCGGTTCATCGCCGTCTAGCCACCAGCGCCATCATGCTGGCCCTTGTGGTGCTGGGATTCTATGGTCTTTGGCGGTTGCCTGTAGATTACCTGCCCAGTGTCACCTATCCGCTGGTCAGGGTCACAATCTGGTGGCGAGGTGCCACGCCGGATGAGATCGATAAGAACGTCGCCGAAATCATTGAGCGCGAGATGGCTACGGTAGACCGCCTCGACTCCCTGGAATCTTCGGCGATCGAGGGGATGTATACGCTCGAGGTGAGTTTTGAGTACGGCGCGGATGTAGACGTAGCCTACCAAGACGCTTTGGCTGCAATGGCTCGGGCCAGGCGACATCTTCCGAATGACATCGAAGAACCTGTCGTGTTCAAGGCCGATCCCTCGCAACTGCCGGTCATGAAACTGGCCGTGAGCAGCCAGCAGTGGGACCTCACGAAACTCCGCGACTGGGCCGACCGTTCGCTTCAGGATCAGTTGATCGCCGTGCCGGGCGTCGCGGGCACGGAAATCGTCGGCGGCTACGAACGCGAAATCCGCGTGCTGCTTGTGCCCGAGGCCTTGGAAAAGCACCGAATCCCGCTGGATTTGGTGCTCAAGCGGCTGGCCGAGGAGAACGTCGATCAATTCGGCGGACGGATTACGTCCGGGACGAAGGAAATCATTGCCCGGACCGTCGGTGAGTATGAGAACCTAGATCAAATCCGTTCGATCGTCATCGCCCGGGAAGGCCAGGCAACCGTTCGCTTGGACGACATTGCCCAGGTCGAGGACGGCCACGAAGAAGTGCGTGTCGTCACCCGCCTCGACGGCGAGCCGTGCATCAGTCTCTCAATCCTCAAACAGGCCGATGCCAACACGGTCCAGGTAGGGGACGCGGTCAGCCGCAAGCTCGGCGAACTGAATGCAGCGCTGCCCGCTGACATCCGGTTGAGCATTATCGAGGACCAGGCGCTGTACGTGAGAAGTGCGCTGAATGGGGTGCGAAACGCGGCCTTGCAAGCCGCGCTTTTGCTGGTCTTGGTCGTCTACCTGTTCCTGGGCAGCTTTCGCCAGGTACTCGTGATGGTCGTGGCCTTGCCTCTAACCGTTCTGCTCAACTTCGGTCTCATGAAATTGGCGGGCTTCTCGCTCAACATCTTCTCCCTCGGCGGGCTGGTCGTGGCCCTCGGGGTAGTGCTGGACAATGCGATCGTTGTCCTCGAAAGGATCACCCGCCGCCGCCACGAGCAACCCGAGGCCACCGCATCGAGCCACGCTGTGGAGGGCACAGCCGAAGTGGGGCCGGCCATTGTCGCCGCCACGTTGTCGTTCCTGGCGCTGTTTATGCCCTTTTTACTGGTGCCCGGGCTGACCAGCCTGTTGTTCCGCGAATTGATCCTGGTCATGTCCGGTATCGTCGTAATCAGCCTTGTGCTGGCCATTTCCGTGGTGCCCATGCTCACGGCCACGCTCTTCGGGCGATCAAGCCAAACCCGCATGACGCGATTTGAACGGTTTTTCGAGCGATTTTCACAAGGCTACGACAGACTGCTGGGCTGGGTATTGCGTGGCCGCTGGCTTGTCCTGCCTGCGTTTCTTGCCCTGCTCGTGCTGGCGGCGGGACTCCTGGGCCGGGTGGGCGGCGAGTTCTTGCCGCCCCTCGATGACGGCCGTCTCATGGTTAAGGTGCGAATGCCGGCCGGCACTTCCGTGGCTGAGACCGATCGTGTCCTGCGCCGAATCGAGAAACAGATCGGCGATGACCCCTTGATCGAAAGCCGCTTCGCCCTTGCCGGTGGACTGGTCCGCGGCTTGTATACCTACGAGATCGCCAATGAGGGGGAACTCGATATTCAGCTCATTCCCCGGGCAGGGCGCGATCTGAGTACCGGTGAATACGTTACACGCCTACGCCCGCTGGTCGGAAAGCTCGCTATCCCCGGCGCCAAAGCCATGGTGATGCAGAGACGCATTCGAGGCATCCGCGGCCTGAGTCAGTCGGACATCGAAGTAATGATTCGAGGCCAGGAGACGGATACCCTCTTCGATTTGGCCCGCAGGACGACGAAAACGATGAACGAGCTGGCGCACTTCACGAATGTGTACGTGTCGATGGATCTGACCAAACCCGAGTACCAAGTGCGTGTAGACCGCGTCAAGGCCGCCGAACTGGGTGTATCCGTTTCCGACGTCGCCGTGGCACTGCGGTCGCTCATCAGCGGGGCCGTGCCCACGCGCTATCTTGACGGCGGCGAGTACTATGACATCCGCGTCCTTGTGCCGGAAGCAAAGATGGTCTCCCGCCAAGACGTGGAGAACCTACCCCTCACCAGCCTCGATGGGGAGTATTTGCGGGTTCGGGATGTGGCGCGAGTAGAACAAGCCGTTGGACCGGTCGAGATCGTTCGGGAAGATCAGGTCAAGCAGGTCATCGTACAGGCCGATGCCGCCGGGGTCAGCGTCGCCCAAGCCAGAAACGAACTGGCCACAGCCTTGGAGCGGGGCGGCCGCCCGGACGGTTACGCGCTATCCTTCGGCGGACAGGCCGAGTTGATGGCGGACATGAGAAAGTCGGTATCTGCCGTCCTGGCCTTCGCGCTCTTCTTTGCCTTCATCGTCTTGGCAGTACAGTTCAACAGTTGGAAGCTTCCTGGGCTGATTCTGGGAAGCGTCCCGCTGAGTCTTGCCGGAGTCGTCTTCCTGCTCTATCTGACCGGATTGCCCTTCGGCGCGACGGTCATCATTGGCATTCTGGTCGTGATCGCCGCAACGGTCAACGATGGCGTGCTCCTACTTACATTGGCAGGAGAACTGCAGGACAAAGAAGGGAAAACGCCGATGGAAGCCGTTCGCGATTCGGCTCGGATTCGGTTTCGCCCTCGTCTCATGACAACGGTGACCACCATGGCTGGTTTCTTGCCGCTGGCTCTGAATCTGGAGGAGGGCGGCGACATGCTTCAACCAATGGCGGCGGCCGCTATTGGCGGTCTGTGCATGGAAATGTTGGTGGCCCTGTTCTTCATGCCGTGCCTCTACGTCATTTTCACGAGGAAAACGTGAATGGTTCATGGGTGGTGCCAAAATGAATAGACACTTTCACTGCATGCGGCTCGTTGGCATTCCGAGCCCTGTGGCGGCTTTGTGGCCCCCTGGTAGAAATCAAGAGGGAAAAGACAAATGAGGAATCTAGACACGCCCGTCACAATAGCAACAGACGGCTTAGCAGCGAAGGACTCAACGACTCGGGACCATCAAGGGCGATTCGATGTCGACGCCAGCTTCGAAAGACTCCCCGCCGCACGTGGTGCGACATCTCAGGTCCGTTTCGACGAACGGGAGATCTCAGAGTCTGCGGAGCGGGCCTTCAAAATGCTGCCGCTCGATGGAAGCGAACCCCGTCGAAAACCTGCCTGTAACGCGCTGCCGGCAACACTCGAGTGGGCTTACTGTGTCGCGCAGCAGGTGGCGGGGGCGGACAAAACGTGCAAGAGATCATTGCCTACGCACAGGCAATGACTTGTACAATTGAGGGCAACCGACGCACGAGTGACAGATGCTAAGGCGATGTTGGGCTTGGTTGAGTTGTGGTCTTTGCAGCGCACAACAACACAGACAAGGGTACCGCTGGTCCGTTCGCGGTGCTCAAGGCAAAGATTCAGGAGAGAGTTCGGACAGTGTGACACGGCGCGGAGCGTGGCGGGAGATTCTTATGAGTGGAGAAGACAGGAAAGGACGGAAAGTCGCCGTTGTTGGCGCAGGCGCTGTGGGGGCGACTTTCTGCTATGCGCTGGCTCAGAGCGGCTTATCTGACGAGATTGCCATCATAGACCAGAACCATGACTTGGCTCACGGACAAGCACTCGACCTGGCTCATGGCCAGGCGTTCTTCCCTCCTGTTCGCATTCACGCTGGGGATTCGGGCGACTACGCGGACGCCAACGTAGTTGTGATGACAGCGGGTGCCAAGCAGAATCCAGGGGAAACGCGTCTTCAGCTTCTTCGCAAGAACGCCTCCATTATTGCGGAAGTGACGGGCGACATCGTGCGGACGGGTTCCCGCGCCGTTCTGATCGTCGTCAGCAACCCAGTCGATGTGTTGACGTATGTCGCTGCACGCGAAACCGGATGGGAGCGCGGCCGGGTGTTGGGCTCGGGAACGGTGCTGGACAGCGCGCGTTTTCGGAGCCTCCTGAGTCAGCATTGCGAAATCGACGCGCATAATGTCCATGGGTACATTCTTGGGGAACACGGCGATAGTGAATACGCCGCATGGTCGATGACTCATGTGGCAGGCATGCAGATCGACGAATACTGTCCGGTGTGCGGCAAATGCAGTGACTGGATGGCAGAGAGAAAGACCATTGAGCAACAGGTGCGAGACTCTGCCTACCACATCATCGACTACAAAGGCGCAACCTGCTACGCCATAGGCTTGGCAATGGTGAGAATTATAGGCGCCGTCCTGCGCGGGGAGAAGAGCGTACTCACGGTGTCAGCGATGCTGGATGGGGAATATGGCCTGACGGATGTCTGTTTGAGCGTGCCCTGTATCGTTTCCGAACAGGGCATCGAGCGAGTGGTGGAGGCCAACCTGTCGCCTGAGGAGGCCCGGGCTCTGTCCTCTTCCGCAGCCGTCTTGAAAGCCGTCATAGCTGACCTTGATCGCGTCACACAATAGGTCATCCTTCGCTGTTTGCGAAGGGAGGTCTGGAACGTGAGTGTGGCGTAAGCCGCACGCAGGGATTTGCCGGGCGTTGATTCAGAACCTGGAAAAGGAGATGTAAGATGGAGATTCAAATCTATCTCACAAATGGTAGGAAGCACGTGCTGAGGGTTGAAGACGACAGAATGGCTCAGGATATCGTGAACGCTATCCGTCCTGGGAAGTTCTTCCGGCAAGCTGTTCTTCAGGTCCAAGGCAGCCAAACCGCCCTGACCATAAACCCGACCGCCATCGAGTTCGTTGAGTTCGAGACAACGATTCTGCCGGAATGGCCGTCGGAACGTTCTTTCGAGTCTCTTGAGCCCGGAACACCGCCGGGGCGCTCCTTTCAGCCAATCCGACTAATCTCCTCCGAGGACTATGCGCGGCTCAGGCAAAAACTGGCGGCGCGCCGCCAGGAAGACGAGACCGAGCAGAAGCCAGGCATGGAAATCGACGCCGTGGCGGAGCTGTGCTTCAAGAGCGGGAATGTCCGCCATATTCATGTGCGCGGCACACTGGGCCCGGGCGAAGACCGACGAAGGTTCTCACTCAAGGTGTTTGATACACCGGCCATGGAGGTTCAGTGGGAACAGGGCGGCTTCACGTTAATCAATCCCAAGAACGTGGAAACGTTTACTATCACCCCGGGCCCTACCGAACGCTCACCTTTGGTTTGGCGTGCTGAGTTCCTGATTGAGCAGTAGGTAAAGATGCGGTAGCAAGGTACTGAGGGACAGGCAAGCCGGCTTGAAATGGCACGGAGACGCCAACTGTCGCGCCCCACTACTGCAAGACGGCGATGTTACCCATAACGGGTGAGTGTAGAAAACGGAAAGGATGAGCGCATGAAACCGAAGACGATTCGAGACGGTGTTGTCTGGATGGGAGCCATAGACTGGAATCGACGGTTGTTCGATTCACTTATTCCGCTCCCCGACGGAACAACCTACAACGCGTATCTGGTCAAAGGCTCGGAAAAGACGGCGTTGCTGGATACGGTGGACCCGGCGATGAAAGACGTGTTGATGTCCCATCTCGCGACCGTTGACAGAGTTGATTATGTTGTGTCCCATCACGCTGAACAGGACCACTCAGGATCGATTCCCGCAGTCTTGGAGAGATACCCCGATGCCAAGGTGCTGTGTAGCCCCAAGGCAAAACCTTTGCTCAGTGAACACCTCGAAATAGGCGATAACCGAATCACAACGGTTGAAGATGGTGAGACGCTGTCCCTGGGTGAAAAGACACTTCATTTTCTGCACATGCCTTGGGTGCACTGGCCGGAGACTATGGTCACGCATATTCCGGAAGTGGGCATGCTTTTCACGTGCGATCTCTTCGGATCGCACCTCGCTACCTCGTCCCTATGCGTCGGCGACGAGCCGCACGTGTGTGAAGCGGCAAAGCGCTATTACGCCGAGATCATGATGCCGTTTCGGTCCGTCATCAAGAAGTACCTGGAGCGGATCGCCCCGTTTGATTGTGAGCTCATCGCACCTAGTCACGGCCCTGTGCACACAAATCCGAAGTGCATTCAGTCCGCCTATTCCGACTGGGTTTCCGATGCCGTCAAAGACGTCGTAGTGGCGCCGTTCGTGTCCATGCACGGAAGCACAGAAACGATGGTGGACTACCTCCTTGAATCTTTGATGGATAAAGGAACCGAGGTACACAAATTCGATCTGGCCGTAACGGACATCGGGAAACTGGCCATGGCACTTGTTGACGCTGCAACCATTGTCATAGGCACTCCCACTGTATATGGCGGGCCACACCCGACCGTTTTCTTCGCAACCCATTTGGCGAATGCACTGCGGCCGAAGCTCAAGTATGCTACGGTGATCGGATCGTATGGCTGGGGAACGAAAGCGGTTGAGCAGATAGCTGGGTTGATCCCAAATCTCGACGTCGAGGTCCTTGACCCGGTCCTGTGCAAGGGGCGTCCAGGAGAACAGACATACGGCGCCTTGGATAGACTTGCTGAGGCGATCAAGACGAGACACGATTCGCTGTGAAGATGGGAATTGTGTCGTGGGCATACATGAACTAACCATTTCAATCAAAGGAAAGGAATAGCCAGATATGGACATGTTTTGTTACCAATGCGAGCAGACCGCGATGGGCACCGGCTGCACCCTACGCGGCGTCTGCGGTAAGGATCCTGAGACCGCAGCTCTCCAGGACCTGCTGATTCACATTGCCGAGGGCGCCAGCCAGTACGCTCACCGAACGCGGCAGCTTGACGTGCCCCATCGCGAGGCCGATCTGTTTGTCGTCGAGGCCCTGTTTGCCACAGTTACCAATGTGGATTTCGACCCCAAGCGCGTGGCGGAGCTCATCCAGCGTGGGGCGGCGGTCCGCAACGCGGTCAAGAAGGCTTACGAGACGGCCTGTCAACAGAGCGGAAAACAACCGGAGCCTTTGACAAAGGATGCAGCTATCGAGCCGGCGGCCGACATCGACGAGATGATCCGCCAGGGTGAGCAGGTCACCATTCAGAAACGCATCGACAGTTTGGGCGAGGATGCAGCGGGTCTCCAGGAACTCATCACCTATGGATTGAAAGGTATGGCCGCTTACGTTGACCATGCCCACATCCTCGGCGTGGAAGACGACGGCGTGTACGCATTCATCCACGAAGCGATGGCCTTTCTGGCCGCAAATCCCGGCGACGTCGATGCCTTGGTTGCTATGGCGCTACGCGTTGGCGAGGTGAACCTCAAGGCGATGGAGATGCTCGACGCTGCCAACACCGGCACATACGGACATCCCGAACCAACCGAAGTCCGCATTACTCCGTTGGCAGGCAAGGCGATTTGCGTCTCGGGCCACGACCTTAAAGACCTCAAGATGCTCCTGGAACAAACCGAGGGCAAAGGGATCAACATCTATACTCACGGCGAGATGCTGCCCTGCCTTGCGTACCCCGAGCTTAAGAAACACAAGCACCTGGTGGGCAACTATGGTGGGGCCTGGCAAAACCAGCGAGATGAATTCGATGCGTTCCCCGGTGCGATTCTGATGACGACCAACTGCATTCAGAGGCCCGAAGATGGTTACGCAGAACGCATTTTCACCACGGGCCTCGTCGCCTGGCCCGGTGTGGCGCACATCCCCGCCGACGCCGAAGGCAACAAGGATTTCACGCCGGTAATCGAAGCGGCGTTGGCGGCGCCCGGCTTCGATAAGGATGCCGAATCCAAGACTATCACCATCGGTTTCGCTCGTAACACCGTAATGAGCGTGGCCGACAAGGTCGTGGAAGCGGTAAAGAATCGCAAGATTCGCCACTTTTTCCTTATCGGAGGTTGCGACGGAGCCAAGCCCGGACGGAATTACTACACGGAACTCGCCCAGCAGGTTCCTGACGATTGCGTTATCCTCACGCTGGCGTGCGGCAAGTACCGTTTCAACAAGCTGCCATTTGGCGATATCGGCGGGATTCCGCGACTGCTGGACTGCGGGCAATGCAACGACGCGTACAGTGCGATTCAGATAGCCGTGGCGCTGGCCAAGGCCTTCGACTGCGGCGTCAATGACTTGCCGCTGAGCCTGGTGCTGAGCTGGTACGAACAGAAGGCCGTCTGTATCCTGCTCACATTGCTGCACCTGGGCATCAAGGACATGCGGCTGGGACCGACGCTCCCGGCATTTGTCGGCCCCAACGTCCTGAAGGTGCTGGTCGATCAGTTCAACCTCATGCCGATCAAGACGCCCGAGGAAGACCTTGCGGCCATGCTCGCATAGTTGCTCGTAACCTCTCGTCGGCTTCATCGGGTGCCAAGTTCGCCACCGGAGGCCGACGAGAGGTTTTCCATCAACGGAGAACCCACGCGATGAGGTCATCAATGCTGAAGTCGCCATTGGAATCCGAAGCCCGCGCGGCCCAGCGGTCGCGCAAGTGAAGACATGTACAAGGCACCGAGCCAATGGGCGGCCACGCTCAAGGCAAGCCCAATTCATTGATGAAGAAGAGCGATAGGCGTTAGAATTCAGTGTCAGGTCTCTGCGCGGGACGGGTGTTGGCGTCAGCCGCATCCGGTTTCCCAAAAAACAAAACCGAAGAGGTAGCTCTTGTTGAAAAGGAATGACGACCAGCCATCCAAGCCTCAAGTAGAGGGACTGCTCTGTGGCTTGCCCAAGAGACGACTGATGGCTGCAATCTTCTTTGGCGCTATCGCGGCAATTCCGTTTGGCCTGGGTGGTTTCACGTTCATGTACGCAGAAGGGCTTTCATATCTGAGCCCCGACCCCAAGGCTTGCGTGAACTGCCACATCATGCGCCCTGAGTACGATTCCTGGCAGAAGGCCAGCCACCACAACGTAGCGGTGTGCGTCGATTGTCACTTGCCCCACAGCCTCCTCCCCAAGTACATAGCGAAAGCGGACAATGGCTTCCGCCATTCAAAGGGCTTCACGCTGCAGGACTTCCATGAGCCCATCATGATTACTGAGAAAAACAAACGCATCTTGCAGGAGAACTGCCTGGCGTGCCACGACCAGATGGTGCATGATTTGGTTCCCGGTGCCACGTTCGCCATCGACGTGGTGTACTGCGTACACTGCCATCGATCCGTCGGCCACGGTGATTCGGTTGGCTTGGGTGATCGCGACCGTGGTGTCAGAGAGGAGATAATCAAGAAATGGGCAATAGAACAATGAGCGTACGACTGATTGGGGTGTTTGCGGTGACGGTGATAGTGGTCGCGGCAGCGACTGCACTCATCACGGCGTTGCTGGTGAACATCTTTGAGCGGAAGAGTGAGGCGCGCAATCCCTATGTTCGCCTCGTCGAAGTGGGCGAAGACGACACAGATCCGGCCAAGTGGGGCATTAACTGGCCGAAGGAGTATGAGTCCTATCAGCGCACCGCCATTGCCACGCGAACCCGATTCGGCGGGCACGGTGGTAGTGAGGCCCTGCCGACGGAGAAGATTGAGCGCGATCCCTGGCTGAAGAGGATGTTTTTGGGATACGCGTTCTCAATCGATTACCGGGACCGCCGGGGCCATGCCTATATGCTCGAAGACCAGGAAGCCACCCAACGCCTAACAAAGCCGCAGTCCGGCTCTTGTCTCCACTGTCATGCATCCGTGATGCCGGTGTACCGAGCCTTAGGCGATGGCGATGCCATGGCCGGCTTTGAGAAGACGTACACACTCTCGTATCAAGACCTGAATAGGATGCTGCATGATATGGGGCACGGCCACCCAGTCTCGTGTGTCGATTGCCACGAACCGAAGACCATGCAGATTCGTGTCACGCGGCCGGCCTTCATCCAGGGCATACGCCGTCTTGCAGAATCCGACGCGCCTGTCCCTCATCTGCCGTCGATCGAACGGTGGAGGGATGGAGCCCGCGGAAGGAGCTACGAGCCAAACGCGGATGCCTCTCGCACAGAGATGCGCTCCTTTGTCTGTGCCCAGTGTCACGTCGAATACTACTGCGCGAGTAAGATGCCGTTGACTTTCCCGTGGGGGAAAGGACTCCGCGCGGATGACGTTGAAGCCTTTTGGGACGACACGGAATATGCGGACGGCGCGCGCCTCTTCGACTACAAACATGCCGAGACGGGCGCCGAGATCCTCAAGGCCCAGCATCCCGAATTCGAGCTATGGAGCCAAGGCATTCACGCCCGCAGTGGCGTTGCATGCGCAGACTGCCACATGCCCTATATGCGGGATGGGGCGACCAAGATCTCCGACCACTGGGTGCGTAGCCCGTTGCTGAACATCAATCGAGCATGCCAGACCTGCCACCATTTTCCCGAGGAGGAGATCAAGGCACGGGTTGATGTCATCCAGGAGCGAAACCACGACCTGCTGCAGCGTGCCGCCCAAGCACTCATGGATCAACTTGACGCTATTCAGCAAGCCCAACAGAACGGCGCGACTGACGAGCAACTTGCGGAAGCCCGTGAACTACAGCGAAAGGCCCAGTGGCGCCTCGACTTCATAGCTGCAGAGAACTCGATGGGTTTCCACGCACCTCAGGAATCGGCACGCGTTCTCGGCGAGGCAGCAGACTTCGCACGTCAAGGAGAGGTTGCAGCGATGAAAGCCATCCCATAGGTCTCTCGTCTTTGTCCGCGTCCCGATGCTCGGCCTCAGCAGAGCAGATGGGCTTCTCAATGGTGCCGAACCAAAATGACGGTTTTGACTCCACTTTGTCCAGTTTTCGAATCGCAGGGAAAAGCGAACGCTCCTCCTTTCTCATGTGTCCCTGTAAGCGGTCTACGAAGCGCCGCAATACAAGCACCAGATCACAAAGGCGGGAATCACTCCTTGAATGCGCTTCAGCCACCTTCCTCGCCAGTTCCGATGCAAGCGGGAGCTCTCGCTTCAAGTATTCGTGATGCGTCGCTTCGATGTGCTCAGCAAGCTCAATGTTGTTCATGGCACTTTCAGGTTTGGGGCGATCCGCTCTGAAGAATCCTCCAGCACTCACCGGAGCAGAGGATTATAAGGTATCTTCATGCTGGGAGGAAACGGGATCCTAAAGAATAGTAAACGGCAGCTTCCGTAACGATGATATCCATGGGAATGTCATGGGCCTCGGAAGGAATGGATTCGGTCATTTGCAGGTCGAAGGCTAGACCGATTTTGCAGCCATGAAAATGTGCCAAGAATCGATCGAAATACCCTCCTCCGTAACCTATTCGTTCACCCCGAAAACTGAAAGCGATGCCCGGCACTAGCACAACAGAATTCTCAGGAGGAGTCATGAACTCGTGGCATTCGGGGCGGGGCTCAACGATATCGAAACGCGCGGGCGCAAGATCGCAAAATGCCTTAAGGCGCGACCACACGAGGCAACTACGTGACATTGTCACGGGCACCAGGACGGTCATGCCTTCGTCCAGCTTCGAATGAATTAGCGGCAGGATGTCCACCTCGTTGTCTCTTGAGGGTATGTACGACAGAGTTACCCTCGCTTCCTGGAACTGGGGCAAGGGCGCCAGCTGCTCCATGATGACCAGGCTCCTGGAAGCGACCTCCTGCTTGGTCAGAGCTCGTCGAGCGTCAAGAAAGCGCTTTCGTATGTCAGCTTTGCTCAGCATGAAATCACAGAGGCCCTTTCCAATAGGAAGCTGTGGCGCACATAGGTTAATAGACATTTTAGGATGGCGAATCTCTCCCTCAGCGCAGTCACACCTCACGGCGGCAGTAAGGGCATCACATGTGAGGCGCTCGGCATCGTCACGATTGCGTGTGAGACAAAGGGCAACACCATACAGCATTTCTTCGTAGAACGTGTATTTCCGCGTCACCGCTGTTGTCAATTCGATGGGGATGGGAGGGTATGACCGCAAGCGCTTGGTTTGTCCGTCAATGGGCGTGCTCACGTCGGATTATTCCTCCTTCAAACTGCGTAGACCCATTCTTCGCTTGCCTGCATCCCTCCAGTAAGCGAGCTTCTTGTACCTGATCACTCGTTTGCCAGCGCCGTGGAATCCAGTCCGTGGCTTGACAGCGCGGCCTGAATTCTGGTATCATAATACCATAATACCAAGATGAAAGGTAGCAAAAAATGGCCAGTCCACTGAAAGTATCCGAGGCGGTGTCTCTTGCCTTTCACGCGACCGCACTTCTCGCATCCGGCCCGGGTCGAGCGCTTTCGGCTCGAGATATCGCAGGCGTCCTTGGTGCATCTGAAGCGCATTTGGCCAAGGTACTCCGTCGCCTGACCAAGGCGGGAATGGTCCATTCCACGGTCGGGCCTAAAGGCGGATATGTGCTAGCGAGGCCCAGCGACAAAGTCCTTCTGCAAGAAGTCTACGAGACGATTGAGGGGCCACTGACTCCTCTGCGCTGCCTCTTTGGAACGCCGGTGTGTCTCGGCAAGTTCTGCATCTTTAGGAGTTCGCTCGAGGACGTCGACAAGAGACTGAGGGATTGGTTGGCCAACACCAGACTTTCGGACCTGTCCCAGGTATTTGCAGTTGAAGAGGTCTGAATTCGAATCTTCCATCCGGAGAAGTCATCTTGAGATCCGGCGCTATCATTTAGCCTTGCGAATGAAGGGGATTCTTACTGTGATTACATAGAACAGCAGGGCATCCAAGCTTCTGGCGGAACTCAAAGCATTGGCTGGGGCCTTCGTCCGTATGAACACTATCAGACGCTTGTTGTTGCGCGGGTAGCTTGAGCGAAACATGTCAACTCAGACAATATACCGGGGCCTGGTCAAGGACGGCAGGGGCGTTCTGATCCTTCTGGTCGTGTCCGTTGTCGCCATCGTCACCGTCCTGTCCCACACTATGCTGGTTCTTCGCACACAGCAAAGCGTCGCCATCGCCCTCGATATCGCAGGCCGCCAACGGATGCTGAACCAGCGGCATCTTCAGGAAGTTCTATTGGCTTGCCAGGGATTCGAGGCGGACTATGCTTCGACCCGCCGCATCTTCGTCCATTCACTACGCGCGCTGACACACGGAGGCGACGTGGTTGTGAACCTCGAAACCGGCGAGTTGGCCCGGCTGTCGCCAACCGCAAATGACGAGATCCGGCAAAGCCTGACGAGGCAAGGCGCGCTGTTTCGCCGTTCGGCCGCGCTAGCAGATGCCTTTCTTCAGATCCCACAATCGGACAGCGAATACAGGGGCAAACTCCTGGACCTCCAGGCGCTCAAGAACGAGACCCATCTCGCCGCGAACCAATCTGTCAAGTTGCTCACCCAGCATTCAGGACTCAGGAGTGCCACGTCCATCCTATGGGAGCTTTTCGCCGGTGTGCTGGTCGGATCTGCTGGGATTATGTTGGGGATCCATCTCTCACGCGTGAACAAACGGCTGCGGGGGGAAGTGGTCCGTCGGCAGCGGACACAGCAGGCGTTGGAGAAAGCGCACGATATACTCGAGGACCGGGTCCGCACGCGGACCGAAGAACTCGAGCGCAGTAACCAGGATCTAGAACGATTTGCCTGCGTTGTTTCGCACGACCTGCAGGCCCCGCTGCAGACCATCACCGGCTACATCGAGGAAATTCGCGCACGGGACGCCGAAGAGTCCCAGGAACATCTCGACGAGTTTGCGCGGTTCTTTCTCGATAATGCGCTGGACAGTGCCCACCGAATGCAGAGGCTGGTTCACCGCGTGCTCGAGTACTCGCGGGTCGGGAGGGACCCCGTGGAGTTGGAGCAAGTCGATTTGACCGAGGTCGTGAACGAAGTCGTCGCGGACTTGGGCAGCCGGTTATCTGAAGCTGAAGCCACTGTGAAGATCGGCTGTGCCTCGCAAATATTCATCCGCACTGAAAACATTGAACTTTCTGCATCAGCTGTGTAGAGTTCATTGATGGTTGAAGCTCTCAGAAAATGCTGCCATTGGGTCTACTGAAGGCTTAGTATCGTGCCGAACTTGACGGCTCACATCACAACCCAGCAACACACCAAGCCGAAGTTATACCGCTTTCTCATTCGGAGTTGGTGTGGCAAGACTCGCGTCAATTTGCGAACGCAGTATGCGCAGTATTCGACTCTCCGCTTTCTGGAGTCAAAGTCGGGTGTTATGTCGAGGCTGAAACCGCTGCAGAACCAATGCAACGAGAGAGAAGGAGAGGCGATCCATACCATATCCTTCCTTAGAGCCAAACCGGCTCGAAGGCCTGAAAACACTTGGTATACCACGACGGCTACAATAAAGAACCCCCAGGATCACGCGACGGAGCGAGGTTGGCTGCGCAATACGTCTTTTCCCTCCAGGTGTATGGCAAGCATAGCGCGGTTGTGTACCCTAAACTGTACCCTAGAATTTGAAAAACATGTTCCAAATGTTCAACATGTACTTCACGAGCTCGTGGAGCTAAATAGTTGCTATTGCTGCAACTTCTGACGAACCAATAGGTTAAGACAACTCCCCTCGAGTGTGCTCATAACCCAAAGGTCGCGGGTTCGAATCCCGCCCCCGCTACCAATTGGTATCAAAGGACTTACGGCGACGTAAGTCCTCTTTTTTTGTGCCCAAAATGGTTAATCGACCCGGTGAAGGCCGTCTTCCGCATTCGGCGGGTTCGTGGGACTATGCGGTCATTGGATGCATGAACGGGCTCGGCCGTTGAACACCACCGTGAAGAGTCAGGAGCCGTCATTGGGAGCAAAGACGAGTTCCGGGAGAACGACTTCCCAACGATCACACCGTATGGTATCGGCATACGCTTGGTCCCCGTCTTGGCGGAATCGTACAAGCACGGCATGGACTCGGGCGTCGATACAGCGCATTCCCTGAGGCAGGGTGTATCGACTCGCGAGGCGGCCAACAGTCTGGCCGCCTTTTTCGAGGATCCAGCGACCATTCTTCCGCGCGAGTTCGAGTGAGTCACCAGGCTGAAGCCCGGCAAGCACTTGATGGACCGGGGCGCTTGGCGAGAGCCTGCCGGCGACGCCCAGGTCCACATCACGTCGAGGACGAGGATCTCAGTGCGCGCGAAGACGCGTGCGCTGCCGCAGACAAATAGGACGTGCCTGTCGGGGGCCGTCTCGATGGGCACGGCCGGCAAGTAGGAATTGACTCGTCGTGCGCCCACGCAAGCGGCTTATGGTAGAATCCGCCGACTGGAGGGCGGGACGCATGAGGCATCCCAGAACAGCGGAGATTCTCGACATTGGCGTGGTCGGTTCCGGTCCGGCGGGGCTCGGCATTCTGCACGAAGCGAAACAGCACGGATTGCGAGCGATCGCCATCGATAAGGGGCCGGTCGCGGCGGCGCTGCTCCAGCATCCGACCTACATGCACTGGTTCTCGACCACGGACAAGCTCGAACTGGCGGGGTTCCCGCTGCTCGCGGAAGACAAGAATCCCACGCGGCGGGAATACCTGAAGTACTGCCAGGCTTTCGTGCGGTATTTCGGACTCGAAGTCGTCACGTACCACGAGGTCACCCGCATCATCCCGCTGGACGGCCTGTTTCGCGTCGAGGCGAAGGACATGTACGGTCGCGGGCGTGTCTGGCGCGCGCGGCAAGTCGTCGTGGCGACGGGATTCTATGACACCCCCCGCCCGCTCGGCGTGCCCGGCGAGGACCTCCCGAAGGTCAGCCACTGCTTCACGGAGCCTCATTTCTACGCCGATCAGGACATGCTGGTTGTGGGCGCGGGCTCTTCCGCCGCTGAGGTAGCCCTCGAGCTCTACCGGTATGGCGCTCGGGTGACCGTGGCGATGCGTGGGGATCGTTTCGAGACCAAGTACTGGATCGAGCCGGACATCGAGAACCGTATCCGGGAGGGTGCGATTGTCTGTTACCGGAGCGTCGAGGTGGTCGCGATTCGCCCGGATGAGGTGGTGCTGCGGGACGCCTCGGGAAAGGAAATCGTCATTGCGAACGACTTTGTGCTCGCCATGACCGGCTACGAGCCCGACACGTCCCTCCTCGATGCGGCGGGCGCGGTCGTGGACCCGGCGACGGGCAAGCCGGTGCTCACGGAGTGTCTCGAATCGACGGTGCCGGGCCTTTATGTCGCCGGAACGCTCTGCGCGGGCTGCGAGTCGAACGTGGTCTTCGTCGAGAATAGTCGCGAGCACGGGCGGTTGATTGTGGGCAACGTGCTGGAGCGGATGGGATGGCCCGATACCTGATACCAAACCCGCATCCCGCACCTCTCCCTCGGGAAGAGGGAACCTTGAACCCTAAACCCTAAACCCTAGACCCTATGTACTGGCACATCATAGAAGGTGAAGAGGGCTGCGAGTTCGCGGTGCAGCACGGCCATGTCGCCGTAATTGTGGACGCATTGCGCGCGAGCGCGACGGCCACGATGATGGGTCAGCACGGCGCGACGGAGATCATATCGGTGCTCGAAGTCGAGGACGCGCGCCAGGCCAAGGCGGCGGACTACCCGGACGCGCTGCTTGCGGGTGAGCGGCGCACAGTGCCGCCCGAGGGTTTCGACCTCGGCAACAGCCCATTGCGCTCCGAGATTGTCCGAGGCCGGCGCGTCATCTTCACGACGACCTCGGGCACGGGCCGATTGCTGGCCTGCTGGGGATGTCCGGCGTTGTACATGGGCACAACCATCAACGCCACGGCTGTGGGCAACGCCGCCGCGGGCCACGGGAGCGACGTCGTGCTCATCCCCGCGGGCCGCGTGGGCAACCCCCAGTTCAACGCGCAGGAGGACTTGTCGGCCGCCGTGGCCATCGCCATGCAACGCGGCGAACCCGAACTAGGCGAAGGTCGCGCGCTGTTCCGCTACTGGCGGGAACGAATTCTCGATGAAGGAATTCAGACGCTGTTCGAGGGCGCGGCCCACGCGGACTTATTGCGCCGCTCGGGCCAGGAAGGGGATATCGTGTTCTGCGCGCGCATCGACGTGACAGAGAGTGTCGTCCGGGCCGTCGCGCGCAACCGATGGGGCGTGGTGCTGCGTTCCATCGACACGGCCTCGTGATCGGTCGCATGATTTCGAAGACCGCCTTCCTTGATTCGCACGGGCGCGCCTTGAGTACACTTGTCTGAATCACGGGCAAGTGCGCCCGATCGCGCTACGTTGGGAGATGCCGCTCATGTTCCTCTTTGACATGCCCCTCGATCAACTCAAGACCTGCCTGCTGCCGCAATCGCGCGAAGCCGATTTCGATGCCTTCTGGGAACGCATGCTGGCGCGAAGCAGCGCCCAGCCCTTGAACGGAGACGGCGAGTCCGTCGCATACAGCGTCCCGGACGTCCACGTCGAGAAGATCTCTTTTGACGCCTTCGACGGCGGGCGAATCGTCGGGTGGCTGATTACGCCCCGGCAGCGGCGCCCCAGACCCACGCTGCTATTCTTCCACGGCTACAGCGGCAACAAGGTCAAGGTGGCGAATTATCTCCTGTGGGCGCTGCAAGGCTTCACCTGCATCGCCATCGACGTGCGCGGCCAGTCCGGCGAGAGCACTGACACCGCGTACTACCCGGAGGGCCGCACTGGCGGCTGGATGACCAGCGGGTTGCTCGACCCGGAAAGGCACTATTTCACTCGCGCGTATGTGGACACGATACGCACCATCGACTTCGCATGCACGCGCGACGAAGTGCAGCCTGACCGTATCGGCGCGACGGGATGCAGTCAGGGCGGCGGGCTGACCTTGGCGGCGGCATGCCTGGACCGGCGCCTGAAGATGTGCATGGCTGAGGTGCCGGGGTTCTGCCATTTCCGGCGCACGCTCGAAATCACGAACGAAGCGCCTTGGACCGAACTGATCCAGTACTTCAGAATCTACCCGGAACGCATCGAGACCGCGTTCCGCACCTTGAGCTACGTCGAACTCAACAACATGACCGAGCGCATCCAGTGCCCCACGTTGATAAGCGTGGGATTGCAGGACATGATTTGCGTGCCCTCGAGCATCTACAGCGCCTACAATCGTATCCGCACTGCGGAAAAGCAGCTCGATCACTTCCCGTTCAACGGGCACGAGGCGTACTTGAACATCGAAACCATGATCGCCTGGGCGCGGAAATGCCTCATGCCGTGAAGAGACGTGGAGCGAGATTCGTGGAGCGGCCGCAATCGGCATGGCGCTTGGCGCGGAACGGATTGATCTCCGGCGCGAGGCGTCCTATGCTTGCGGTCGGGGCGCGGCAACCGGTCTTACGGATTCCGGCGGGGAGCGCCGTCGCGGAGGAGAAGGGCTATGCGTAATTGCGGCCTGCTACTGGGTATGCTGATTGGCGTCACTGTGACAATTGTATCGCATGCGGACTCGATCATCGTGGACGGGGTGCGCTATACGGACGTCAAACTCAAGGAATCGCCCACGCGCTATTACTTCATCGCCCCGGACGGCAAGGCCGTCAGTATCTCGAAGGACCGCTTAGGGCCTAATGACGTCGTGTTCGGGGACGGTCCATTGCCCGAAGCACCGCCGTCGCCGCCGCCGATATTGGAACCTGAGCCAGTTCCCGAGCCCGAGCCGATACCGGAGCCTGAGCCAGTTCCCGAACCCGAGCCCGAGCCGATACCGGAGCCTGAGCCAGTTCCCGAACCCGAGCCCGAGCCGATACCGGAGCCTGAGCCAGT
>Ga0116142_10000808_pt1 | contig 40040 bp, 27 predicted proteins | sample AD_UKC033_MetaG_FD_89785 | JGI IMG/M metagenome (GOLD analysis project Ga0116142, IMG submission 89785) | Active sludge microbial communities of municipal wastewater-treating anaerobic digesters from USA - AD_UKC033_MetaG | ecosystem: Engineered > Bioreactor > Anaerobic > Digestate | place: USA... | reverse complement strand
ACTCCGGCGGGAGGAAATTCATCCTTTGCAGATTCCCTTTCTGCCGGAAGTTATTCCGTAATTGTTACAGATAATAATCTGTGTACCAAATCAGCTTCAGTAACAGTCACCCAACCATCAGCAATTGTTGTTTCAACGTCAACAAGTGCGGCAATGTGTGGTGGATCTGATGGTTCTGCAACGGTTTCTGCAACGGGTGGTACAGGACCTTATCAGTATCTGTGGCTTCCCACAGGAGAAACTACAAGTCAGGCACAAAATTTAAGCGCCGGAACATATACTGTTAGAGTAACAGATAGTCGTGGATGCAGTGTCAGTGGACAGGCAAATGTTGTTAACTCAAACGGTTTAAGTTCATCAGTGAGTAACAAAACTGATGTTTCCTGTTATGGAGGTAGTGATGGATCAGCAGCTGTTATAGCAAGCAATGGAAATCAGCCTTATTCTTATTCATGGTCTCCATCGGGTGGAACACTTGCCTCTGCAAGCGGACTTTCTGCAGCTATCTATACAGTAACAATTACAGACAACCTGGGCTGTATAAATATTCAACAGGTAAATATTCTTGAACCTTCTGAATTATTAGTCAGTGCCGGAAGTAGCCCTGTAACATGTTTTGGAGGTAGTAATGGTACTGCTGCAGCCATCGTTTCAGGGGGTACAGGGCCATATCAATATCACTGGAGTCCTGCAGGCGGTGTGAGTTCATCTGCAAGTAATCTGATAGCCGGAAATTATTCAGTCCTTGTGACAGATGATCATGCCTGCACTGTTTCCAGATCTGTTGTTGTTGATCAATCATCTCCTATCCAAATTATATTTTCAAAAGAAGATGCCAAATGTGGCTTAAGCAATGGAGAAGCAAGTTGCTCAGTCAGTGGAGGAATTGGTCCTTATTCAGTTTTGTGGCCTACAACCGGTGATACTTCTTTTTCTGTTGAAGGTTTGAATTCAGGAATGTATTCAGTGATCATCACCGATTCGATGAACTGTTCTAAGATTGATTCAGTGAATATTGGAGATACGCAAAGACCGGTACTTAGTATAGATTCTCAGTCGGCAGTAACGTGTAATGGCGGAAGCGATGGCTTTGTGAGTCTTATGACAAATTCAGGTACAGGTCAAATGAGCTATACCTGGTCTCCGTCAGTATCTTCGACCCATTCAGCTTCCGGTCTGAGTGGAGGAATTTATACAGTGAGCGTTACTGATAGTGCAGGGTGCAGGGATTCACTCAGTCTGCAGGTTGTTGAACCTGCACCTTTGGCAATGATTTTATTTGTTACTGATGTTGCATGTTTTGGTGCTGACAATGGTCAGATCTTTGCAGATCCGGGTGGAGGAACACCACCATATAATTTTCTTTGGAGTCCGGGTGGACAAGTTGGGGACACCGTGAAAAATTTAGCACCCGGCAGCTATTCAGTATTGCTGACAGATCAAAACTTATGCACAGCTTCAGCAACTGCAAATGTAGTGCAACCAAGTGCCTTAAGTTCAGTAGTAGTGAGTACAGATGAAACATGTGGCGGACTATGTGATGGCACAGCCTATGTTCAGCTAAGCGGAGGTACACAACCTTATCGTTTTGAGTGGTGTGATGGCGATACTTCAGCCTTTGCTCAAAATTTATGTGAAGGAATATGTCATGTGATGATACTTGACGGGAATAATTGTCTGCATACAGATAGTTTTCTAATTGAAGGACCTGATCCTTTGGATGTGTCGATTCTACACAACGATGTCACTTGTGCCGGATGTTCAGATGGAACAGCGATGGCTACCGTCACAGGAGGAAAAAGTCCCTATACATATTTTTGGACACCTTCAGGGCAAACAAATGCATCTGTTTCGGGACTGAGCGCAGGAGTCTATGAACTTTGTGTCACAGACTCAGAAAATTGCGTGAAATGTGAAGTCGTAGAAGTTCTTGACGGAACTATCGGGATTTCAGAACATAGCCACACTTCATCCTTTTATGTTTTCCCAAATCCATTTGTTACTAAAACTACTTTTATTTTTTCACTTAAGACAAATCAGCATGTTCGTCTTGAGATTTTCGATTTAAAAGGAGTCCTGGTTCGTAGCTTAATGGATATGGAAATAAGTGCCGGAGAACATGTACTCTCTTTCGATGCAAAAGACATGGCTTCAGGAATGTATTTCTATAGATTTATTTCGAATGAAAGGGTTCAAAGTGGAAGACTGCTGCTTGAACGAGATTTCTAATCAACAAATCATTGTTTTTGTTTTTATGCAAGGATGAACTGTTGAAAATCATCTTTCTTCTTCTTGTTTTATGTTCCATAAACATGTAGGTTTGAGATACAATATCTCGGCCAATGTTTTTACGCTTAATTTCAATACTTGCTTTTGTTCTCATTCATAGTTTTGCTGCTAATGCTCAATCTATCAGTGGAACAATTCGTGATGGAAAAACAAATGAATCAGTCATCGGTGCAGTGGTAACTCTTAAAGGTAGTAGCATCGGTACAGTAACTGACCTGGATGGGAAATTTGAACTGGCAGTCGACAGAGTGCCTCCCTTTGTCATCGTGGTTACATTCGTTGGTTATGAACCACAGGAGCTGACGGTTAATTCAATTGACCAATCCTTCAACATCAAGATGGAGTCAAAAGAAATCGAGTTGAAAGGTGTTGATATTACGGGAAGCAGGATCTCAGAGAAACAAAAAGAGTCTCCATTGACAGTAGAATCAATGGATATAATTGCAATTAAAGAGTGCGCACAAACTTCTTTTTATGAGGCACTCGGAACCATGAAAGGTGTTGACCTCACCAGTGCTTCTCTCGGATTTACAATCGTTAACACAAGAGGCTTTAATAGTACTTCACCTGTTCGCTCATTGCAGGTTATCGACGGTGTTGACAATCAGGCACCCGGCTTGAATTTTTCTTTAGGTAATTTTTTGGGCAGTTCGGAATTGGATGTTCTAAAAGTCGATATGGTAGCAGGAGCCAGCTCTGCATTTTATGGTCCGAATGCCTTTAATGGAGTGATAAGCATGACAACGAGGAGTCCATTTGTCAAGCCAGGATTAGAAATAGAATTTAAAACTGCCTCTTTGGGTTCTGTTGACGGACCGGGTTCCTGGGTGTCGAATCCGGATTATATTCAAGGAGCCATTCGTTGGGCTCAGGTGTTTAAGAATAAAGCAGGTGTCGAAAAATTGGGTTATAAGCTGAATGCATTTTATATGCAGGCTGATGACTGGGAAGCAAATAATCTGGATGCAACACCACAATCCAGAAACGATGTAAACAATCCTGGCGGATATGATGCTGTGAACCGATATGGTGATGAATACAATAGTAATAACGATGCATCTGCAATAGCGACACTGCGTCCGGGATTAGGTATTTGGTATCGCACCGGGTATGAAGAGAGGGATATTGTAGATTATGGCACACACAATTTAAAATTAAATGCAGCGATACACTATAAAATTACCCCCAAGATCGAAGCGATCGTTTCGTCAAATTTTGGAAATGGGACGACAGTGTATCAGGGTGACAACCGATACAGCTTAAAGGATATTTATTTTTATCAGCAAAAGGTAGAGCTGAAGCAAGATGACAAGTTTTTTATTCGTGCTTATACCACCAATGAAGACGCTGGAAATTCTTATGATGCCTTTGTTACTGCATTGTTGTTGCAAACTTCGGCCAAAGGTGATAGTAGATGGGCACAGGATTACAGTAATCGTTGGAATACGACATACAGACCAAAAGTAAATGCCTTTCCTGAAAGCTATACTCAATTACAAAGTCAATATCCTAATTATTCTGATTACGTAAATGCGATCAATCCATGGTTGTTGGAAATGTATCCTGATTCACTTTATAAATATCATGATGCAACGCGAGCCTATTCTGATCAGGTAGTGGCAATAGCAGGTCAGTTCCCCCGCTTTGAACCCGGAACAGCATCATTCGACTCAGCTTTTAATGCAATTACTTCAACTTATTACACTGATGGAGGTTCACGGTTTTACGATAAATCATCTTTGTATCACATACATGCAGAATACAAATTCACTCCTAAGCCTGTTGATATTACCGTTGGAGCCAATTATAGAATGTACAAGCCTGATTCAAGAGGAAACATTTTCAAGGATACAGGAGACGTAGTTATCCGCAACTATGAGTACGGCTTTTATACAGGATTTCAAAAACGTGTAGCTAATGATAAGCTTCGTCTCGACCTTACAGCAAGGATTGATAAGAATGAAAACTTCGACTATTTGTTCTCGCCGGCCTTGAGTGCCGTATATACTTTTAAACCTACTCAAATTGTTCGTGCATCATTTTCTTCTGCGATCCGTAATCCTACCCTTGCAGATCAATTTCTGTATTATAATGTCGGTCGTGCACTGCTTGTTGGAAATCTAGATGGCTTTGATTCACTTGTTACCCTTGAAAGCATGTTCGCAGCTTTTAACACAGGTGATCAGGATACCCTTGTGTATTTTAACGTCGATCCAATCAGGCCCGAGAAAGTAAAGACTATTGAAATTGGTTACCGTACGACGCTTTTCAAAAGTCTCTATGCTGACATAGTTGCCTATTATAGTTGGTATACTGATTTTATAGGTTATAAAATAGGGGCATCCGTAACTTATCAACCTGCCGTAAATTTATTTGATCTAAATCAAATTTACAGAGTGGCTACAAATTCGAAGGATCAGGTAACAACGCGAGGAATATCTGTAGGGCTGACCTATTATTTCAGAAAGTTTTTTTCAATTAATGGAAATTACAGTTATAATGTATTGGATCGTAGAGATTCAAATGATCCTCTGATTCCAGCATTTAACTCACCTGAAAATAAATTCAATATTGGTCTGGGCGGTCGGGATCTTGACTTGTATCTATTAAATAAAATACGGATTCGCAATGTTGGATTCATGGTAAACTACAAATGGATCCAGGGATTTGATTATGAGGGATCTCCTCAGTTCACAGGATATGTGCCAAAGTATGATCTGGTAGATGCCCAAATTTCGTACAGAATTCCAAAGATAAAAACCATCCTTAAATTAGGGAGCTCAAACTTGCTTAATAACAAGAAATTTACAGTTTATGGAGGCCCATATGTAGGCCGCATGGCATATGTCTCTGTCCGCGTGGAATTGGTCAGGTAAGAATCTGTAGTCCGGATTAAGTCTGATAAAAATTGGATTCGAGATTTGAATCATCTTTGAAAAGCTGCAATTTTCACGTAAGTTTGTTGGAAATAAAAACCCGATGAAAAAACTTCTACTACCATTATTATTTATTCTGGGCTTACTTTCCTATACTACAAATGTATCAGCCCAAAGATTTGTGAGTGAGATTTTCACTTCTGTGACTGTTACTCCAAATATTATTTACGGAGAGAACATTCAGTTTCTAACCGGTGTTGCAGATACCGTTGACTTAAAAGCAGATGTTTACCAGCCTGTTGGTGATACAATGACATCTCGTCCAACGGTGATCCTGATCCACACCGGAAGTTTTCTGCCAATTTTTTACAACGGACAGGCTACAGGAATTAAAACGGATAGTGTTATTGCAGAACTCTGTCGCCAGTATGCCCGCCGTGGTTACACTGCTATTGCAATGGATTATCGTTTAGGATGGAATCCTCAAGCTATCGGACCGACAGGTCAGGATATTCGTACAGGGTCACTTCTACAAGCTGTCTATCGTGCATTGCAGGATGCAAAAGCTTGTGTTCGTTATTTCCGCAATGATGCTTTAAATGCAAATAATTATGGAATTGATGAATCAAAAATTATTCTGCATGGAATGGGATCCGGTGGATATGTTGCAATGGCTTATGCATGCTTGAACAATCCTTCTCAGATCTCTTTACCTAAGTTTTTAGCGGCTACTACAAATGCATCTTATGGCTTTACTGCCGGATTGTCTTATATCAATCAGGGAATATGGGGTGATTTTGATGGTTACGGAGGTATGGCCGGATTTAATTTAGCAACAAATACTCCCGGCGTACCAAATGATATCGCATTTGTTATCAATTGCGGAGGAGCCTTGGGAGATAGTTCATGGCTTCAGGCCGGTCCGAATGTGCCTTTTGTAGCATTTCATTCCATTAATGATCCTTTTGCTCCTTACAAGGACGGCTCAGTTATAGTTCCAACAACAGGTGATTTTGTTGTTGATGTCAGCGGTAGCTGGCGTGTAATACGGATTGCAGATAGCTTGATGAACAATGCAGCTTTCCAGTTTAACTCATGGTCCGACCCATATACTATGAGAGCTAATCAGATTAACGATGGTTATGATGGTTTATTTCCTCTTGAACTTTCTGACCCTCCGGGACCGGCAACAGGCCAAGCCGGTCCGTGGGAATGGTATGATTCCACAACTGTTTATCAGACTTGTATGCTTGGCCTTGGTTTCACCCAAGGTAAGACAGACACAATATGGGCATCTTCTTTGGCCACAAATCCTGATATGAGCAAGGCAAAGGCAATAGCTTATGTCGATACTATCATGGGATATTCAAGTCCAAGGATCGCTGCTGCATTAAATTTAGTGACAGGTATTAATACAATAGGTTCATTGAAGGAAGCAATTTCAATTTATCCAAATCCTGCCACCGGAGCAATTAATCTGGACGCAAGTGCAGCCAAAGCTCCTGTTCGTTACATTAAATTGTATGATATCTCAGGTCGCCTCGTAACAACTGTGAATTCTTTGGATGATCAGAAGATCAGACTTGATGTAAGCGCTCTGCAAAGCGGATCATATCTTTTAAAGATTGGTTTTGATGCAGGAGAAGTGACAGAAAAGGTTAACATCAGAAATTAAGATTATTTTTATTTGTTAGAGAAGGCCGGTACTTGAATAATGTACCGGCTTTTTTTTCGTTTGAACCGAATGATCCGGTTTAGTGCTCGCTTACATCCAAGCTTTTAAAAATTCCTCAAAATCAGGAATGATAAATACCAGAAAAGCGGTTTTAAAATCTTACCTTCATTGCAATCAATTTACGGAATCAATTTTATAAGAATCATGAAGCAGTTCAAATTAACATTCATTATCGCTCTCTTTTGCACCGGCCTCTTAAAAGCTCAGACAATAATTGATTGTAATTCCTTAAGATATGACCGGGAAGTATTTACTTCTGTTGACATTTTGAGCAATGTAGTCTATGGAGCAAACATAAATTCAGGTAATGCGAATGAGATTTTGATAATGGATATCTATTTGCCGGCGGGAGATACTGCCTCTGTACGCCCACTAATTGTATGGGCACATGGTGGGAGTTTTATAGGCGGAACAAAAAATGATCCGGACATTAGCCAATTGGCAACAGCATTTGCAAAGCGAGGTTATGTTTGTGCGTCTATAAGTTATAGACTTGGTATTCCTGTTCCGATCGGAGAAGCAAATGCTACAAAGGCCGTATATAGAGCTGTTCAGGATATGAAAGCGGCTGTTCGTTTTTTTCGAAAGGATGCAGCAACAACAAATCAGTATAAGATCGATCCGAATATGATCTTTGCAGGAGGGAGTTCTGCAGGCGCTTTTACAGCCTTGCACCTGGCATACCTCAACGAAGTCTCGGAGTTACCTTCTGTAATTGATACAACATTACTTGGCAATATCGAAGGTGAAAGTGGTAATCCGGGTTATTCGTCAGAGGTAAATGCAGTTGTTAATCTTTGTGGGGCTCTCGGGTCGAAAGAGTATATCGTTCCCGGAGATATTCCTTTTGTGAGCTTGCATGGAACAATGGATCAAACTGTTCCTTATTCGTCCGACACAATTTATTTACTAGGTATTTTTCCCATTCTTGAAGTGGACGGAAGCTTTGCAGCCAATCAATATGCTAATACAATTTCTGTTGACAACGAAATGTACACCTATTTTGGTGCAGGCCATGTTCCTTATTTGTCTAACTCGTCATACATGGATACTACGGTTCGTTTTGTGAGTAATTTTTTATACAGCCTTTTAAGTTGCACACCACGCAACCCTGATCCGCTTCCAAATACTTTTGGGACAACATTTGTAAGCGATTTTGATCACCTGAATGAGCATGTGAAAGTCTATCCAAATCCTGCAGGAGAAAGTGTTATTGTACAATCGGAATTTGAAATTGAAAGTCTTGAGTTGTATGATATTTCCGGCAGACTTATCAGAATTGAAAGCGAAATCAATAAGACGATCGTAAAAGTTGATCGAAAATCTTTAAAGCCGGGATTTTATTTATTGAATGTTCAGGTTCAGAGGGGCAAATTTCTGGCTAAAATTTACTTCGAATAGTGGGATTTACCACACTTGATATAGCTGCTATGAATCTGATCTCTTTAAAATTTTCAGGATCAATATTCACAGCTTAGTGGTCCCTCGTTTGTTTTGAAAATGCTAAAGGGTTTGCTGTAATCTCATCATATTCTTCACGCTTCCTTAAAATGTCAATGGCGGTGAAGATGGCATCACGGATTGAATCTTCCATTGCCAGGCCTTTTCCTGCAATGTCATAAGCTGTTCCATGATCAGGTGAAGTGCGAATTATCGGAAGCCCGGCAGTAAAATTCACTCCTGAAGAAAAGCTCAAGGTCTTAAAAGGAATCAAACCCTGATCGTGATACATAGCCAGAATTGCATCAAACTTTTTGAATGCACCGGATCCAAAGAACCCATCGGCAGAGTAGGGGCCATATACGAAAGTTCCTTCGTCAAAGCATTTTTTTATGGCAGGCAAAATGAATTCTTTTTCTTCCTGGCCGATAAGACCATCGTCACCTGCATGTGGGTTGAGCCCTAGTACTGCAATTCTAGGTTTACGTTGACCAAAATCACGCTTGAGAGAGTATTCAATGCTCTTGATCTTCTTGACTATTTTTTCTATCGATAAAACGGAAGCGACTTCTTTCACCGGGATATGACCTGAATTTACGGCAACACGAAGCGTTTCACTTACAAGAAACATCAATGGCTCTTTTGTATCGAAGCGATCGGCAAGATATTCGGTATGTCCCCGGAAACTAAAATCTTTATTTTGAATGCTGTGTTTGTTGATAGGACCCGTTACTAAGACGTGGATTACTCCATCTTTGAGGTCTTTTACTGCTGCTTCCAGTGACAAAAAAGCATATTTTCCGGAAGCCTCGGTAGCTTTTCCCCATTCAACATTCACCTCTTCTTCCCAGCAATTGATAACATTTGTTTTTCTCAAAATGATCTCAGAACTATTGCGAACAGTCTGATATTGAAAATCATTTAAATTCAGATGCTTTCTCTGGAAGGATACTAACTTGTTACTTGCATAAATTACCGGGGTGCAGATCTGATGAATCCGATTGTCAAGAAGTGCTTTCATGATCACTTCAAGTCCAACACCATTCACGTCGCCGCAGGTGATTCCAACTTTAATACGTCCTTCTTGTTCCGGATGACTCATTGTCTGATAATCTAGAGATACAAAGGTAATAGATTGTCGGAAACAGATCACAAAGCCTGAATTCCTACGTTTTGGTATGCTTTTAACTATTGTTTTTAATGCGAATCAGGTGCTATTCAAAGGTTTGAGAAAAATTCCACCATCAATCGAACGCCATAACCTGTTCCATTCTTCCCTCTGTAACTGCTCGTTGATTGTATGAATGAAGGTCCCGCTATGTCAAAATGCATCCATGGGTAATCCACATAACGCTGTAAAAACTTGCCTGCTGTTATTGCGCCTGCTGCCGGTCCTCCAATGTTTTTCATGTCTGCGATGTCGCTCTTTATCAAGTCATCGTATTCGTCCCAAAAAGGAAACTCTGCAAGTCTTTCATATTTTTTATTTCCGGCTTCCTTTAATTTATTTTTCGTTTTTTCATCGGCTGTCCCCATGCAAACAATTCCATAAGAACCAACAGCAGCTGCAGCAGCTCCTGTGAGCGTTGCGAAATCCATCACCAATTCAGGCTTGAATTTTTTAGCGTAGTGTAAAGCATCGGCAAGGATAAGTCTGCCTTCTGCATCAGTATTTAATACTTCAACTGTTTGTCCGCTCATCATTGTGATGACATCACCGGGAGCATAAGCATCGCCCCCCGGGCGGTTATCCGTAGCAGGAACAAGTGCGATGACATACACCGGTAGTTTCATCCTGGCAATAGCAAAAATAGAAGAAGCCACAACTGCAGACCCTGCCATATCACTCTTCATAAAGTCCATTGAGTTGGCTGTAGGCTTTAAACTCAGTCCTCCGGTATCATATACTACACCCTTACCGACAAGTATATATGGTTTTTTGTTTTTTGCATTTTTAGGTTTGTAGGTCATCACCGTAAAGGTAGGAGGCTCTATACTTCCTCTATTTACTGCCATGATACCACCCATTTTTAATGCTTTAATTTTTTGTTTTCGCATCACCTCAACTTTGAACTTCGCTTCTTTTCCCATTTTGATAAATTCGGAAGCAAGCTGCGTAGCATTCATAAATGATTGCGGTTCATTTACTAGGTTTCTGGCTCTGACAACTGCATCGACCAGGTGTTGCAGATCTGCTGTTTTATTTCCTTTGACTATGCTACTTTTAATGGCTATTTCAGAGAGAGAATTTTTGAGACTTTTTTTGTTATTCCGATATCTCAGAAACTGGTAATTACCCAGGGCCATTCCTTCTGCCATTGCCAGGACCAGATCTTCTTTGCCGGCATGATCAACGAGCACTATCTTTTTTAGTTTGAGCTTGTTAATCTGTGCGAGATAACTTTCTCCTGCATTGCGACATTTCTCTAATAATTGACTTTCATTTAAGTCATAGTCGGGTAAAAAGAGAAAGATCGTGCGCTTGTACTGGTTGATGATTACAGATTTTCTATTTGCGCGGAATTCTTTTTGGATAAAATCGGTCTCCTCCTTCGAAAAAGTCTTTAATGGGAGGTTTTTTTTGTCATTCAATAGTAAAATGAGCGAATCTGAACCCTTAAAGCTCTTGGTATTGTAGATTGTGGTCTGCATATTTAATCGTATTTTTGATTGCGGAAAGTACAGTTTTTTTTCCAGCCCCGGGACAGATGAAGTATTCTTGTCCGTCTAAAATAATGAACAGATAATACCCCTTATGACAGGAACAGACAGCCTTCTAAAAAAAGCACTCGATTTAGAATTTTTAAGTGCAGAGGAAGGACAACTTCTTTTTGAAACAGTAGCTACAGCCGAACTTATGGATGTTGGCAACAGGATCAGGTCAAAATTTCATTCAGATAATAAGGTTACGTGGATCATTGACAGAAATGTAAATACGACCAATGTTTGTATTGCCAATTGCAAGTTCTGCAATTTCTACAGGATTCCCGGGCATGAAGAGTCTTATATCACAAGTATCGATCAATACAAGGAGAAGATCGAAGAAACTTTTCGTTTGGGTGGGGAGCAATTGCTTCTGCAAGGTGGGCATCATCCGGAACTCGGACTAAAGTTTTATGTAGATCTGTTCAAGGAGTTGAAGAGACTTTATCCAACGCTCAAATTGCATTCACTCGGACCTCCGGAGATCGCACATATCACTAAACTCGAAGGTTCCACACATACAGAGGTGTTGAAAGCACTGCACGAAGCAGGATTGGATTCCTTACCCGGTGCAGGTGCGGAAATATTATCCGATCGTGTACGACGTTTGATCTCCAAAGGAAAATGTTCGGGAAGAGAATGGTTGGATGTGATGAGAGCAGCGCATCAATTAAGAATAACAACGTCTGCAACCATGATGTTCGGACATGTTGAAACGTTGGAAGAAAGGTTCCAGCATCTGGTTTGGTTACGCGAAGTTCAAAGTGAAAAGCCGGACGATGCTAAAGGATTTCTTGCATTTATTCCCTGGCCTTTTCAGGATGAGGATACTTTGCTCCGACGAATAAAAGGTATCCGTAATGAAGTGCATGGTGAAGAATACATACGGACTATCGCAATTAGTCGAATGATGTTGCCTAACATTCAGAATATACAAGCTAGCTGGCTGACTGTAGGCAAAGAAATTGCTCAGTTATGTTTGCATGCAGGAGCAAATGATTTCGGTTCAATTATGATAGAAGAAAATGTTGTATCAGCCGCCGGAGCCCCGCATCGGTTTACCTCGCAAGGAATTCAGGATGCCATCAGACAAGCAGGTTTTGAACCGCAGTTAAGGACTCAGCAATATGAGTACAGGGAGCTTCCGGAGATGATGGAACAGCAGGTGATTGCATATTAGATCTAATTAAATAATAGAATAGTTTTTTCAAAGTGAATACTAGTCGTAAAGGTTGTCAGGTTAAAATATATATCAAAGAATCTTTTTTGTATGCTTAACTACAAGAGATATTTCCTCTCAGTATTTCTGTTTATTGGACTTTTATTTGTGTCCTCATCTTCTAATGCAACACACAACCGGGCAGGAGAAATTACTTACAAATGGATCGGTACCTATGACCCTATCAATGGATACACATGGACATATGAAATTTGTATCATCACTTATACAAAAACAAGTAGTACTGCGGCCGATCGGCCAAGTTTGGATTCTGTTTATCTTGGAGATGGATCACCACCGGTAGTTTTTCAAAGAAGTTTAAAGGAAGATCTGGGAAATGATATAAGCCGAAATACCTATAAATACATTTACACATATAGTGGGAATGGAACGTTTTTAATTCATTTCGAAGATCCTAATCGTAATTCGGGTGTAGTAAATATTCCCGGTTCAGTGGAGGTGCCTTTTTATGTTAGCACACTTTTAACTGTAAGTCAATTCGTCGGAGCTAATAGTTCTCCTGTTTTAACTTATCCACCAATTGACAGAGGTTGTGTGGATAGAGTTTTTATTCATAATGCAAATGCTTTTGATCCGGATGGAGATTCACTTTCTTATGAGTTAACCGTATGTAGAGGATTAAATGGTGATCCAATACCCGGATATAGTTACCCTGTAACATCAAATTCTTTTTCCATCGATGCAATTACAGGTGATCTCGTCTGGAATACTCCGATCACCATATCCGGTTTTGCGCCCTGGGAGTATAATGTGGCCTTCAAAATTTACGAATGGAGAAATGGTGTGAATATTGGTTATGTGACCAGAGATATGCAAATCATCATTGGTAATTGTACTAATAACCCTCCGGTTATTCAACCACTTAATGATACTTGCGTGGTTGCAGGAGATACACTCCGATTCGAGGTTACAGCGATAGATCCTGATGGAAACAGGGTTGACTTGAGTGGTAATGGCGGTCCATTCGAACTTCCCGACTCGGCAAGGATGATTCCGGTTGTTACTAATAATGATACCGTTGTTTCGGAATTTTTCTGGCCTACTAACTGTAGTCATATACGAACTCAGCCTTACTATGCACAATTTAGAGCAGAGGATATTCTGCCGGCTGACTCAATCACTCTTGTAAGTTTGTCAGGTGTATTTATTAGAGTCATTGGTCCGGCTCCGCAGAATCCGACGGCTATTGCCAATGGCAATGCAATTCAGTTAGCATGGGATCCTCCTTCATGCAGCGGAGTAGTATCATACAAAGTGTACAGGCGATCGGGAATGTATCCCGGTACCATTGCATGCCCTTGCGATAATGGTGCACCCTCGTATTCCGGATATTCGTTACTGGCAACAACTACAGATCCGAATTATCTGGACGATGATCATGGTAATGGACTATCTATTGGAGTAGAATACTGTTACTTCATTACCGCGGTCTATCCGGGCGGTTCAGAGAGTTGTGCGACTGAACAAGTTTGTGCTTCACTTAAAAAGGATCTTCCTGTGATCACTAATGTAGATGTTCGGGAGACTAATGTAAGCCAAGGTTCTATATATGTTGCCTGGAGTAAACCGGAGGAACTTGATACAATTTTATTCCCCGGACCATATCAGTATCGCCTGCATCATTCAACAGGATTCTTCGGAACGGCTTTAAGTCAGATTGCCGTAATGAATGATCTAAATGATACGACATATATCGATACCTTGATCAATACACAAAACAATGCATGGTCCTATCGTGTTGAATTATATTATACCAATAATGGAAACCTAACCTTGAAAGGAAGCAGCACTGTTGCTTCTTCTGTATTTTTATCAATAGCCCCCAGTGATAATCGCATGATCCTTTCCTGGGAAGAGCATGTTCCCTGGACAAATTATTCATATGATATTTTTAAACTGAACGATGTCACCGCACAATACGATTCTATCACCACAACTACCTTTAAAACATTTACCGATACAGGATTGGCAAATGGTGACACCTACTGCTATTTTATAAGGAGTGTTGGCGAATATTCTTTTCCCGGTTTCATTGATCCCATCGTGAACAGATCACAAAGGGCTTGCGGAGTGCCAATTGATAATATAGTGCCTTGTTCTCCGGATCTGAGTGTGCAGTCATTTTGTCTTGATGATTTGAATAAGCTAACATGGACTAATCCGAATAATTTCTGTGCCGACGATGTTCTCAAGTATTATATTTATTTCGCATCGACAAAAGATGGGAACTATGAACGTATTGATTCCATTTTGAGTCCGACAGACACTATTTATTTTCATACTGACCTCAGCTCTTTGGCAGGATGTTACAAAGTCACTGCCATTGACTCGGTAGGAAATGAAACATTAGTTCCGGAACAAGTTTGTGTGGATACTTGCCGTCAGTATGTTCTCCCAAGCGTATTCACTCCGAATGGAGATAAACGAAATGATCTATTCCATCCCTGCGATGAAACAACCGCACAGGCATTACAAGAAAAAAATTGCCCTGCCTATAAAAATGTAAAGGATATTGCTATCAAAATTTATAATCGTTGGGGTACATTGGTTTTTGAGACGACCGATAAGGACATCAACTGGGATGGCAGGGAACAAAAGAGCGGAAAGGAATGTCCCGAAGGTGTTTATTATTATACCTGCATTGTAAATTTCTACCGTGTTGGTGGTGTGGAGCCCTTTGAACTGAAGGGATATGTTCACCTGCTCCGATCAAAATAGGATTATGTTTACCGGAATTATTGAAGCTGTAGGAACAGTTACTAAATTAGACAAAGAAGGGTCTAATCTCAGGATTCGCCTTGCAGCGCCATTTACTTCAGAATTAAAAATTGATCAAAGTGTTGCTCATAATGGCGTGTGCCTGACAGTTGTTCATATAGATGGGGGAGAGTATGAAGTTGTGGCTATTGATGAAACATTGAAAAGAACAAATCTTGGAAGACAAACTATAGGAAGTAAAGTTAATCTTGAGCGCTGTACAAAGGTAGGAGACCGGCTTGATGGTCATATTGTGCAAGGACATGTAGATACTGTAGCAGCCGTAAGTTCAGTCACGGAACTGGATGGAAGCTGGATCTATGCTTTTGAGTTCCTAACTGCTCCCGGCCACCTGACTGTGGAGAAAGGTTCAGTTTGCGTCAATGGTGTTTCCCTTACTGTTGTGGATTCCGGTTCAAATGCTTTTTCTGTAGCGATAATTCCTTATACCCGTGAGAATACTAATTTCCTTAATTTGGTGAAAGGAGATAAGGTCAATATAGAGTTCGATATTATTGGGAAGTATGTCCTCCGGATAATGTCTCATAGATCCTGAAGAATTAATTTATAATTTAATTTTAAGCAATTTTTTTTTCAGGTGGTGGAGGAATCTCTATGAGCAATTTTTGTATTTTTTGGAATTAGCTTAGATTTATACATAATTTTAAAATCATAATATCCTCCCCTTTTTTATCAACTCCAATAACTATTTTATGAAAAATGGAAAAGTAATAATTATTTCTGTTCTCGCGGTTTGCCTGTTAGCAGCATCTTATTTTATTGTAAATAGAAAACAAAAACCGGTTTCTTTCGATCCGGCATTTTCACTTTATATTTCTGCCTTCACCACCGGTAATATATCCAAAGAAAGTACAATTCGTATTCGTCTCAACCATGAGCTCTCTCAAAGTCTTATAGATAGTCTTGGCACAACGAATTTATTTAAATTTTCACCATCAATCAAAGGAGTAACACGGTGGATCAATAATTATTCTGTAGAGTTTACACCCGAGAATAATCTTGAATCCGGAAAAATGTATCAGGCTGAGTTTCTTTTAGGAAAAATATTGCCGGTACCCCAAGATCTGGAAACATTCAAATTCGATTTCCGTGTAATTGTGCAGTCTTTCGATGTGCAGGTGGATGGAATGAAGGCGTTTGATAATTCAACATTGCAATGGCAAAGAATTTATGGTAGTGTGCTTACCGCGGATGTAGAAAAGATCGAGGCTATTGAAAAGGTATTAATTGCACACCAGGGTGAGAAATTGCTTCCCATAAAATGGGATGTCAATGCAGATCGAAAGATATTTTCTTTTACGATTGATAGTGTAGTGCGAGCTGAGAATGCTTCCGTTGTTCAGTTAGAATGGAATGGGAATGCACTTGGTGTTGAGCTTACAGGAGCCAAAGAGATTAAGGTTCCTTCTTTGGGAGATTTTATAGTTGTCGACAAGAAAGTGTTTTATGAACCTGAGCAATATCTTCTTATTCAATTTTCAGATCCTTTATTGCAAAATCAGAATCTTGAAGGATTAATACGCATTGGCGCAGTTAGTGAACTCAGGTATTCCATAACAGACAACGAAATACGGGTTTATGCTCCACAACGATTGACCGGAACGTATGAAATAACAATTGAAAAGGGGATTCAGAATATTGCCAATTTCAAGTTGAGCAATGTCCTTACGTTCGAAATTACGTTTGAAGAGATAATGCCTGCAGTTCGTTTGACAAGCAATGGCGTCGTCCTTCCGGGCAACGATAAATTTATGCTTCCATTTGAGGCTGTAAACCTGAAAGCCGTGGACGTGAGAGTGCTTCGAATTTCCGAGAATAATATTCAACAGTTCTTACAGGTTAATTCCTTAAGGGGCGAAAATGAGTTGAAGAGAGTAGGAACAATTGTTGCCAAGAAGACTGTTTATCTTGATGAAGACAAGCTTCTTGATCTGCATCGGTGGAACAAATTTGTTTTGGATCTGACCGATTTGGTTAAAACACAGCCCGGATCTATTTATCAAGTTCGGATTTTTTTTAAAAAGGAGTATTCGCTTTACGTTTGTAATTCTGAAGCGCCACCATTGGTAAATGGAGATGCTGAAGGAGAGGATGAAATGTATGAGGATGATGAATATTATTACACAGAAGGATCAACAGACGGATCTGATGAACCAGATGATTATAATAGTTACTATTATCCTAAAGGATATCGTTGGGAACAAAAGGATAATCCTTGTCATGTTTCTTATTTTTCAAGTCAACGCTGGGTAAGTCAGAATATATTAAATTCCAATCTGGGTTTAATGGCTAAGAGGTCTGCCGATGGAAATATGGTTCTGTTCGTAAATGATCTCAAAACCACGAAACCGCTTTCACAAGCTAATGTTGAGATCTATGATTATCAGCAGCAGCTTCTATCTAAAATAAAAACAAATAGTGAAGGGATTGCCAAGTTTAATACAAGTGGTAAACCATATCTGTTTATTGCTAAATATGGAAATGAAAGTGGTTATCTGCGTTTAGATGATGGAACCTCCTTGTCTTTGAGCAAATTTGATGTTGCAGGTGAGGAAGTTCAAGCAGGAATAAAGGGGTTTATATATGGTGAACGAGGAGTTTGGAGGCCTGGAGATACATTACATTTGATATTTATGCTTGAAGACAAGCAAAAACTAATTCCTGAAAATCATCCAGTATCATTCGAATTATTTAACCCCCTTGGCCAACTCGTCGTGAAAAATATCCGGGCTGAAGCAAAAGATGGTATTTATTCGTTTCAGACTGTTACTTCCGGTGAGGCCCCAACAGGTAATTGGAATGTTAAAGTGAAGGTTGGAGGTGCAACATTTCAAAAAACAATTCGTGTCGAAACTATTATTCCCAATCGATTAAAGATAAAACTTGATTTTGGCGATGGGATTTATGTCAACAAGCCGGTTCGTGGAAATCTCAAGGTAACCTGGCTTCATGGCGCCATTGCTAAAAAATTAAAGACGAAGATTGATTTGACATTGATAGGAGGAAGAACCGAGTTCAAAAGCTTTCCGGGATTTGTATTTGATGATCCTTTCAAAAAGGTTGAAGCAGAAACTATCTCAGCATTTGATGGTGAAATTGATGAAAACGGAACTGCTATAATTAATCCCAACATAGAAGCACAAAATGCACCGGGGGTTTTGGATGCTGTTTTGGTAACTCGTGTATTTGAACCGGGTGGAGAATCCAGCATAGATAAATTTTCTGTTCCCTATTATCCATATTCAAGATTTATAGGAATCAAACTGCCGCAAAAGGAAAAAGGAAGTGAGTCTTTGTTGAGTGACACAAACCATCTTGTTAAAATTGTGGCTGTCGACCAATCTGGTCGGCCGGTAAGAGGGGAAATGGAAGTGGAGATTCAACTGTATAGTATTCAATGGCGTTGGTGGTGGGACAGATCAGAGGAAGATTTAACGAATTATAATACTTCAAGATATACAAAGTTGATGAAGCGCGAGTCAGTTAAATTGAAAGATGGAATTGGAGAGTATTCGCTTAGAGTTAACTACCCGGATTGGGGCCGGTTTTTACTAAAAGTGGTAGATAATAAAGGTGGGCATAGTTCAGGTAAAGCTTTTTATATTGATTGGAGTAGTCAGTATGCCAATAGAGAAAGGGCTCAGCCGGATGGAGTAACTAGTCTGAATTTCACTTCTGATAAACAAAATTACAAGGTCGGCGAAAAAGTGATTCTTGATATTCCAACCGGCAAAGTGGGAAAGGCTCTAGTAAGTATTGAGTCCGGTTCAAGGATTATAGAGACGCATTGGGTTGATGTAAATGAAGGACGGACTCAATTCGTATTCACAGCATCGAAGGAGATGACTCCAAATGTTTATGTTTATGTGGCTTTACTGCAGCCGCACTCTCAGACACTAAATGATTTGCCTATTCGAATGTATGGAGTGATTCCTATAATGATCGAGGATCCTGCCACAAAATTGTTACCTAAAATTTCAATAAAGGATGTGATCCGCCCGGAGACTAAGTCTTCAATAACAATTTCTGAGAAATCCGGCAAAGAGATGAGCTACACTATTGCAGTTGTAGACGAAGGTTTGTTAGATCTTACCAGATATAAAACACCTGACCCATGGAACCATTTCTATGCAAGGGAAGCCTTAGGGGTGAAAACGTGGGACCTCTATGATGATGTAATCGGAGCCTGGAATTCAAAACTCGAGCGAATTTTAAGTATTGGAGGGGATGATTATAAAAGACCAACAAGCGACAATAAAGCCAAGAGATTTAAACCTGTAGTAATTTTCCTCGGACCCTTTCATTTAGCAATGGGAGAGACAAGAACACATGAGTTTTTTATGCCTCAATATGTAGGTTCAGTACGTGCCATGGTCGTTGCCGGTCATCAGGGTACATATGGGCAGGCTGAAAAAACTGTAGCAGTTCGTAAGCCATTGATGATCCTTGCTTCTTTACCACGTGTAGTTGGCCCTGGTGAATCAGTCTCACTTCCGGTGAATATTTTTGCGATGGAGAGGCAAATTAAAAATGTTACGGTAGAGGTTCAGCCTAATCAATTCTTTTCAGTGGAAGGTGACTTACGGCAGAATGTTGAATTTTCTGAAATAGGTGATAAGACAATAGACTTTCGCCTAAAGGTAAAATCAGCTCTTGGAATCGGAAAACTAAAAGTTGTTGCAAGTAGTGGAACAGAAAAAGCGCAGTTTGATATAGAGATTGATGTACGAAACCCTAATCCCATCATTACCGATGTTAAAGATAGCATCATAGAGGCAGGTCAAAAAATAAATCTGTCCTACAAGCCAATAGGAATGCAGGGGACAAATAAAGCAGTTCTTGAAATTTCATCATTCCCGCCAATCAATTTAAATTCAAGGTTGGAGTATCTTGTTCAATACCCGCATGGCTGCATTGAGCAAACTACCTCAGCTGTGTTTCCTCAGCTGTTTTTAGGTAGCTTTATGGACTTGTCTCCGGAAAGAAAATCTGAAATTGAAACAAATATTAAAGCCGGTATTTTGCGAATCTCAACTTTTCAGGCTGCTGATGGCGGTTTCTCTTATTGGGCCGGAAGTAATAAAGGGGATGAATGGGGTAGTAATTATGCCGGTCATTTTTTATTGGAAGCACAGACTGTAGGTTATACAATCCCTCCCTCACTTCTTGATCAGTGGAAACGTTTTCAAAAACAGAAGGCTAATGCATGGTCATACGGGGCATATGAACACACAACTTTGATGCAGGCCTATCGTTTATATACCCTGGCATTAGCTAAAACACCGGAGTTCGGTGCAATGAATCGTCTCAAAGAGTTTGGTGCTATTTCTGTAGAAGCGAAATGGTGCCTGGCAGCAGCATATCAATTAGCAGGACAGAATGATATAGCTAAAAATATAACTGCACAAATCGGTACAGCAGTCAAGTCTTACAAAGAACTAAGTAACACTTACGGATCTGATCTACGTGACAAGGCTATGATCTTGGAGGCGCTCGCTTTGATGGGAGAAAAAAGTAAGGCGGCTCCGCTTGTGAAAGAACTTGCAGAACGGCTAAGTAGCGCTGAATGGTTGAGTACACAAACGAGTGCGTATTGTCTTGTAGCTCTTGCTAAGTTTATAAACAAAAGCAGTATCTCTAAAAAGTTAAATTATTCTTACAGACTAAATTCAGTCAATAAGGAGGTTGCCTCCCTCACACCATTTTCACAAATAAATCTACCTATAAAAGGGACCTCGGTCGGAATGGTTGAACTTGAGAATAAAAGTACCGGAACGCTTTTTGTGAGAGTATTGTTATCAGGTCAACCGGAGAGTGGATTTAGTCTTCCGGCTACCGATAATCATCTTAAAATTGATATTGTTTACAGAGCAATTGATGGCACAGTCATAGATATATCAAAGCTGAAGCAAGGAACAGATTTCATAGCAGAGGTCAACGTATTCAATCCCGGCACAAGAAGCGATTATGAACAAATGGCACTTTCGCAAATTTTCCCTTCCGGATGGGAAATACATAATACACGCTTATACGGTTCTGATGATAAATGGAAATCTTCGCTATATGTATATCAGGATGTACGGGATGATCGTGTTTATACTTATTATAACTTGAAGAAAAATCAGAAGCACACATATTACATTTTTTTAAATGCAAGTTATATAGGACGATATTACTTGCCATCAATTTATAGCGAAGCGATGTATGATGCCTCGATCAACTCCAGGATTCCTGGCAAATGGGTGGAAGTATTCAAATGAAACAATTGAAATTAATTTGGAAGAATCACAAGCGAAAAGTCATCGTCATAGTGATCATTCCGTCTGCTTTTCTGATCAGTTGTAAATTATTGCTGCCAAAACCATTATTTAGTGCACCTGTTAGCCTTGTTGTTCAGGATCATGATGGCAAATTAATCGGTGCCAAAATAGCAAATGACGAACAGTGGCGATTCCCGTACAATATTAATGTTCCCGAAAAGTTTAAAAAAGCATCGATTTGTTTTGAAGATAAAAGTTTCTACTCTCATTTTGGGGTAGATGTACTTGCCATTGGCCGAGCACTAAAGCAAAATATTCGTTCAGGGAGAATTGTAAGCGGAGGCAGCACAATTACCATGCAACTTGCCAGACTCGCCAGAAAGAAGAACAGAAGTGTTTTTCAAAAATTAATTGAAGTAATGCTTTCTCTTTACCTTGAACTCAATTATTCAAAAGATGAAATTTTTTCTTTTTATGCGAGCCATGCACCTTTTGGAGGTAATGTCGTTGGGCTTGATGCTGCATCCTGGAGATATTTTGGCAAACAAGCAGAAGAACTTTCCTGGAGTGAATCGGCAACATTGGCAGTTTTACCCAATAGCCCGTCTCTTGTTCATCCCGGAAGAAACAGACTGAGTTTGCAAGTCAAACGCAACATGTTGTTGGATCAAATGCAAAATCAGGGAATCATTGATGCAGAAGCATGTAAGCTGGCAAAACTTGAATCCTTGCCTTTGAAACCTTTGCCACTTCCAAACTTTGCTCCACAATTATTAAACAGAATTTACTTCGAAAAATTTGATAAGCAAAAATCCGAAGAGTCTTTGTTCACGAGTACTATAAATTTGTCTCTACAAAAGCAGGTTCTTGATGTCATTGAAAGGCGAAGTGCAGGCTGGAAGGCAAATGGAATAAATAATGCTGCCGTTTTAGTTTTAGATGTCGAGACAGGAAATGTACTTTCTTATGTTGGTAATACTTTCAAAGGACAGAACAGTGCAAATGATAATGATGTGGATGTAATTGTTGCCCCACGAAGTCCCGGGAGCACATTGAAACCCTTGCTCTATTCTGCTTCATTGACAAGTGGATCAATTCTTCCGGGAACACTTGTCGCTGATATTCCAACCCAAATTGCCGGATATGCACCTAAAAATTTTAATTTGGAGTATGATGGTGCTGTGCCTGCAAGAAAAGCGCTTTCTCGTTCATTAAATGTTCCTTCAGTTCGCATGTTAAGATCTTATGGGGTTGAAAGATTTCATCTTTTGTTGAAGAGGATGGGAATGACCAGCATTAATAAACCTGCCGGCCATTATGGTTTGTCCTTGATTCTTGGAGGTGGCGAAGCATCCTTATGGGAATTGAGTGGAATTTATTCAAGTATGGCTAGAATATTAAACCATTTTACTCAATATAGCGGTCGATATAATCCTTCTGATTGGCACATGCCCTGCTATTTAAAAGATGAATCGATAGAGCACAAACCTATAACAGATCTAAACAAACTTGACAGGGAGTTTTTTATGAGCGCAGGCGCTATTTGGTCAACCTTTGATGCCATGGAAGATTTGATGAGACCCGGTGAAGAAGCACTATGGAAAGAGTTTAATATTTCACAAAAAATTGCATGGAAAACGGGAACGAGTTATGGGTATCGGGATGCCTGGTCTATTGGATGTACACCTAAATATACTATTGCTGTTTGGGTCGGTAATGCTGACGGAGAAGGAAGACCGGGCTTAACCGGAATTACGGCAGCGGCTCCTGTGATGTTTGATATATTATCTCTCTTGCCTTCTTCAGATTGGTTTCAAATGCCCTATGATGATATGGAAAAAATTTCTGTTTGCAAGGAAAGTGGTTACCGTGCATTAGATATTTGCACAGAAAAAGATTCGATATGGGTTCCAGTTCAAGGGTTGCGAACTTCTGCTTGTCCTTATCATCAATTGATTCATCTTGATAGGCAAAGAATTTGGCGTGTGAATAGCAACTGCGAATCGACATCAAACATGATTCATACATCCTGGTTTGTGCTGCCTCCTGCAATGGAATGGTATTACAAAGAAAAAAACTACAGCTATAAACTGCTTCCTAAGTTTCGCGCAGATTGCAGTGATGTCGGAGAAACTGATTATGTGATGGAGCTTATCTATCCCAAGTTCGCCACAAAAATTTATGTTCCTATTGAGATCGATGGAAATCCGGGAAAGACAATTTTTGAGGTTGCGCATAGAAATTCTTCAGCTATAATTTATTGGCACTTGGATGAAGAGTACTTAGGCCTTACTCAAAATTTTCACCAGATGGCTTTAGATCCATCTGTTGGAAAGCATGTTCTTAGTTTAGTTGATGAAAATGGCCACAGATTGACTCAGTATTTCGAAATTCTGAGTAAAGGTGGAAAATAATGATGTTTATCAAAAGCAGAGTTCAGGCGTTTGAATTCTACAGCCCTGAATGCCTCTTTAAAACAACTCCCTCGCAACCCTTATCGTATTTTCTGCATTTCCCATCGTATAGTAATGCAGGCATGGGGCACCTGCTTTCATCAGTTCTTTCGACTGATTTATGCACCATTCAATCCCTACAGTCTTGACATCTTTTTCTGATTTGCATTTACTGATCGCATCATCGAGTTCCTCCGGGATGTCGACATGAAAAATTTTAGGAAGTGCTGTGCATTGTTTCGACCCGGTTATAGGTTTTAAGCCGGGGATGATCGGCACATTAATTCCGGCTTCCCTGCACTTTTCGACAAATTCAAAATATTTTTTATTGTCGAAAAACATTTGTGTTACTATATACTCAGCACCGGCATCGATCTTTGCCTTCAGGTGCTTGAGGTCGCTACGCAGGTTTGGAGCTTCAAAATGTTTTTCCGGGTAGCCGGCAACACCGATACAAAAATTTGAAGGGGCTACGTCTTTTAATTCTTCATCAAGATAAATCCCTTTATTCATGTTTACAACCTGTGAAACCAGATCGATAGCATAAAAGTGTCCGAACGGATGCGGTTCAAACACAGATTCTGATTTTATGGCATCACCACGAAGTAAAAGGGCATTGTCAATCCCTAAAAAGTTCAGGTCGATCAATGCATTTTCAGTTTCTTCCCTTGAGAATCCTCCACAAATGATATGAGGAACCGTGTCAACTTTATAATGGTTGATGATCGCAGCGCAGATACCGACTGTCCCGGGACGTTTGCGCATCGAAAACTTCTCCAGTAATCCGTTTTCGCGTTTCTTGTAAACATACTCCTCACGATGATAGGTTACATCTATAAACGATGGTTTGAAATCCATGATCGGATCAAGAATGTCGTAAATGCTCTGAATACTTTTACCTTTTAACGGCGGTAGTATCTCAACGGAAAAAAGTGTTTTACCTGCAGCTTTCTTCAGGTGTTCTGTTACTTTCATAAAACGTATTGGATCAAAAAAATCAGTGCAAGGTAAGCCACAATTTTATCAATTGAAATTCTTATCCTGAAATGCTAAGTTTGATTGATAGCTGATCCGGTCTGAAATCGATCTAGTGTTTATTTTCAATTCGGGCGGACTCAAATTCAGATCTCTCCTTTCTTTTCGATAGAAAAAAGCGGGATCCTACATTGATTACTGGTTCTCAATGAACTGAATATCATACCAAACCATTAAATTTTCCTTTTTGATGCCTGAAAAAAGCTTAGCTTTGCAGCCCCTTGAAAGAGGCTGTTTTGACACTGTTTTTTATCGAAAACAGGATTAATATAGGGACTCCTAAAGGATAGAAAAGACTGAAATTGAAGAATATTCGCAACTTTTGCATCATTGCACACATCGACCACGGTAAAAGTACCCTGGCCGATCGTTTATTGGAAATGACCAAAACGATCACTCACCGTGAGTCGCAGGCTCAGGTGCTTGATGATATGGATCTGGAGCGTGAGCGTGGCATTACAATTAAAAGCCATGCAATTCAAATGGCCTATGAGTTGAAAGGTGAAAAATATATACTCAACCTCATTGATACACCCGGTCACGTCGACTTTTCATATGAAGTATCCCGTTCGATCGCAGCATGTGAGGGAGCTCTTTTAATAGTTGACGCAGCACAGGGAATCCAGGCACAAACAATATCTAACTTATATCTTGCACTTGAACACGGTCTGGAAATAATTCCTATCCTGAATAAGATTGACTTGCCGAGTGCAGATCCTGAGATGGTGAAGGATCAAATTGTAGATCTCGTTGGTTGTGACAGGGACTCGATTATCCCTGCATCTGCTAAAACCGGATTGGGTATTGATGATATTTTATCAGCGATCATCGAAAGAATCCCTGCACCAAAGGGTGATCCGGCCGCTCCACTGAAAGCTCTCATCTTTGATTCTGTTTTTAATTCATTCCGCGGGATCATCGCTTATTTCCGTGTGATGGACGGGCAGATAAAGAAGGGTGATAAGATTAAATTCGCTGCAACGGGAAGACAATACATTGCCGATGAAGTCGGGATTTTGAAGCTGGAGAAATCACCTCGTGATGTGGTGCATACAGGAGACGTTGGCTATATTATTTCAGGAATTAAAGAGGCTAAAGAAGTAAAAGTAGGGGATACCCTTACACTTGTTGATCGACCTTGCGAAGAAATGATCAAAGGTTTTGAGGATGTAAAGCCAATGGTTTTTGCCGGTATTTATCCTGTTGACACTGATGAATATGAAGACTTGCGTGCAGCGATGGAAAAACTTCAGTTGAACGATGCCTCTTTGGTCTTTCAGCCTGAGTCATCGGCGGCTCTTGGTTTTGGATTTCGTTGTGGATTTTTAGGAATGCTTCACATGGAAATTATCCAGGAGCGTCTGGAACGTGAATATGACATGACTGTCATCACTACTGTTCCTAACGTATCTTATGTTGCATACCTTAACAATGGTGAGGTTCGGGAGATTCACAATCCAAGTGAAATGCCGGAGCCGAATTTTTTGGATCGGATTGAAGAGCCATATATCAGTGCACAAATAATTACCAAATCGGAATTCACAGGAAACATCATGACCCTTTGTATTGGAAAGCGTGGTGTCCTCATGAAACAACATTATCTGACAACGGACCGGGTTGAACTTCAGTTTCACATGCCATTGGCTGAGATTGTTTTTGACTTTTATGATAAGCTAAAATCTATTTCAAAGGGTTACGCTTCTTTTGATTATCACCCCTTGAACTATCGTCAATCAGATCTAGTGAAGCTTGACATCCGCCTGAATGGAGAGCCCGTAGATGCACTTTCAGCTCTTGTACACAAAAGCCATGCTTTCGACTTTGGAAAGAAAATGTGCGAAAAGTTAAAAGAGCTCATAACCCGTCAGCAGTTTGAGATCATTATCCAGGCCAGTATTGGAGCAAAAATCATCGCGCGTGAAACTGTAAAGGCTTTGCGCAAAGATGTTACTGCTAAATGTTATGGCGGTGATATTTCCCGTAAACGGAAGCTTCTTGAAAAACAAAAAGAAGGTAAGAAGCGAATGCGTCAGGTTGGTAATGTTGAGATCCCGCAGCAGGCCTTTTTAGCTGTATTGAAATTGAGCTAAAACATCTTTGCCAATAAATCTCTCAACATTCCGGTAAATTGATCGGGACATTTGTAGCCAACCCGCCTTCAGCAGTCTCTTTAAATTTATTGTTCATTTCGAGTGCAGTATTCCACATCGTTTTTACTACGTCGTCAAGACTTACCTTTGCTTTTGAAGGATCCGAATTGAGTGAAAGTTGCGCAGCAGTTATTGCCTTTACCGCACCCATAGTATTTCTTTCTATACAAGGAATTTGAACCAGTCCTTTTATCGGATCGCAGGTTAAACCAAGATGATGTTCCATAGCAATTTCAGCTGCCATCATCACTTGCTTGGGATCTCCACCCAGTAATTCTGTGAGTGCGCCGGCAGCCATTGCTGAAGAAACACCTATCTCAGCCTGACAACCACCCATGGCAGCAGATATTGTTGCGCCTTTTTTAAAAATGCTTCCAATTTCAGATGCTGTTAAGAGAAAACGAATATTATTATCTGCAAGAAGTGCTGCTTCTTCCTCTGCAGTTGTATTGAGTGAAACGGGATTGATAAAATTATTATAATACATCAGCACAGCCGGTATTACACCTGCAGCACCATTGGTTGGAGAAGTAACTACCCTTCCAAAGGAAGCGTTTTCCTCGTTAACAGCCAATGCAAAACAGGTTACCCAATCAAGCGTGTATTTGAAGTCATTGCCGCCGGAACGAATAACCTTTTTCCACTCATCAAAGGTCTTGTATTTTTTTCCTTGTGTAAGCTTTGAATTTAATTCGGCAGCTCGTCTGGTAACTCTTAGTCCTCCCGGAAGTTCTCCACCTTTATGTGCTCCACGAAAGACACATTGCGTCATCACATTCCATATATTTAGAAGCCCATTTCGAATTTCTTCCTCTGAGCGCCAGCTCAATTCGTTTTGCATTACAATCTGTGAAACGGCAAGTCCGGTGTTTGAACAATGCTTGAGCAATGCAGCACTATCATCGCCCGGATATTTTAACTGCACTCTTGTGCCAACACTTGCAGGATTTTCACCTTCCTTGACAATGAAGCCGCCACCAACTGAAAAGTAGGTTTCTTTAAATACACTCCCATCTTTAAAAGTTGCAATTATACTCAAGGCGTTTGGATGGAAGTCTAGCGATTTAGCAAAATGAAACTCAATATCTTTTTTGAATTCAAAAGAAATTTCCTGTTCAGAGCCAAGATTTAATTTTTTAGTCTCAATAATTCCATTGACTGTTTCCGTCAGCTTGTCAACTTCAAATGTTACAGGATCATAACCTGATAGACCCAAAAGCATCGCTATATCTGTTCCATGTCCGGTTCCTGTTTTAGCCAAAGAGCCGAATAGATCCACATGGATATGCTTTACCCGGAGCAACATCTTATTCCTCTTCAGGGATTCCAAGAAACTCAAAGCCGAACGCCAGGGACCGAGAGTATGGGAACTGGATGGTCCAACCCCAATTTTAAACATGTCGAAAACTGAAATCTGCTCTTGTTCGGTCATTAGTCTTAAGAATTGTTGTAAAAGTATAAAGGAATTGCCAATATTAGATCTTTTCGGGTCCCTAGATATGAAAGATGCAAACAGATATTTCCGGTGCTCATAATCAGTACATTGGGAACAATTATAATCTTTGAAAATGCGTGTAACTTTATGCCTCTCAAAGCGTCCCATTAAATACACGAGCCCGATTTTCAATTGAAAACATGACTACTGCCGAGTACAATCAATGTGTTGATGAACATGCTGACAGCGTCTACCGTTTTATTCTGAAGAATATGCGTGACGAAGAGGATGCACGTGACGTAGTGCAGGATTCATTCGAAAAGATGTGGAAGAATGTGGCTTCAATAGATGGAAAAAAAGCTAAGAGTTATTTGTTTACTACTGCTTATCATACCATGATCGATAAGATAAGAAAGAATAAGAAGATGAGCTCATTCACAGAAGTGACAGAGGAAAGCCTCTTTCATTCTGAACAATACAGTGATCTAAAGCAGGTATTGAATACAGCCATTAACTTGTTACCTGATAGTCAAAAGGCAGTAATCACCTTGAGAGATCTTGAAGGCTATAATTATGATGAGATCTCAGAGATCACCGGACTAAGTTCGTCACAGGTAAAAGTGTATATCTACCGTGCCAGGGTTTTTCTCAAGCAGTATATTGGAGATTTAGAAAGAGTATTATAATTAGAAAGATTAATAAAATGATCACTCGCGCCAATTATGAAGTTTACTTCCTCGATTATTACGAGGGTGTATTGGATGCAGGCACCAAAGAGGAGCTTTTTGCTTTTCTTGACATGCATCCTGATTTGCGTGTAGAATTCGAAAATTTTGCTGAAATAAAAATTGAACCGGATAGCGAAATTGTTTTTTCCGGTAAATCAAAATTACATCGTAGTAATATTAATGAACGAAATTATATTTCGAAATTATCGCATCGCTTGAAGGTGATTTGGACGAGCAAGCCAAGAAGGAGCTTGAAGAATATATAAATTCTAGACCTGGGGTTGCTGAAGAGTTGGAAATTCTGAAAAGAACGAAACTTCGTCCTGATCATTCCATTAAGTTTAATAATAAATCAGCCTTAAAGAAAGAGCCAAAGCTAATTGTGTTAAGGACCGCAGTTTACCGTACCACGGCTATTGCAGCCTCTCTGATACTCTTGCTTTTATCTTACTCGATTTTTAATAAGTCAGGTGATTCTGTTCAGTTAGCTCAACAGAATAGTACAACAGAAAGCCCTGTTTTGAAGCCTGCTTCTAATCCAGAAGAAGTAGTTTCGACTGAATCTTTACAGTCCGGCCGGACTCAACTAACGTCTAAAGTTGATTTGCCTTCAAATAATATTGTAAACAAAAAGCCGGGGGATAAGGCAAAAGTTAATGTAGAACAAAGTTCTGTTCTTGAAAATCAGTCACCTTCTGATCAGGCATCAGTTAATCCTGAATTACCGGAAGAAAAATTTGACCTTGCCCAAATAGATTTACCTGTAAAAGAAAATGATCTTGAAGTGCAAAGTGCCGACCCGGCTATGAATGATCAGACCGTTGCTAATACAATTGAATCTGAAAATTCTGTCTTTACCCTCGATGAACTGCAGGAATTTGAGCAGATGAAAACAGCTCAGAATAATACAGAAAATGCAAATGTTTGGAACCTTGCCTCTGCAGGTGTAGAAAAGCTTTCTAAGATCACCGGTACTAAAATGGAACTGGACAGACATCATGATCATATTGCCAATGCGACAACTTATGCTCTTGAAGTTGGCAGCTTTTCGATTTCGCGTACTAATGTCAAGTAAGTCTGAACGGGTTGCAATGTTGATTTGCCAGGCTATTCATATTTTTTCCATCCACATCATGAACGCTCTTATCAAAAAATATTGGTGTTAAAAATTTATTATAATTTCTTCATCAATGGCTGTAACTTTAGCATTGGCAAAGCGTCCCATAACTATAACTAACACTATATATTATAAGAACATGAAACAGAAATTTCTACTAATTATTTTATCTGCTTTGTTTTGCTTGCCGGTCATTGCTCAGACAAGTACTGCTGATGAACTTGAACCTTTTACATCTATAAATATAAGCTCGTTCGCAAAGGTTTATTTATCTCAGGGGGAACAACAATCTGTCTTGTTGAGTTCCGGTAAAGTTCCGGACAACTCAGAAATTCACGTAAAGAATGGCGTTTTAATGATCGATGCTGAGGCCGGACAAGAAATAACAATCACAATGCCGTCGCTTAACCGAATTGCCATCGGAGGAAAAGGAGTTGTAGAGGGGCAAACGACAATTAATACTGACGCACTAAAATTGGATATTAGTGGTGATGGAAAAATCACTCTTGATGTCCATGCTAAAAAAGTAGATGTCGCGATCAGTGGTTTGGGAAAAGTGGTTCTGTCAGGTACGGCAGAGGAGAGCAATTTCAATATTTCAGGCTCAGGTAAAGTTGATGCCATTGCTCTGAAAACCGCAAAAGCAAAAGTGAATATTTCCGGACTCGGAAAATGTAGCATTGATGCTACTGAGGAGTTGATCTCAAATATTAGCGGAAGTGGTACAGTTACATATAAAACAAAACCTGTAATTCTAGAGGAGAATATATCCGGTGTTGGAAAGACAGGCTCATCTACCGAAATTCCTAGTGGTGATACCACGCGCTTGATGTTTGGTTCCAGAGAGGTGCTTATCGTTGATAATAGAGATGAAATCAGCATCAGAGAAAAGTCAGAACCAAGACCGGTTTGGAGCGGGATGGAGTTTGGTATTAACTCTTATTTGAATTTAGATGGAAAATTGGAGGTGCCGGCGGGATATAACGGCCTTGATCTTCGTCAGGAAAAATCTATAGCTATCTCACTGAATTTGCTTCAAAAGAATTTCGAGATAGCAAAAAGTAATCTATGGTTTTTCACAGGCTTAGGGTTAACCTGGAACAATTACCGCTTTGATAATAATGTACACCTTTCTCCAACCAGCCCCATCACAGTAGGTCGTGATACAGTTGAAGGAGTAAAATATGAAAAATCAAAACTGGTTGTTTCATATCTCACCGCTCCCATTATGTTTGAGTATTTTACCTCCAGAGATAAAAAGAAGGCTTTTCACGTTGGAGCAGGTGCTCTTGTAGGATTGAGGATCGGATCTCATACAAAGCAAAAATATGAGCAAGATGGTAAAACCTATAAGCCTAAAACGTTTGATGACTTTAATCTGAATCCATTCCGCTATGGATTTCGTGTAGCTCTGGGTTATGGAGGGTTTAATCTCTTTGCCGATTATTACGCAAGTACTCTGTTTAAAGATAATAAAGGTCCATCACTCTACCCTGTAGCAGTGGGTATTACGCTTGTTGATTTTTAAATAAGACAAGGTTTTAATAGACCTCATTTGAATTTAAAAACATGAACTCAAAACATTGTATTCTTTATCTTCTCATCCTCCTGGCTTTGTTCAATTATGCATGTGGAGTCAAAGGATCAGGAAATATGGTAACAGAGGCAAGACAACTCTCTGTATTTTCAGGAATAGAACTAAGAGGCGTTGCTGATGTGTACATAAAACAAGGAGATGTTCAGTCAGTACAAGTTGAAGCGGAAGAGAATTTAACGGAATCAATTTTGACAACTATCAATAGTGATGAACTCTTGATTGACGTGGATTCGGAAAATCACCCAACAAGACCCGTGAATGTACATATCACTGTAAAAGAAATCTGCAAATTAGAATTAACAGGTTCGGGGAGCATGACTTCTCTTAATTCTCTTGAATGTGAAGCATTAACAATGCGATTATCTGGTTCCGGGAAGATAGTAGTAAATACAAAAGCCCAACAGTTGAAAGCCAGCCTTGCCGGAACTGGTCGAATAGAGTTGAAAGGAAGCGTAGAGGATGCCGACATTCGGATTATTGGTTCGGGAAATGTTGACGCTCAAAATTTGAGAGCCCAAAGAGCAGCAGTAAGTATTAGTGGTGAAGGATCCGGAACTATTGATGTGATCGACCAGCTTGTGGCAAACATCTCGGGTATTGGATTTGTATATTATGTTAATGAGCCCGGTCTCATCACGTCAAGGATCAGTGGTAAAGGTGATGTCTTGAAGATCTGACACTTTACTTCTCCTATGTATTCATCAAATACAATCTGAAATTTATCTAGAAAAAGGGTCTTCGGATCTTAAGGACAAAGAAACCTCTCATAGCTTTAATAATAAAACGGTCGGATTACCATTTGAGCTTATTCAAAAAGTTTATGTCAGTCGACTGAGTGTTTCTGTAAATCATCATGAGTATAGCAAGACCAACGGCCACCTCTGCTGCGGCTACAGCCATGATGAAGAAAACAAATATTTGTCCGGCTGAATCAGAATGATAAGTTGAGAAGGCGACCAGTAAAAGATTGACTGCATTCAACATTAACTCAATGCACATAAAAATAATAATTGCATTGCGACGAAATAGAACTCCTAATACACCAATGGAAAATAATAGGGTACTGAGTAATATATAATAATTGATAGGAATTTCAAGATTCATCTTTACAGTTTTATTTGATTTCTTTTTTACCAATCATTACAGCTCCAACCATCGCTGCAAGAAGAAGAATTGATGAAATTTCGAATGGCAACATGAAGTCGGTATAAAGCACATGTCCCAAATTTTTAATCAATCCGATTTGCGAATCCGGTTGGTTCAATGGAGCAGTCTCGGCGGATTGACGGATAACAGCAACGAGTACCAGCATAAGCAATCCACCTGCAAATGTCGCTGCGATCTTTAGCCACTTGCTCTTATGAGGCTCAACCTCTGCATTCAGGTTAAGCATCATGATCACATATAGAAACAGAACCATAATAGCTCCTGCATAAACGATAACGTGAACTGCAGCAAGGAACTGTGCATTCATAAGAATGTAATGCCCTGCTATAGCAAAGAATGTCAGAATGAGGTATAAGACACTATGCACCGGATTCTTGGATACAACAACCATCATTGCACTCAGAATAGCAAGAAAAGAGAGGAAGTAGAATAATTGAAGAGTCATCTTTGTTTAATAGTATCCGGGTGCTTATAGTTTATTATGTTGGTATTGCTTGTGTGTCTTGAATTCTTTTACCGCATCCGTTTGTCTTTTGCTGATATCTACCGGAGCATCTTTGGGTTCTACCAACTTATCTTTTCCATAAACGAAGTCAGCACGATCACGGAAGGTTGGAACGAGGCGGTCGGTAAGAAATATGGCTTCCTTCGGACAAGCTTCTTCGCATAGTCCGCAAAAAATGCAACGGAGCATGTTTATCTCATAATTCGCAGCATACTTCTCTTCCCGAAATAATTTTTCTTCACCTGCTTTACGTTCAGCTGCAACCATGGTAATAGCTTCTGCAGGACAAGCGACTGCACACAGTCCACATGCTGTGCAACGTTCAGCACCATTCTCATCACGCTTTAACACATGCAGCCCTCTGTAAACAGAAGCAATGTCACGCTTCTCTTCAGGGTAGTTTAGTGTTACTTTTTTCTTGAAGAAATGTTTTAGGGTGATTTTTAAGCCACCAAGAATTGCCGGAAGATAGATTTTCTCCATCCAGGTCATTTCTTTCTTTACTACAACTTTACTTCTGTTTGTTAAACTTTGCATTGCATTTAGCTTAATTTACTTTACCCATGAACCACATCACTATTCCGGTAAGGAATATGTTGAGGATGGCTAGCGGTAATAATACTTTCCAGCCAAGATTCATTAACTGATCATAGCGGAAGCGAGGGATGGTCCAACGTACCCACATGAAGAAGAAGATGAAGAAGAATATCTTGCCAAAGAAGAAGAGCGTACCTATGATAGATACCCAATTCGGATCAGTAACAAATCGTTCTATGAATGGCATGTTATAACCTCCAAAATAGAGGGTGGCTATAACCGCTGAGGAAATGAACATATTGATATATTCCGCAAACAGGTAGAAACCCAATTTCATAGAACTGTATTCAGTATGATATCCCCCTACAAGTTCGGTCTCACATTCAGGTAAGTCAAATGGAGTTCGATTAGTTTCGGCAAATGCACAAATTAGAAAAATTAAAAACCCTAAAGGTTGATAAAATGCATTCCAGTGTCCACCGGCTTGTTGTTCTGTAATTTCTCTCACGCTCAATGTGCCTGTCATCATTACTAATGCAATGATGGACAGTCCCATGGTGATCTCATAACTTATCATTTGACTTGAAGCACGTAAGGCTCCAAGAAGTGAGTATTTGTTATTAGATGCCCAACCTCCGATCATTATACCATAAACTCCGATCGAAACAACACCGAAGATGTACAGAATCCCAATGTTGACATCAGTTATTTGCAATGAGTAAAATTCTCCTCCAATATTCAGTCCCTTGCCCCATGGTATGACAGCACTCGCCATGCACGCGGTGAGCATAGCTATACTTGGGCCAAGAATAAAGAGCCATTTGTTAGATCCTTGCGGGATGATGTCTTCTTTCATAAACATCTTCACGCCATCAGCCATTGGTTGCAATATTCCAAAAGGACCGGCGCGGTTCGGACCAAGGCGGTCTTGCATGAATGCAGCTACTTTTCGTTCTCCATAGGTGGAGTACATCGCTACAAGCAATGAAATTGCAAAAACTGCAATGACAAGGATTATGGTAAATATTAAGGCCGGACTTAGCATATTCGTTCTAAACTATTTTTTATTCTCTATTTGATAATGATCTGGCACAACTTTTACATCATTGAGTAATGGCTTGTGTGCAGGCTCCGGTAGAGTGTAGTGATTTTGAGAAATTACTGAGGTGCGTTCTATATTACTTGGGCCCTCGATGATCCAGTCACCGGTTTGTTTTTTATCGAAACGACATTCATTGCATATCCAATCGATAACTTCACCGTAAGTGTCTTTTCTTCCTGTTACACGGAAGACCTCAGGTCCTTTCAGCCATAACATTGTTTTTCCTGAACATTTATTACAATCGCGGTGCGCATCGACAGGGTTGACATTCCATACTCTGCTTTTGAATCTGAAGGTGCGATCTGTTAATGCGCCAACCGGACAAACATCAATCATATTTCCTGAAAAATCTTTGTCAACTACATTCTTAATATAGGTGCTGATCTCAGAAACATCACCACGATTGATGACACCATGCACCCGGCCGTCGCAAAGCTGATCTGCTACCTTTACACAACGATAGCATAGAATGCAACGTGTCATGTGCAGTTTTATCTTTTCGCCGATATCAATTTTTTCAAAAGTTCTTCTTTCGAATTCATAGCGGGTTTTACTCAAGCCATGTTCGTATGAAAGATCTTGTAAGTGACATTCTCCGGCCTGATCACAAATAGGGCAATCCAACGGGTGGTTGATCAATAAAAACTCAACAACACCTGCTCTTGCTTCCATGAGTTCCGGAGAAGTGATATTTTCAACTACCATTCCATCCATCACCGTAGTGCGGCAGGATGCGACAGGTTTAGGCATTGGGCGTGGATCCCTTTCAGAACCTTTAGAAACTTTTACGATGCATGTACGGCAATATCCTCCACTTGTTTTAAGCGTAGAGTAATAGCACATAGCAGGTGGAACTATCTTTCCACCAATTTTCCTGGCAGCTTCAAGGATCGTAGTTCCATCCGGTACCTCGATCGTATGTCCGTCTATGGTGACTTTTGGCATTTGCTTTTAGTGTGTCATTCTGATTTAACTGATATCAGCATAAACCATAATGTATAATTTAACTTATCGTACCTTCTTCGTGAAGACGGTAATAATGTTTTACATCCTCGATGGAAGATGGTTTTTGTACATACTCTTCAAATTCTTTTCTGAAATGACGAATGGCACTTGCAACAGGCCATGCAGCTGCATCGCCAAGCGGGCAAATAGTTTTTCCTTCAATTTTTTCCTGGATATCCCAAAGAAGATCCACATCACTCATTTTACCATGTCCTTCCAGAATTCGATGTAATATTTTTTCCATCCAACCTGTTCCTTCACGACAAGGGCTGCATTGTCCACAACTTTCGTGGTGATAGAAGCGACTGAAATTCCATAAGTTTTTTACGATACTTGTAGTTTCATCCATCACAATAAAGCCACCTGACCCTAGCATTGTTCCCGTTGCAAAACCTCCATCTGATAATGATTCATAACTCATCAGACGAGGTTCTCCATTTGCGGTTTTTAAAATAAGGTCTGCAGGTAGAATTGGTACCGAAGATCCTCCTGCAACTACTGCTTTTAACTTCTTGCCTCCACGAATCCCTCCACACCATTCATCGGAATAAATAAAATCTTCAACCGTAATGCCCATTTCAATTTCATAGACACCTGGTTTATTTATATGTCCGCTCGCAGAAATCAGCTTTGTTCCGGTACTTTTTCCTATGCCGACCTGAGCATAAGCTTCTCCACCCTCATTGATAATAGGGACAACTGCTGCGATAGTTTCAACATTATTTACGATAGTCGGACAAGCATACAATCCTGCAATGGCAGGGAATGGTGGCTTGATGCGCGGATTTCCTCTTTTGCCTTCGAGAGATTCGAGTAATGCGGTTTCTTCTCCGCAGATATAAGCTCCGGCACCTACATGAACATGTAAGTCAAAAGAAAAATCGGTTCCTAAAATATTTTTTCCCAGCCATCCATTTGCATAAGCTTCTTCAATGGCTTGTTCAAGGATACGGGCAACATAGAAATACTCGCCACGGATGTAGATATAAGAAGTGCTTGCACCTAATGCAAAACTGGAGGCAATCATTCCTTCAATCAGAAGGTGCGGAATGCGCTCCATCAAATACCTGTCTTTAAAAGTTCCCGGCTCTGATTCGTCGGCATTGCAAACCAAATAACGAGCAACACCTTCAGGCTTTGCAAGGAAACTCCATTTTAATCCTGTTGGAAATCCTGCACCACCACGACCTCGTAAACCTGATTTTTTGACTTCTTCGACGATAGCCTCTGGTGTCATGGTCTTGAGTGCTTTCTCTACAGAAGAGTAACCACCATGTTGACGGTAGACATCATAGGATCTGATTCCCGGGATATGATCGTGTTTTAAGAGTATTTTCTTTCCCATAAAATTAAAGAGACCTTTTTTCTGCTTTGTCTGTGTAGGATTTACGTTTCCCATCAGATTTAAAGCGTTGAAGTAAATTATCCACCTTGTCCAATGTGAGATTTTCGTAATAGTCGGCACCTACCTGCATCATCGGTGCAGTACCGCATGAACCAAGACATTCTACGGCTTTCAGTGAGAACATTCCATCAACAGTAGTTTCGCCGACTTTAATATTTAATTTCTTTTCGATGTGTCTGATCACATCTTCCGCTCCAAGTAGCCAGCAGGAACTCGTACGGCATACTTCAATGTTGCATTTTCCGACAGGCTTTAGATTGAACATCGAATAAAAGGATGCCACCTCGTAAACTTCTATCGGCTGAATATTTAGAATTCCTGCAACATAATCCATTACAGGTGCACTTAACCATCCGTCAAATTCAGCCTGAGCGATGTGAAGAATCGGAAGGAGGGCAGATTTGTGCTTCCCTTCAGGATATCTTTTCATGAGCTTATGCACCAGGGCAAGTGACTCATCTGAAAATTTTATTTCTTTATTCGTGTTCATTAAAAATTATTCTATGCGAATGTTTTTATCATGCGTCAAGTTCACCTGCAATGACATTCATCGAACTCATAGTAAGAATGGCATCGCTGAGATAACTACCTTTTATCATTTCTTTGTAAGCCTGATAGTATATGAAACATGGTCTTCTGAAATGCAGGCGAAAAGGTTGCCGTCCACCATCGCTAACAAGGTAAAAGCCCAGTTCGCCATTTCCCCCTTCTACACAATGGTATACTTCCCCTTTTGGAACATCAGTCTCTCCCATAACAATTTTGAAATGATAAATGAGAGCTTCCATGTTATTATACACTTCCTCTTTCGGAGGAAGGTAGAAGGTTGGGAGGTCAGCATGAAAGGTGGTCTTGTCTTCGAGCTTTTTTAGTTTCTCTAAAGCCTGTTTGATGATGCTCATGCTTTGCCACATCTCCTCCTGCCTTACCATGAACCTGTCATAAGTATCTCCGTTCGTGCCGACAGGAATATCAAATTCGAATTCCTGATAACCTGAATAAGGATTCATTACTCTGACATCGTAGTCGACACCGGCTGCACGCAGGTTTGGGCCACTGAAGCTGTATGCTAATGCACGTTCGGCAGATATTGGTCCGCAAGCAATGGTGCGATCCATAAATATTCTGTTGCGCATGAGCAGACTTTCGAACTCTTTTAGTTGTGCAGGAAATTCTTCCAGAAATTTATCAATCTTTCTCCAGACAGTTTCCGGAAAGTCTCTTTCAAAACCACCTATACGTCCGATGTTAGTCGTAAGTCTTGCTCCGCAAATTTCTTCGTAGATCTCATAGATAAATTCTCGCCATGTAAATACATAGAGGAAGCCTGTCATGGCACCTGTATCAACACCTATTACACTATTGCAAACAATATGATCGGATATACGGGCAAGTTCCATGATGATGATTCGCATGTACTCAACACGCTTTGGTAATTCAGCCTTCAGTAGTTTCTCGACAGTCATATGCCATCCCATATTATTGATAGGAGATGAACAATAGTTCATACGATCTGTGAGGGTCGTTACCTGATAAAATGGCTTGTGCTCTGCAAGCTTTTCGAACGCACGGTGGATATAGCCTATTGTAGGCTCCGAGTTAATGATAATTTCTCCATCCATCGTCAACACATTTTGAAAAATTCCATGCGTAGCAGGATGTGTCGGACCCAGGTTAAGAGTCGTATAGTCGGAGTTTTCTTTTGTATCTTTAATCGTCGGATTCATCAACGATGATTTTTTATTTTCGTTATTGCTATGATTATATCTATTTCAAAGACGGATCAATAGCAAGTTTATTTCTTTTCCATTAATTCTTTTCTGTCAAACTCAGACCGCTTACGACCAAACATCGTATCATCTTTGTCATAACGTGTGCGATCTTCAACAGGATATTCTTTTCTCATCGGGAAATAATCCATGTCATCAACATTGAGAATTCTTTTTAAGTCAGGATGCCCTTTGAAGCGAAAACCATAAAAGTCGAAAGCTTCTCTTTCCATCCAGTTAGCAGCCGGAAAAACAGAAGTCAGAGAATCAAATTCTACGTGATGCTCAGAGCTGAATGTCTTGAACCTGATACGCAGGTTGTGCTCAAGGCTGTGCACTTGAGCCATTAGTACGAACGGATGAGCTGCGTCAGGATAATGAATTCCGCATAATGTTGTCAGGTATCTGAAGCGAAAAGTTTCGTGATCATATAAGAATTTGAACAATTCTAACCAGACTGACTTCTCTACTGTGCCAACCTGAAAATCATATTCTGTTTCCCATCCAATAATGCCTGAGCCGAATCTTTCAGTTAATGCAGTGGTGACTTCTTCTATACTTGGTTTTTCCATGATCCGTTATTCAATGCCGTAAGATGCGAGTAACTGTTTGTACTCAGGTGAGTTTCTGCGACGAAGAGATTCTTTGCCAATTAAATCTTGGATATTCATAACACCTTCAAGAATTTGTTCAGGGCGGGGTGGACAACCCGGT
>Ga0116142_10000806_pt1 | contig 40089 bp, 40 predicted proteins | sample AD_UKC033_MetaG_FD_89785 | JGI IMG/M metagenome (GOLD analysis project Ga0116142, IMG submission 89785) | Active sludge microbial communities of municipal wastewater-treating anaerobic digesters from USA - AD_UKC033_MetaG | ecosystem: Engineered > Bioreactor > Anaerobic > Digestate | place: USA... | reverse complement strand
CTATAGCCATAGCCGCCAATGATCAACAACTGGTTACCTTGTTGAAAAAATTCCATATTGCTGCTCTGCAGTTGTTCTGCTAAAGCTGCTGGGAGGGAGAGAATACTTTTTTTCCAGACTTTTTCTTTTTTAAGGTCCAGTACAATCAGTTCTGTGTTATTATATTTTTTGTTGAAGGAAGCAAAAGGTTGTCTGCGGTGAAGGCCATCGGTTCTGCCGCCGATCAATAATACTTTATCTTCATGCTTCGCCCATGCATACGACTGCAGGCCTTTAAAACCTTTGGGTATTACCGGTTCCAGCTTTATTTTAAAGGGGTAAAAAGATTGCGCATTGATATTAATGGTTAATACCAGACTGCTTAACAAAACAAAGGAAAGTTTCATAAATTATTCAGGAATTGATAGGGTTAAAGTGCCTGTACCAGCCGAAAAATTTTCAAGGTGGCCAACAATAGTTTTCTTTTTATCCATCACATGTATATGCATATTTGTTGTGTGATGGGTAAATATGCTGTGATGTTTATTGGAATAAAAACCCAGTAATACAACGGATTCGTTGCTGAAGCTGCCATACTTTGCAAACTGCTTATGGTTGTCAAAAGTATGAGCTACTCCTTCTTTCCAGTCGATTACATGCCAGGAGGCAATGTTGATATTCCCTTTGATCAAAAAAGGGAATGGCTCTTCCAGAGCCTGTCCCTTTTGTGATGCAAATTTTTCGACAGCCTTCTCAAGGGAAGTATAATCTTTTATCTGATCGGTGATTCGGATCGTTTTCCATTTTGGTACTTGTGAATAAACTAGCATAGCGGCCTTCACTTTTTCAGTGATAACGGTAATGGGCTGTTCTGCATTTACTTTACACCAGTAGGGTTTACTATCAATAATAAGTACTTCCCCTTTAATACCTTCGGCAGGACCAAGACCGTAGATATGTGGGTGGTTTACCAGGGTATCCAGTGCAATATGGGCGGAAAAATCTGCTTGTCGCATAATTTTCTTCATTTCGCCAGCTACTTTCACATCTGTCTTTGGAGGAATAATAAGAACGGCTCCAAAAAATGCAACCAGGAAGAATTTCATTTTCAATTGTACTATTATTTGTTCAGGAAAGAGGAATACATCCAAACTAATTTTTCCTGCTGACGGATATAGTCGCTCATTAAAGCATTTGTTCCTTCATCTTCAGCATCAGCTGATAACGTTAATAATTCCCTTTCTATTTCCAGCAACACTTTAAAGGCGTCAAGTACTCCTTTTACAGCTTCTTTTCCGTCATGTACATTTCTCCTTTCCTTTATCCTGGATAGTTTAAGATAGTCAGTATAAGAATGGCTCGGAATATGGCCAAGCGTCAATATCCTTTCTGCCACTTCGTCAATTTTCAACTGAGTGTCTGTATACAATTCTTCAAACTTTAGATGTAGTTCAAAGAATTTATCTCCTTTGATATTCCAATGAAATCCGCGGGAATTAATATAAAATAATTGGAAGTTTGCTAATAGCAGGTTTAGCTTTTCGGCGAGTTCTCTTGCTTTGTCAGCATTGAGGCCGATCTGATTTTTTTTCATGTCGAAATTTTATACTCTAAATTAGCTATTTGCATAAAGCCAGCAGGTGATTTTTATCACGAACTACCTGTTTGCGATAATGTAAAACCGGGCAGATAATTCCCGGTTTTTGGTTGATATTTAAATCCTGATAGCGGCTGCTCAAAAAGCAAGCTAAATATACTCAGATAACAGCCACTTCCTTTTCCTGTACCAATATGGTCGGATCAAAGATGATAGCGGATTTGACCGAATTGGATATCAGGCAGGCTTTTTCACTCATTTCTAATACTCTTTTTGCTTTTTCCTGCATTTCCGGGTTATTGATAACTAATGTGGGACGAAGAAGTACTTCTGTCATCATAAATTTCCCTTCCACTTTATCAAGTTTACCGTTTGCCTGGCTGTTAAATGATTCAAATTCCAATTTAGAATTTTCGGCTATAGCCAAAAAAGTTGTCATCAGGCAACTGTTAATTGATGCTACAAAAAGATGTTCAGGTGACCAGATTTTTTCTATTCCCTTTTGAAATTCCGGCGGGGTAGCCACTTCAATGGACTGAGTTAATACCGGGGAACTGATGAATCCTTTTCTGTTTTCTTTCCAGGTTAGATCTACTTCGTAGTTGTACATAATCGTGTATTTGTAATTTGAATGTTGTGAATCAAAATTATTATCTGGAATATGGTTGAAAGATGATTTTGATCACCGTGCAGTTTAACATTTAACAATAATGCTATTTAGTAATAGTGGACGATATTTTTTTTGCCAGTGACTTATATCACACAGCTAAGGAAAAGTTATTAGAATGACGTAAAATCATTTCAGTGGTTGACAGGTATCATCCGATTTTGTGACACAACTCGCAGAAATACAAACAGGTAGTAGTGAATTTTACAGTGTAATTAATTCTCAGCTCAACTAAACAAACAGCATATGAAACATCTCGTAATATTAGGCGCAGGAACTGCAGGAACCATGATGGCAAATCATTTAAGTCATCATTTGAAAAGACCGGAATGGAGAATCAGCATTATAGATGAAAAAACTGAACATCACTATCAGCCAGGTTACCTTTTTCTGCCCTTTGATATATATGAACCGGAAGATATAGTGAAATCTATTGATGAGTTTATTCCCAAAGCAGTTGATCTTGTCCAGGGAGCAATTGATAAGGTAGTACCATCAGAAAACAAAGTGCTGATGCATGATGGTAGTGTATTGGTTTACGATGTACTGATCGTGGCCACAGGTGCCAAAACTGCACCGGAAGAAATTGAAGGAATGAAAGGCAGTGAATGGTATAAATCTGTTTTCGACTTTTATACTTTCGAAGGTTCACTTTCCCTGAGAAATAAACTAAGAGATTGGAAGGGCGGTAAATTGGTGGTACATATAACTGAAATGCCCATTAAATGCCCTGTTGCACCACTTGAATTTGCATTTCTGGCCGACTCTTATTTTAAGCATAAGCATATGCGGGATAAAGTAGATATCACTTATGTTACCCCGCTTAGTGGCGCTTTTACCAAACCAAAAGCTACTGAAGCACTGGAGCATCTGCTTCATGAGAAGAATATAAATATTGAGAGTGATTTTGCAATTGAGCATGTAGATAATGAAAAAAAAGAAATTGTCGATTATGGCGGCAGGGCCATCCCCTTTGATATACTTGTTACTGTCCCTACTAATAAAGGAGATGAGGTGATAGCGAGGTCAGGAATGGGTGATGATCTCAATTATGTGCCAACACATAAGGCTACTTTACAATCAAAAGAGTATGCAAATGTGTTTGTATTAGGGGATGCAAGCAATATACCGGCTTCCAAGGCTGGCTCTGTTGCTCACTTTGAAGCAGAGATTCTAACCGATAATATCCTTCGTTTTGTCAAAGGAGAGCCATTAAAAGACGAATTTGACGGACATGCTAACTGTTTTATCGAAACCGGTAATGGTAAGGCATTACTGATCGACTTTAACTATACACATGAACCGGTAGAAGGGACCTTTCCGTTTCCTGGAGTAGGACCATTGAGATTATTGAAGGAAAGCAGGATGAATCATATGGGAAAACTAGCTTTCAGGTGGATTTACTGGAATGTATTATTAAAAGGAACACATATACCATTTGTTTCTGCATCTATGTCAGAGGCAGGAAAAAAATATAATTAACATTTTAAATCAACAATTATGGAAAAAACTATTGCTGGCAAATCAATTGCCGTAAACGAAGAAGGATATTTGACCGACTTCAAACAGTGGGATAAATCAGTTGGTGAAGCGCTGGCTGCAGAAGCTGAGATAAACCTGACACCGCGGCACTGGGATGTGCTGACTTACCTGCAAACCGAGCACAAGAATGAGGTGCCACTTAGTATAAGGAAAATTGGAAAGAGTGGGGTAGTGGATATAAAGGAGTTTTATCAATTATTTCCAAAGGCTCCCTTGAAAACAGCAACTAAAATTGCGGGCATTCCTAAGCCAGCCAGTTGTATTTAGTAACCTAAAAACGTATCAATCATGAGTGCAAATAATGGTGAAATTAAAAAGATGATGATCATCTTGTCAAAAGGTACACTGGAGAATGTATATGCAGCTTTTGTATTGGCCAATGGCGCCCGGATGGAGGGAATAGATGCTGAAGTTTTCTTTACCTTTTTTGGCCTGGAAGCAATTCATAAGAAAAAATTATCACACCTGCATGTGGCTACAGTTGGTAACCCCGCTATGCATATACCTACTATGCTGGGTGGCTTGCCGGGTATGGAAGCGCTTGCTTCGAATATGATGAAAAAGGAAATGGAAAAAATTGATATGCCTGATGTGCAGGAATTCCTTGATATTTTAACCGCATCGGGGGTAAAAATGTGGGCTTGTAAACTGGCGATGGATATGTTCCATTATAAGAAAGAGGATTTATTTGAAGGAGTCGAAGAGGTTATTACGGTAGGAGATTTTTATATGAAAAGTGAGGGTGAGGGAGTACACATGCTGTTTATTTGAGAAAGAGAGTTAATTATTGCTGTATCGAAGTAAGCAGTAGTTTATTCCAGTTAAAAAATAAGCGACCCGTGGTCGCTTATTTTTTTAAAGATATTTTTAATGAGGCAATTTTTCTCTAAAATACCCATAGACCCATGTGCCGACAATCGCACTTAGCAATGTAATAACGATTACCGTAGCTCCCGTACCAATTTGTGCAAATAGGGGACCGGGGCAAGCACCGGTAATAGCCCAGCCAAAACCAAATATCAGGCCTCCGTATATATTCCCTTTATTGAATTTTTTGGAAACAAATTCAATTGGCTCGTTATAAATAGTTTTTATTTTAAATTTTTTTATAATCCAGACTGATATAATACCGACCGTTACCGCTGAACCAATAACGCCGAACATGTGAAAGCTCTGGAGGCGGAACATTTCCTGTATCCTGAACCAGGAAATAACTTCCGCTTTTACCAAAATGATCCCGAATAATATGCCTGCCACAGCATATTTCAGATTATACCACCAGGGGTGTTTTAATTCCGATTCGTTAAAACAAACAGCATCAAGTGAACGAACCTCGAAATCGGTATTTTCAGTTAGAAATTCATGGTGTTTCTTTTCCTGAAATTTTTCATTTATTTCCATGGTATGCTTATAATTTTAAAATGTAAGGGAGAACTATGTTAGCTACAATGAAACCACCTGTCATAAAACTGATTGTAGCGACTAATGAAGGCCATTGCAGATTAGAAAGACCCATAATGGCATGTCCGCTGGTGCATCCTCCTGCATAACGGGTACCAAAACCAACAAGGAACCCTCCTGCAACTGTCATGACAAGTCCACGGACACTTAATAATGATGGCCAGGTAAACAGGTCTTCGGGAACAAAAGAGTTATAATTGGTAATGCCATATGTAGCCAGCTCAGCCTGAAGTTTTGGATTTACCTGTATAGGATCACCAGTAGTTAGCAGTTGTATTGCTATGAAACCGCCCATCAGGATACCAACCACGAAGAATAAATTCCAAATCTCTTTTTTCCAGTCATACTTGAAAAAAGAAATTTTAGCTGGTAAACAGGCTGCACAAATATGTCTGAGCGAGGATGATATGCCAAACGACTTATTACCTATCAGTAACAAGGCGGGTACCATTAGCCCTATCAATGGACCGGCTACATACCAGGGCCAGGGTTGTTTTAGAAATTCAAACATAAAATTTTATTTTAATGAACAAATTTGGTGGCGATTTTAAAACTACCCGGTGATAATTATCACCAATAATTTCCTAATTATTTTTTTCAACAGTTCTCCTGGAAATTATTGGTTGGTAAGGTCCGAATTTATGCTGAGTTTCAGTAAATCCATCAGCATAGGGACCAAAAGGATGATCAAAAGGTTTTTTTGAAATATCCGGCCAGTCTTTACTCAGATCTTTTGCAGGCCTGGGCTGGCTGTTTACATAAGCGGCCACATCCCATGCTTCTTCTGTTGATAATTTCGGGCTGCCATGAGTTGCCTGGTTGAAAGGCATATTACTTTTAATATAACCAGCAAAATTGCTTAACCTGAAAAGACCAGCGCCATTGTTGTAACTATGCTCTCCCCAAAGCGGCGGATAGTCATAACTTTTGCCATTTATACTTAACTGCCCTTCTCCTTTTTCACCGTGACAGCTTTTGCATTGTGCTGTATAAACTTCTTTTCCTTTTACCGGATCTGCCGCCCTGTCAAGAAATGGCAGTTTCTCAATCCCGCTTCCAACAGGCTTTTCTCCTTTTTTTACATCTTTCCCAAGCCATTTAATATACGCATAGATGGCCTGGTATTCTTTGCTGTTGCTGTCCGGAGCAACGCCATTCAAACTTCTTTCAAAGCAGTCACTCACTCTTTTGTAGAGGCTTTCCATGCTTCCGCTACGGTCACGAAATTTCGGATAGGTAGAAAACACAGCGCTGTAATTATTGCCCCAGTTTTTTTTGCCGGCATTTAAATGACAGTTTTGACAATTCATACCGTTGGTTATTTGAGCAACAGAGCCATGCGGGCCAAAATATCTTGCTGTATGTGCCACAATATCTTCTCCATACATAACTATCTCTCTTTCTTCTCCCTGTAATTCATTATCTGTAAACAAACTTGGAGGTATCCAGGTACTATCTTTTATTGCAGCATTATAAACAGGAGTAGCTCCCTGTTTAATGGCTTTAACTATTTCTGAAATTGAAACAATAGTTATACTTATCACTATTATTGCCAGTTGCCAGTTTGATTTAATATTCTTCCACATATTTGTTTGCTTATCGGAATTCATACGTTGTTCCCTGTAATTGTGTAAGCAGTGTATGGGGTTGGTCAGTTGCAGTGGCTCTCATCTCCAGTTTTGGTGATACTGGTGAATGGGTGGCAAGGTATTCTTCTATCACCTTGTGCATTAACACACCAAGTTTTTTCGGATTCTTTACCTTTTCAATACGGCATAATGTGTCATCAGGATCACCTTCTCTTTCACAGGCCACAATGCTGTACTCTTTGCTAAGGTCTAATGTTTCACCTTTTATTTTAACCCAGTTGACTCTTTTGCCAAATTCATTTCCAATAGTGAAATTCACTTCCATACCGGCAAAGCGAACAAACCAACCGCCAAACCTTTTGGATGGATCTTTTGCAAATGCATTCTGCAGTTCTTTCTCCAGCCAATCCCAGAGTTGTTTGCCAGTTACCATCCCGGTCTTTGCTTCACTGTCTACTGGCAACATATTCCACAGAAATTCTTTGGTAATGTCGGCTTTTCCTTTTCTTGGATCAACAGCGAGCGGCTGGCAAAAACGAAAACCATTACTTAAAGCAATATCTGTTTTGAATTTCCAGTGAATGGCATCTGTGATAAGATTATCCATCGGAGTTTCCATTACAAAATATCTTACCAATGGGGTAGTAGTGGTACCAATTACTTTGGATAATTCCCTTTTAAAGGGTGTCTCTGCTGTATTAATCTGAGCCAGTATTTTTTTATCTGCCGGATATTTGACCGGATCTACATCAAGCAACTGGTATTTATAACTTTTCATCTTTCCGTTTTCCACTTCTATATCAAGTTTGCCAAGGAATGAACCAAAAGCGCCACATTCCACTACTTTGGTATATTTTCCCTCGATTGGCACTCTTACTCTCTCATGTGTATCTGCCCCAAGAATAAAATCAGCACCTTCTACAGCCGGATTATTTGCCAGCCCCACTTGTTGGGCCAATCCCATATGCGTCACAATAAAAATAATACCACAGCCTTCCACATCTTTCAACAACCTTATGTATTTGGCTACGTTATAATCAGCATGTTCAAAACGAATGCCTTCACTATAAGCAGGTGATTGTCGTTTGGGAATCAGATGATCTGTATAGCCAATAAAACCAACTTTAGCGCCGGCAATATATTTTATCCAGTAAGGAGGATAGATCAATTCGCCATTGTCTGCATCATTTGTTTTATGCCACATATTAGCACAAATCTTGGCGGCGGTAGCATGTCCCATATCAAATAACATCTTCTTTTTCTTATATACTACTTCCCAGTTCCCTGGAAGGATAAGATCGTAATTAAAATCATTCAGTAGTGGTATCAACGCTTCACCTTCAGTTAATGATGCTACTGCACTGCCATGAAAATAATCACCCCCGTCAATAAGAAGTGTATTACCCGGATTTTGCTTCCTGAAATGATTGATCATGGTCTTTAATACAGCAAGACCACCTCTTCTTCTGTAAACGGGTTTCTCATTTTCCCAGAAAAATTCGTCATGGGTGTGGAGCTGCGCATGTATATCGGAGGTATAAAGTATAGAGAAACGTCCGGGCAAGCCTTCCGTTACCTCTTTGGCTAATTCACCTGTAGCGGCTATAGCTGTTGAGCCTAATGTGGATCCCATACCAGCCAGTGCAGCTTTTTTTAAAAAATCACGGCGGGAGTTGTTGTTGTTATCATTGTTTATCCATGAAGACATTGGCAATCGTTTAGGTGAAAAAATACTGAATTTAAAGTTGGTTCTATTTACCTGATTGCTACGTGACAACAGTCACATTTAGTCAATTCTTGATTTTAGTTCATTTGACCCGGAGGTTTCGCAACATTACTTTTACCGGTAAATTACTTTTTATTTGGCTACGATGAATATTTTAGTGGTACAGTTCAGAATTGGTAGTTAAAGACAAGATTCCACAGGCCCATGTCCACTTTATTGATCACATATTTATCATTATTGTATGAGTTCCCTGTTTTACTCTTATACACATAAAGGAGTTGTGATTCAAGTCCCTTCAGGATGCCTGAAAATTTATAGCGGATATCAATATTTAGCTGGTTATAAGAGGGCAGGCCGTATTTGTTAAGTGCATAATTAGTTACTTCAGGAAGTTCATAATAACCGGCTGCAATGGCAGTACTAATCCTGAGGCGGGGAATTTTATAGTTTAATTTTCCAACCACGGCATGAACATCACCCAATCCTTCATTTCTTTCTCTTGGTAAAAAAGTAAAGAAAGGGTCACGGCCCCATTCTCTTGGCATCAGGTACCTGCCATGTGCAGTAATGCGATTGTAATTCAGCGTTGTTTCCCATTTCTCATTTATCCAACCCAGTTTTGCTCCCAGTGTATACGCTTTACTCCCTTTTCTGAAATAAGTTTTTGAAGGATCTTCATTACCCCCGTCTTTCACAGCATCCTGTCTTATTATTTGGGCAGCAGCTATCAACTTTGACTTGCCAGATATAACATATTCGTAATCGGCCTGTAGCATAGCGCTATTGAAGATATTTTCTGTAAACTGATTCCAGAGTTGAAATTTCAGGTTTTTATTATGCTGATAAGTAATACCTGTCAGTACAATGCCATTACTTTTAAGGTTGCCGGCATAGCCAGATTTATTTCCGGTTTCAGTTATTCCAACCGGGTATACACCTATGGATTCACCTGCCTTATACCACCTTACAGTACTTCGTGGAGATATTCCATAGAGATAGCCGAGTTGTAATTTTATTGTTTTAGCTGGATTTATTTCTGCCCATAAGCCTTCTACTTCGGTAGGCCTCATTCTTCCATCCTGAAGATTTATAAAAGGAGTATTGATAAGTTGTTTACCAAATGTGATTGTTGAATTTTTGAGATAATATTTGATATAGAGTTCTTCCAGTCTGTCAATATCTTTTTTATTTGATGGGTCTTCAATATCAAACAACCCGGTTTCATACCGGTTCATTTGATTTGTCTTGGGATCGGGTATTGTAAGATCAGACGAGCCAATATTAAAAACGAAAAAACCGCTTACACCTATTTGAAAATTCTTGAACTTCCCTGTTTCAAATTTGATGCCTCCGCCAACTGCATGAGCATAATAATCTGTCAAATCGCTTTTATTTTCAGTAGCCATGAAATAATACCGAAAATGGCCGCTGACAGTGCCCCTCCTGAATGCAGAAAGGAGAGAGTTAGAGTCAGCTTCGATCTCTTTTTCTTTCCATAATCCGGGTTTTTCATTTACTTCCTGGTGTTGACCCAAAAGACTAAATGACATACACAGCAAAACAATTAATGTAAAAAGCTTTTTCATTCTTTTTATAATAGCGGTGAAACAAACTAAGAAGGCAGGCAGACCGTAGAAAGGATGATAAGTAAGAGATGTCAGAAACCAGCTTTAATATAACTCCAGCCTTGTTCCTGTTTGCGGACAATTTCTCCAATTCCCATTTTTACAAACCCAGCTTCGGAGATAATTGACTCCTTCGGAATCTTTCTTTCTGCCATAGTATTTTCACAGGCTATGAACTCAATCCCCATATTTTTGAAATGAGTGATTTTTTCCTGCTGTGTAGTTTTCCCTTTTGTGAGAAGATCAAGGCCCGGTCCGTGAGCTACTACTTCAATGATTACACTATCGCTCCACCCGGCTTTCAGGTGTTTCAGGTTATTCATCAATCCTTTCCATACAAGGGTGTCATTGCTGCTTAGTTGCATAATGATGCGATGTTTTGAAGGCCCAGCTGAATTAGTTTGTGCCTGGATCTGCGTACTAAACAGTATTATGGCGATTATGATAAAAAAATTCTTATACATAAGCTTGTAATTTCTAATTCCGATTATTGTTCTTTCTTTCCTTTCCAGCTGCTAAAACCTCCTTCCAGGTCATATAGTTTTGTAAAACCTGATTCTTTCATCAGTAGCATAGCTTCTTTGCTCCTTTTTCCACTACGGCAATATAAAAGATACGTTTTTGTTTTGTCCAGCACTGCAACCTGTTTCTTAAAATCCTCAGTTTTTAATACATCAATTTGCAAAGAACCGGGAATATGACCAGCAATATATTCGTCAGGTGTCCTTACGTCAAGGAGGACAGTATTCTTTTTTGTAATGAGTCGTTGAAATTTTTTCTGGGAAACAGTTTTTCCGGCACTATTTTGTTGTGCTTGCACACAAACGGTACTGCAAAGGCCTGCCAGCAGTACCCCGGTAAAAAGGATCAGCCACTTTTTCTTTATTACCAGTTGAACAGAAGACCTCATGATGCAATTTTATTTTTGAGGCTTGTCCATGGACCGCCATTATACACTTCTATGCCTGCTGACTGAAGAATACTCTTTGCCATACCGCTCCGGGCACCACTTCTGCAAACAGTAATAACTGGCTTGTTGATTTTTTTCAACTCGGCCACTTTGCTGCGGATATTGTCCAGCGGAAAATTTTTCGAGCCAGGTATATGTCCGGCTTTATATTCTCCCGGGGAACGAACATCAACAATAATAGCACCGTTGCTTACCAGTTCTTTATAATTAACCGATGTGCCACCAAATATTTTCTTTAAAAATCCAAGCATAATACATCAGTTTAGAAGGAATTGCATATCACCAAGGCCCCCGCCATTAAATACATTAGCAACTCCCTTTTGTTTTAAAATACTTACCGCCATTCCGCTTCTGTTGCCACTACGGCAATAAAGAACAATGGGATTTTTTTGTGATTTAAATTCTTCTGCTTTATAGAGAATCTCCTCCAATGGAATATTTTTCGCACCAGGGATATGCTCCATTTCAAACTCCCAGGGACTGCGCACATCAACTACTATCGTTGAAGGGCTCTTTACCAGTTCTTTTAATGTGTTCATGTATGTTATTTTTTATAATGTTTTTTTGGCAAGGTACCAATCTACCATTTCAAGCTTACTGGCTTTTCGTTCTGCCAGTGCCTCTATCGTTTTTGGTGCAGGGATAATTACTTTCTTTCCCGGCTCCCAGTCAAGCGGCATGGCCACTTTGTGTTCGTCAGATGTTTGCAGGGCTAGTAAGGTCCTTTTAATTTCAGCCATGTTACGGCCAACATTAAGCGGATAATACATTATTAAGCGAACCTTTCCTTCTGGATCAATAATAAATACAGCCCTTACTGCTGCAGTTTCACTTTCGCCTGGTTGCAGCATGCCATAAAGTTTTGATATACTCATGTCAATATCTGCAATAATCGGGAACTCAAATAGTACACCTGTTTTTTCATGTACTGCATTTACCCAGGCAATATGGGCATGAATGCTATCAATGCTCAAACCCATCAGTTTTGTGTTGTGGTTGGCAAAAAACTCTTTCTCTTTTGCAAAGCCGCTCATCTCAGTTGTACATACAGGGGTAAAATCTGCCGGGTGCGAGAATAAAATCACCCAACTTCCTTTATTGTAGTCAGAAAACTTAAGCTTGCCGGTAGTAGTTACCGCCTCAAAATCCGGAGCTTTATCGCCGATTCTTGGCATGCTTGTTATAGTATTTGCTTCCATAAGTAATTTTTTTGAATTTTAAAAATGCCGGGGATTACCCCCGGCTTCATTAACCATTAACCAACCAACAGTTATAATAGTGTCGATGGGCACACATAATCACTTGTTTTAAATTTGCCGTTTTCTTTCAATGCTTTGAAGCCACTCTTAACATCAATAAGGTTATCATATCCCCTTGCACGAAGAATTGAGTTGAAGATCATGGAGCGATATCCTCCTGCACAATGCACATAATAGGTTTTATTCTTATCGATCTGTGCCATACTCTCATTGACAAAGTCTAAAGGAGCATTTTCTGCGTCAATAATATGCTCACTCAGGTACTCGCTTTTTTTACGTACATCAAGTATGTTCACTTTTTCTTTCGTCATGGTGTCAGCTAAATCAGCGGCATCAACAGAAGCGATCTGGTCTACTTCTTTTCCGGCATTCTTCCAGGCATTGAAACCACCTTTCAGGTAACCGATAGTAAAGTCGTAACCTACCCGGGCCAATCTGGTTATTACTTCATCTTCACGACCTTCATCTGTTACTAATAATATTTCCTGTTTGATATCTGGAATCATAGCACCTACCCAAGGTGCAAACTGGCCATCAATACCGATATTGATAGAATTGGGTACAAAACCTTTGGCAAAGGTTTGCGGATCTCTTGTGTCCAATATCAAAGCACTGGTTTCATTGGCTGCTGCTTCAAAAGCATCCGGGCTTAGTGCATGCTGACCTCTTTCGAGTACTTTGTCAATACTTTCATATCCTTGTATATTCATCATTACATTCAACGGGAAATAAGCCGGAGGGGCCACTAGTCCTGTAGTTACTTCTTTAATAAACTCTTCTTTGGTCATATTGGCCCGGAGAGCATAGTTTGTTTCTTTCTGATGGCCCAATGTATCTGTAGTTTCTTTGCTCATGTTCTTACCACAGGCACTTCCGGCTCCATGGGCAGGATATACGATAATATCATCCGCCAGGGGCATTATTTTATTGCGTAAAGAATCGAACAAATAACCCGCCAGTTTATCCTGTGTCAGTTCGGAGGCTACTTTTTGTGCCAGGTCAGGACGGCCTACGTCACCGATGAACAAAGTATCACCTGAGAATAATCCTGCTTCTTTTCCATTTTCATCTTTTAACAGGTAACAGGTACTTTCCATAGTATGACCGGGTGTATGCAACACTTTCAGCGTAACATTACCTACTTTAAATTCTTCACCATCTGTAGCAATATGTGCTTCAAATGCCGGCTTTGCATTCGGGCCATATACAATCGGAGCTCCTGTTTTTTTGCTCAGATCAAGGTGACCACTAACAAAATCAGCATGGAAGTGTGTTTCAAAAACGTACTTGATCTTTGCATTGTTACGTTCGGCCTTCTGTATATAAGGCTCTACTTCACGAAGCGGATCGATAACAACAGCTTCGCCATTACTTTCTATGTAATAAGCACCTTGTGCCAGGCAACCGGTATAAATTTGTTCTACTTTCATTTAAAATGTTTTTTTTATTATTGAATATCAAATTTCGTATGCTGCTAAGTCCTGTACAGTGACATCAATCACAATCAATGACCACCGCCGCCGGGGAAGAACAATTCTTTAACAATAATGTAAACACCCATTACCAATACAAACCAGCCAAACCCTTTTTTTAGCTTATCGCCATCTATTTTTTTGCTCAGTGCATCACCAACGAAAATACCAGCTATGGCCAATGCAGTAACACTCAGTAATAATTTCCAGTCCATAGTAAAATTGGATAAATCACCCGTAAATCCGATTAAAGATTTAGCTGCTATGATCAGTAAAGAAGTTCCGACAGCCTGTTTCATAGGAAGCTTACTAAATAATACAAGAGCGGGTATGATGAGGAATCCTCCACCTGCACCAACCAGACCAGTTAAAACTCCTACGACAGCGCCTTCCAGCAGTATCATAGGGTAATTGAATTTTTGTTCTCCATTTTCTGTTTCTTGTGTTTTCTTTTTATCACGGATCATCGATACAGATGCAAAAACCATTAGAATAGCAAACAGTACCATCATCAGGATACTTTTGGTAACCACAAAATCTCCGATATTGAAAACTTCTTTCGGAATCCCGGGAACGATAAATTTCCGGGTAGCAAAAACAGCAGCAATAGATGGGATGCCGAAGATGATGGCAGTTTTCAGGTTCACCATTCCCTGCTTGTATTTTGGAACAACACCCACAAGGCTGGATGACCCCACTATGAAAAGTGAATAGGCTGTTGCTAAAACAGGCTCAACGCCAAACAAGTAAACCAATACAGGAACTGTAAGAATAGAACCACCCCCGCCAATAAGTCCAAGTGAAATACCAATTATAAGGGAAGCAATATAGCCGATGATCTCCATGTAATATTTTTTGCAAGATTAGATGAAAGACCACTTTTACAATGTGACAGAAATCACAGCGTAATCAGCTACGGCACAAGCTCAATCATATTGCGATGAAGCTTTACAAGATTTCTCTGCTCCATCTTTTTCAGCAGCCTGGAAATTACTTCTCTTGAACTGTTCAGGTCGTCGGCAATCTGCTGGTGGGAAATATCAATACTTTTTTTACCTGTTTTTTCTACATATCGTTTAAGATAAAATTCAAGACGTTCATCCATATTCCGGAAAGCGATATTATCAACTACTGATAGTATTTCATCAAAACGGTTGCGATAGGTCTGAATGACAAACTGATACCATGTTTTGTATTTATTCATCATATCATCCATTAATTGTACAGGTATCATCAGCACTTCAGAGTCTTCTTCCGCTACAGCCATTATTTCACTGGTATGCGATTGAAGGGCGCAGATCATAGAAACAGCGCAGGCCTGGCCCGGTCCAAGATAATACATGAGAAACTCACCTCCCTCCTGATTTTCACGATAGATCTTTACACGGCCTTCCAGTACAAGCGCAGTAGATTTGATATATTGCCCGGTTCTCATAATAACATCACCGGCATTGAAGCTTCGCTGTACTGCTTCTTTTTCAATAGCATTGATAAGTCCGGGTTCAAATTGGGGGAAGAGTTCTTTCCAGTTCATTTTGCAAAGTTAGGGGTCTAATATTTTTTCCATCTTCATACTTCTGCTGCCCTTGATGAGAATATGGCTGTCAGAATATTTCTGCTGTTTAAACCATTCGGTAGCCTGAACTGAGTTCTCAAATGTCAGAAAGGGGTGTTCGAATTTCAGAAAGTCGCCACCAACCAATACAACCTGCTTCCAGCGGTGATGATTTATCTCTTCGACAATTGCTTTATGTTCTTCCAGGCTTTCTTCGCCGAGCTCTGCCATGGCCCCGAGGACTAATATTTTACTATCGGCATGCAGCTTTGCAAAGTTTTCAATTGCCAGTTTCATACTGCTGGGATTAGCATTGTATGCATCAAGAATAATTTTATTGCTGCCAGTTTCAATCAATTGAGACCGGCTGTTGGATGGAGTATAATTCTCTATTGCTTCTTTGATCTTATTATCAGGCACATTAAAGTATTTACCGATGGCAACAGCCAGTAGTACATTTGGTAAGTTATAATCACCCACTAACCTGGTTTTAATACGACCGGCCAAAGAGCCTTTAGTAATATTTACTTCGAGAAAAGGTTCATTATCCAGGGCCACTCCCTCAATATCTGCTGCAGCTGTGCCATACCTGATAATGTTTGGTATTCCCCTGCTCATTACCTTTAAATAATCATAATCCGACATCACGAAAGCAGTGCCATTGTGGGTACGTAAATAATCATAGAGTTCACCTTTCCCTTTTCTCACCCCCTCTACGCCTCCAAAACCTTCGAGGTGTGCCTTCCCACAATTAGTAATGATCCCATGAGTTGGTTGCGTATACCCGCAATAGCTGGCTATTTCTTTCTGGTGATTAGCACCCATTTCTATAACCGCTATCTCTGCGTCCTTCTTTATTTTCAGAATTGTAATTGGAATCCCGATATGATTATTCAGGTTACCTTCTGTGGTATATGTTTTATAGGCAGAAGAAAGAACAACATGTACAAGCTCTTTAGTGGTTGTCTTGCCATTACTGCCTGTAATAGCGATAACAGGAATGCTTAATTGTTCCCGGTGATACCGTGCTAACTGTTGCAAAGTGGTTAGTACATCATCAACCAGTATCGTCTTTCCGGGTACTTCATAATCGGCTTCATCAATGACAGCATACACAGCGCCGGCATTTATTGCTTGCCGGGCAAAAGTATTGCCATTAAAATTATCCCCTTTCAATGCAAAGAAAATATCGCCGGGTTTTAATTGTCGGGTATCTGTCTGTACAGAAGGATATTGTTTATAAATTTTGTAAAGGTCTTCAATAAGCATATGGCAAAAGTAAAGTAGTGGGTAATAAAAAACCCCCCGTATCCGGAGGGTTTCTAAGATTTTATTTTATCAGCTTATCTTTTTTGTCTTTTAGTTTTGAAGTGCTGGCCAGTTTTACGCTTATTACCTTCAGGGCTGCCCATACGGTTCATAGCGCAACGGAAACCAAGAGTACTTAGTGCCTGGTCTTCTTCAAGATGACGACGAGAGCCAGGAGTTAACCAATATGCTCTGTCATTCCAGCTACCACCTTTGTAAACTTTTGATTTTTCCGGGTGAATTAGCGTTGTATTAGCATAACCATAAGAAGACTGTGATAACGAGTCACCATCGAGGAAGTCGATAACATTACCTCTTTGGTAGTTTCTGCGGTTTTTGCTTTCCTCATCAGTTACAGCTACCATCTTCACACGGCCAAGACTGTCTTTCTCATATCTTGTTGAAGGATCCATAGTAGATGGATCAGCAACATATAATTTTTTGTATTCATTACCGCGGAATGGTGCCGGTTGATCATCAAAATCGAGAGAAGAAAGAGGACGGTAAGTATCTTCCACCCACTCACTAACATTACCAGCCATGTTATAAATACCAAATCCATTTGGATAGAAAGATTGAACAGGAGCAGTGTAGAAGGCACGGTCATTTAGACCACCAGCCACACCGGCATTATCACCAGAGCCTCTTTTGAAGTTAGCCAGAAAAACTCCCTGCCAGCTTCCGCGACGGGTATCACGAAGCCCGTTTACGTTTTGTGACCAGGGATAAACTTGTTTATTTGACTGTAACTCTTCCCCTCTTTTACCTTCTTTAAGGCTGGGGCGGGGGTTTTGATTGATCAAACCATAAGCAGCATATTCCCACTCTGCCTCAAAAGGAAGACGGTAGTCAGGTGAAAGAAGACCTGATTCATAAGTTGGTGCAATTGGGGGTTGTCCCTTTTTAGATTGCATAGCTTTACCGGGAGGGGCAGTGTATAACCCTAATAAGTATGATTTGGTATTAAAATTATTGTCACCCTGTTGTGCACCGGGTTTTTGATTGGCTTTATTGATATATCCTTTCTGAACCAGTGTCCCTTCGTTTACACGATCACTTCTCCAAAGACAAAAATCTTTTGCCTGTCTCCAGTTTACACCAACAACAGGATAATCGTTGAAACCAGGATGGCGGAAATAGAATTCAACCATTGGTTCATTATAACTTAACTCACTTCTCCACACCAGTGTGTCAGGCAAAGCACCTTCCAGTATTTTTGCATTAGCGGGATCAGTTGGGTCAAACACTTTTGTCAACCAGTGAAGATACTCACGGTAGTGAACGTTGGCCACTTCAGTACGGTCTATGTAAAAAGAAGGAACAGAAACACGACGGGGAATATTATTCCAGTCACCCATTACATCTTCCTCCGTTTGTCCCATGGTGAAGGTACCGCCTTCAACAAATACCAGACCCGGGCCAAGGCCCTGTTCTTTGGCCTTTGAAACCTGGAAACCACCCTGATTCTTATCATTGTAGTTCCAACCAGTTACATCGGACTTATCGTATTTCTTTTTGCCAAAAAGGCCTTTTCCTTTACAGGATGCCAGCAGCACCACACAGGATAGTAGGATTGTTAAGTTTCTCATTGTTTTTTGCATAAACCTATGAATTGGAATAATTTTAACGCCGGATGGGGTGAAATATTGCACCCTAAATAACTTTTACCTGCCGGAAATGCGAATATAGACAGTTTAGGTAAAAACGGATACGCAGAAATACCTTTTTTTAAACGGGAAATTCCCATCAGACCAATACGTTAGCACATGAAGTTGTTCCGGGATATTGTTTTGACAGGAATCCTCCTTTCAGGCTCTTTTTTAGCTCCTGCGCAACGAATTTATTCTACAAGTTCTGTACTGAGCAGCGGCAGTTGGTACAAATTAGGTGTAAAGCAAAGGGGAGTTTACAAGATTGATATTCCTTTTCTGGCCAGCCTGGGAGTAAACACTACCGGACTTTCGTCCAACTCGGTAAGATTATTTGGGAATGGTGGCGCCATGTTGTCAGAAGCAAATGCAGGACAATGGCTGGATGACCTCGCAGAAAACAGTATTCAGGTGGTAGATGGCGGCGATGGTGTCATTAATGGTACTGATTATATACTTTTTTATGCTCCGGGGCCGGATGAATGGAAGAAAGATTCGGTCAATAAAAGATTCATTCATCAAAAGAACCTTTACAGTACCGAGTCTTACTATTATTTAACTATTGGAGGGAATGGAGAACGGGTACATAATACTCCATTGTCAGGCCCTCCGGCTATTACTGTAACCAGTTTTTCTGAGAGGTTCTTTCATGAATCAGATACCATCAATTTCCTCGCAAGCGGTAAGGAATGGTATGGGGAGGAATTTACCAACGCTCCGGGAAAAAGTTTAACAAGAACATTTACCGTTACTATTCCTGACATTCTTGTTAATACACCTTTATTACTGCAAAGTAATTGTGTAGCAAGATCAGTAGGTACCAGCAGCCGTTTTGATATTAAAATAAATGACCAGCCAGCGGGACAGCAACTCATTAATTCAGTTGGTGGTGGTCAGTATGATTTGTTTGTACAGCCTTCAACAGTATTATTATCCTCGACGGCTTCTCAAAGTAATGTCAGCATTAACTATACTTATGTGCCGGGAAGTTTTAATTCGCAGGGATGGCTTAACTGGTTTGAAATTTTTGCCAGGCGGAATTTGTCAATGAATGGAGTAGATCAGTTATTGTTCAGAGACTGGTTAAGTGTAGGGAATACTAATGCAGAATTTATCGTAAAAAATGCCACCTCTTCTACCCAGGTTTGGGAAGTTACCGATCCTTTGCACCCTTCACGAATGATAGGAGCTCTTTCAGGTACTGAATTCAGGTTTGTAAATGATTGTTCCCGCTTGAGAGAGTATATAGCTTTCAATAATAGTGCCTTTTTAATTCCTGCGGGAATAGGGAGAATCAACAACCAGGACCTGCACAATACTTCGCCAGCAGATTTTTTAATTGTCACCCATTCATCTTTATTGCCGCAGGCACAAAGGCTTGCACAATTTCATCAGCAGAAAAATAGCTTACGGGTGGTTGTAGCGACAACTGAACAGGTATTTAATGAATTTGGCAGCGGCTCTCCGGATCCTACCGCCATTCGGGACTTTGTAAAAATGTACCATGATAAGTATGGCACTAATACAGTTGATAAACTAAAATACTTATTGTTATTCGGAGATGCCTCCTTTGATTATAAGGACAGAATAAATAACAATACGAATCTTGTTCCTTCGTATCAAAGTGTTTTTTCTACCGATCCTCTGTCAACTTATGCCTCAGACGATTTCTTTGGATTTTTGGATGACAACGAGGATATCAATTCCGGGCTGGTTATTAATTACCTGGATATCGGAATTGGCCGTGTGCCGGCGAAAAACACAGCCGAAGCCAAAAATTTTGTAGACAAAGTAGAAGCTTATTTTGCCCCTGAGAGTTTTGGTCCCTGGCGAAATAATCTCACTTTTATTGCAGATGATGAAGATGATAACCTTCATTTGCAGGATGCCGAGACAATAACTACAACCGCATCATCGGCAGGAGCGGTGTTTAATCAGCGAAAAATATACCTGGATGCTTATCAGCAGGAGAGTGGGGCAGGGGGAAGCCGTTATCCGCAGGCCAATCAGGCTATTAATAACCAAATTTATAATGGTACTCTTATCTGGAATTATAATGGTCATGGCGGTTCAAGGAGACTGGCAGAGGAAACTGTACTGGATCAGGATATAGTGAACGGCTGGAGCAATACCAACCGGTTGCCATTGTTTATTACTGCTACCTGCGATTTTGCACCGTACGATAATCCAACAATAAACTCTATAGGTGAAAATATTTTGCTGAGGCAAAAAAACGGGGCTATCGCACTGATGACTACAACAAGGCTTGTTTTTGCATTCAGCAACCGGGTAATGAATAATAATTACGTCCAATTCGCTTTACTGCCTGATGCGAACGGCAAATACAGAACACTTGGGGAGGCAGTAAAAGAAGCAAAGAACTATACATACCAGACTTCAGGGGATATAGCCAACAACAGGAAATTTACATTATTGGGTGACCCTGCCATGTCACTTGCGTTTCCTTCTCTGGGAGTAAGGGCAACAAGTGTAAACGGTATAGCCGTTTCACAGGCCGATACATTAAGTACTGCTGAAAAAATTGTAATCGAAGGTGAAGTCATCGACATTTCGGGCAATGTATTATCAGGATTTAATGGTAATGTTTATCCGGTTGTTTTTGATAAATTTCAAACAATAAATACGCTTGGCAACGACCCCGGTAGCCCGGTTACCAGTTTTCAAACGCAAAACAATATTCTTTTTAAAGGTAAAGCATCGGTACAGAACGGGAGGTTTACATTCTCTTTCAAAGTGCCAAAGGATATTAATTTTCAATATGGTTTCGGGAGACTTAGTTTGTATGCTGAAAACGGTACACAGGATGGCAGTGGTCTTTTTACCAATTTTGTGGTTGGGGGAACCGGAAGTGGTATCAACAACGATAATGAAGGACCGGAAATAAAGGCCTGGTTAAATGATGAGCAATTTGTAAATGGCGGGCTTGCTAATCAAAAACCGGTGTTACTTGTTAAGCTTATCGATTCTTCGGGAATAAATACAACTGGTACCGGCATAGGCCATGATATTGTGGCTACATTAGATAACGATAACAACCAGTATTTCATCCTTAATGATTATTACCAGGGTGAACTAAATAGTTACCAGCAAGGTATGGTGCGGTTCCAGCTTCCCGAATTACCTCCGGGCCCACATTCAATTAAGATCAAAGCATGGGATGTATTGAATAATTCCAGTGAGATTACATTGGATTTTATTGTTGCAAATGATGCTGAGTTGGAGCTTAGCCATGTCTTGAACTACCCCAATCCTTTTACTACCAATACCCGTTTTTGGTTTGAGCATAACAAACCTGGGCAACAATTACAGGTACAACTCCAGGTAATGACGATAACAGGCCGTATAATAAAGACGATCATCGAAACAGTAAATTCTTCCGGAAATCGTGTCTCCGACATTCTCTGGGATGGAAAGGATGAGTATGGCGACAGGCCCGGCAGAGGGGTGTATTTATATAAAATCCGGGTAATATCATCAGATAAAAAGACAAAAGAAGTGTTGGGTAAGCTGGTAATTTTATGAAAAACCGGAATTTTGCACCTCAAAAAGAAATTTTAACAATAAAATCGAAAAGAAGACGTTTTTTCAGAAATTTGCCCGTTGGCTGACGCCTTCCGGGAACCTAAAAACCGTTGAGTACCACCTAAAATCGACAATTTTTTCGTTTCAGATAAAATTCTCTATTTTAGTTTTGTATTTATTCAAAAGCTCTATATTTACACCATTATTAAAAAATTTCTAATGAGACCAACTGCTTTAAAACTAACTGCCGGAATCCTGCTTTTTTGTGGATTGTCATCTGCTGTAAAAGCTCAGGTAGAACCAATTAACGTTGTTACAACTGCTGTTCCTTTCCTTCGAATTTCACCAGATGCCCGTTCGGGCGGTATGGGAGAACTTGGTGTTGCCACTTCTCCTGATGCTTATTCAGGTTTATGGAATATCGGTAAAGTAGCTTTCAATCAATCAAAAGGTGGAATAGGTGCTACTTATACACCATGGCTGAAAGATCTTGTAAATGATGTTTATCTCGCTACACTTTCCGGCTACTACAAATTCGATGAAAACCAGGCATTTTCTGGTTCTGTTCGTTACTTTAGTCTTGGTAATATTACTTTTACCGATAATCTGGGTAACGACTTTGGTAGTTTCCGCCCCCGTGAATTTGGTATCGATGTAGGATATTCCCGTAAACTTTCAGCAAAAAGCGGTGTAGGTATCGCTTTGAAATACATCAACTCAAATCTTGCTGGCGGTACTACTGTAGGTAGCACTACTTACAAAGCAGGTAGCGCTGTAGCAGCTGACCTGGCATACTATCATGATGGCAAGAAGCCTACAGGTAGTGGTTGGGCCTGGGGTGCAGTTTTGTCTAACCTCGGTTCAAAAATTTCTTATACCGATAATGCAGATGCTAAGGATTTCATTCCTGCAAACCTCGGACTTGGCGCTAACTATACCAGCAAATTCAATGATGTTAATTCAATCTCTTTCGGTGTTGAGGTTAATAAATTATTAGTACCAACTCCTCCTACTGACCCTGCTACTCCTCAGCAATTAGCAGATTATAGAAGTAAAGGTGTAGTCGGAAGCTGGTTCAGTTCTTTCGGTGATGCTCCTGATGGCTTCGGCGAAGAGCTGAAAGAATTCCAATTGTCATTGGGTGCTGAATACTGGTACAATAACCAGTTTGCCCTGCGTGCCGGATATTTCTATGAGAACAAAAACAAAGGTAACCGCCGTTATTTTACAACTGGTTTAGGTCTTAAGTACAATGTTTTTGGTTTCAACTTTGCCTACCTTATTCCAACAGGTGCTGGAGTAAGTCGTAATCCGCTTTCAAACACTCTTCGTTTCTCTGTATTGTTTGACCTCGACGGTAGTGCTAAAGCAACAAAATAATAAATTTTCTTCTTTTCAATATTTAGAGTCCCGGTAAAGCACCGGGACTTTTTTTATGTACCATGCAAATAGTAAGAGGCATTTCGTAAGGTAAGATGGCTTTTGATGATATTTGTAAAAAGAATTGATATGTCATATCGTATAGGATCAGGAGTAGATTTTCATCAGCTGGCAGAAGGCAGAGAGCTTTGGATAGGGGGGGTCAAAATTCCTCATCATAAAGGTGCGTTAGGGCATAGCGATGCAGATGTGCTTTTACATGCTATCTGTGATGCGTTATTGGGGGCTTTAAGCCTCGGAGATATCGGCGTTCATTTTCCAAATACTGACCCTGCATACAAGAATATTGATAGTAAAATATTATTGCAAAAAACAATTGCTTTAATACACCAGGAGGGTTTTGTTGTGGTAAATGTGGACAGTACTCTTTGCCTTGAAGCCCCTAAAATAAAATCCTATGTACCGGAAATGCAAAAGATCGTAGCAGATATATTAGGAGTTGAGAGAAAGGATATTTCTGTAAAAGCAACCACAACAGAACAAATGGGGTTTGCAGGAAGAGAGGAAGGGCTAATGGCCTATGCCACTGTGTTGCTCCGCAAAAAGGCATAGTAACGTTACTGATACTTATCTTTGCGGCATGGCCGGAATTGAAGTAAGAATTATTAATCAATCATCTAATCCTTTGCCGGCTTATGCAACAGCTGGTTCTTCAGGAATGGATATCAGGGCTAACCTGGATGTCCCTTTTACTTTAAAACCATTTGAGAGAATACTGGTGCCTACGGGACTGTTTATCGAGTTACCCGAAGGTTATGAAGCGCAGATTCGTCCAAGAAGCGGCCTGGCAATCAAGCAGGGGATTACTTGTCTGAATACTCCCGGCACTATTGACGCAGACTACCGGGGCGAAATTAAGATTATCTTAATCAACCTTTCAACAGAAGAACAGGTCATTCAGCATGGAGATCGTATAGCACAAATGATTTTTCAAAAGGTAGAGAAATGTACCTGGAATGAAACGGACAAATTAGCATTCACAGAAAGGAATGATGGAGGATTCGGCCATACAGGTAAGCAATAAAGGCGTTTAATTATGATCAGATTTCCAATTGTTTTTATTTTATTTACCTGCTTGCTTTGCTCCTGCAAGGATACCCGGAAGATTCAATCGGCCATAGTAAAAAAAGATTCTGTAGCAATTGTCACCCCTCCGGTTTACAATGGCAAAGAAGACTCACTTGCTTTTATAAGAGAAAGTTATAATCATATTCTTAATCATAAAATTGACTTTACTACTTTTTCGGCAAAGATGGATGTAGATTATGATGACCCAGATGGTAAGAAGATGGATGTAAATGCTCAGATCAGAATGTATAAAGACAGTATAATCTGGGTATCCATTACTGCGATATTAGGTATCGAAGGGTTGCGGGCATATATAACCCCCGATTCTGTCAAGTTGCTCGACAAGCAAAACAAGATTTACATTGCCCGCAGTGTAGCTTACTTACAGGAAATAACAGCTTTGCCCCTGGATCTCCCTTCCCTGCAGGACTTACTTATAGGAAACCCGGTGTTCCTTGATTCTAATATTACATCATATAGTAAATCAACCGGATCCGTTTCTTTACTTGGAATAAACGAAATATTCAAAATGCTGATTACGATAAGCGATCCGGAGAAACTCTTACAGAGCAGTAAGCTGGATGATCTTGATGAGCAGAGAAACAGGACCAGTTATCTTACTTATTCTGATTACGAGACAAAGAAGGGAGTAGCTTTTTCCAAAAAAAGAACCATTACAGTATCGGAGAAAAAAAAGCTTGGTATTAAGCTGAATTTTAAGCAATATGAATTTAATGAAACGTTAAGTTTCCCCTTTAATGTGCCGAAAAATTATAAGTCTGAATAGCCGGATAAAATTTATTTTGCATATTGCCGTTATCATATATCATTCCGCACCCTGTTTTTTTAACCCATATCCCATTTAGTATGAGAAAAAAAATAGTCTTACCGTTATTGTTCATTGGATTTGCCACTTTAATTTATGGTCAACCCGATCAGGATAAATCACAGCTGGAGAAAGAAAGGCAGGAAATTCAACGGGAATTGAAAGAAATACAGAGTATGTACAATAAGGTAAAGGGGCAAACAAAGCAAACCCTTGGCCAGTTGAATATGTTAAACCGGAAAATAAACCTGCAGGAACAATATATTGGTACCATTAATAAAGAACTAAGGTCCATTGATGATGATATTTATCTCAGTGAACTGGAAATCTACCGTTTGAATAAGCAACTGGATACACTGAAAACACAGTATGCCAGGACAATTGTATACTCATATAAGAACAGGAGTAATTATGATTACCTGAACTTTATTTTTTCTGCCGGCAGTTTCAATGATGCCATCAAAAGGGTAGCCTACCTGAAAAGCTACAGGGCATACAGGGAAAAACAGGTGAGTACAATATTAGAAACACAGCAATTAATAGCTCAGCGCAAACGGCAGCAATTGGTCAGAAAAGATCAAAAGAATGTTGCATTGCAAAGCCAGACCAAACAGGTGCAGGAACTGGCAGTGCAGAAAAAGGAAAAAGATGCAGTGGTCTCGCAACTAAAATCAAAAGAAAAGGAATTGCAGGGGCAAATAGCTTCCAAGAAGAAAAGAGACAGGGATCTTCAAAATGCAATTACCGCCATAGTAAGAAGAGAAATTGAAGCTGCGAAGGCTAAAGCTAAAGCGGAAGCTGATGCAAAGAGAAAGGCTGATGAAATTGCAGAAAAGAAAAACCCCGAGAAACCTTCAACTACAACAGGTCCCGCTACTACCCCTGCTACAACTGGCGCCACCAGCAAAAGAAATGAAGTAACGAAGAAACCTGATAGTTATCTTGATCTTAATGCAAAAGATGTGGCTTTAAACACCAGTTTTCAGGCTAATAAGGCAAGACTCCCCTGGCCGGTTGATAACGGAGTGGTAACGCTTAGGTTCGGTAATAATAAAATTGAAAATACCCTGTTGACATTTGATAATCCCGGTCTTACTATAGCAACGCCTTCTTCAGGAGTAGCTGTAAAAGCAGTATTTGACGGCGAGGTAAGTGGCGTCTATAACCTTGGAGATGGCATGGCTATTACCATCAGGCATGGAAAATATTTTACTACTTACAGTAATTTATCCGGAGTAACTGTATCAAAAGGGGCAACAGTTAAAACCGGACAGCAGATAGGAAGGGCCGGAAAAGACGATGATGGCAATGGAGGACAGGTTGATTTCATTCTTATGATTGAAACAAAAAATATTGATCCCTTGCCATGGCTGCGTCGTTGATAGTATAACTGTGAAAAATCAACATATTACAAAGCCACGAATTTTCGTGGCTATGTTGTTATAGAAATTTTTCATATAATTTTTCGTATAGGGGTACGATATTATGTATATCAAATTTCTTTGCATGTGCCGCGGCTCTTTCCTTAAACCCTTTTAATATCTCATCATTCTGCAAGATGGATAAAGCCTGCTTGCTCATAGTGTCTACTTCGCCTACATCAGCCATGTAACCTGTTTCTCCAGGAATATTTATTTCGCCAAGGCCACCTGCATTGGTAGAGATAACCGGTACACCGGCCGCCATTGCTTCCAACGCAGCCAAACCAAAACTCTCATACTCTGATGTTAGCAGGAAGAGGTCTGCGATTGCAAGTATATCTTCCATTTGTTCCTGTTTGCCCACAAAGCGTATCTCATCACATACTCCCAGTTCGCGGCTCAGATCTTCCGCTGTACTTCTTTCTGGTCCGTCGCCAACAAATAATAGCTTTGAGGGTATTTGTTTATTCACTTCTGCAAAGATCTTTACCACATCCTGTACTCTCTTTATTTTCCTGAAATTGGAGGCATGGAGAAGGATTCTTTCTCCATTTGGGGCTATTACTTTTCTGAATGCATCAATCGGTTTTCTGCTGAAACGGCTAACATCAACAAAATTGACAATTACTTCGATCTTTTTCGTGATATGAAAATGCTTGAATGTCTCATCCCGGAGATTTTGTGATACAGCCGTGATAGCATCGCTTTCATTAATAGAAAAAGTCACTACAGGGGCATAGGTTTTATCTCTTCCAACCAACGTTATATCTGTTCCATGCAGAGTGGTGATAACAGGAATATTCTTACCCTCTTTTTTTAAGATCTGCTTGGCCATATAAGCTGCTGATGCATGAGGAATGGCATAATGCACATGCAGCAGATCAAGATCATTGTTTTTGATTACATCCACCATAGTACTGGCCAGTGCTGTCTCATAAGGAGGATAGTCAAACAACGGATAGGTAGGCACCTGTACTTCATGATAAAGTATATTGGGCGTAAACCCACCTAATCTTACAGGCTGCTGATAAGTAATAAAATGAACGAGGTGGCCTTTCTGGGCCAGGGCTTTACCCAGTTCTGTGGCCAGCACACCTGAACCTCCAAACGTAGGGTAGCAAACAATACCAATTTTCATAATTCAAAAATTCAAAGGACGTCTAAGGTAACGGTTTTAGACGGGTTTGGTTTACCACTCATCTTAAATAATTATCTTCATTTCTGATTTCAATTAGTTTTAATAAAATTCAGGCTCATGCGAAAACTACCATTTCTGTTATTGTTTGCTTTTACTGTTCAAATTTCCTTTGCCCAGACGGAAGACTCAATTTTCATTAAGCGTATTTCAGATGAAATACTGACAAATGGAAAGGCCTATGAGAACCTGAGGCATTTAACAAAAAAAATAGGTGCAAGACTGGCAGGCTCACCCGGTATGGTAAAATCAGAACAGTGGGGACTGAAAGTTATGCAGGAAAGTGGTGCACATAAAGCCTGGATGCAGGAATGTATGGTGCCGCATTGGGTGAGGGGCGGAAAGGATATTGCCAGCGCTGCCTACATACCTGAAAGGGGGGAAGTAAAAAGCGGCCCTTATCCAACATCAGTTAAGAAAGAACTGGATATAATTGCGCTTGGCAACTCTGTAGGTACAGGCAACAATACTCTTACAGAACAAGTAGTATTAGTTAACTCTTTTGATGAACTGGAAAAAAAGAAGGAAGAAGTAAAGGACAAGATTGTTTTTTATAATTATAAGTTCAATCCAACTTATATTAATACATTTTTATCTTACCGGGATGCTGGGCAATACCGTGGGCAAGGTCCAAGCCGTGCAGCAAAGTATGGAGCAAAGGCTGTAATTGTAAGAAGCATGAGTCATGCTGCCGATAATCATCCCCACACCGGAGCAATAAGATATGACAGTGCTTACGCAAAAATCCCGGCTGTTGCCATTGGACTGCAAGACGCTGACTGGTTGAGCGAGCAATTGCAAAAGCGAAATGTGATGGTAACTCTTAAAACAAATGGCCATTTCCTGCCCGATACAATCGGACATAACATTATTGGAGAATTAAGAGGTACAGAATTTCCCGATGAAATAATTACTGTTGGTGGCCACTTAGATAGCTGGGATAATTGTGAAGGCGCCCATGATGATGGGGCCGGCTGTGTACAGACAATTGAAATGCTCAGGGCATTTAAAGCCATTGGATATAAACCTAAGCGAACAATTCGTTTTGTGTTATTTGCAAACGAAGAAAATGGTTTAAGAGGTGGAAATAAATATGCTGAGGAAGCAAAAGCAAAGAATGAAAAACATATTCTCGCTATGGAAAGTGATGCTGGTGGGTTTACGCCGAGGTCATTGGGCTTTAGTGGAAGCGATGTACAATATGAAAAAGTACTTTCCTGGAAAGCATTGATAGCTCCTTATGGCTGCACAGAAATTAATAAAGGCGGCGGCGGTGCTGATATTGGTCCTTTAAACAGAGCTTTAAAAACACCAACGGCCAGCCTGAATCCTGATAGCCAACGCTACTTTGATATTCACCATGCCCGGAGTGATGTATTCGAAGCAGTAAACAAAAGGGAACTTGAATTGGGTGCGGTGAATATGGCTGCCTTTATATACCTGGTTGATAAATATGGCTTGTAGAAGTCATTTAAGCAGGCTGTTAATGGCAGCCTGAACAGTTGCGAAAGGAAATGAATTGATCGTCTTTTGCATCTGTTTTCTTATTTCTGCTGTACAAAGATTACCTGTGCTGCCTTCATGTGTGTGGTTGATATTGGTATTATAAGTGAATTTTCCTGCTTCAATATCCAATCCCACTTTTTTATAGGCATCTCTGAAAGGCATTCCGTCATTAACCAGTTTATTCACTTCTTCCACACTGAAGAGGTATTTGTATTTCTCATCGGAGAGGATATCTTTTTTGATTTCAATATTCGACAACATTAGTCCTGTCATTTCAATGCAATCACCAAGTATTTTAAATGATGGAAACAAATGCTCTTTCAGTAACTGAAGGTCCCGGTGATAACCAGAAGGAAGATTAGTGGTCATCATAATAATCTCATTGGGTAGTGATTTGATTCGATTGCAATGTGAACGGATCAATTCAAATACATCCGGGTTCTTTTTATGCGGCATGATACTGCTGCCGGTGGTCAATTCTGCAGGGAAACTAATAAATCCGAAATTCTGGTTCAGGTACAGGCAGGCGTCCATACTTAGCCTTGCCAGTGTGTCGGCTACATTTGCCAGCGACTGGGCTACGATTCGTTCAGCTTTACCTCTTCCCATTTGTGCATACACAACATTATAATTCAAATCTTCAAAACCAAGCAGTTTTGTGGTAATGCTTCGGTTGATTGGAAAAGAGGAGCCATAACCTGCCGCAGATCCTAAAGGATTTTTATTGACAACATCATAAGCTGCTTTTATGGTTATAATATCATCAACTAAGCCTTCTGCATAGGCACCAAACCATAGGCCAAATGAGGAGGGCATGGCTAATTGCAAATGTGTATAACCGGGTAACAGATGGTCTTTATACTTTTCGCTTTGTGTTTGGAGCAAATCAAAGAGCGGTTGAATTTTTTTTACCAATTCTTCCAATTCATTCCGGAGAAACAATTTTACGTCAACAAGCACCTGATCATTGCGGCTGCGGGCAGAATGTATTTTTTTGCCTGTGTCGCCCAATTTTTGCGTCAACAATAACTCTACTTGTGAATGAATATCTTCCACATCCTCCTGTAGTTTGAATTCCCCTCTTTGTATCTGTTGATAAATATTCTTTAGTTCTTTCTGTAATTGCGATAATTCATCTTTGGTCAGTAATCCAACTGATTCCAGCATTTCTATATGAGCCAGTGAGCCAAGTACATCAAATGCAGCCAGGTATATATCCATCTCCCTGTCTTTTCCAACAGTAAATGTTTCCACTTCCTTTAATGAGGTTTTATCTTTTTGCCACAATTTCATACTACCTGGTTTAAAAGCTGTATATATAATTCAATTCCCTGCTGTATTTCGTTGATATAAATATACTCATTGGCTGTATGACTTCTGGCAGAATCTCCCGGACCCATTTTCAACGCTGGAAAAGGCATTAATGCTTTGTCTGAAGTAGTAGGGGAGCCATAGTAAGTTCTGCCAAGATTTAATCCTGCCTTCACTAAAGGATGGTCTAAGGCAATTGAGGTAGAACGTAGTCTTGTGCTCCTTGGATTTACCTCACACAGAACATTGGCTTTAATAATATCAACCACTTCTTCAAAGCTGTATAATTCATTTATCCTTGTGTCCACTACAAATTTGCATACAGCCGGAACAACATTGTGTGCTTTATTTTCTGTTTCAATAACTGTTACATTCATCTTGGAAGGTCCAAGAAGGTCAGATACTTTTTCGAAATGAAAATTTTGGAACCACTCAATATCCTTCAACGCTTTGTAAATGGCATTTTCACCTTCATTGCGGGCAGCATGTCCTGCTTTTCCATGACTGATGCAATCCAGCACCATTAACCCTCTTTCAGCTACAGCCATTTGCATCTGTGTAGGTTCGCCAACAATGGCACAGTCAATCGTTGGTAAGTAGGGTAGTGTATATTCTATACCACCAGTACCGCTGATCTCTTCTTCAGCAGTAGCAGCAATTATAATATTATATTTTAAATCCTGCTTGTCGTAGAAATAAAGAAAAGTAACTATCAGTGAAACCAGGCAACCACCGGCATCATTACTTCCGAGACCAAAAAGTTTTCCATCTTCAACAACAGGCGAGAAAGGGTCTTTGGTATATTGGAAATTGGGTTTTACTGTGTCGTGATGAGAATTAAGGAGGATTGTTGGTTTTTTCTCATCAAAATATTTGTTTAGGGCAAATACATTATTGCCAACTCTTGTATGTTCAATCCCCTTTGCTCCTATGAAGCGGCAGAGTATTCCGGCTGTCTGGTCTTCTTCTTTGCTGAATGAAGGAGTAGCGATCAGTTCTTTCAACAACTCAACTGCTTCGTTTTGTAATATGTAAATTTCTTTATTCATTTATTATTGTCGTTCCTGAAGAGCCATTGATCAGTTCTTTCAGATTTTCTGCTTTGCCAATGATTACTTTATCAACGCCACTTTTCAGAGCGGCAAATGCATTATCCAATTTTGGGATCATGCCCGCAAATATTTTATTTTTTGACTTCAATTGCTGGTAATTAGATGGTTTTATTTCCGGAATGACTGTTGTGTCATCATTGGCATCCAGCAGCACACCACTCTTCTCAAAGGAATAGATAAGCTGGACATCATAGAGCTCACTCATTCCCCTGGCAATCTCCTGGGCAATGGTATCTGCATTTGTATTCAGCAGCTGTCCCTGCTGATCATGTGTAATGGGTGCAAACACAACTGCAATATTCTTCTCCAGCAGGCCGCTGATAAGTTCAGTATTGATCGCATCCACATCACCTACAAATCCATAATCGAGGACAGGGTGTTGCCTTTTATGCGCCAGTATTGCATCACCATCTGCCCCGCAAAGACCCATTGCATTACAATTATTGGCCTGTAGTCCTGCGACAATATTCTTATTAATGAACCCGGCATAGACCATCGTAACAATTTTCAGCGTCTCCGCATCGGTAATTCTTCTGCCATCAACCAATTGTTGTTCGATACCTAACTTCTCGGCCAGCCTGGTGGCAAGTTTACCGCCACCGTGTACCAATATCTTTTTTTCTTCGATAGAGGCAAATTCTTTTAAGAATGAAGCCAGCTTCGCTTCATCATCAATGATGTTTCCGCCAATTTTTATGACATATAGTTTAGCCATTGCTTCTTAGTATCTCAGCCAGTACTGCCTGTGCAGCCCAAACTCTGTTTGATGCTTCTTGTGTAACAATACTATTAGGGCCATCCAGAATTTCGTCACTCAGTTCCACATTTCTTCTTACTGGCAGACAGTGCATCACTTTCGCATTGTTGGTCAGCTCCAGTTTTTTATTGGTCAGCATCCATTTTGGATCGCTTTCATAGATCTTTCCGTAATCATTATAAGTGCTCCAGTTCTTTACATAAACAAAGTCTGCATCTTTCAATGCTTCATTTTGATTATGAGTAATGATAGCCCCTTTTGTAAATTCCTCACTCAGCTCATAATCCTCAGGATGAGTGATGACAAACTCTGCTTTGCCCCATGCATTTACCCATTGAGAAAAACTATTGGCCACACATTGGGGTAGCGGTTTTACATGCGGAGCCCATGTCAGCACAATCTTTGGTTTGCTCACAATCCCGGAAGGAGAGTTTAGCAAAGCCTCCCGGATGGTTATAATATCAGTTAATGATTGCAACGGATGAAGTGTTGCACTTTCCAGGCTTACTACAGGGATACCAGCATATTTAATAAACTGTTTAATGTACAGTTCACTATAGTCATCATCCCTGTTTTTTAGTGAAGGAAATGTTCTGATGGCAAGGATATCAAAATACTTTCCAAAAACGGGTGCTGCATCTTTAACATGTTCAACCGTTGTACCACTCATAATGGCTTCTTCTTCAAATTCAAGCATCCATCCTTCGCTTCCTACGTTAAAGATAATGGGTTCCATTCCCAGGTTTTGCGCAGCGATTTGTGTACTCAATCTTGTTCGCATACTGGGATTGAGAAATAAACAACCAATACGTTTATTGGTTCCGAGTGATTTATCTGTGAATGGATTTGCTTTATAAGCCAGGGCCTTTTGCACCAGGGCATCAATATTATTTACATCATGAACAGATACAAAATTTTTCATTCTTAACTGACGGGATTAGGTGTAGAAACCAGGTTGTGTATTTCTTCTTTTATAGACTCGATGAATTGTTCAGCGTCTCTTTTCTTCAATGCCAGCGAAGGAAGCAAGCGGATTACATTTGGTTTGGCTTCCCCTGTGAAAATTTTCTGATTCCACAAGAGATTCTTTTTGAGATCCTTTAATTCTTCCGGTACGTCAAAGCCAATCATAAGTCCCCGGCCTCTCACATTTTTTAATTGGAGAATTGACCCAAGTTCATCCCTGATGTATTTACCAACCATCACTGCATTACCCATCAATTTATCTTCTTCAATAATTTCCAGTACGGCTAATGCTGCAGCACAGGCCAGGTGATTACCGCCAAATGTAGTGCCCAACTGAAAATGTTTGGGTTTAATATGCGGAGCAACAATGATACCGGCGACAGGGAACCCATTGCCCATGCCTTTCGCCATAGTATAGATATCTGCGTTCACCCCGGCGAAATCATGACTGAAAAATTTGCCGCTTCGGCCATAACCACATTGCACACTGTCAGCAATATATACTGCGCCATGTTCATCACAATGGGAACGTATTTTTCTCAGGAACGAATCGTCAGCTACATTGATACCTCCCACTCCCTGGATTCCTTCGATAATAACAGAGGAAATCTCTTTGCCATTTTCTTTGAAACATTCTTCTAATGCATCCTCATCATTGAAGGGAAGAAAGATAACATTCCCGGTTTCGTTTATAGGTGCGACATAATTTTTATTGTCTGTCACAGCAACAGCAAGTGATGTCCTTCCATGAAAGGATTTACTGAATGCAACGACTTTTTTTCTTCCATTGTGAAAACTGGCAAGTTTCAATGCATTTTCATTTGCTTCGGCTCCGCTGTTACAGAGAAACAGCTGGTAATCTTCTTTACCGGAAACCTTTCCCAATTTTTCTGCCAGTTGCTGTTGCAGAGGAATACGGATTGAGTTAGAATAAAAAGCAATCTTTTCCAGTTGTTCCTCTATGCGTTTCACCCAATGCGGATGAGTGTGACCAATACTGATCACCGCATGGCCACCGTACAAGTCAAGATACTGCTCGCCTTTATCATCCCACACATAGGAGCCTTTGGCTTTTACTATTGTGATTTCATTGATCGGGTAAACATCGAAAAGATTCATTAGTATAATTTAGAAGTAATTCGCCTTGAGTTTAAGCCCTGAAGTTTCATCTACACCAAATAGAAGGTTCATATTTTGAACGGCCTGTCCGCTGGCTCCTTTTAACAGGTTATCAATAGCAGAATGGACAACCACCTTGCTTCCGGCTTTCTCCACTTGTAAAATTGCTTTATTGGTATTTACTACCTGCTTTAAAAAAATTGGTTCTTTACTCACATGGGTAAAAGGATGACCAGCATAAAAAGTTGAGTATAGTACATTTAATTCTTCAATACTTAAATCACAATGGGTAGTGGAACTGATAAAAATACCCCTGGTAAAATCACCTCTCCAGGGAACGAAACTCAGGTCAATGTCGTTTTTGGATTGAAGGTGTAAAAGGGATTCACCAATTTCTCCCAGGTGCTGATGGGTTAATGTCTTATAAGCCTGGATATTATTTGCCCTCCAGCTAAAGTGAGAAGTGGTTGACAAAGACTGACCGGCGCCTGTCGAACCGGTGATACCTGTTGTATATATATCCTTTAATAAACCGGCTTTTGCCAGTGGTAATAGCCCTAATTGTATGGCTGTAGCAAAACAACCAGGGTTGGCAATATTATTGGCTGTTTTGATTTTATTCCTATTCAATTCTGGGAGTCCATACACAAATTGCCTGTTACCAATAGATGATTGAGCTTCAAGTCGGAAATCATTAGCAAGGTCAATGACTTTTATTTTGTCTGAAATCTTGCTTTCTGTCAGAAATTTCTTTGACTCTCCATGCCCCAGGCAAAGAAATAGCACATCAATATTATCACTCAACTTATCTGTAAAAGTCAATTCTGTGTCACCAATCAGATCCTGGTGAACAGAATGGATCGGTTTGCCGGCATTACTCCGGCTATGAATAAAAGAGGCCTCCACACCGGGGTGATTTAACAACAGCCGTATTAATTCACCTCCGGTGTAGCCTGCACCTCCGATTACACCTGCTTTAATTTTTACCATCCGCATCAGTTTTTACCAAATGATAAATGGATGTCTGGTTGCCAAAAATCTTGCTGAAGCCTCTCACATCATCACCGGTAAAGCCGGTATTCATCTCGCCATATTTGCCAAACTTACTATTCATCAGATCATATTTACTTTCAATACCGGTAACCTGGAAACGATAAGGCATCAGTTGCACAAAAACATCACCTGTTACATTTTGCTGGCTATTTTGCAGAAATGCTTCAATATCTCTCATCACCGGGTCGAGTATCTGGCCTTCATGCAGCCAGTTTCCATAGAATTGTGCCAATTGATCTTTCCACTGCAACTGCCACTTGGTCAGTACATGTTTTTCCAATGCATGATGTGCTTTTAAAATAACCATCGGGGCTGCTGCCTCAAAACCTACACGGCCTTTAATACCAATAATGGTATCGCCAACATGTATATCACGGCCAAGGCCGTAAGGACCTGCAATGGTTTGTAAATACTGAATGGCCTCAGCAGGATGAATGAATGTGTTACCATTGACCGACCTCAACTCGCCTTTCTCAAAACTCAATTTCACTTCTTCGCTTCCTGTCTTTGTTACCTGTGTGGGCCATGCTTCTTCCGGCAATATACCTTTTGAAGAAAGTGTTTCCTTGCCACCCACACTGGTTCCCCAAAGACCTTTATTAATAGAATACATGGATTTGTCGAAATTCATGTCCACGCCTTTGGCCTTCAGGTAAGCAATTTCTTCTTCGCGGCTGAGTTTCAGATCTCTTATCGGGGTAATTATCTCCACACCCGGAATCATGATGTGAAAGATCATGTCAAACCTTACCTGATCGTTGCCGGCTCCGGTACTACCATGTGCTACTGCATCCGCTTTTAATTTTTTTGTATGTTCGGCAATATGCAATGCCTGGCTCAGTCTTTCAGCTGAAACGGAAAGCGGATAAGTATTATTTTTCAATACATTACCATAGATGAGATATTTTATGATGCGATCGTAATATCCTTTTACCGCATCAATGGTGGTGTGAGTTTTTACACCCAGTTTGTATGCATGTGTTTCAATTTGCTTCAATTCTTCCTCGTTGAAGCCCCCGGTATTTACGATGATACTGTGTACCTCATAGCCTTTATCTTTCCCCAGGTATTTAGCGCAGTAAGAAGTGTCTAATCCCCCGCTAAATCCGAGTACAACTTTCCTGGACATATTATTTCTAATTATAAGTGAAAGAAATGATGTAAAAGAGATTTTGGCTTTCCTCCGCCGTTGCCATTGGAATCAGTTTTATCCTTTTTCAGAAACGGTCTCAGCAGCTTCCATTGTTTAAATTTCAGGAGCCTTTCAAATCCCTTTTTGTTCTCTTCAAAGTATTGCTTTGTTTCTTCCGGTTCGTAATGGTCTTTCGGATCGTAGAGCATAGCAGTACACATACAATTCTTTCTTTCTTTACTCATCAGAATATCATAGTTCACACAGCTTTTACAGCCGGCCCAGAAAGCCTCGTCTTGTGTAAGTTCTGAATAAGTTACAGGTTCATATCCAAGGTCACTGTTGATTTTCATTACAGCAAGGCCGGTAGTTAGCCCAAATAATTTTGCCTCGGGATATTTTTCTCTTGACAGGTCGAAGATTCTTTTCTTAATGGATTTTGCTACACCACTTTTCCGGAAGGCGGGTGCTACAATCAAACCGCTGTTAGCAACATACTCACCATGGCTCCATGTTTCAATGTAACAAAAACCTACCCATTCATTCTGGTCGGTGATAGCAATCACCGCTTTGCCTTCATCAATTTTTTGTTCAATATAATCAGGCGAACGCTTGGCAATACCGGTGCCCCTGGCAGCAGCCGAGGCTTCCATTTCATCAGTGATTGTTTTCGAGTAGACTTTGTCTGAGACAGTTGCTACCCTGATAATGATATTTTGATTGTCCACTTTTAAAACTGCATTGGTATAATACGGTTCACCAGTCCTGAATAAATTTCTTCGGGGGAATCTTCACTGACAGGGACCATGGTGAGGGGTTCGTCCTGTCAGAATACAGGGCGACGTCGGGGGCGGGAAAAAGTAAACACATCAAAGCCAACGGAATAAACCCCGCTGGTAATCGGCGCATGGAACGCAAATTGTTTTGTATGTGTCAGAATATTAGCCATGTAGCTTAACAAGTTGTAACTTGGACGCAAATTTATAATAATAATTGGTTTAAGCTCACAAAATTTTTGTTATAAACCTCTTTTATGGACGAACAAGTAACCACACAACCTGAACAACCGTTAGCACAACCACCTGTTAAGAAAAAATCCTGGTTCAGGAAATTTGCCACAAGAATTCTTATTTTCCTTTTTATTGCCCTGGCTATATTTATTTATGTGAAATTCTTTTATGTCTTTGGTGAAGGAAGTAAAGCCGGAGAGCTGAACTTCTTTGTAAAGAAGGGATATATTTTTAAAACATATGAAGGCAGGGTGATACAAACGGGGTACAAATCTAAAGTTCCGGGAAGTATCCAGTCGAATGAATTCGAGTTTTCTGTAGTAGATGAAAAAGTAGCACAGCAGTTAATGTCAAATAGTGGTGCTTTTATGGAACTGCACTATAAAGAATACCTTGGAGCTTTGCCCTGGAGGGGGATGAGCAAATATGTGGTAGACAGTATTATTTCAATACAAAGGCCAGGTAATACGCAGACACCATTTCAATGATTTATTGGGCAAGTAGTAAGTATATGGCCAGGCGTTTATGAACATCCGGTCTTTCTTTTTGCCAGGCAGAAATCTTTTTTGTTTTTACCCATTCTTTTGGCCCGGTAAGATCAACAGCAATACAAAGCCATGTTGAACTGTTGCAGTTTTTGAGAAGAGATTCTATTAGCTGGTTATTACGATATGGCGTTTCGATGAATATTTGTGTGCAATTTTTCTTTGCAGATTCTGTTTCCAGTTCCTTTATTGTTTTTATACGCTGCTGATTATCGATAGGCAAATAACCACAGAATTTAAATTGCTGACCATTCATACCGCTTGCCATCAGGGCTAATAATATAGAACTGGGCCCTGTTAATGGCCTTACGGTAATATCCATTTCCTGGGCAATGGCTGTTAATGCCTGCCCGGGATCAGCTACTCCCGGGCATCCTGCTTCACTTACGATGCCAATATTTTTGCCCTCCTGTATTTTTTTTCTGAAAATAACAGCGGCTGTCTCAGTTTCTGTCATGTTCACCCATTCATAGTTATCAATCACCATTTCTTTCCACAGTTGTTTAAAGTAGCGCCTGGTGGTTCGCTCATTTTCTACAAAGAACACATGACATTCTTTAATTACATCTTTTATATAGGCAGGAATTGCAGGTAATCCCTCTTCCTGCAGAATGGCTGGTATGAGATATACAGTAGCCATACCTGTTAACTGTTTTTTACTTTATGCACACTTAGTGTTGCGGCGATGATAGCATAGGCCGGGGCAAGAATAATAAGAATATGCATGGCAAAAAAAAGCAGCCCGTTGCCAATAGCAAGACCTTTATGACGGGCGGTAAAGGCAACACTCTGTGAAACACTGAAGTTGTTTCTGGCAAAACTGTAATCGAGCATCGAAACGCCGAAATAATAGCATTCCATAAGCAGTGCAATGACAGGGGTGATCCAGCCAATGAGCGGCACCAGTGATAATAAGATCAGGGCAACGAGGTATACTGATTGCCATCCTGCGTTGCGCATAGCAAGCTGTATGCCCCGCACCGCATCTTTTTTTACTTCAGACCAGTTGAAAGTATGTTCCTTGCCATCTATAATGGCTTCTGTTTTTTCGCTCAGGTAAGTGAAAACAGGCGAGCCAATTATCAGGATTACATACTTGAATAAGGAAAAATAGAAAAGCACCAGGATAAGACGGAGCATCATACCGGTCATTACAAAAAAGAAACTTAGCCATTCACTTCTTTCTTTTTGCAGCCAGTTTTCAATACCCAGTTTGTCGCTGATCCATGAAACTACATTATCTGACGACTGCCAGAAGAAGAGCATACCTGCAATAAAGAGGAGTGTATAAATTATTCCCGGAATCACTATCCATTTGAATAATTTATGCTTTTGAATAAAGCGGCGGGCTTCTTCCCAGGATTGGAATGCAATGACGATTTCTTTCAGCAAAGCCTTATTTTGAGGACTAAATATAGACCATTGACAACAGGAATGAAAATGATTTACCTGTTTTTTTGGTCACCGGAAAAGAATGAAAAAACTAAAACCTGATTTTTTCAGACGGGCTAATGTTCTGCAGATTGCAAAAGACCTGATTGGGAAAGTACTGGTCACTAACTGGAATGGTATTATTACTTCAGGGCGAATAGTAGAAGTGGAGGCTTATAATGGGGTAGCAGATAAAGCTTCTCATGCTTTTGGTGGCAGGAGAACCAGCCGAACAGAGATCATGTACGCAGAAGG